>JAANMT010001634.1_pt1 | contig 21351 bp, 23 predicted proteins | sample 7279711 | NCBI WGS metagenome assembly JAANMT01 (sample SAMN14094538, study PRJNA606508) | bioreactor metagenome | isolation source: A lab-scale SPAN reactor treating ammonium-rich wastewater day 1 | place: Ireland: Galway | collected 2017-01-16 | reverse complement strand
CTTTATCGTCATAGGCCTCGCGATAGACGGCGGCGTAGTCGGACAGCGACCGATGAAGGTCCGGCGTGACGGTGACGGTGAGCTTGATCGGCGTCCGATCAGGCAGTTTGCCCAGCTTCAGCATGGGGTCTCTCCTCTCAGCGGTCCCACGGACGCAGCACGAGATCCTTGTGGACGATCACGCGCAGCGGAAATCCGGGGCGAATGGTGATGGTGGGTTGGACGTCGAGATTCCGGGTGACGATCTGTTGTCCGGCCTGGCTGCTGGACTGCTGCGTCGACTCGCGGACGGCCCGGACGAGGTCGCTCTCGCCGTCGACGGTCAGCTCCGTTCCGACCCCGAGCAGGGTGGAAAGCGCGACGCCCTTGAGGAGCCGCCATGTGTGGAAATCCACCTTGTCGGCGAGCCCGGCGTAGCCCGCAGCATCCGTCGCAGGGAGGTTGTCGAGTTGGATCGAAGCGCCGTCAGGCAGGATGATGCGCTGCCAGACCAGGAGCGCCCGGCTCTGACCAAAGGCCACGACGCTGTCATAGCTGCCTACCAGCCGCGCGCCTTGCGGGATAAGCAGGATGCGCCCCGTCGCGGAGTCGTAGACGTTCTCCGAGACCTGGGCGGTGACGAAGCCAGGAAGATCGGAGCGCAGACCCGTCATCAGGCTGGCCGCGATGACGCTGCCGGCCATGACCTGATACGGCGAAGCCGGCTCCTGAATGCGATGTGGGTTGATCGTCGAGGACGGCCCTTGCGCCACGAAATCGATCTTGCGCTGCTGGCCGTTCGGATCGCGTTGGGGATCGATGCCAGGCTGTCCCTCCCCTGCCCCGGCGGGCGCGACCGCCGTGGCCGTCCCCGTCTGGGCGACTTCGGCCGTGGCGGGTGCCTGACGCGGGAGCCGCACCATCACGCCGGACTCGCGCGCCTGACCCGCCTGCGTCGCCTGACGCTGGCGTTCCGCCTCAAGCGCCTGTTCCTCCGCTGACGGCGGCGGCGCTCCTGCATCGAGGGAAGCGCCGTCTCCTCCGCGCTCTTCATCCAGGATCGCCCGTCCGAGGTCGCCCGGAAGCGGAGGCCCCAGTTGCGGTACGGAGCCGTAGTCGCCGGGGAGATCCGCGACGGCGTCGGCGGTTGCGTGGCGATCCGTCACGACCGGCTCGTCGGCAGGCTCTGCGACCCGGAGCGTCGCTGGCCCCAGCGCGAGCCAGGCGACGCCGGCGATCGCCGCCGCCCCGGCCGCGGCGCCGCCGATGACGACGCTGCGCTTGAACCGGACGATGCGGCGCGGCGCGGCGCGCAGGGTAAAGGCGTCGGGGGACGACTTGGGAGCACCCTCGCGCGGCGGGGTCTCGCGGGGCGTGTCGGGCTCGTCGATCATTGCGACGCCCTCCGGCCCCGCCGCTGATCGCCATCGGTCCGGGTGATCCGCACGACCCGCTGCGGCGCTTCGCCCATGCGCAGTTCCGCCGCGGCGAACAGCCGGTCGACGATGTAATGGTGTCCGCTGACCCGGTAGTTCACGAGTTGGGCGTCGCCGAGCGGGCCGACGACGAACAACGGCGGCGCCTCCCCCTGATCGAGCCGGGCCGGAAACTCGATATAGACCTTCGCCCCGTCGTCCCAGGCGCGGAGCGGCCGCCACGGCGGCGCATCCCCGGTAATCGCATAGCGGAAGCGCAGGTTCTCGACGGCGACGGCGAGCGCGACGGTCTGCGCCGCCGCCGCTGCGTCATTTCCCCTTTGCAGCGCCAGCAACCGGTCCTGCGGATAGGTCCAGGAGATCGCCGCCATCGCGGTCGCATCGGTGCTTTCGAGCGCGAGGTGATAGGCGCGACGCGTCGTGGTGATGACCATGTTGGTGTGCAGCCCTGCCGCGAACGGCTTGACCAGGACATGCACCCGCCGATGGTCGCCGGCTCCGCTCACCGTATCGCCTATGACCCAACGCACTGTATCGCCGGCCGAGACCGCGATCAGTTCCTCGCCCTGCTGAAGCGCAATGTCGCTGACTCGTTCCGGCGCGGCGTAGAGCCGGTAGAGCGCCCCATCGGTCCAGGGGTAGACCTGCACGGCGTTGACGTAGCCCGAGCGTGACGGCTCCTGCGTCGCGGCGCGGTTTGCGGCCTCGACGCTGGCCGTGGGCGAGCCGGTCTCGCGGCGCGCGGAAGGCGCAGGCTGGAGTTGGCCCGGCAGCGGCAACGGAACCGGGGTTTCTACGATCTCGACCGGGGTCGGCGGTTCCGCCGCGACGACGGCGGGCTGGAAGTCGACGGGGTCGTAGGCGATGGCGGGCGGCGGGGTCTTCCCTGCGCACGCGGCGAGCGCCAGGGCGGAGACCCCGGCAAGCGGTAAACGGATCACGGCGTATCTCCTTCGATGGCGGTGATGGCTGGAACGAGAGGCGGCGCCGCTCCGACCGGCGGCTGCGTCGGCGCGGTCGTGTCGAGTTCGCGGGACCAGTCGATCGCGTTGACGAACAGACCAAGAGGGTTCTTGCGAAGCGCGTCGGCCGTCTTCGGGGTGCGAAAGACCGTCGTCAGGATCGCCGTCCAGCGCTCGGTCCTGGCGAGGCTGCCCCGCTCATAGGTCTGCTCGACCCATTTCACCTGGAACGACGAATCCGATGCGCGCACGACGCTAGTGACCTGCACCGACACGCTGCGCTCGCCGATCATGGCGAACGGGTCGTTGGTGCGGGCGTATTCATTGAGAAACCGCGCTCCACGGTCCGTGGCGAAGTCGTACGCCTCTAACCAGTTCTGTTTGACCAGCACGGGGTCGGTCGAGACGGAACGGACGTTGGCGACGAAGCGCGCGAGGTGCCAGATGATCTGGCCGTCGGTCGGACGATAGTTCTGGATAGCGGGCGCGACCGATCGCGCCTCGCCCAGCCGATCGACCTCGACCACATAGGGCGCCACGCGGCTCTGGGTCGACTGCCAGACATTGCCGGCCGCGAGACCGCCGCTGATCATCATGCAGCCGAAGGCCATCAGCCTCCAGTTGCGGGCCTGAACGCGAGCGGAGCCGATCCGGTCGTCCCACATCTGACCGGCCCGTTGGTAGGGCGTTTCCGGCTGAGGGGTCCGGCCATAGCGTTGGATGGGGCGCTTGAATTTCATGCTAGTCGTCCTTCTGGCTGATGTCGGGATTGGCGGGCGCGCCCGGACGGTCGCCGTCCTTCACGGCCTGCGCGATCATGTGCCTTCGGTGACGGGACGCCTGTTCGCTGCGCATGCGCTGCGCCCAGGCCGGAGCGCTGGAAGCGTCGGCATGAGCGCCGGCGCTCCCGCCTGGGACGGCTGCAGCGGGGGCGGAGCCAGCGGGCCGCGTGCTGTTCATCGCGTTCCACGCCGCGTCCTGTCCCTTCTGAGCGCTCTCGCGAAACGGCTGCGAAAGGCGCGATCCGGCGTTCCGGGCTCCCTTCTTCATCGCTCCCGCCGCGGCGCGAGCGACGCCTGACGCGCCGGCTCCGATGGTGGACTTTCCGGCGGCGTTCTGACCGAGTTGGTAAGAGGCGCGAGCCGCCGAGCCCATCGCCGTTCCCGCGCGCAGGCTCGCCATGCCGCCGGACGCCGCAGCGCCGAGCGCCCGTGCGCCGAGCGCGGCGCCGCCGGCTCCGAGAAGAGCCGCGCCCGCGACCGTGCCGACCGCGGCACCCGCCCCGAGTTGCGGCGCGCCGGACACGAGGCCGGAGGCGACGCCCGGTCCGAAGATGGCGAGACCGAGCAGCGAAAGAGCGGCGAGAACAAGCGTCATCGCCGAAGCCACGTCCGGCTCGCCCATCCCGGCGGAGAGAAACATTTCAAAGAAGCCGCCGCCGATGCCGACGATGACGGCCAGCACCATGACCTTGAGGCCCGACGAGACGACGTTGCCGAGCACCCGCTCGGCGAGAAAACTCGTCTTGTTGAACAGGGCGAACGGCACGAGCACGAAACCCGCCAGCGTCGTCAGCTTGAACTCGATGATCGTGAGGAAGAGCTGGATCGCGAGGATGAAGAAGGCCAGCACCACCACCAGCCAGGCGACGAACAGCACGAGGATTGACAGGGCGTTGCCGAAGAAGGCGGGGAAGCCGAGCATGTCCTTGATAGCCGTCAGCATCGGCTTGGCGGCGTCGAAGCCTACGGAAGCGAGCTTGCCCGGCTTCAGCAGGTCGTCGGGGCCGATCGTGCCCCCGCCCGCGGTGAGGCCGAGGCCGGCGAAACTGCGGAAGACGATCTCGCCGAGCTGTTGGAAGTTGCCGAGAATGAAGGCGAAGATTCCGACATAGAGAATCTTCTTCAGGAACCGGCCCAGGACATCCTTGTCCGCGTCCATCGCCCACCACAGACCGGCCAGCGTGATGTCGAGCCCGATCAGGATAGTGGTGAGAAAGGCGACGTCGCCGCCGAGCAGGCCGAACCCGCTGTCGATGTATTGCGAGAAGGCCGCCAGGAAGCGGTCGATGATGTTGAGGTCCGGGGCCGGGTCCATCGTGCGCGGCCTATTGCGGCGTATAGGCGGGGCGGGTTCCGATGAACCGCCGGGTCCGCTCGTGGGCCGCTTCCATGACCTGTCGCTGGCGCGCCTGTTCGATGGCGTCGGCGCGATACTGCGCCGCCATCATCGACTGAAGCTGAAGCTGCTGACGGGCGACGAGCGCCATCAGTTGATTGCCGGCCTGCTGCGCCTGCAAGCCGCCGGTGGCGACCTGGCTTTGCGCGACGAGATCGGTGAGCAAGGCGCCGTCGGCCCGGACGTTCTCGACGACCTGGGCCTGAACGCGCATCGCCTGACGATAGCCCTGCAAGGACGACTGGAGCCGGGCGCGCGCGCGCTGGACGATCTGGTCGGTGCTGAGGCTTCGATCGAATGTCTGCGGAAACTGTTCGCGCAGCGCCGCATCAGTGGCGGCGACGTCGAAGGCGATGCCTTCGGCGCGAGCCATCAGGCCGTCGATGCGCTCGATGGAGCGCGTGAGCTGGTCCAGCGAGGAGAAGTCCAGACGCTGAAGCTGGCGCGCCTGGTTCTGCAACATGGTCGCTTGGTTCTGGAGCGCCGTGATCTGGTTGTTGATCTGCTGGAGGGTGCGCGCGGCCGTCAGGACGTTCTGGCTGTAGTTGGTGACGTCGAAGACCTTGAGTTGGGCGTGGGCCGGCGAAACGGGCGCGAGCGCGCCGCCGGCGGCGACGGTCGAGGCCAGAACGGCGGCGATGAGGATGCGGGAATTCATGAGGTCGGCTCCTTCTGCTAGTTGAATGGCGCGGCTTCAGCCGCGCCGGGAAAATCGCTGAGGAGGTCGGCGGCCCAGGCAAGGCCGCGCTCGCGCAGGAAGGCCGCGCCGAAAGCGTCGGGCCCCGGTGCTTTCAGGAGGTCGTCGATCAAGGCTTGCGTCGCGGGGTCGGACGCGCCGCAAAGCGCGAGCGCGACCGGGCCGAGTGCAAGTTCGAACAGCCGGTTTCCGCCGCGCGACTGGAGATAGTAGTGCCGCTTGGGCGTCGCCCGGGCGATGAGTTCCACCTGACGCTCGTTCAGGCCGAAGCGTTCATAGGCGGCGCGGGACTGCGGCTCGACGGCCCGGTCGTTCGCAAGGAAGATGCGTTGCGGGCAGCTTTCGATGATGGCCGGCGCAATGCTGCTGTCGGCGATGTCCGCCAGCGACTGCGTGGCGAAGACGACGCTGACGTTCTTCTTTCGGAGCGTCTTCAGCCATTCGCGGATGCGTTGGGCGAAAGTCGGATTATCGAGATAGACCCAGGCTTCGTCGAGGATGAGCAGGGTCGGACGACCGTCGAACCGGGCTTCCAGGCGATGGAAGAGATAACTCAGCACGGGCAGGACAAGGCTGGGCGTGTCCATCAGGGTTTCGGTCTCGAAACACAGCACGTCGGTGAGCGTCAGCCGGTTTTCGGCGGCGTCGAGCAGTCGTCCGAACGGACCTTCCAGCGTCCACGGCGCGAGCGCGGATTTCAGCGCCTGGGATTGCAGCAGGACGGACAACCCGGTCAGGGTGCGCTCCTCGGACGGCGCGCTGGAAAGGCTCGTCAACGCCGACCAGAGCATCTCCTTCAGCTCCGGCGTCATGATCAGCTTCTCATGGCTGAGAAGTTCGGCGATCCAGTCGGCGGCCCACGCGCGTTCGGCGTCGTCGTCGATGTCGCGGAGCGGCTGGAACGCCAGCGCGTCCCCCTCCCCGAGCGCGATATGGTCGCCGCCCATCGCCAGCGTCGCCGCCCGCGCCGACAGCCCCTTGTCGAAGATATAGATCTGCGATCCGGCGTAGCGGCGAAACTGTAGGGCGAGCAGCGCCAACAGCACCGACTTGCCCGCGCCGGTCGGTCCGACGATGAGCATGTGGCCGACGTCGCCGACATGGGGCGACAGCCTGAACGGCGTCGCCCCGCTCGTCTCCGCATAGAGAAGCGGCGGGCCGTCGAGATGGACGTTTCGAACGGGACCGGACCAGACCGCCGATAACGGCATGAGGTGGGCGAGGTTCAGCGTGTGGACAAGCGGCTGACGGACGTTGGCGTAGACATGGCCGGGGAGGCTTCCGAGCCAGGCTTCGACGGCATTGACGGACTCGCGGATGCAGGTGAAGCCGAGCCCGTTGACGATCCGCTCGACGACGCGGACCTTTTCTTCGGCGGCACCGCGATCGACGTCGGACACGGTGACCGTCGTGGTCAGATAGCCGAAGGCGACATGGTCGCCGCCGAGCGCCTGCAAGGCGAGGTCCGCATCGACCACCTTGTTGTCGGCGTCGGTGTCGGTCAGCGGGACCGGCTCGTTGGTCATCACCTCGCGCATCAACTGCGCGATCGACTTGCGCTTGTTGAACCATTGGCGCCGGATCTTGGTCAGCGTCTTGTTCGCCTCCGTCTTGTCGAGACAGATGAAGCGGGTCGCCCAGCGATAGGCGAAGTCCTGATGATTGAGCGCGTCGAGCAGACCGGGACGGGTCGCGTTGGGAAAGCCCAGGATCGTGACGGTCCGCAGATGCTCGTCGCCCAGCATCGGCTCGATGCCGCCCGACAGCGGGGTGTCGACGATAAGACCGTCCAGATGCATCGGCGTCGACGGAGCGGCGACCAGATGGCGCCGCGTCGAGATCGTCGCGTGAAGAAATGACAGCGTCTCCGCATCGTCCAGGCCGCGCACCACGGGCATGAAACCGGAGAGAAGGTCTAGGACGCGATCGGTTTCGGCGACGAATGCCCGCAGTTCCTGACGCCAATCGCGACCGACGTCCGGGGTGTCCCGCTCCAGAAGCGCGCGCTCCGCGCGATTGACCTGATCGGCGGGCGGCAAGTAGCAGAGCGTAAGGTGATAGCGGCTCTCGAAATGCTGCCCGCGCCGTCCGTCGAAATGCGCCCGCCGCTCCTCATCCACCAGCCAGGACGCCGCATCGGGAAAGGCGCTGTCAGGATAACCGAGCGCTTCGGCGCGCACCGCATCGAAGAACAGCGCCCAGCCCGAGCCAAGCCGGCGCAAGGCGTTGTTCGCCCGCGCACAGACCGAAACCAGTTCGGCCTCCGTCGCGGATTCGAGATCGGGACCTCGAAAGCGCAAGGTGCGCTGGAACGCCCCATCCTTGTTGAGGACCACGCCGGGCGCGACCAGGGCCGCCCAGGGCAGATGATCGGCGAGAAGGTCGGCGGTGCGACGGTATTCTTTCAGGTTCAGCATGACCACCATCCCTTCTGCCGAAGGTGGCGGACGCCGACGGCGGCGAAGTCCGGGTCCCGCTTGGCGGCGAAGACCGCGAGGCTGTGTCCGACGAGCCAGATGATGAGGCCGGCGACCCACTGTTGGAGACCGAGCCCGATCGCGGCGGCCAGCGTCCCGTTGAGGATCGCCACGCCGCGCGGCGCGCCGCCGAGCAGGATCGGTTCGGTCAGCGCGCGATGCAGCGGAACCTCGAAGCCCTCGACGTTCATGCGATGAGCGCTCCGCCGCCGAAGGAGAAGAAGGACAGGAAGAAGCTCGACGCAGCGAAGGCGATCGACAGGCCGAACACGATCTGGATCAGCTTGCGGAAACCGCCCGAGGTTTCTCCGAACGCCAGGGCGAGCCCGGTCGTGATGATGATCAGAACCGCGACGATCTTGGCGACCGGCCCCTGAACCGACTCCAGCACCTTCTGGAGCGGTTCTTCCCAGGGCATGCCGGAGCCTGCCGCGAGAGCGACGACCGGGATCAGGACCCCGGCCAGGACGACCGAGGCGGACAGGCGCGGATTCACGGTAGGCGTCATGGGAGTTCTCCTCTGAGAAGGGCTTTGAGCTGAGGGGGATTGAGGTCGGTCACGGCGTAGGCGCCGTCGCTGTCGAGGCCCGACACCTCGGCGACGGTCTCGATCCGCCGCCCGACCCCGCGACCGCGGATGAAGACGACGAGATCGATCGCTTCGGCGATCAGGCGGCGCGGCACGGTGACGACGCCTTCGGCGACGAGCTGTTCGAGCCGGTAAAGCGCGGCGTGCGCCGAGTTGGCGTGCAGCGTGGCGATCCCGCCCGGATGGCCGGTATTCCAGGCCTTGAGCATGTCGAGCGCCTCGGCGCCCCGCACCTCCCCGACCACGATCCGGTCGGGCCGAAGGCGAAGGGTCGAGCGCACGAGTTCGGCCATGCCGACCACGCCGGGCCGTGTTCGCAGCGGGACGGTGTCCACCGCCGCGCATTGCAGCTCGCGGGTGTCCTCGATGAGGATGATCCGTTCGTCGAGCCCGGCCATTTCGGCGAGCAGCGCGTTCGCGAATGTCGTCTTTCCGGACGAGGTGCCGCCGGCGATCAGGATGTTCTTGCGATCCACGACCGCACGTCGAAGGACGTCGGCTTGAACCGGCGCGAGCATCCCGTCCGCGATATAGTCGATGAGGCGATGGACCTTCACGGCGGGCTTGCGGATGGCGAAGCAGGGCGCCGTGGCGATCGGAGGGAGAAGGCCTTCGAACCGTTCGCCGCCGCTCCCGTCGGGCGACGTCGGAAGTTCGGCCGAGACGATGGGCGCGTTCGGATGGACCTCCGCCCGGACATGATCGGCGACGAGACGGACAATCCGTTCAACGTCCTGCGGCGTCATTCTCACGCCGGTGTCGGTGCGGCCTTCACCCAGCCGATCCAGCCGCAACGCACCATCCGGATTGACCATGATCTCGATGACCACGGGATCGGCCAGTGCTTCGGCGATCGCCGGCCCCATCGCCGTGCGCAGCATGGCGCGGCGTCGACCGAAGGTGACGGGGTTGGCGCCGGTCACGCCGCGTCCTCCTGGACGGTCAGCATGTCGCTCGTCTCAGTCCCGGCGATCCGCCGTCCGACCTGATCGATGAATTTCTGGAATCGTTCGCGCCCGATCGCGCGGGCGGCCGCATCCGGCTCGGGAATCTGCGCGGTAAGGCTGAACTGGAAGCTGAGGAAGAGCGAGACGCTTTCCAGCAGCACGTTCATATCGCGGGCGAGACGCCGCTGATCGGCCGCCATCCGGTCGAGGCGCGGCTTCAGCAGCTCGTCGATCTCGCGCATTCCGCGGCGGCGGAAATGCTCGCGCAGCGCGCCGGCGACGATGGCGGATTTTGACGTCCCCGGTCCACGCGCGAGCCGATCGAGCTCGGCGGTGAGTTCGTCGTCGAGATACACGTGGTGGCGCGGCTTCATGCGCGTTCCACCGGGGCAGGAAGCCGGCTGGCTTGGGCGCCTTTGGCACGATTATTCATGAGCCTCGTCCGTCGGCCGTCGCGACGCGCGACGGGTCGACAGCGAAGATCAGACGAGGCGGCTCAGGCCGTTATCCCCGTTATTCTCACGCAAATGCACGGACGCAGTCGATGACGGCGCTTGTCATCATCCGCATTACTCAACCCTGGCAGCCACCTGCTGCGACTTCTGCGTCAAGGACGGATTTCAGGATCGCCTCCGATCGCCTCTGGCCATAGCCTCGGCCATAGGCGGAGGACGTGACCGCTGTCACGAGACGACAGGACGGGACGACGTAGATCTTGTTGCCCCCGTTCCCTGATGCGAACGAAACGGCAATGTCAGTGTCGGCGATCCGATAGGTTTTGCCGTACCAGAAATAACCATAGCTATCGGCGTAAGGATCGTCCGCCGCGATGTTCACCTTTGGCGCCAACATCTCGGCTATCCATCGCTCGCTTACGACCTGGCTATTTCCTGACCGCCCGCCGTTACGCACCATCTCGCCGATCGACGCCAGACCACGCGTCGTGAGCCAGAGATTGCCCTGCCCTTTCGTGACGCCCGCCGCGTCATCATCCCATCGCCAGCGCGCGACGCCTAACGGCGAAAACAGGTGGAGATCGGCGAACGCGCTCATTTTGGCGCCCATCGCCTCGGTGACGACGACGCCGGCCGTGTAGGCGGTCACGGAATTATAGCGATATCGCGAACCCGGAGGGTCGGCCTGCGGAACAGCTAGGACAAAAGCTAATGGATCGGGCGCGGCATCCATCCGATCCTCATTTCCGGGCGAGGCAGGGTCTTCGTCGAAGGCAGCCAAGCCCGACCGCATCGTCAGCACGTCGGCCAAAGACGCGGCCCCGATGGCGCTCCCCTCAGCGGCAGACCAGTATTGTGACACCGTGTCGTTCACCGAGCGAACCGCCCCGTCATCGATTGCGATGCCGAGGACCAGCGCCGTCACGCTTTTTCCGGCGGAGCGAACATCGTGAAGCTCCTCCGGCGTCGCACCATTGTAATAGCGTTCAGCGACCGACTGCCCGTCGCGCAGCACGACGACGCCTCTAAGGTCGGGATGCTCGTGTCTATCCCATTGCGCGAGGACAGCGGCGAGATCGGCCTTGTCGGCCGAACCCGTGTCCGCCGAAGCGACAAGGGCGGCAGCCATTCCTAAACCTGTCAGTACCTGCATCCACCCCCTCCGAAGGGCTCAGTATGTCCGGCACGATAGGCGGCCCCGGAAGATCGAACAATGAAGCAGCGCACGGGATCAACTCTCGCAAACGGGTTATTCAGCCCACGCAATCATCATTGGCGGAGCGCGCGCACATGGCGCGCGCTCCGTTGAGATCAGCCGTTCAGCTTATCCTTGACCGCTTTCGCGGGGCTGAACGTCAGCTTCTTGGACGCCGCGATCTTGATCGTTTCGCCCGTCGCCGGATTGCGGCCTTCGCGCGCAGGGCTATCCTTCACCTTGAACTTGCCGAAGCCGTTCAGTGCAATCTCGCTGCCGCCAGCGGCCGCATCGGCGATCGCGGCGAAAACCGCGTCGACGATTTTGCGGGCGTCGGCTTTCGAGGTCCCGTGCTCGGCCGCGATCTTGTCGGCCAGGTCGCTGTTGTTCATTGCTGTCTCCTGAGCGTTGTAGAGGCGCATCGCCTAGCGTGACGCACCGCCGCCGTCACCTGGGATCTGAGTACGCCAGGCCTAGAAATCGGGCAGCAGGTCGTCTCCTTTGCCCGTCGCCTCATTCATCGCGTGAGCGCGCGAGACATTCCTCAGCGCCGTCAGCGCGCGCCGGTCCAGCGCCGGATCGCCGTCGTCCTCGCCGGTCGCAGCCGCGTCGTGGACCTCGGGCTCCTGCGTCGCCTCGGCGCCTTCCTCGGCAAGGCCCGGATGCCGTTGCTGCTGGAGACCGCCCTCTTCTGCGATCGCCGCGATCAGTTCGTCCTCGTCCGGAGAGACGAGCGCGACATGCGGTTCGCGCACCTGACCGCCCCAGTCGTCGGAACGCGCAGCGGGGCGGTCGGCATACCCATCGTCTGCGAGTTCCGGAGGCCGCAGAACCCGTGATTTGAAGTTGCGGTCCTCATAGTAGCGCAGCTTCTTCGCCCGGATCGGCGCGAGGCCGGACACCATCACCAGTTCGTCGGCCGGCGGAAGCTGCATGATCTCCCCGGGCGTCAACAGCGGGCGGGCCGTCTCCTGTCGGCTGACCATCACATGGCTGAGCCAGGGGGCGAGGCGGTGGCCGGCGTAGTTGCGCTGGGCGCGCAGCTCGGTGGCGGTGCCGAGCGCGTCGGATATCCGCTTGGCGGTCCGTTCGTCGTTCGAACTGAAGGCGATGCGGACGTGGCAGTTGTCGAGAATGGCGTTGTTTTCGCCATAGGCCTTGGAAATCTGGTTGAGGCTCTGCGCGATCAGATAGGCGCGAATGCCGTAGCCGGCCATGAAGGCGAGCGCGGTCTCGAAGAAGTCCAGTCGCCCTAGGGCGGGAAACTCATCGAGCATCATCAGCAGGTCGTGTCGCCGTCTCTTCTGCGGATCGCCCTCCAGCCGTTCGGTCAGGCGCCGTCCGATCTGGTTGAGGATCAGGCGGACAAGGGGCTTGGTGCGGCTGATGTCCGACGGCGGAATGACGAGGTAGAGCGAGACCGGCGCCGCTGCGTCCACAAGGTCGGCGATGCGCCAATCACAGGCCGAGGTCGTCTCCGCCACAACCGGATCGCGGTAGAGGCCGAGAAACGACATCGCCGTGGACAGAACGCCGGACCGCTCGTTCTCCGACTTGTTCAGCACCTCCCGCGCCGCCGACGCCACGACCGGATGAACCATCGGATTTTCAGGCGCGCCGAGATGGTTGGTCTCCATCATCCGACGCAGGGTATGGGCGAAGCTGCGCTGAGGATCGGACAGGAAACTGGCGACGCGCGCGAGCGTCTTCTCCTCCTCCGCATAGAGGACGTGGAGAATCGCCCCGACCAGCAGGGAGTGGCTGGTTTTCTCCCAGTGGCTGCGCCGTTCGAGCGCCCCTTCCGGATCGACCAGGATGTCGGCGATGTTCTGAACGTCGCGCACCTCGTCCGGACCCTTGCGGACTTCGAGCAACGGATTGTAGCGCGCCGAGCGGGGGTCGGTCGGGTTGAACATCAGGCAATGCGAGAAACGGGCCCGCCACCCCGCGGTGAGCGTCCAGTTCTCGCCCTTGATGTCATGAATGACCGCCGAACCCGTCCACGACAGAAGGGTGGGCACGACCAGGCCGACGCCCTTGCCAGAACGGGTGGGCGCGAAGGCCATCACATGCTCGGGACCATCGTGGCGCAGATAGTCGCCGTCCTTGACGCCGAGGAAGACCCCGGACGGCTGCATCAATCCGGCGCGCGCGATCTCGCTGTGCGTGGCCCAGCGCGAGGAACCGTAAGTCGTCACCTTGCGGTTCTGCCGTGCGCGCCAGAGCGAGCCGGCGATCGCGGCCGCGCAGGCGAGGAAGCCTGACGCCCCCGCCAGCAGCCCCGCCCGGTCGAAGACGTCGGGCGCATAGGCCTCGTAATGGAACCACCAGCCGAACAGCGCCCAGGGACGATAGACCGGGACATCGAACAGGGTGAACATCGGCGGGCCGAGTTGCGGTTGATGGCCGAGCATCGCGGCCGCCCATTGCGTCGCCGCCCAGACGCCGAGGGTCACCATGGCGAAGCAGACGAGGATTTGGCCGACGAGAAGTTTGGTAGGGGTCACGGTGTTTCTCCGCCGCCGGCCAACGCGCGCGCGGGCGGCGAGGCGAGACTCCCGTCATGCGGATCGAATCGTTAGACTGCTTATCCGCATTCAAGCGCACGGACGCGCCAGGCTGCCCATCCGGTCAGGAACCGCGCCTCGCGATTGCGAGGTCGCCGTCTACGATCTCCAAAAGCCCGGCAAGCGCCGCGTGCGCGGCGGCGGGGGCGAAACAGACAGGAGAGCCAAGAAGAGACGGATAGCGCAGTTCCTGCCTGGAGTGGGGAGCGTCGAGCACTTCGATCAAGTGAGCGATGTCCCGTGGTATCGGGGCTGACGCCCCGTTTCGCACGACTGTCGTCATGGCTCTTTCAAGACTATGGCCGACCGACGACATCAGCCACGCCTCCTCGCCGTCGACACGCAGAATCTGGGCCTTGAGCGCCAACTCAAGGGCATGGGCGATCAAGTGCCAGTAGGAGCGCAGATCGGCCCGCTTTCCCAAGACGACGCCTGCCGCCTCGGCATAGTCGCGCGCCAACGCCAGGTAGGCGCCCGCCCTCTTGCAATCACTCATCAGCACATCGCCTCCTGCCTAGGTGATCGACGGCCCGCCCCGCCCACGCCCGATCGTCCAGTTGACGCCGTCACCCTTCATCACGCCCGACACCGTCCGGCCGACATGGCGGTCGAGAACCGGCCGCCAGGGCACGAGGGTAAATTCGCGGGACTTCTCGATCAGCGCGACGCGCCCCGAGGCCAGATCGACCGGCCGACGATAGACGCCCTCGATCCGGTCGCCCGACCGGCTCTCGACATAGCCCAGACCGAGTTCGTCCGAGAGGGTCCCGGCGATGCGGCTCATCTCGCGCCGCCTGAGCTGGGCGAGCATGTCCCGACGATAGACCATCTTGCCCTGATCCTCCTCGGCCAACTGCTGGCCCACGAGCCAACGCATCCGGCGGGCCTTCGTCTCTGCGATCTCCTGCCCGAACCCCGCGTCGCGCGTCGCCTCGGGCGCGGATGCAACCAGTTGGCGGTCGAGCCAGGTCGCACCGTCGAAAGTAGCCTGCCGTTCGAGCGGGATCGTGGAAAGCCTATCGACGGCCACCGGCGCGGCCTTGGCGCGCCCGGCCTCGAACGCCGCCGCCCGCGCGACATGGTCGGGCGCGATCGACCAGCGGCCGTCGGCTTCGCGCTCGACCCCGGCGCCGGCCTTGCGCATGGCCTCGAGCCGGCGAACGTGCGTCTCGGCGAAATCCTGCGTCGCGGACGCGTCGTGACGGAGATGAAGGTCGACGCTGTAGCGGCCTCCGTTCGCCGCCGCGATCTCGGCGACGGTGCGGTCGGCGGCGCGGGCGCCCGTGGGCGTCGCTCGGATGCGCACGACCGCGCCCGTCGGAAGCGTTTCCGTCGCCTCGCCGCGTCCGATGTCGACATAGTGGACGCGGCCGTCGGCGGCGTCGACGATCAGGTAGTGACGATCGTTGAGTTCGTCGGACAGGCCGCGCTCGATCACCCGTCCGACGATCGGCTGCATCGAGGACGGATCGGCGATCACCGCGTCCAGACCCGGACGTTCGACGCCATGGGCTGTGAAGGCGCGCTGCATCGTGCGGATGATGTCGCCGCGTTCGCCCATACGCCGCAAGGTCTCCTCGCAGTCCGGCGCAAGCGCCCAGCGCCCTGCCCCCAGCTCGCGCGCCAGGCCGAGACGGCCGAGCGTCTGCAACCGGCCAGCCCGCAAGGTCTGCTGGAACGGATCGCGCTCGAACGCCACGACGACGCCCCCGGCGTCGAGGTCGCGAAGGAGCCGCCGGTCGAGGCTCGTTAGCCGCTCCTGCGACACCTCCGCACCGAGCCTGTCTGTGATCTCGATGTCGCTGCGCGGACCCAAGTCGAGCGAGACGAGTTCGGCGGCGCGCTCGCGCATCCCGTGCGAGAGATAGTCGCGGGCGATGACGAGGTCCTTCCCGTGATCGTCCTTTCCGCGCACGATGATGTGGGTGTGCGGATGGGCGGTGTTGAAGTGATCGACCGCGACCCAATCGAGCTTCGTCCCGAGATCCTTTTCGACCTGCTCCATCAGGCGGCGCGTCAGGGATTTGAGATCGTCGTAGGATGCGCCGTCCTCGGGCGAGACGATGAAGCGCATGTGGTGCCGGTCGCCGTCCTGACGATCGAGAAAGGCCCGGCGGTCGGCACTGTCCGCATCCGCCGAATAGAGCCGGCCCGGTCCCCCGTCGCGCGTCGTTCCGTCACGCTCGACGTAGCGTAGGTGCGCGCGCGCCGGAGCGAATCCCTTGGGACCGTCGAGGCGCACGATGCGCGACTTGATGATCACCCGGCGCTGACGCAGCGCCGAGAAGCGGTCGCGTGAGGCGAGGACGCGGCCAACGCCTGCGCCGCGTCCGATCCGCGCCCCAGAGAAACCCCGCCTGCCCCATCCAGACGCTGCACCGCCGCGCGCCAGATTCGCCGCCTTCACGACGCGGCCGACATAGCTGCGACCGCGCGCCTTCCCGAGCGAACGGATGCGGCCTAGGCGCGGCTCAAGATCGTCCTCGTCGGACACAGCGTTAAACTCCGGCTAAGTCGAACACTCCCTATCGCCCCCGCCGGGCAAAACCGAAACGACACCTACATGCGTTCGAACGCACGGAAGCGTTTGACCCAGGCGAAATTTGCATCGCCGACTAGGCGCTCACGAAATGAGACCTTCACGCTCAAGCACCTGGCGGACATCCTCGAAGGCGGCCGAGATGCGGCCTTTAGGGTATCGAATCTGGCCCAATCCCTGAATGTTGGAGAATTCCTCGCATCCCTCCTCCAACATGACGATGCCGCGGGTGAATCCGAGACGTCCCTGGAACAGACCGACTTCATGGATGACATTCATCCTCGCCTGCATCGTGCCCTCAGCGGTTTCATCTTCAGCGGTCATGATGATGAAGGCGAAGGCGGCGGCGTCGAGCATTTCGGCGAGCCGGGCGATGTTTGTCACGCCAGCCACGGGCACCCGGTTAAACTCATCCGCAGGCAGATGAAGGCGGTCTTGGATGAAGTCTTTCAGCTCCCGCCATTGGGGCGAACGGCCGTGGCCGAGGAAGATGTTCGTTCCCACCCGGTCCACGCGGCGTGTCTTCCGAGCGTTCCGTTCCATGTGGGAGGCAGCCTGCCGCACGATTTCGGCGGCCTCCCGGCCGGCACGGAACACGGTGGCGATGGCCGTGATCTCTCCGAGCAACGCGATATGCGCCGGCGTCAATACGCCGCCAGCGGCGGCCTCGGAGTCTCGCGTCATATACTGACCGCTCGGCTGCCAGGCTTGAGCGGCTTCATGCGCTGAAAAGACCTTCACCTTTTCGAGGTCGGTCTTGAGCTTGGCGAGATAGGTGTCATCGCGTTCGGAAAGCGCGCTGGAAAGGATGGATATGGCCTGGCTTTTGAGCCGTTCGAAATCTCGCTCGATGATGCTGGCGCGATCGGGCAGTTCACCGAGCGAGTCATATCCGGCTTGCCCGAATATGTACCGACGGACAGCGTCGCGACCATACTGCACCCATCGGCCTGTCGTTCCGCTCAAGCCGCTCCCGCGTACTCCCCACTCGCTGTCGAAGCGTGCTCCGGGCTCAGCCTCAAAGCCTTCCTGGTACGTTCGAGCGTGATAGCCAATCCACGATCCGGAAAAGACTTCATGCACAGCGTTGCACGCGTCGCCGATCGCCTGGATCGATTTCCTTACCTCCGGCTCGTCGCTGACCGCCGCGATCTTCTCCAAAGCATCAACGACGGCAAACAGTTCTTCGACTTCAGACAATGAAAATCCCCCAACACGTCGCAGCCATCCCTACTCACGGCGGAGCTTAGATCAACACCGCCATGAGCTCACCCCGCGCTTAAGAGCCATGGCGCCGTCGGAAACCCAGCAGTTGCGGGCTTGTGGCGCCCTATGGCGCCATCGCGCCGAACATGGCGCCATTTCTCTTCTGAAAAAACGATGTGCAGACAATCACTTGCAGCGCCATCCCGAAGAGATGGCGCTGTTGCTTTATCTTGCCATAGCCTCCCCTTCCTCCTGCGCCCTCCCCAGCAGCCCGCACGGCTCCTTCCCCGTCCGCGGCACCAAGGGAAGCAACGCCGAAGCGCCGCCTCTCCGCTGGATCAGCCTCGCGCTTGTCTCAACCGCGCCTTGATGACCTCGATCTTCCAGTCGAGCGATACCCTCATCAGCATGAGAAGATAGAGATCGTCATTGATGGCGCTTCGGCGCCGAGCGCTGCGCGTCGTCCCGAACTCGGCTTCGAGCGCCATCGCATCGGCCTCCATTTCGGCCCGGCCCTTCAGGAGCCGGGCGAGTTCGCGCCGGTCTTCGGCGCGGTCGCAGGGGCTCATCACCCCTGCTCCAGAAGCTCGAGCGACGCCGTTTCGAGCATCGCCCGCTGGGCTTCAGCGGCTTCCAGTTCGGCCGCGATCTGACGCAGTTCGCGCGGATCAAGGACGCCCCGAAGCTCGGCGCGCAGTTCTTCGATATGCTGTTCCAAGGTCATTTGAACCTCCTGTCGAGTGAAAGACAGGGGTCGTTTCCGGCGCGGGGCGGGCCGGGTCAGGGACCGCGAAGCGGCCGCGCAGCGGCGATGGGGGAAACGATTTTTCCCGGCGCGCCCGGCGTTCGATCGGGAAGGCTGACGTCTGTCCGCCGGGAAAAATGGTGGGGCCCCGTCGTCCTTGAGGCGGTCCGCCCCGCGCCGGATGATGGGCGAGTCTGAGCGGACATCCCCCTCGCCTCACGGACGCTCGTCCAGCGGTCGCCGCACCGCGAACAGACTGTCGGACGCCATCCTGTCCGGCGGGGCGGAGGTCGACGCCGCCGGTCGGGTGAGCGCGAAGAACAGGCTCTCGCCGGACAGGATGGCGGGCGGCATCTCGGGCGTCGCAGGCCCGCGGGCGAGCTGGGCGATATAGGCGCGCGTCTCGCCGGGAAGCGGCCGCCCGGTCGCCAGATGCTCGACGTAGCGGCCAGGACCGGCGTTGTAGGCGGCGAACAGGCCGGGATAGCCGAAGCGGTCATGCATCAGCTTCAGATAGGCCGTCCCCGCCATGATGTTGTCGCGCGGATGGTGCGGATCGGACCCGAGTCCGTACCGCCGCCGTATCGCGGCGTAGGTGCCGGGCATCACCTGCATCAGGCCCATCGCGCCTGCGCGCGAGACGATCGGACGCCCGTCGAGATGGGTCCGGCCGCCGCTTTCGGCGCGCATCACGGCGGCGATCCACGCCTCGGGCACGCCGAACCGGCGCGATGCTTCGCGGATCAGCGGCGTCCATCGCGCGACGGCGGGCGGGATCGCGACGGCAGCGACCGGGGCGGCGGGCGCCGGGTCGGCGACGGCGGGCGCGCCGGTCATTCCGAGCACGAGCGCGAGCGCGACGCGCTTTAGCGCAGCCACAGCGGGGTCGCCTTTCCGATCACGGCGGCGCGCGGGACGGGTCCGAAATAGCGTCCGTCGAAGGAGTCCGGCGCGTCCATCAGCAGGAGGACCGCCCCGTTCTTCAGGCGGCGACATCCGCGCCACCAGGGCAGCGGTCGGCCGAGCCGGTCCGCCTCGCGGCGGGTCGCGACGAGGCGGGCGTTCACGTAGATCCACGGCCCGAGCGCGCAGACGAGGTCGCCGTCGGCGGCGGCCACGCGCTTGAGCAGCGGCACGTTCATGGGCAGGTAGCGGCGCTCGGCGGCGAGGCGGCGAACGCTCGCGGGCGGCGACGCCAGCACCATGTCGCCGACGCGAAAGGGCGCGCGCGGATCGATGCGCCAGAGGCCGACCGGCGCGCTGGCCGAGGCGTTCCAGACGAGGCGCGGCGCGGGCCGGACGCCGAAATCGAGCGCAGCGGACAGGCCGACGAGCGTCGCCCCGGCGGCGGCCGCGCCTAGCCAGCGGCGCGCCCGGCGGTCCGCGGCGCGGCTTCGCGCCAGCCAGCGGACGAACGGGAACGGGGCGCGATCAGACATCGAACCGCCCCCGCACCTTGCTGCGGTTGGTCAGCGACCAGTGGTCGAGATCGTCGATGTGATAGCGGACATAGCGCCCGTGGCGGCGGGCGCGCGGCCCCTCGCCGCGCCCGCGCATATTGTCGAGGGTGCGGCTGTCGAGGCCGAGATACCAGGCGGCCTGCGCGGTCGAGAGAAAGGGGCTTCCCTTGCGGGCGCGCGCGGCGCGCGCCACGGCGTCGTCTTCATCCTTGTCGGTCATGTCGGTCTCCTTTCGCGGGCCGGAGCGCCGAAAGGCGGGTCCGGCTGCGCGCGAAGGAAGACGGGATCGACGCCGTCCGGCAGGCCCGTTCAGGCGCCCCCGGCGAAACGTCCGGGGCGCGGACCGAACGCCGGAAAGGACCCCCGCGCCGGTCGGGCGCGGGGGCTGCGACGTTCAGACGACGCTGTTGGGGATGATGGCGAAGACGTCTTCATCATCCTGCCCGGCGGCCTTGCCGAGGGTGGCGTAGATGGGCTGGTCGCCGATCTGCGGGTGGAAGATGCGGACCGAGACATAGGGGCGCTTCGACTCGCGCCCTTCCCGCACCCACGCCCCGCCGAGTTCGCTGGGGCCGGACCAGATGCGGTAGTCGGGCTGGTTGTCGCGCTTCTTCTCCACATTGGGAACGATGGCGATGGGAAGCGGCTGGCGGCGGCCCAGGAGGGCGAGCCCGCCGGCATAGCTGTTGGTTTCGGGGTTCAAGACGACGGTTCCGAGCGACATGTTGCGGTTCCTTTCCGATCGTGCGTCGGGGCCGATCCCCGACGACAGGCGAACCGTCTCGGACGGGCGGGGCCGCACGAACCCCTTGGGGCCGGAGCGTAGCGGCGGACCGGAGGCGCGGGCCTGTTTTGGAGCGAAGCGGCCGCGAGGAAGCGGCGCAGCCGCCGGGGAAAAGAGGCCCGCGCCCCGGTTTCGGACGGCACGGCGCGGACGTAGGTTCAAGCCCAAGTCGGATGGATCGGCTCGCCCCGCATGGTCGGAGCTACCGCCATCACGCCGGATGACGGCGCATGACATGACCCCGTTGACGCTTCACGGCGCGCGCATCGCTGGTCCGGCGCGCCTCAACTCAATGACAGTCTTCCCCCCCGGGCGACGGCGCGGCGTTCCGGTCAGCCGCTCGTCTTGGCCCCGCGCGGCTTGCGGCCGGGTTTGGCGGGCGCTGGAGCGGCGGCCGCCTTCGCCGGTCGGCCCGCCTGCTTTGGCGTTTCACCGGGCTTGCGGCCGAGGCCGATGGCCTTGGCGGCGGCGCGGCGCTTCTCCGAATAGCCCGGCGCGACCATCGGATAGTCGGCGGCGAGACCATAGCGGGCGCGGTAGTCGTCAGGCGTCAGGTCGTGGGCGCGAAGGTGGCGGATGAGGCTGGCGTAGGGCTTGCCGTCGATCATCGAGAGGATGCGGTCGGGGTTCGCAAGGGACTTGCGAACCGTGACGGCGCGCACCGGCGCGGGTTCGTCGAGGACCGTTTCGGCAGGCGCGGCGGCCCCGGCGAGCGCCTCGTGAACCGAGGCGATCAGGCGCGGCAGTTCGGCGGCGGCGACCGTGTTGTTGGCGACATAGGCGGCGACAACATCGGCCGTCAGGTCGATGAGGCTGGCGGTCGGCGCAGCGTCGTCGGTCATGAACATTCCCCTTCCCAGCATTCGGAAGCGCGGACGCTAGACGAATGACGCGAGGTATCAACTGAAATACCGACGTCGCGGGGTGCATCCCGCCATGATGAGGGAACCCTCCCCCGCGCCCGAACGCTTAGCCGTTGCAGTTCCGCGCTCGGAAATGCGTGCGGCCCGGCGCGCCAGCTCGCCCCCCCTTGCGGCGCCGATCACCGCCGCGACGGACTCGGTGGCCTCCAGCAGCCGAGGCGGAGTCACCCTGGTCTGTCCGATCACGCGCCCCTCGCGCACCTCGCCGCCGC
>JAANMT010001630.1_pt1 | contig 21399 bp, 17 predicted proteins | sample 7279711 | NCBI WGS metagenome assembly JAANMT01 (sample SAMN14094538, study PRJNA606508) | bioreactor metagenome | isolation source: A lab-scale SPAN reactor treating ammonium-rich wastewater day 1 | place: Ireland: Galway | collected 2017-01-16 | reverse complement strand
GCCCGGCAGGCGCCCCAGGCCTACGACGTGGTGCTGGCCGATGGTATTGCTGCGCGGCCCGGCGCCATCGGCTTCTTTGGCCTTTCCTACTATCAGGATCGCAGCGAACAACTGCGCGCGCTGAACATCGATGGCGTGGCGCCGACCACGGACAACGCCGTCAGCGACGACTATCTGCTGGGCCGGCCGCTCTTTCTCTACACCAGCCAGGGGAACCTGCTGCGCCAGCCCCAGGTGGCGGCTTTCGTTAACTTCTATCTCAACAACGCCGCACAGGTAGCCGAGGAAGTGGGCTACGTCAACGCCAGTGCAGAGAATCTGGCTGAAGGCCTGTCCCAGTGGGAGCGCGCTACCGGCCTCACTGCCTCAACCGTCGATACGTTGTACCCGGCCAGCGGCGCCATCCGCGTGGCCGGCAGTTCGACCGTCAGGCGCGTGTACTTGGGAATCTGGATCACGGTGCCCACTTTGAACGGCACAAAGAGTCCCCTGTTTTTTTCCGTGCTGATCTCGTAGCGGGCCAATCGCTCGGTGCGGCTCTCGAGCCGAATGCCCAATGGGTCGATCATTTGGTAGCTGTATTCGACGATTTTCTGGAGCGGGTTTTGCGGGTCCGCGTTGAGCGTGATGACGCCGCGTTCGGTTTGGTCCTCGCGTCCCGCGTGCGGATAAATGAGGGGGTTGAAGCGTTGCCACTTGGATAACTGCGCGCCGTTTTCCTGCGCGGACTGCTCGAAACTGTGCAGTTCGGTCGTTGTGGCGAACGCAAAAAAGAACCGCTCGCGCACTTGCGCCAGTCCGTTTTCGTCCACGTTGATCTGAATCTCGTGCCAGACCACGTTGCCCTGCTGGGCGAGGACGCCGCTTGCGATCGCGATTCCCGCGAGAAGCAAAAAACCCCATCGAAATTCGTTGGCGCGCATGCTATTTCCCTTGGGTTTTGGTTCTTTTAAACCGATCCGCCCGTTTTTTCAAAGGGCATTTGCCGCCCTCCGGTTTGCGGTCGCTTTTGGGCGGGCGGGTTCGCCAAAACCCGTTCGTTCGAGTTCGTTTTCACGATCTTGCGCTTTTTTTTCCGCGTTGCCGAATCGGCCGCGCTTCTTTTTTTGTCCCGAAACGGTTTTGCGGTGGAATTTCACGAAGCCAAGGGAATCGGGTGCGCTCTTTTTATGCGTTATTCCCATTCTCTCGGTTACGATTGCCATGGCGGTTGAACTGCACTACTGGGGACACGCGTTTTTCAAGTTGCGGTTGGGCAAGAAGAACATCCTCATCGACCCGTTTTCGCAGATCACGTGGGGCTCGGCCAAGACGGCCCCGACGTATCTTTCGCCCGTGAAGGAGAAGGACGTGCAGAACACGGATTTGATTCTGATCAGCAACGAGCATCCGGACCATTTTGATCCCGCGTTCGTCGAAAAGATCGCGTTACGGGACCGCGCCATGGTCGTCGCGCACGATCATGTGCTCAACCAGCTCAAGATTCCGCGCGCGTACTGGCAGCCCATCGGCATGGGCAAGAAGGTGACCGTGCGCGGCATTTCGGTGGAGGGCATGCCCGCGCATTCGCCCCAGTCGTTTTATCCGCTCGGGTACATGCTGGAGCATGAGGGCGTGCGCGTGTATCATGCGGGCGACACCGAACTCTTGGACGACCTGACGGGTTTCAAGGCTAATGTGTGTCTGTTGCCGATCGGCGGGGGTTCGACCATGGATTGCGTGGATGCCGTGCGCCTCGTCAAGACCCTGAAACCGGATTTGGCGATTCCCATGCACTACAACACGTTCGAGCAAATCCGGCAGGATCCGCAGGAATTCAAGCAAAAAATCGAGAAGAGTCTTGTGAAAACCAAGGCGGTCATTCTCAAGCCCGGGCAGAAATGCAAGTATTGAATTTGTTCGAACAATTCTTTTTCTTGGGCGACGCCAATTTTTTTTTTTTGAAGACGGAATCGCGGCGTCTACGAGTCCATTCGCACTTCGGCTTCGTACAAGTCTTCGGGCGTGCCGATGTCGAAGAGGGGGCCGTTCCATTTGACGATGCCGAGTTTTTTTTGGCCGATGAGTCGGGCGATCGTGTCGGTGATTTCGTATTCGCCGCGTTTGGGATTTTTTTTGGTTTGGGCGATGGCCTTGAAGACGGTGGGCGCGAAGCGGTAGCAGGCCGCGTTGACCCACTTGCTTTTTGGTGCGCTTGGTTTTTCGACGATTTCGGCCGCGAGGCCCTTGGAGAGCGTGACGACGCCGTAGCGTTCGGGATGGGGGTCGGGGCGCACGCACATAATGTGCGGGCACCCGGTTGCGGTCGCGAGTTTTTTCCAGAGTCCGGCGGGCGCCAAGACGTCGCAGTATCCAACGAGGAACGGGCGTTTGAAGAATTTTTTTCCAAGGCCGATGGCGCGCGCGGTTCCGTCTTGTTTTTTCTGGTTCGCGTATTCGATGGCCATGCCTTTGTACGCGTGGCCCAAATAATCGTGGACGCGCTGGGCCCCGTGGCCGACGACGACGACCACGCGCGCGATTCCGGCGCCTTGGAGGCCGTCGAGGCAGTGCTCGATCAGGGTTTGTTCGTGGAGTTTTACGATTGCCTTGGGCACGGTTTTTGTGAGCGTTTTCATGCGCGTGCCTTTGCCGGCCGCGAGAACGAGCGCGTCTGTAATCATGGGCAATGATGCGCGGCGTTTGTGTTATTAAGCGTTCGTCGGGTGTCGCGGGATTTCGATTTCGAGTCCGTCATTGGCGGTTACGCTTTCGGGAAACACGGCTTGGGCTTCGCGTGCGAGAGCGCCCTCGGTCTGGTAGCGGGACGAAAAGTGGAAGAGCGCGAGTTTTTTCACGTTCGCTCTTTGGGCGAGCGCGGCGACTTCGGGGGCCGTCGCGTGCATGGTTTCGCGCGCGCGTTCCGTTTCGTCCGCGCCGAACGTGCATTCGTGCGCCAGAAGGTCGGCGTTTTTGATTCCCGAAAGATAGCTCGAGTGCACGGCGGTATCGGCGACGACGCACACGATGCGGCCCCTGCGGCCCTTGGTGTAGTCCATGACCTGTGCGGGCTTGAACGATTTTTTCTCGAATTTCACGCTTTGGCCGAGTTGGAGTTTGCGCCACAGGGGTCCTTCGGGGATGTTGAGTTTTTTTGCCCATTCCCGCTGGAATTCGCCTTTCTTGTCGGCTTCCATGAACCGGTAGCCGTGGCAGGGCACGTCGTGTTTGAGCATGAACGCCTTGACCGAGTGGGTTTTTTCCCGAACGATCACGCCCGGTTTGGTTTCGTGGATCACGATTTCGTACGAGAGCGTCTTTGGAACGAGCGCGAGGAGATGCTTCATTTTTTCGCGAAGGCGCAGGGGGCCGTACACGTGCAAGGGCGTTTTTCGCTCGAGCATGTGCATGGTGGCCACAAGTCCTGGGAATCCAAGAATGTGATCGAGGTGAAAGTGGCTGAAAAAGATTTTTTGTACTTTCATGAACGACACGCCCGAGCGCATCATCTGGCGCTGGGTGCCTTCGGGACAGTCGAAGAGCAGCCATTCGCCGTCGAACTCCAATGCCACGCTCGAAAGATTGCGTTCGACGGTGGGCGAGGCCGCCGAAGTACCCAAAAAAACGAGTTTCATAGAAGGGCATTCATGAAAACGATTTTAAAGCGCCTCGGCGCGCCTCCCAAAGATTAAATAGGGTCGAGGCATTCACTACTGTATTGGGTAACTGGGGATCGGATTGGACTCGGTTGGAAAATCAAAAAAAACGGGCATGTTGCTGGCCGCGTTGCTTGCGCTTTTGCTCGTGGGCGGTGCCGCGTACCTGCTTTTGAAGGACAAAGATTCCAAGGGATCGACCAACACGCAGGAGAATCCCGTGGGCGGCTCCGGTGGTTCGGGCGCCGGCGACAACGTGATCACGATTGACAATCGTCCAGGCGCCCGAGCGGATTCATCGTCCATTTCGGGTCTCAAGGTCGGCGAGGCCGCGGTCTGGCTGTCGTTTGAGCCGCGACCGGGCAGTGCAAAACCCAAGGCGTTCGAACTGGCGGACAAATACCAGGTTCCTGCCCGCATCGATCTCACGCTTTCCGAGCGCATCCCCCATAGCCGTTACGCGGTTCTGTTTTCGTTTCCAGGGCTTTCCCCCGACCAGTTCGACGCCCTGACGCCCACGTGCGAAATCCATCGCCAAAACGAAATCGTGAACTCGTTTGCGTTGAATCTCAAGGAGCCCGATTTGTCCGTCGAATTTGATTCCACGGGCCATGCGTTGAATTGTGCGATTCGGCCAATCGATTCGGTTTCAGGGCTTTTCTATCTCGTACTCGAAGCCAAGAATCCCGATTGGCATTTCGGTTCGACTGCGAACCCCGAGCTTTTTTCGGACGCGACCGTGTTTATCAAGACGGGTCTTGCGGGAACCGATGCGCAAGAGGGATTGCGCGTTGCGTTGACCGCGTGGGATCACCCCTGCAAGACGCAGGTCGTGGACTCGGCGGACAGCGAAAAGACGCTGGAATCCGTGGTCGTGTGCCGCGACGCCAAACTCGGTTTTGCGGTGCTTGACGACGCCGTGCGCATTTTCGACGAGCGCGCGACCGCCGTGGGCGAATTGAACGCTTGGCGCGCGCAGATGGTTTTGCGCGACGCGTCGGTGGTCACCGAGGCGAGCGTGCAACCCGTGCTTTTCGCCGACTCCGACGCGTTCAAAGACATCGTGGAACCCGTTTTGGCACAGTCCGATTTTGTCGCGGTTGCCTCAACCGAAAAACCATGCGGTGCAATGGACTTGAAATGCAAGCAATCGCGGCTGAACAATCCCGAAGAGTTGTATTTGCGCCCTTGGCCCCGAAGCGAAACCGGCGGTTCCACGGTGTCCGACGGGCGGGCGAAGCTCAACGGGTACTCGTTTGTTTTGCTTGAACGCGAGATGGATCGTCTCAAGCGCGTGATCGCAAAGGCGGACGCGTCGCTTTTGGGCACCGGCGCGCTCAAGGCGCGTCTCTTGGCGGGCAAAACTCGGTGGGCCCAATTGAACGATCTGTTGCAAAAGCGCGTCGTGTTGTCGCGCATCCCGTTTTCCCCCGACGCCCAGCAAAACGAGGCCGGCATTTTGTCGCAGGTCTTGGAAACTCCGGCGCAGGCGGACACGCAGCTCGCCAAGCGAAAACGCCAGTACAAATCCGACGCGGAGGTCAAGGCGGCGCTCGAGATCGCCAAGACCAACCATCAGGCGGTTTTTGACGCCACGAACCGCTCGGACACCCAACCGTTTTTCGAACGCTATTACTCCCAGCAATCGAACCCGCCCGACGGTTCAAATCTTCCCGAAACCGTTCAGCGGAAAATGCTTTCCGCTGTACGAAATGCCGCTTACGCAGCGTGGTCGTCGTCCGAATCGCAAAATGGGCTGGCGAATTCCCTCGTGGTAGAGGAAAACATCAACGGCCAAAAAACCGTGGTTTCCTCGGCTCTTCACGACGAGACCCTTTCGGCCGAAGCCCGCAAGCAACTATGGCTCATAAACCATCGCGTGTTCGACCGAGCCGAAGCCGACATCCTCTTTGACTTCATTCGCCCGCTTGAAATCGAGCGCGACCGCCTGTTTGCGGCGGAATACGGTTTGTCCAAATCCGCGGATCAGTTGCAAATCAAAATGGCCAATGCCCAGTGCGTGATCGATGCGATGCAGGACGGAAGCCATTCTCCCACTCCCGACGAAATCGCGTCCTCCGCGGACGTCTGCCTGAGCGCCGACGAAGGAACCGCCCGCATGAGCGCATTGCGATCGCGCGCGCGCCGCGCCAATCTCGAGCGCGTGGGGCTTGAAAAAATCATCGATGCGTTTTACGACGGCAAGGACGTTTTGGCGTCGCTTGGCCTGCAGGACAAGACGCTGGGCGGCGCGAACGAGCCGTCGGCGTCCGGCGGATCCACGGTACCCTTCGAGTATTCGGCGTGGCTCAAGGGAAGCGTCAGCGCCAAGGCCGAAATCCGTTGGAATCCGGTCAAGACCCGCTCCGCGAATTCACAGGACATAAACGGCGACTCAAACAATTCAACTGCTTCGAACGGGTCTTCCGGCGCGCCAACGGTTTCCTATGTCGTTTGGCAGGCCAAGCCGGATGCGGTCAAACGGTTCGGGAATTTGTCCCGCGTGAGCGAAGCCGACCTGCTTGTTCACTTTGTTCCCGTTGTTGAAACCGCGCAAACCCAGTCGACGATTTCTTCGGCGTCGAACCGGCCCGTTCTTTCGGGCAGTCGCTTTGTAGTCGAGGCTTTTGAAAAACCGTTTAATTCCGGCGTGTCCGCCGGCTCGTCTGCGTCCGCCGCCGACTTGGCCAAGGCCGCGAATCCTGCGGAGCGAAACAGCCGAAAACCCATCGCCCGCTCGATCGTTTTGGCTCTTTCTGAAAAGGACGCACGCTTTGGTTTTGTCGCGCAGGATCCCGCGCGATTGTTCGTTGAAAACCCGCGCGCGACATTTGCTCCGTCTGCCGACGCGATCGCCGCGCGCGAAAATCCCGTGTTTCACTTTGCCTTGTCCCGATTGCTTTCGTTGCGCGCAAAAGGCGAGGATCTTTCGCCAACCGAAAAACAACGCGCTCTCTTTGCCATGGGCCGCCACCACTTGTCGATGGGTCTTTTCAGCGAGGCGCTGGACGAATTTTCTGCGTGCCAGCAGATCAAGGATGCGGACAAGGACCTCGCGGGCTCGTGCGGCAAACCGGCCGTTGCGATTTTGGGCCCGACGGTGGGCGGACAACCCGCGGGCTTTCGAAACGCGCTTTATCCCAACCATTCGCTGATCCCGTACGTCCTGTCGAATCCGATTGTTAACCGCGAAAAAGAGGTTGTGGCCGCCGCCGCGAACCAGTCGCTTTCCACGGTTCCCGCGCGCTCGCGATTGATGGAACTCTTGCAGGAACTTCCGCTCGACGCGTCCGCGCCTCCCGAGAGCAAAAAACTGTCGGACTGGCCGTGGGATCGGGGAAGCGCATCGATCCGTCCAACAATGGCCGCGGTGGTTGATCGCCCGTTTGACGACCTTGCACTCGCGTATGCTTCAAACGATCCGGTCAAGGAAGTCTTAGGCTCCATTCCGGGCGTGATGGCGCCGCCCGCCAAACCGGTTGTGCCCGAGGTCGCTCCCGACCCCTTGATTCCGCCGGACGGAACCGCAAATGCCCAAGCTCCAAAATCGTTTCGCGGATTTTTTTCACTATCGGATTCCACCGGCGAGGCACCTGAAACCACCGATCCAACGGCTTTAGGAAATCCGGCACCGCTCTTGTCATCTGGTTCGAGTGTCTTTCCCATGGCGCGGTTTCCCGAAGTGGCCCGGCTGTCGCCCCTCGAAGTCCTTTGGGCCGACAATCAGTGGAAAAAAAGCCGGTCTTCCGAACTGTTTGGCGTCAATGTGTCTCCAAAAAAACCGCGTTTGGTGTATCCGGCACAAGCGCCATCGTGCGACACAACGGCCGACGTCTGTTTCCTTCCCAACACGGGCTTTTTTGAAAACACTCTTTCCCCCGATTCGCCGCCCGAGGCAAAGGAAGCTTGGGCCGCCGATGCGTTTATATCCCAAAACGAGTACGCGCCCGAACTTCCGGACCCCGCCCGATTGCCCGACCAGTCGTATCCGTTGTACGATCAAGAACTGGGCGATCTCCGCACTGCGTTCGAATCCCAGCCGTCCCCCGCAAACGATTGGACGCCCGAATCGTTCGGCGAATTTATCCAAAAAAAATTCGGGTATTCGGCCGCTGAAGCCGCATACAAGGCCGGACTGTTTTTCCTTGACCCGCCCCCGCGCGTGGTCGAACCCACGGATCTTGGAGTGGTCGAAGACCCGAAAAAAACCTTGGCCGATTGTCCGGACGCATGCTCGTTTGTCGTCCGGCTGGACGCACGCCAGAATCCGCTGGGCGTAAACATTCTTGGATCGGGCATGCCCGCCGACGAACTCTACGGCCTTAATGCGGCAGGCATTCTGAACATTAACGACCAGCCCAAGCGCATTGTGGGCGTGCTCTTGTTTCCGGGATTGCGCGACGCCGCCAAGTGGCACCGCGTCGAGCCCGGCGCAAGCCCTTTCCAGCAGTCGCTTCCATGGGGTGCCAATGCGGGCGTGTACGTGTTCAGCGTTCCGCAGGACTTCGGCGAGATTCTTTTGCGGATCAAGGATTTGTCCCAAAACACGGGAAGCAAACCCACCATCGACGTGACTTCTGAAAACGCGCGATTGTTCGTTCAATCGCCTTTGCCCGTGCCCGTGGGCGTGGGACTTATTCCGAACTGGGCCAATCTCCCCGCGTTCACCGACGCGGACGCGCAAACCACGACGCAACTGGCCGCCCAAACCAATTCAACGGGCGCGTGTGCGGGAAAAAACTGTCCGACAAACCCGACGCTTGCGTGTCCCAACGGCTCGTGCGCCGGAGTCACGCCCCAAACGGGCACGGATACCGCGGTTGCCGAATGCGCGGGCGGTTCCTGCGAACAAAAAAAAAACATGAACCCGTCTGACGCGCAATCCGCGGCCGCGGGTTCGCTTGCGCACACCGAACAGGAAATCCACTCGCTTGTAAATGTCCGGCGCGGCGACGTCGGAACCGGTTCGCTTGAATACGATTCGTTGCTTTCAGACATTGCGCGCGCCCACTCCGAAAAACTGTTGGCGCCGGGGACATGGGAAACGGTTTTCAAGCCCGATGAAGCGGCCGGTTCGATGGCCCACGCGGGCATTCAAGATCGCCTAGAAGAAGGCCAATGCATCAGCGGCGGGGAAAACATTCACCTGCAAAGAGGCCTCAACGAGGTTTCCAACCGGACGATCAACGGCTGGATGGCCAGCGACGGTCACCGCGCCAACCTGTTGCGCGCCGACTGGATGGTCGAAGGCCTCGGGGTGGCCACTAAGGGTGACCGAGTGGTCGTCACCCAATTGCTGTGCGTGAAGGCCCCGAACTCGATTTCGTTTCCGGTGGTTGTCGAAAACGTGGGTGACTCTGGCTTGGACGCACGACGCGTTTTGGGCGCGTCAGAAACCGATCTGACGCTTGCGCTCGAGCAATCTGTCCTTGCACGCATCAACGGCGAACGATCGAACCGGGGTCTTGCATCGCTTTCGTATGCCGAACCGTTTTCCTACGTTGGATTTCACCACTCCGTGAACCTGATTTACCAGTCCGACCGCGTTTCCGAAAGCGGGTTTTACGAACGCGCCACGCAGGCCCGCATCATGGCGGAAGAAAAAAATCCGTGCGGAACCCTGATCGGACCGTTCATCACGCGAACCCCCAACGAGATTCCCGTGCGCATTCCGGTCAACGAACAATTGACCATCGATCAGGCGCGGGAGCGTGTTGTTCGCTCGATTGCGGATCGCGCGTTCAACTCGGGATCCTTTACCTCGTCGCAGGCGCGTTATCACGGTCTGGGAATTGTCTCCAATCATCTCGAAAACGAGTTGATTCTGACGTATGCGTACTGCTGAAAATCACACCGATTTTCCCGGCCCGCTTTTTTTTTCGCCCGCGCACCGTTTCAAATCGCGCGTGATTGAACTTTTCATCGTTGCACCATTTTTTTGCCTTGCAAAACCCACGCGTTTTTAAGCCTTCAACCGGTCAAGTGGTACGTCATGTCTCCCGAGGAAAACGTTGCCCAAACGCCGGCCAAAGAGCCCGTTTTGCCGGTTTCGTTTGCCAGCACCGCCGAAGTGCCGGTTCCCGAGCGCACGGTCGATCAGGTCGTCGGACAGGAGTCCAGCGTAGACCTCATCGTAAAGGCCGCGGCCCAAAAACGCCACGTGCTTTTGGTGGGCGTTCCGGGCACGGGCAAGTCCATGCTTGCGCAAGCCATGTCCGAAATCCTTCCGGTCTCCGCCTTGTCCGACGTCCTCATCTACCCGAACAACGTGGACCCGAACAATCCGCGCGTCCGCATGCTGCGCGCCGGCAAGGGAAAAGACATTCTTCACGCCGCGCGCGTTTCCGCCCAAAAAGAAGAGGACAACGCGCGCATCATCCAGTTCGTGTTGCCGCTGGTCTGGATGATCGGCTCGTTTCTCCTGTGGCACTTCAAGTTCATCTCCGACGTCATTTTTGCGGCCACGCTGTTGCTTGCGGGCGTCATGCTCATCGGCCTCAATCTGTCGAGCCAGATGCGCTCGCGCGAAACCCGCCGCACGCCCAAACTGCTCGTGGACAATTCGAACAAGAAGACGGCGCCGTTCGTCGAAGCCACCGGTGCCCGCGCGGGCGCGCTTCTGGGCGACGTGCGCCACGATCCGCTCCAATCGGGCGGACTCGGAACGCCGCCGCATTTGCGCGTCGAGCCCGGCATGATCCACCGCGCGTCCGGCGGTGTTTTGTTCATTGACGAGATTGCGACGCTTTCCGAAAAATCGCAGCAGGAACTTTTGACCGCGATGCAGGAAAAAAAATATTCGATCACGGGCCAGTCGGACCTCAGCAGCGGCGCGATGACCCGCACGGCCCCCGTGCCCTGCGACTTCGTGCTCGTGGCCGCGGGAAATTACGACGACCTCCAGCGCGTGCACCCGGCCCTGCGAAGCCGCATTCGAGGGTACGGCTATGAACTGTACATGAATCAGGACATGCCCGACACGCCCGAGAACCGCACGAAGATCGTGCAGTTCATCGCCCAAGAAGTCAAAAAGGACGCGAAGATTCCGCACTTTTCGCCCGGCGCGGTCGAGGAAATCATTTTTGAGGCCCGCAAGCGCGCGCAACGCAAGAACCGTCTGACGCTCAAGCTCCGAGATCTCGGGGGTCTTGTGCGAGCGGCCGGCGACATCGCCAAGGAAAAAAAGCACGCGCTGGTTCTTGCCGAGGACGTGTATCAGGCGAAGCTTGCCGCGCGCACGTTCGAGCAACAGATGGTCGACAAGATGCTGGAAGTCAAAAAGGATTACGACATTTTCCTCACCCAGGGCGCGGCGGTCGGGCGCGTGAACGGCTTAGCCGTTCTTGCCGACGGGGCGTCGGGACTCGTCCTGCCGATCGAGGCCCAGATGGCGCCCGCGCTCTCGCGAAACGAGGGACGCGTCATTGCCACCGGAAAACTCGGCGAGATCGCCAAAGAGGCGGTGCAAAACGTTTCGGGTCTCATCAAAAAGATTTCCGGAAAAGACGTTTCGCAGATGGATTTGCACATTCAGTTCCTGCAGACGTACGAGGGCGTTGAGGGCGACTCGGCCAGCGTTTCCGTCGCGACCGCAGTGATTTCGGCCATCGAGAACATTCCCGTGCGCCAAGACCTTGCGATGACGGGCTCGCTCTCCGTGCGCGGCGAAGTGCTTCCCGTGGGCGGCGTTTCGGGCAAAGTGCACGCGGCCGTCCTTGCCGGATTCAAGACGGTCGTCATTCCAAAAACAAACGTCCCCGACGTCGTATTGCCCGAGGACGAACTCAAGCAAATCCAAATCGTTCCCGCGACCACGCTTTCCGACGTGTTGGACGTTGCGCTGGTTTCCGAAGAGCGCAAAACGTCGTTCCTTTCGACGTTCCAAAAAGTCCTTGACATGATTCCGACGTGGCATCCCGGCGCGCCCGCAAGCCAGTCGTGAATTTCGCGAATTTTGGGCCGGAAAAACCCCTTGCGTCGCGGCCTCTTTTTTTTTCAGAATTTTTTTTTTAATTGGCCACGATGCGCCCGTCTTTTCGCAGGATGCGAATGTTCGAGAATTCGCGCAGTACGGGGCTTGAATCGTTTTTGACTTTGACGGCCTGTTTGTCGCGGTCGATTTCGACGACGCGTCCCAGCCATTCGCCCGTCGGCGAGAACACGGGGACGCCGAGCAGGAGTTTGGTCACGCGCGAGCGAATGTCCAATAGTTTCGAAAACTGGAACGCGAGGAGCGCGAGCCCGAGCCCGATTGCGAGGCTTGCAAAAAGCGCGTCGTAGTTGGTCGCACCCTCGATGAAGAACACGGTCGCGACCTCGAGTTCGAACCAGAAGAGCACGGTGCCCGCAAGCGAGAGAAAGTAGTCACGGATGCGGTGCGCTTGGCGCAGGAGCAGGCTGTCGATGGCACGGCCCAAGAGAAAGAGCATGCCGGCGCCCAAAAAGAAGACGTAGGTCGAGCGCGCGCTCGAGAGTCCGTCGATGATCCAGTCGCCCGAGGGGACGATCGAATAGTTCACGTACGCCGTGTAGATGCCGATCGTGGCGGCAAAAACGCTTGCGAGGTACAGGATGACGGTGAGCGGGCGCTTGAAGCTCACGGAACTGCTGAATTCGTGCCACCATTCGAGGATTTTTTCCTCGACGCCGAATCCTTTGACGATGAGGTAGGCGCCCGCAATCAACAGCAAAAAGCGCAGGCTTGGCTGGCCCACGGCAAACAGCAACAAGACAAGGCCCGGGATGACAAATACGATGCGCGCGATGTAGGGGTCCTTGAGCGCGTTCGTGATCGTGAAGTACGTGCTTTCCACGGTTTCGGCCTGCCGAACCAGAACGGTTTGTTTGCTGATGATTTTGCCGCGCGACTGGATCAGCGGGATGACCTCGTCGTCCTCTTTGCCGTTTGTGATGATGACAAAGCCTTCGGGGTGAAGCGTTTCGGTCAACTGGTCGATTTGGCGCGAGAGCTCGCGGTCGGATTCGAAGCCCTCTTTGCCGTAGCCTGTAAGCGTCGCGAGTTCGACGTCCCCATAACGCGCTTTGAGGTCGTCAAAACGCTGGATGGCCGCAAACATGGCGTTGCCGTCGGCTTCGCTTGGATCGGCCAGCAGGAGCTTGGTGGCCGCCTCGAGGTTTTTGTCACGCCCGACCACGGGGCCCGCAATGCCCGTCTTTCGGCCCAAATCGTTGTCCCGATCGATGCACACCACAAGATACTTGACCATTCGCTCACGCTCAATACCCTAGTGCCGCCTTGGGGTTTTTTTGGCTATCGGATCAACGGGCCAAGGGGTGTTTCGGTGCCCGACTCTTTTCCGCACGACGCGGCAATTCTCTTTTGGTCCGATCCGGATGCCTATGAGATATAATATAAAGCAGATTACCAACTAGTTTTTGTACATGGCCCGGTTCAAGCGCGTGCAGTCCTACAAGGTCAAGCAGGCCATCTTTCTTCTGGTCCTGTTGTTTTTGATTGCCGCCGCCTATGTGCTTCTCACGATCCGCGTTGAAATCAGCGTTCTTGGGGCGTTGGCGATTATCGGGGCCGTCTTGATCCTTCTGGTGCTCCAGTACGATTTTTTGCTCACGCTCAAGGAATACGAGCGCGCCGTGATCTTTCGATTCGGACGCGTGGTGCGCGTGGGCGGTCCAGGCTGGGCGTTTGTGCTTCCCGTCATCGAAAGTTTCCGGTTCGTCGACTTGCGCACGCAGACCATTGACATTCCCGAACAGGAAGTCATCACGGCCGATCGCGTGGTGGTCACCGTGGACGCCGTGATTTATTTGTACGTCAAGCCCGACAAGCAGTCGGTCATCAACAGCGTCATCGAAATCGAAGACTACCGGCACGCGGCCGAATTGTTTGTCGACGCATCCATCCGCGACGCCGCGGGCAGCCTGACCCTACAGGAACTCATTTCAAAGATCGGCGAACTCAATGCGCGCGTGCAAAACGAACTCATCAAGATTGCAAGCGCATGGGGCGTCGAGGTCGAAGCCGTCCAGATCACGGACATTCGGATTCCCAAAGAGCTTGAGCAGGCCATGACCGAGCAAAAGGCCGCCGAGCAAAAGCGCTTGATCCGCACCGAACTTGCGGAAGCGCACAAGGTCGAAATCGAGGCCGTGCGCGAAGCCGCCGAGCACCTTTCCGACAAGGCGCTGGCCTACTACTATATCCGCGCGCTGGAAAAGATCGCCGAGGGCCGCTCGACCAAACTCGTGTTTCCCCTCGAACTTGTCCGCTTGGCCGAGCGCATTGGCCAGCCCACGTATTCGAGTTCCGGCCAACTGGACCAGCTTTTTGCCCAGTATGCGCCCGCCATCAAGAAATTCGTTGAAAACACCGACGCGCCGAAACTTCCGGCGGCGCAACCGGCGTCGTACGAACTGCATGCGGGTGCCCCCGAGAACCTCCGGCGAAAAAAAATCCTCAAAAAATAATTCTTTTTTTTTACCGAAGCGCTTCACAACGCGGAGGCGATCGCGTTCGCTTCGACGAACGCGCCGATTGCAAGAATTCCGAGCGCGATGCCGATCAGGACCAGCGCATCGAGCGCAATGCGCATGAACGCGCGCGTGCGAAAAATCCGGCTTGAGATTCCGGCGGAAATGATTCCGCCCGCCAGACTGCCCATGAAATAGCCCGTGGCCTCAAAAATGCCGTGGGGCAGAAGGCCCGACGCGTTGGCGATCGCATGAACAAACGCGGGAACAAAATTGAAGAAGCCAAAATTCGAATACGCATGCAGCAACGCAAGAATGTCGCGTCCGAGGATGACTCCGAGAACGCTTGCGTTCCAACCGATCAGAAAAACCGCGCCCGCGCCCCACACAAACGAGAGCAGGACCGCGGCCAGCAACACGCCCGCATTGTTGAGAAGGATCACTTCAAACCAGCAGGCCTGCGAGCGTCCGCATGTTGAAGGCGATCCCGAAAATTGGCCGGTAAGCGATTCGCGCAGGGAGTCGATTCCGGACAGCGTCTTCTCTTGTTCCGAAAACACGCGTGCGCGAATGTCGGCGGGAAGAAGTGCATACCATATTCCGTAGGCGACCAGCAATCCGATAAACATCCAGGCAAACACCTTGATCACGCGCCCGTGCCGAAGACCAAAACTCAGCGGATTGCCCGGATGACGGATCTCCGCGTTTTCTTCGTGCCGCGTCAACTGCAGGATCAAGTGCACGAGTCCGATCGTGCAAAACGCGATGGCCAGAGGACTTGATTGACCGGGAAACAGAGCATAGGCCGTCGCGATTCCAAGGCCGCTTGCCAGAAGCGCCACAAAAAACATGAACACCGGATGATGCCGCATTTCCCGTCCCGAAAAAAGACTCTCGACCACCATGCGATTTTCCCGTTCCCCGTGCTTGCGATTCCTGTTTTTTTCAATGTTTTTTCAGGCCTTCCATTAGGCGGCTCCGGCCCCCCTACCCCTGGGCGTTCGTGCGTGTCCATCCGCACGAAGGCCGTCCAACCGCCAAAAAAGGCCGAAGAGCCGGTTTAAATACTTTTCATCAAAGGTATTTCCTATTCCCCCAAATGGGTTTTTGGTAATCTTTTACAGGTTTTGAGTATATATGGCTGATTCATCCATCGTCCTTCCGGGCGAACGCTTGGGCGAAGAAGAAGAATTCGAGTCCGGCGCGTACGCCTTTGTCGACGAAAACGGCACCATTCGCGCAAGCGTCATGGGCACCCCCGCGGTCGACCAGCGCGTGCACCGCGCCGACGTCCTGCCCAAGCGCATCGTAAAGCCGCTGGATGTGGGCAGCGTGGCCGTCGGTCGCGTGGTCATCATCAAAAACAGCGCCGCGGTCATCGAAATGCTGCGCGCCGAGAACAACGGCGAACCCCGGGTGATCTCCATGTCGTACGCCTCGCTTCCCGTTCACAAGATTGCCCGCCAATACGTGCGCACGATCCGCGAAACCCTTCGGATCGGCGACATTGTCCGCGCCCGCGTAACCTTTGTCGCCCCTTTTGGCATCGATCTTGCAACCGAAGAGCCCGGAATGGGCGTGATCCGCGCGCACTGCCGCAAGTGCCGCTCGATCCTGCATGCGTTTGGCGCGCGCCTCAAGTGCACGAACTGCGGCTCCGACGAAGTCCGCAAAATCCCTTTTACCCGCCGGGAGGAATCCGAATGAAAATGAAAGTGCTCCAGGACGAGAAAAACGTGTTCGAATTTCGCCTTGAAGGCGAACGCCACACGTACGCCGCGCTCCTGCGCCAAGCCCTTCTGTCGGACAAGGACGTGACCTTTGCCGCGTACAAGCTCGAGCACCCCCAAGACAACCATTGCGTGTTTCTTGTGCGCACCGACGGCAAGACCGCCAAGAAAGCCCTTGCCGATGCGGTAAAGGCCATCGAAAGCGAACTCTCGGACTTTCACAAAGCCGTCAAAAAGGGCCTCAAGGACAAAAAATAATTCCCGAAACCCCCCGTTTGTCCACCTGCCCGACGTTGCTTTTTTCACAGGATTCCTTTTTTTTTCCTTAAAAAATCCTTTGATGCTCACCCTACTGCCATCGCACGCGAAACGAACGCCATGTCGCGCAACAAAAAAAACAAGCACTCCGAATCGCCGGACGCCCAACCCTCTTTGCTCGAACACGTTTCGCGCGCGCTCCAGCCGGTCCGAAACACCCTTCGCTGGCTTGACCCTTTCACCTATGTCGACGTGTGGGTTATGCCCCGACTCAACCCCGAGCAAAACCCGGGAAAAGAGTGGATCATCTACGCGGTCTTTTCTCTCTTGTTTGCCTTCGCACTCTACACCGGCCTCGGGTTCGTACTTGGAACGCCCACGCCGCTGGTCATCGTGATCTCCGGTGACCGGGGCCTGGCGGGCCCCTACAATACCAACATTGTCCGCGCGGCAATGGACTTCGCCGCCGAGCAGAGTGTGCCAGTCTCCTACATCACTGTGGGTAAGAAGGGGCGCGACCTGTTGGCGCGGCGCGGCGCGAACATAGTAGCTGAGTTCACCGATCTGCCGGATGTTCCATCGATCCTCGATATCGCTGCAATCGCCCGCACAGCTATGGACGACTTCCTGAGTGAGCAGTTTAACGAGGTCTGCATCGCCTACACCAGTTTTGTTAACACTCTGAGGCAGGACCCGGTCACCCGGCGCCTGCTCCCGCTTGTGCCGGAGCAGAAGCACATGGGTGAGATGGGCTCGCGCGAGACGCGTGGCCCCCGGCCCGTCTTCGGTTTTGAGCCTGATGCGCGTTCCATCCTGGAAGAGATTCTGCCGCGTTTCACTGAGGTGCTGCTGTTCCAGGCCCTGGTCGAAGCGTTGGCCAGCGAACACTCCGCCCGCATGGTCGCCATGCGAAGCGCTACCGAGAACGCCCACGCGCTGGTCGAGGACCTGACGCTCAGGTACAATAAGGCGCGCCAGCTCGCTATCACCAGCGAGATGCTTGACATAGTTGGTGGCGCCGAAGCACTCTCACAGTCTCACAGACAGGATCGGACTGGGACACCAGCTTTCTGAGGGGAAAAATGGCAGCAGAGTACAGAAGCAAGGGAAAGGTCGTCCAGGTTCTTGGCGCCGTCGTTGACTGCGAGTTCCCTCCCGATGGGCTGCCTGAGATACATGAGGCGGTCGAAGTGCCGCGTGACGGCAGCGAACCACTTATCCTGGAGGTGCAGAACGACCTGGGCAACCGGCGTGTCCGCACGGTGGCGATGGATAGCACAGAGGGGCTCCCCCGTGGCGTCGAAGCCCTTGCCACCGGTGCGCCCATCCGTGTTCCGGTGGGTACGCAGTCGCTGGGCCGCATGTTTAACGTGCTGGGCCGCCCCATCGATGGCAAGCCGTTCGATGGCGAAGGGGTCGATGCGTATTATCCCATCCACCGTCTCGCTCCTGCTTTCGACGAGCAGGCGACGACGACCGAGGTGTTCGAGACTGGCATCAAGGTCATTGACCTGATTGCGCCGTTCACACGTGGCGGCAAGACGGGCATCTTCGGTGGTGCGGGTGTTGGCAAGACCGTCATCATCATGGAGCTTATCCGTTCCATCGCGCAGGAGCACGGTGGCTTCTCGGTCTTTGCCGGGGTAGGGGAGCGAACGCGCGAGGGAACTCAGCTTTACCACGAGATGATTGAGAGCGGCGTTATTGACAAGACCGTAATGGTCTTCGGGCAGATGAACGAGCCACCGGGCGTGCGCCTGCGTGTGGGCCTGACCGGGCTGGCGAATGCCGAGTACTGGCGCGACCAGGGACGCGACGTGCTGCTCTTCATCGACAACATCTTCCGCTTCTCGATGGCCGGTTCCGAGGTTTCGGCCTTGCTTGGCCGGATGCCCTCGGCCGTTGGCTACCAGCCAACCCTTGCTGCTGAGATGGGTGAGCTTCAGGAGCGCATCACGAGCACGCGCAAAGGCTCGATCACTTCGATGCAGGCTGTCTACGTGCCTGCTGACGACTACTCCGACCCTGCGCCGGTTGCCACCTTCACCCACCTGGACGCGACGATTGCGCTGGAGCGATCCATCGCCGAGCAGGGGCTTTACCCGGCGGTTGACCCGCTGGCCAGCACGAGCCGTATCCTCCAGCGTGACATCGTCGGCGAGGAACATTACAACACCGCTCGCGAGGTGCAGCGTGTCCTCCAGCGTTACCGCGACCTGCAGGACATCATCGCCATCCTGGGCATTGACGAGCTCTCCGAAGATGACAAGCTAGCCGTCTCTCGCGCCCGCAAGATTCAGCGCTTCCTCTCACAGCCGTTCTTTGTGGCGGCGCAGTTCACCGGACGTGAGGGCCGCTACGTGTCCATTGCCGACACAGTGCGTGGCTTCCGCATGATCCTCGACGGTGAGTTGGATGGCGTGCCGGAGCAGTTCTTCTACATGGCTGGGCCGATCGAGGACGTTCTGGAGCGGGATCGGCAAGGCGAAATGGAGTAGGCGCTGGGCGGTCACAGCCGCGCCGTGTAATGCGGTGGCTGCGGGGAGCCGCCACCCAGGTCAGGACCACGAACATGCCACTACGCTGCGAAATCATCACCCAGGAGCGCAAGCTCTTTGACGACGATGTTGACATCGTCATCGCTCCCGCCATCGAGGGCGAGATGGGCATCCTGCCGCGTCACAGCCCGCTGATCGCGGCCCTGGGCTTCGGCGAGCTGCGCATCCGCCAGGAAGGGATCGAGCAGTTCTTTGCGATCGGCGGTGGGGTGCTCCAGGTGGCGGAAAACCGTGTGATCGTGCTCGCCGACTCCGCGGAGCGCGCCGACGAGATTGACACTTCGCGCGCGGAAGCTGCCCGCCGCCGCGCCGAGAGCCTCATGGCCGATGCCGTCCCCGAGGATGCGGCGAAATGGGCGGCGCTTGAGGCAGCGATGCGCCGGGCAGACCTGCGGCTCAAGGTGGCTCGCAGGCGTGCCCGGCGTGGGACTGGCCCGGACGCGATGGAGTTCTAGTTCTGACTCCCGGACCGGTATGCTATTGCTCCGCTGATGGGTAGCCAGCTCGCAAGCGCTGTGTCTGCCTCGATCTGCGCCGTTGCCGGATTGCCGGCGCTGCACCTGCCTGAACGGATGCGGAGGCATCATGCTAACACGACGGCTTGGGATTGACCTTGGCACGGTCAACGTGACTATCGGGGAGCGGGAGCAGATTCTGCTCCACGAGCCGTGTATTGTCGCCATCACGATTGAAGAAGAGAAGATTGTCGCCATAGGCCAGGAAGCGCGCGACATGTTTGGGCGTACCCCGGAATCGATCGAGGTGCTGCGTCCCATGCGTGACGGGGTGATTGCCGATTACGAGGTTACCGAGGCGATGATCCGTTACTTCTTGGACAAAGTGATGGGCGGCCTGCGGCTCTTCAAGCCGACGGTCATGGTTACCGTGCCTTACGGTGTGACGAGCGTCGAGCGCCGCGCGGTGCATGAGGCAGCCATCCAGGCCGGAGCGCGCGAGGCGCACCTCATACCGGAGCCTCTTGCTGCCGCTCTGGGGGCGGGCCTCCCGATTGACACGCCGAGCGGCAATCTGGTTGTCAACCTGGGAGGAGGCACAAGCGAGGCAGCCGTTATCGCTATGAATGGGATCGTCGCGGCCTCGTCCGTTCGAACGGGTGGGGTTCGCCTCGACGAAGCGATCATCAACTACGTTCGCAAGAAATACAATCTGATCATCGGCGAGTTGACAGCAGAGCTGGCCAAGATCAACATCGGCGCGGCATCCGACGTGGGCGAGGAGCTGCGGATGGACCTTCAGGGGCGTGACCAGGTGGATGGCCTGCCCAAGATGATCACGCTGACCACCAGCGAGATAATCGACGCACTCCAGGAGCCACTCGAGCTTATCGCCGGGTCGGTCAAGAAGGTGCTGGAACGTACCCCGCCGGAGCTTGCCTCCGATATTATCGACCGGGGTATGGTGCTTACCGGGGGAACTGCCCTGTTGCGCGGCATTGACACCTACCTGACTTACCAGACCAATGTACCGGCTTTTCTGGCCGACGACCCGGTTGGCGCTTCTGCGCTTGGCGCCACTCGCGGCCTGGAGCGGATCGACGCGCTGCGGCGCACCACCCCGGACATTTAGGCTTGACAGGCTCTCGGAAAGAAAAGCACCGGGCTTTCGGCCCGGTGTCTTTTTGTTATGTCCAGACTGGTGTGGTCAGTCCGGCAGGTAATAAGCCATGCGCTGCAGGTGGATTCCAGGGTCGATGTATTGGAGGCGCACTTCTTCCGGAACGCTGATCGCGATCGGCGCGTAGTTCAGAATGGCCCGCACTCCCGCCTCAACCAACGTGTTTGCCACTTCTTGGGCAGCATCCGCAGGGGTGGCGACCATCGCCACCTTGATCTTTGCTTTGCGGATCACATCGCGCATCTCCTCGATCGACATGACCTCCAGCTCTTCTACACGCTGGCCGATCTTGGCCGGGTCATTGTCAAACAGGTGTGTGATGCGGAAGCCGCGATGCGCGAAACCGCCGTAGTTGGCCAGCGCGCGCCCCAGGTCACCCACGCCTACCAGTGCCACCTGCCATTCACGGTCTACTTTGAGGATGCGCTGGAGCTCGAAGATCAACGTATCCACGTTGTAGCCGGTGCCCTGCTTGCCGAACTCCCCGAAGTGGGACAGGTCTTTGCGGATCTGGGCTGAGCTGATTCCCAGGTGTTGGCCGAGTTCGTGTGACGAGGTAATCGCCTGCCCCTCCTGCTGGAGGCGAGTCAGTGCGCGCAGGTAGATCGGCAGGCGGCCGATCACAATGTCGGGAATCTCTGTACGAACCATTAGCTGCTCCCCTCTGGCCAGGCAGATTATGGTCAAACACTTGAAACAGGGCACCTTGTGAAAATATGTGCGAAAAATCATAGCATATATCGCAAATGCCAGCAAACGTGCAAGGGATGAGGCAGGCGGGCGAGAGAGCGTTGTCAAGACCCATCTTGTATCCGGTCGGCACCACACACGGCTCGGTTGACACCGACCGCTCGTCCCGGTATTATCGGGTTAAGTTCTTTCAGTCCATTTGGAAAATTGCGAACTATGGATGAAACCCTTCAGGCAGTACACGAGAGCATGGTCAAAGGCCTAGGCCAACTTACCGACTTTTTCGGCTTCAGCCCGGTGATGGGCCACCTGTACGGCGCACTCCTGATGAGCCCGGAACCGCTGCTCTTTCTCGCCGATGCAGAGCAGGTTGTTGTCGTACGCCGCGCCGAAGACGATGCACTTCGCCGCGTTGTCGAGACAACTGGTGCCGTCCACCAGCAC
>JAANMT010001625.1_pt1 | contig 21454 bp, 18 predicted proteins | sample 7279711 | NCBI WGS metagenome assembly JAANMT01 (sample SAMN14094538, study PRJNA606508) | bioreactor metagenome | isolation source: A lab-scale SPAN reactor treating ammonium-rich wastewater day 1 | place: Ireland: Galway | collected 2017-01-16 | reverse complement strand
ACGGTTCCGACCTGACCCAGGGTCTTGTCAAATAACTCCATTTGTTTTCAGGGGAAGCGGCGCGCAGCCGCTTCCCTCTTTGACAACCCCTCCATGACCAAAGGAATTCATCCATGAGAAAAGAACAGGCCGAAACAACATCTCGGGTGGAATTGCTTTACGCCGCGCAACAACGCAAGGAACGCGCATTCCGCGTCAATGTCGCGATCTCATGGATCGTCATGCTCGCCGTCCTGTACGCCCTCTTTAGCGGCGACAGCCTGGGGCTGAACGCGATCAAACTCGACACACCATTCATCTCGGAAAATATCGCCTTCATCGCCGGCGGCATCGGGGTCACGATCTACATCTCCATCCTGTCCATTGTGCTTGCCATTCTCCTCGCCCTGTTCGCCGCGCTGGGACGCCTCTCCACCTTCCCGCCCTTTTACGCTTTCAGCGCTTTTTACGTTTCCCTCATCCGCGGGACTCCGCTCTACCTGCAAATTTTCTTCTTCTTCCTCGCCCTGCCCCAACTGGGCATCGTCCTTCCCGGACTTTGGGCCGGGGTGCTGGCCCTCGGCCTCAACTACGGGGCGTACATGAGCGAGACCTTCCGCGCCGGCATCAGTTCCGTCGGCAAGGGACAGCGCGAGGCCGCCATCGCCCTCGGCATGACTCAGGGTCAGTTGATGCGGCGCATCGTCCTGCCCCAGGCCTTGCGCTTCGCCATCCCGCCGATGGGCAACGACTTCATCGCCATGACCAAAGACTCGGCGCTGGTGGCCGCGACCGGCTTCGTCCACGAGTTGATGTGGCGCGCCACCCGCGTCGGGCGCGCCAACTTCCGCAACATGGAAGCCCTCATCATGGCCGCCATCTTCTACTGGATCATGACCCTCATCCTCACCGCCGTCCAAAGCCGCATCGAAGCCCGCCTGGCCAAAGGAGACCGCTAGCCATGAGCGCGCCCATCATCAAAATCACCAACCTGCACAAATACTTTGGCCGCCTCGAAGTGCTCAAAGGCATCAACCTCGACGTCCAATCGCGCGAGGTGATCTGCGTCATCGGGCGGAGCGGATCGGGCAAAAGCACCATGCTGCGCTGCATCAACTTTCTCGAGGAGCCGTCGGGCGGCGAGATCGAAATCCACGGGCTGAAGATCCCCGCCGGCGGAAAGGGCAAGGAGCACCAGAAACTCGTCCACGAAGCGCGCCTGTTGACGGGCATGGTCTTCCAGGAATTCAACCTGTTCCCGCACATGAGCATCCTCGAAAACGTGATGGAAGCGCCCGTGATCGTGAAAGGCATGGACAAGGCCAGAGCGAGAGAGATCGCCGAAATGAATCTCAACCGCGTCGGCATGTTGTTCAAGAAAGACGAATATCCCCTGCGCATCTCCGGCGGACAGAAACAGCGCGTCGCCATCGCCCGCGCTCTGGCCATGGAACCCAAAGTGATGCTCTTCGACGAGCCCACGTCCGCGCTCGACCCCGAACTCATCGGCGAAGTGCTCGAAGTGATGAAAGGCCTCGCCAAAGACGGCACGACCATGCTCGTGGTGACGCACGAAATGGGCTTCGCCCGCGACGTGGCCGACCGCATCGTGGTGATGAACGAGGGCGAACTCATCGAGCAGGGAACGCCCGAAGACATCCTCGATCATCCGCAGCACAAACAGACCCAGGCCCTGCTCGACCGTTATCGCACGGGAAAAAATTAAAACAAAAAACCAGGCTTCTCTGGAAAACCTGGTTTCTCGATGCGGCCCAGTCTATAAAATCTCTGTCGTAATCTCGCGGCAGCAGCGCACAAAGTCCAGCACGGTCGGCACGGAACGCATCATCACCGCCATGCTTCCCTTCACCGCCAATTTTCGCGTCAACATCGCCTGCATGGGATCGAGTTCCCCCGTCATAATACGCTTGATATTTTCGTAGGAGGCGGTAAGGACGAAAGCGGCCTGCTTCCCGGCCGCGTCGTCCAGCATTGCAACGCTGCGACATTTCCCATGCCATAGGTCGAGATAATAAACCTGTCGTTCCTTCAGGTTTCCGGTCGGCTCGATCACAATAACCATATCCCCCTCCCAGTTTTTGGCGATGCCCGCGTAGCGCTCGTCGCCGTTAAGTTTTTTCTCCAATTCGTCCAGCCATTCCATTGACGGAAAGATCGCGCTCATCAGGACCTCCTCGATTTGTTTCGTCAATTCTACCATCTCGGGCCGGCAAACATGAACGGCGCGGCGGGGTTAACAAAAGATCCCCTTGCGGGGATCTTGCTTGTGCGCTGGAGAGGACTTGAACCTCCACGCCTTGCGGCACATGGCCCTCAACCATGCCTGTCTGCCAATTCCAGCACCAGCGCTTGAGCAGGGCGTATTATAATCGGCTTGTTTTTCTTGTCAAGCAAAATTAATGACGCGGTTTCCGCGCGGCGAGAAAACAGACTTCCAACACCGAGGAGAATGACATGACCCGCATTGTTGTTGACGCCATGGGAAGCGACGAACACCCGCGTCCCGACGTGGAGGGCGCGGTGCAGGCCGCGCGCGAATTCGGCGTGGAAATCGTCCTCGTCGGGGACGAGGCGCAGATTCGACCCGCGCTGGCCGCGGCCAACCCGGGCAGTCTGCCCATCCGCATCGTCCACGCGCCCGAAATGCTGACGATGGAGGACAAGGGCGAAGACCTCGCCTTCAAGGCGCGTCACAAGGACGCGAAAAATTCGATGGCGGTCGGCATAGACCTGGTCAAGCGCGGCGAAGCGGACGCGTTCGTCACGGCGGGCAACACCGGCGCGGGGATGGTCACCGCGCTCTTCCGCCTCGGACGCATCCGCGGCGTGGAACGTCCCGCGCTGGCGCCCATCTTCCCCACCGCCACCGGGACCTGCATCGTCCTGGACATCGGCGCCAACCCCGATTGCGAACCGATTCACCTGTTGCAATTTGGGATCATGGGAAGCATCTACGCCGAGAAAGTACGCGGCGTGAAAAATCCGCGCGTCGGGCTGGTCTCGAACGGAGAAGAAGAAGGCAAGGGCAACCGCCTCGTCCGGGAAGCGACGCCGCTGTTCAAAGCTTCGAAACTGAACTACTACGGCAACGTGGAGGGCAAGGAAGTCATCGGCGGAAACGTGGACGTGGCGGTCACCGACGGATTTGTGGGCAACGTCATGCTCAAGACCTCGGAGGCGGTAGCCAAACTCATCGTGGACAAGATCAAGGACGCCATCAAAAGCGGAGGCCCGCTGGCGCTCCTCGGCGGGGCGCTCGTCAAACCCGCGCTCGGGAAGATCAAGAAACTGCTCGATCCCAGCGACCAGGGCGCGGCGCCGCTCCTCGGCGTGAACGGACTGGTCTTCATCGGTCACGGCCGCTCGGACGCCACCGCCATCAAAAGCGCCGTCCGCGTGGCGAAACACGCCGTCGAGACGAAGGTGTTGGACGCCATGAAGTCGGCCATCGAAGAAAGCCTGAAATAGAAGGAATCCGAAAGTTCTACTTTCGGAACTTCACCGCAAAGACAGAGCCAACGGGGAATCCGAAAGTTCTACTTTCGGAACTTCACCGCAAAGACAGAGCCAACGGGGAATCCGAAAGTTCTACTTTCGGATCTTCCTCAAATTCCCAACCCAAAGGTTTCAATGAAAATCATCAAAAACGAAAAACTCATCAAACGCAACGCGAAGATCGGACAGTACGCTTCGTTCGCGGGAATCATCGCCATCGTCGGCGTCTCATTTTTCCTGATCCAGTCCATAGGCAATCCCGAAAGCGCCACCGACAACACCACATGGATCATGTTCATCGTCCTGATCGTCAGCATGATCATCTCGCAGGTGAGCATGTACTTCGGCACGCGCTGGGGACGCCGTCCCGACGAAGCCATTGACAAAGCCCTCAAGGGCCTGCCCGGCGACTACACAACCTATCATTACTCCTCGCCCGTGCCGCACCTGCTCGTCGGCCCGGCGGGCATCTGGCTGCTCCTGCCCTATTTTCTGCGGGGCAACATCACTTACAAAAAGAACCGCTGGCGCGTGGGCGGCGGCGGATTCGCGCAAAGTTACCTGCGAATCTTCGGGCAGGAATCCGTCGGCCGCCCCGATCTCGAAGTCGGCGCGCAAGCCAACGCGCTGGAGAAACGCTTCAAGAAAAAATTCGCGGAGGGCGCGCCGATCCCGCCCATCCAGGCCGCGCTCGTCTTTCTGGACGACCAGGCGAACGTCCTCGCCGACGACGCGCCCCTGCCGACCATCCCGATCAAAAAACTGAAGGACCTGCTCCGCAAAACCGCGAAAGAATCCCCCCTCGCCGCGGACGACCTGGCCCGCGTCAAAGCCGCGCTGGCGGACGATTAAACAGCAGAGCGGGACGACATCCCGCTCCACGCTTCCTCCCCGACTTTCAGCCTGCTCCCGTTTCGAGCGGGCTATTTTTTCACTTCAAAGTTGAACGGCAGCGGATGGCAATGCCCGCACCCGACCTGCGGCTCGGCGACGGCTCCCTCGCTCTTCTCGCACCACGCGCTGACCTGAACCTGCCGGCGGAATCCCGCCCGCAGGGGACGCGTCACGCGCGGCCGCAGGCGCATGAACTCGCAGGCGTTGGCGCGCCGAATCGAAGGTACGGGACAGCCGCGGCACAGCGACGCGTCCCACGTCAAGCCCGCCGCGCCGAGCAGGCGGCATTCCTCGCGGTTGCGGCCGCGCAGATAGTCGCCGTAGAAATATTCACATTCCACACCGAAGGGATTTTTCATCACACCCTGGTGACGTAATCGCCCGTGCGCGTGTCCACGCGGATGCGGTCGCCCACGTTGACAAAGTTCGGGCATTGGACGGTCAGCCCGGTCTCGGTTTTGACCTTTTTGGTGACGCCCGTGGCCGTGTCGCCGCGGATCGCCATCTCAGCCTCGACGACTTCCATTTCCACCGAGGTGGGAAGTTCGATGTCGAGCGGCTTGCCTTTGTAGAAGGTCAGTTTGGCTTCCATGCCCGGCATCAAATAGAGGGCGGTTTCGCCGAGCATGTCTTTTTCGAGGGCGGGCTGGTCGAAGGTTTCGTTGTCCATGAAGTGGAACAATTCCCCGTCGCTGTAGAGATAGGAGACGTTGTGGAAGTCGAGGCGCACGTCCTGCACGCTTTGCCCCGAGGAGAAGGTGCGCTCGATGTTCGCGCCCGTGATCATGTTCCGCGCCTTGATGCGGATGGAGGCGTTGCCGCGTCCTGTTTTGTTGTGGCTGTAGTCCAGCACTTTGTAGAGCGTGCCGTCCAGTTCGAAGGTCACGCCTTTGCGGAGTTCGTTGACGTCAATCATTCGTACGCTTTCCTTGTGGTAGGGTTGGTTTTAACGGCGGGATTATACCGCACTCGGCCCGGAATTGCGCTCGTTTAACGCGCGGCCGATCGTCCGCGGTTGATTGTCGAGCGCCACGTTCCCGAGCGGAAACGAAGAGAAGACTGATCAATGAAGCAAACCGGCTGACTTTGATAGTCAGCCGGTTCTATTTTTAAGGCGGCGCTTCTCGATCTCAAACGGGCAAACCGCCTACTCTACTAAAAATTCGATTGTAAGGAAGTTGAAAACTCAATTCGCTGGACGAATTCTGATTTTAGATTAAGATATGAAAACCGCACTTAATTTATCTATTTTATCCTCGATGATTCCAATCATCGAGGTTGTCAAACGACAAGAAAAGGAGAGCGCATTATGTTTCGTTCACGATTTCGCACTTTTGTTCTTTTGAGTTTAACGACCATCTTGAGTTTGACCTTACCGTGGGCGGGCGGTGTCCAGCCTGCGCGCGCGGCGGGCGTCATTGTGGTAGACAGCGCCGACGATAGCGTTACCGCCGACGGCGCCTGCACGCTGCGCGAAGCCATCATCAACGCCAACAATGACAATCAATCTGGCTCAATTGATTGCGCCGCTGGCTCTGGCGCGGATGTAATCACCTTTGCTGGAAATTACACCATCACGCTGGTCGGCAGTCAACTGCCTGCGGTGACTTCGCAAATCACCATCACGGGCAACGGCGCGACGAATACTATCGTGCAGGCGGACGCCGCGCCTAATGTCGCAACGTATCGCGTTTTTGAAGTCAGCGCCGCAGGCAACCTGACGCTCGACGGGCTGACCGTGCAGCACGGGCGCTGTAATGGCTCTTGCGCCACAAACTCAAACAGCGGCGGCGGCATCCTCAACATTGGTGGTACAGTGACCGTCACGAACAGCGCTCTTTCGGGCAACAGCGCCAATTCCGGCGGCGGCGGCATCTATAACAATAACAATGGCACAGTGACCGTCACGAACAGCGCCCTTTCAAACAACAGCGCAGGGTATGGCGGCGGCATCTACAGCGATAATTACAGTACAGTGACCGTCACAAACAGCGCTCTTTCGGGCAACAGCGCGACCTACAGCAGCGGCGGCGGCATCTTTAACTATTATCAAAGTACGTTGACCGTCACAAACAGCACACTTTCGGGCAACAGCGCGGACTTCGACGGCGGCGGCATCAACAATGCTTATAGCGGCACGTTGACCGTCACGAACAGCACGCTTTCGGGCAACAGCGCCAACAACTTCGGCGGCGGCATCTATAACGATTCTCTAGCCACAATGAACTACAGCAACACCATCATCGCCAATAGCGCTGCAGGCGGAGATTGCTTTAACGGCGGCACAATTGGCGCCAACGTCAACAATCTGGTGGAAAATGGAAGTTGTTCGCCAACCTTTAGCGGCGACCCCAATCTGGGTCCATTGCAAGACAACGGCGGTCCCACCCAAACCCACGCCCTGTTGCCCGGCTCCACTGCCATTGACGCGGGGGACGCGGCTGTCTGCGCCGCCGCGCCTGTCAACAACCTTGATCAGCGCGGCGTTGCGCGTCCGCAAGGCGCCGCATGCGACATCGGCGCCTATGAGTACGTCGACATTACGCCGCCAGTCGTGATGTCCATCACGCGCGCCAATACAAATCCGACTAACGCCGCCAGCGTGGACTTCACCGTGACCTTCTCGGAATCTGTAACCGGCGTGGACGCGGGCGACTTTGAATTGACGACCAGCGGCGTAACAGGCGCGTCCATTACCAGCGTCAGCGGCTCAGGCGCGGCGTACACCGTGACGGTCAACACCGGAACGGGCAACGGAACCATCCGCCTCGACGTCTCTGCTTCTTCTGATATTAAAGACCTGGCAAACAACGCGCTGAGCGGCTTGCCCTACACCGGCGGCGAAGAATACACCATTGACAAAACCGCACCGACTGTGACCTCCATTTTGCGCGCCGACGCCAACCCAACCAGCGCCGCCAGCGTGGACTTCACCGTGACCTTCTCCGAAGCCGTGACCAACGTGGACGTCAGCGACTTCGCTCTAACCGCCACCGGCAGTATTTCTGGCGCATCCATTGCCAGCGTCAGCGGCTCAGGAGCGACGTACACCGTCACGGTCAACACAGGAACGGGCGACGGAACCATCCGCCTCAACGTCTCTGCTTCTTCTGATATTAAAGACCTGGCAAACAACGCGCTGAGCGGACTGCCCTACACCAGCGGGCAGGAATATACGGTTGATAAAAATCCGACCGTAACATCCATTCTACGCGCCGACGCCAACCCGACCAACGCCCTCAGCGTGGACTTTTCGGTCACCTTTTCTGAAGATGTCGTCAACGTGGACGCGGGCGACTTTGATCTGACCACCACAGGCGTTCCAGGCGCCTCGGTGTATGGAATCAGCGGCTCAGGCAACGCTTACACTGTGACGGTGGACGCAGTCTTAGGCAGCGGGACTATTCGTCTCGACGTTAGCGCCTCATCGGATATCAAAGATTCCTCTGGCAACGACTTGGATGGCTTGCCCTACGAAGACGGCGAAGTCTATACGGTTGACAAAACCGCGCCGACTGTGACCTCCATTTTGCGCGCCGACGCCAACCCCACCAATGCCGCCAGCGTGAACTTCACCGTCACCTTCTCTGAAGCCGTGACCGGCGTGGACGCGGGCGACTTTGATTTGACGACTACCGGCGTAACGGGCGCATCTGTTGCCAGCGTCAGCGGCTCGGGCGCGGCGTACACCGTGACGGTCAACACCGGAACGGGCAACGGGACTATTCGTCTCGACGTTAGCGCCTCATCGGATATCAAAGATTCCTCTGGCAACGGACTGGATGGGTTGCCCTACGAAGGCGGCGAAATATATGCGGTCGTCAAATTCAACCATTGCTACGTGGACATCAACGCCAACGGTTTGAACAACGGCTCTTCATGGGACGACGCCTACAGCGACCTGCAATCCGCGCTGGCGGAAAATGCCTGCACCGAAATCTGGGTCGCGGCGGGGACGTACTATCCCACCAGCGGCAACGACCGCGCGATTAGTTTTGAACTCAGAAGCGGCGTGGAAATCTACGGCGGCTTTGCGGGGACGGAAACGCAGCGCTCCGGGCGCGACGTTGACGCCAACGCCACCATCCTGAGCGGCGATATCGGAACGCAGGGCGACAAGGGCGACAACAGCTACCACGTCGTCTATGCCAACAACGTGAACAACACCGCCGTGCTGGATGGATTTACTGTCACAGGCGGAAACGCAAATGGAGGCTGGAGTAATAACAACGGCGGCGGGATGTACAACAACAATAGTTCTCCCACGCTGACCAACGTCGCCTTCAGCGCCAACAGCGCCAATTCCGGCGGCGGGATGTACAATAATGCCGGTTCTTCCACGCTGACGGACGTCGCCTTCAGCGCCAACAGCGCCGATGATTATGGCGGTGGAATGTTCAATAGTAACGGTTCCCCTGAACTAACTGGCGTCTCCTTTAATAATAACAGCAGTCCCAGGGGAGGCGGAATGTATAACGACAGCAGTTCTCCGACGTTGACTGATGTCACCTTCAGCGGCAACGCCGCTACTTTTGGCGGTGGGATGTTTAACCTGAAAAGTTCCCCCTCACTGACTAAAGTCACTTTTAGCGGAAATAATACCACCGCCGCCGGCGGCGGAATGTATAACTGGGACAATAGTTCTCCTGAACTGACAAACGTGACCTTCAGCGACAACAGCGCCAGCTACGGCGGCGGGATGGTCAACAGCGCTAGTTCTTCTACGTTGACCAACGTCTTACTGGCTAACTCCACAGGCAGCAACTGTGCCAACGATGACGGCGGTTCTATCAATTCTTCTTCACGCCACAACCTGATTGACGACAACACCTGCGGCTTGACCGACGGCGTCAACGGCAACAAGATCGGCCCAGGCTACAATGCCAACTTGGGTCCGCTGGCGAACAACGGCGGCTTCACGCAAACGCACGCCCTGCTGGCAGGCTCTGCCGCGATTGACGCAGGCGATGACGCTGCCTGCCCCGCTACCGACCAGCGCGGCGTGGCGCGTCCGCAAGGGGCGCATTGCGATATCGGGGCGTACGAGTACGTTGACAACGACGCACCGACCGTGGTCTCCATCACGCGCGCAAACGCCAATCCGACCTCCGCTCTCAGCGCGGATTTCACCGTGACCTTCTCTGAAGACGTTACGGGTGTGGACCAGAGCGACTTCACCCTCACAAAAACGGGCAACCTCTCCGGCTTCTCGGTCGCCAGCGTCACCCCCGTGGACGCCAGGACCTATACCGTCGCCGTGACCGTCGGCTCCGGCAATGGCTCCCTCCGCCTCGACGTGTCCGCCGCCTCCGACATCAAAGACCTGAACAACAACCTCCTGCTCAATCTGCCCTACATAGACGGAGAAACATACACTGTAAGAAGGAGATTGTTCGTCCGATCCGCCGGCGCGCAGGATGGCTGGACGCTCGAATCTTTCGAGACCAGCAACATGGGCGGGACGTTCAACTCCACCGCCATTACCCTGTTGCTCGGCGACGACGCAGTCAACAGACAATACCGCTCCATCCTGTCCTTCAACACCGCATCCCTGCCCGATAACGCCGTCATCACCAAAGTCACGCTCAAAGTCAGGCTGCAGAAAATCGTCGGCGGCGGAAACCCGGTCAACGCCCTCCAGGGCTTCATGGCCGACGTGAGAAAGGGCGTCTTCGGGACTTCGGCTTTACAAGTCATTGATTTCCAGGCCCCCGCCAGCAAAACCGTCGGCCCGCTCAAACCAGCCCTTGTCGGCGGATGGTACACGCTCAACCTGACCCCCGCCAAAGCCTCCGTCAACAAACTGGCGACCGGCAGCGGCCTGACCCAGATCCGCCTGCGCTTCAAACTGGACGACAACAACAACGCCGTCGCCAACTATCTCAGTCTGTACAGCGGAAACGCGGCGGTAGGCGCCCGTCCACAGCTGATCGTCGAGTACTACGTCCCGTAGGAACGTGTCCTTTAGGATTACGTTCCATAGCCTACGGAGAGGGTAACAGGTCACGACCTTTGTAGAAAAGCGGTGTTGTGACGAGCATGATACCATCGATAAGCAGGCCAGAGATCGAGGAAAAGTCGCGAGAAGAATTGATTGCGATCATACACGAGTTGCTAGCCGAAATCGAATGCCTAAAGGGAGGGCGGACGAATTCTGCGAATTCGTCCGCCCTCGCGGGATTTCAAGTTGGATGGAAAGAAGAAGCGCAATCGGCACAAGAAAGTCGGAGCAAAAGAAGGACACAAAAAAGCAGAGCGGTCCTTGGCGGATAATCCGAACAAAATCATCAAGGTTTGGGTTGAGAATTGTTCGAAGTGTCAGGCTGGTTTATTGGATTGCGTACCCGAACGTACGCTTCGGCGACAAGTGACAGAATTACCAGAGATCAAGCCAGTGGTGATCGAAACTCGCCAACATGAAGCGCGTTGTCCTTGTTGTGGAGAGTTACAGCGCGGGAAATTGCCAACGGGTTTGGAAGCGGGACGGCAGTTTGGACCGCGCCTGGAAGCAACGGTTGCAAGCCTGCATCACGAACATCACCTGGGATACGAACGGGTTGTCCAAGTATGCGAAGAAATCTTCGGGGTTACGTTGAGCAAAGGCGGCGCCGTATCGATTGTGGAACGTGCGGGCAAGGCAGCGGGGGAAGAAGCCGAAACGATTGGCGAGCAAGTGCGACAGAGCAAAGTGATTGGTAGTGACGAAACCAGCGCTCGCGTACATGGACGCAACTGGTGGGAATGGGCATTTCAGGCGACTCGCCAACCGCCTGGCCGCGGGCCTCATCCTCGCTGGCGTGACTGATGAAAACGAGCAGCTTCTTCCGTTCCGCATCCGTCATTGCCTGCCTCCTTCCGTATATTTGGGTATGTTTTACTCTTGAAACGGGGTGGAGGATGGGGGAAGGCGGGAGAAGATAAAAGAAAAAATCTCTTCGCGCAAGTTCATACGCGTTGCGTTACCTGCAACACGCCTCTTGTAAAGTGGACACATCCTGCCATGCAGGAAATCCATCTGCAAGAGGTGTTTCATGGCCCGCCCTCAAAACGATCAACGTTTGGAGCAAATCTATCGTAAAATAGAAGACTATCCAGGAAAGAAGCCGGGACACATTGCCCGCCTGTTGGGACTGAACCGTTCCGAGGTGACCAGGGCTCTCCCTTCGCTTGAGGAAATGGGGTTGTTGGTCAGTGAAGATACACAGGGAGGTCTTTGGCCGTTTCGCAAAAGTGAATAAGAAATGTTGCAGAATTACACATTCAGGTGTGCTATGCTGTTGTAAGTTTAAGAACTTAGCATATCACAGCGCTCATCGCAAAATGCAGTTGCATCATTCTGATAAGACAATCAGGAGAATTCATGAGTGGAATGAACAAGGCAGAACGCCTGGAAGAAATGAAGCGACTATATATTCAGCGCGCTTATTCGGATATCGAAATGGCGGAACGGCTGGAGGTAGATCGCACCACGGTTTACCGCGATCGAATGGATCTAACTGGCGAGTATCCGGTGGAGCCGGACGAGCAGGGGCGATATCATATTCCGCGCGCCAAGCTTATCTCAGAAATAAAACTCAATTTGCACGAGGCGCTGACTTTATACCTTGCGGGACGGAAAACTTCACGACAGACCCGTTTTCACCAGCCGCATACTGTCAACGCGGTGGAGAAACTCGCCGCCACGCTGCGCCAGCCGATGACCGAACGTTTACTCAAATCGGCAGAAGGATTGATGCGGCAGGAGAAAAACCCGGAGAAGGTCAAAATCATAGAGACCATAACCCAAGCCTGGGTCGAGCAGCGAAAAGCGCGTATCGAGTATCAAGCGTTAGGCCGCGAAGGATTGACCCGTCACACGATCAGCCCTTACATTATCGAACCATCCGTTTGGAGTGATAGCGTTTACGTGATAGCCAGGAGTGATTTCAACGACCAGATTTTTACCTTCAAAATGGATCGTATCCTTTCGGCGGCGCTTTCTGGAGAAACTTTTGAAATCCCGGAATCTTTCAATGACGAGCAACTGCTCAAACACGCCTGGGGGATATGGGCCGCAGACCGCGAACCCGTAACGGTAAAACTACGCTTCAATACCTCTGCCGCGCGGCGGGTGAGGGAAAGTATTTGGCATCCACTGGAGGTTGTAACAGATACCGAAGACGGCGGTTGTCTCTGGAGCGTGGACATCGCCGAATGGCGCGAGATGCTCCCATGGATCCGCGGCTGGGGAGCGGACTGCGAGGCGCTGGAGCCGGAGGGGTTACGAAAAGAAGTCATTCAGCATGTGAGAGACATGGCAACCCAATATAACGTGATACCGTTGGAAACTAAGCCCTACTCGGTTTTGTGGGCAAAAGCAGACAAAAAAGACCAGAGCAAAGTTCACCGTCTTGCCTATCACCTTGTTGATGTTGGACAGGTTGCGCTGGCAATGTGGAAACGCGCAGTGGACGCGGAATCGAAACGCCAGTTTTGCCAATGGCTAAGTTGTGACGAAGATACCGCGGGTCGCACACTAGCTTTTCTCATCAGCCTGCATGACTTGGGCAAGGCTTCACCTTCATTTCAAATAAAGGCGAAGGCGATGCAGGATGAAATCAGGAAGATGGGATTTTGGTTGCCAGATTCAAAACCTGTGTCTACATCGCCACATGGAACAGTTTCTGCTTGGGCATTGGAGATGCTATTGCCCAATGCGCTCAAAATTTCCGCGAAGGATGCAAAGAAGCTTGCGAGAGCCGTAGGCGGACATCATGGAGCGTGGCCCGTTCCGCTTCAGTTGCGAGACTTGAGCGCGACAGACAAAGGCAGTAATGACCCCAATTGGGATACGGCTCGCATGGGATTGATTCGCGCAATGGCAAAGATTTTTGAACCTATAGGCGAGTTTGCACTACCCGAAGAATCAGATCAAAAAGAACTCAACACCTTTCTGACCTTGTTCTCTGGATTTACCAGCGTAGCGGATTGGATTGGCTCGATGACCGAATTCTTTCCCTACGAGAAAAGTGTCAATATCCCGCTGGAAGAATACACCGCCCGCGCCGCGTCGAATGCTGAAAAAGCCTTGACCGATTTAGGCTGGTTCAACTGGCGGGCAGACGGAAAAGCGCTGACATTCAAAGAGATGTTTCCGTCCATTGTCACGCCCAATTCGGTTCAGCAAACGCTAATGGATGAAGTAAGCAAAACTCAATTGCCTGCCATGCTGATTCTGGAATCGCCTACAGGCTCAGGCAAGACGGAAGCCGCGCTCTACGCTGCCGACAACTGGTTGCAAACCAAACTTGGAAGAGGCATGTATATTGCCATGCCTACGCAAGCAACCAGCAACCAAATGTACGATCGCGTAGAAGACTTTCTCTTAAAGCGATACCCGAAAACATCACTAAACTACCATCTGGTACATGGCGGCGCTTTGTTGGAAGATAAAAAATTAGTTGAAGTACAAGGGATTTCCGACGATGACAATCCGAACAGCGCCGATGGCGTGATCCGCGCCGAAACATGGTTCCTGCCCCGCAAGCGGACTCTACTCGCGCCTTTTGGCGTGGGGACAGTTGACCAGGCGTTGATGAGCGTATTGCAAACTCGCCACTTTTTCGTGCGGATGTTTGGTCTGCAAAACAAGGTGGTCATCTTCGACGAAGTTCATGCCTACGACACGTATATGTCGGAGTTGTTCAAACGCCTGCTGGCATGGCTGAGGCAGATTGGCGTTTCAGTAATATTACTTTCGGCGACTCTGCCAGAGAAAACCCGCCGCGATCTGACCGCCGCCTTTCTTGGACAGGAAGAAGTGGATGTTCCGCCCGCCGAATACCCGCGCTTGACAATTGCCAGCGATGCAGGCGTGCAAAGTATCGCTCTTGATACACCATCTTCCCGCGCAGTTGAATTAGAGAAGTGCGATACCCAGCCGCAGACCATCGTCGGGCATTTGCAAAATGCTTTAAAAAATGGCGGCTGTGCGGCGGTGATTTGCAATCGTGTGGCACGGGCGCAGGAGTTATACAAAGAAATCCAAGCGGCGGGACTTGTCCCAGAAGATGATTTGATTCTATTTCATGCGCGCTTTCCGTTTGCATGGCGCGTAGAAATCGAAGCGAAAGTGTTGGAAAAATTTGGCAAGGACAAGAACAGCGGAAAGAATATCAACCGCCCGAAGAAATCCATTGTGGTTGCCACACAAGTCATCGAGCAAAGCCTTGACTTGGACTTCGACTTCATGATCTCTGATCTTGCGCCAGTGGATTTGCTCATTCAACGCGCGGGACGTTTGCACCGCCACAGCCAGAATGACGCAACCCGACCTGAGAACTTGAAAACACCTAAACTGTTGATTGCCTTCCCGCAGACTGAAGACATCCCCACTTTTGGACACGATGAGTTTGTATATGATCGTTCAATAATGCTCAAAACTTGGTTCGCGCTGAAAAATAAAACAGTATTAAGTTTGCCTGAAGAGACCACTGCGCTTATCGAAACGGTGTATGGCGGGGACATGGGGATTCAAGATGAAGCCTTGTCGAAAGAGTTAGATACTGCAATAAAAAAGGCGCAAAAAACTGAGAGGGAAGAGATTGACCAAGCAAAATTACGATTGATTCCATCACCAAGTGACGATAGGTTGTTGCTAGATCGCAACCATGCTTTTGATGAAGACGACCCAACGTTGGCGGACTCTTTCAAGGCTATGACACGCTTAACCGACCCAACAATTACATTAATATGCCTGCATCAAGCCAATGGGAAAATATATCTTGATGAAGAAGATTTATCTTCTCCTTTGGATAATACAACAAAGCCGACTAAAGATTTAACGAAAGAGTTATTAAGACGAAGTATCAGCGTGCAACACCGTGATATTGTTCGTTACTTTGTGAACTATGAACCCACCTGGAAAGGATGGAATGAGGTTGCAGCGTTGAAGTATACAATCCCAATCGTTTTTGAAAATGGGATATGTCAATTGCAAAATTCAAAATATGCCATTGTGTTAGACCGTCAAACAGGAATTACTATCCAAAAGGAGACCAAATGACCTGTTCATTCAACTTGATTGATGAGCCTTGGATTCCCTGCGTGCAAATGGATGGGCATGTCATGGAATACAGTTTGTATAACACGCTTGCCCAAGCACATCAACTGAGGAGCGTTCAAGGGAATACCCCACTTGAAACCGCCGCTGTATATCGTTTGATGCTGGCTGTGATTCACAGCGCTTTGAAGGGGCCAGCCACTCAAACAGAATGGCGAAATCTTTGGCAAAAGAAGAAATGGGATATGGCAGATTTTGACACATACCTCAATGCTCAATCCCGAAAAACGCGCTTTGACTTGTTCGATAAAAAAAGACCATTTTATCAAATAAAGGATGAACGAGTTAAACCCAAAACTGCTTCCCAACTTACTCATGGCATGGGTACAGCGAACGAATTATTTGACCATGAAAGCGTCACTGAAAACGTGGTGTTCACATGCGCCGAGGCTGCCCGTATGCTGCTGGTTGGACAGGTTTTCGGTTTAGGCGGCGGGTGTGACCCAAAGCAAAAATTGTATCTTTCATCTGGCGCGTGGACAAAAGGGATTATTTTCTTTGCGGAAGGCGATAATCTCTTTGAAACCTTAATGCTGAATACCCTTCTCTACAAGGACGACAGACCGATAAATCGTTTGGGAAAAGATTTGCCCGCTTGGGATATGGATGACCCCTACGAGGATGAGCGAAACAAGCCAAATGGCTATTTAGATTATTTGACATGGCAAAATCGGAGATTTTTGCTCTTCCCAGAAACTATTCAAGGAAAAGTCATGGTTCGCCAAATGACCATTGCGCCAGGGCTTGTGATGGGTGCGGAAAATTTCTTTGACCCAATGAAGCAGTACAAAAAAGGGAAGAAGGATTGGATAAGGCTTGATTTCAAGGAAGAAAAGGGTTTATGGCGTGATAGTCATTTGCTATTGCACCTAAGCAGAAAAGACAATCAAGGAGATAGCCAGCCGCCGCAATTTATAGACAGGCTTGCCGAACTAGTTGATGAAAGTATTCTTGACAAGAAACACTTGTTTCATTACATGGCTTACGGAATCGGCATGGATCCAGAAAATCCACAAATGGCAAGGATCATTTTATACAAGTCTGAACACCTTCCTGTGCCGTTTTCATATTTTCAGTCAAACGAAAATGAAGATTTGGTTGGTACTGTCAGGCAAGCCATTGAATTTGCAGACAATGTACGCGCTAAATTGTCTTTTGCGACAAGCGTCTTGGCAAAGTTCTTTATATCGCCAACTGCCGACTTGAAAGATGGAAAGCAGCCTGACTCAAAAGACATAAAAAAACTTGCAAGCCATTACGGCGCAGAGCGTTTCTTCTGGAGCAGGCTGGAAGTCCCGTTTTATGAATTCCTGCAAACCATGCCAGAGGATGAATCCGCCCTTAGCCGATGGAAAGAAACCTTGCAAGAAACCGCATGGGAGGCATTGAAAAACGCGGAACGCATGGCGGGCGAAAATACAAAGGCGCTCAAAGCCGCGACCAGAGCCGAGGGCGTTTTGTACGGTGAACTCAAAAAACTGTTTCCAGAATCACAACCCCAAAAGGAGGTACCAGCATGAGCAGTTTGGAAGAACGATTTATAGACCGCCTGAAACAACTGGCGGAGGGCGATGAGCGAGGCGCGTTGGCTTCCCTGCGGCGCGGACTCGGTCAGCCGCCTGGCACGGTGGCGGAGATGTACCGTTATGTCGAACCGTTTCTCGGCGGCATGGAAAGCGGCGCGCGTTACAAAGAATCCGCTTTCTATTTAGTGGCGGCGTTGTTTGCCTTTCATCCAAAGTCCGCAAATGAAGGCAACATGGGAACACATCTGGCAAAGACCCGCACAGACGCTGGCGCGGACGCGCTTGAACGCCGCTTCACAGCCCTGCTTGCCGCGCATCCCGATGACCTGTCCGAATATCTGCGTCAGGCAGTGAGTTTTCTCAAGTCGAAAGAGATTCCAGTTAATTGGAATCAACTGCTTCGGGATTTGCAAAATTGGGACAAGCGGGACGACCCCAAATATTCCGTTCAAAAAAGATGGGCGCGGGAATTTTGGCGCAAAAATCAACCAACCGATTCAACCGATACTTCAAACGAAAAAGGAGAATAAACCATGTTCATCGAACTTCATATCTTACAGAATTTTGCCCCCTCCAATCTCAACCGTGACGATACGGGCAACCCCAAGGACACCGAATTTGGCGGCGTGCGCCGCGCGCGGATTTCTTCGCAGGCAGTGAAACGCTCCATTCGCCTTCATCCCGTTTTCGCCGAGACCACCGAGGTAGAACCTGCTGTTCGCACTCGCTGGATGACGCGGTTGATTGCTGAAGCGCTGGTCAAGGCTGGCAAGCCCGAAGATCAGGCAAGAGAAGTTGCCAATGCCTTCGCGATTCAGTACAGCAAACTGGAAGAGAAAAAAGGTCATACCAGCGTATTGCTTTATTTGAGTCAAAGCGAAATTGAGACCGCTGTAAAAGCGCTCACTGAAAAATGGAAAGAGATCACCAAGAATTTGAAGGACGGTAAAAGTCCCGAACTGGATGCCTTCGCTAAAGAATTTTTCAAAGAACTGAAGGATCGCACCAGCGCGCCTGATATTGCGCTGTTTGGGCGTATGTTGGCAGAAAAACCCGAACTCAATATCGACGCTGCCTGCCAGGTTGCCCATGCCCTTTCCACTCACCGAGTCAACATGGACATGGATTTCTATACCGCAGTGGATGATTTGACTCGTGACGATGAGGCAGGCGCGGGCATGATGGGCGTCACCGCTTTCAACAGCGCTTGTTTCTATCGCTACGCCCGCATTGATTGGGACTTGCTCGTCAAGAATCTCGGCGATGACAAAGAACTCGCCCGCAAGACCGTGGAAGGCTTTTTGCGCGCGGCGGCGTTGGCGATCCCCTCTGGCAAGCAGAACAGTTTTGCCGCCCAAAACCCGCCCGACTTCATGCTCGGCGTTGTCCGCAAGGATGGACAATCCTGGTCATTGGCAAATGCCTTTGAAACGCCCGTCAAACCTGGGCGCGATGGCGGGCTAATGTCCGCTTCGATACAAAAACTGGATGAGTATTGGGCGAAGTTGAATAAAGCCTACGGCGGCAACGGCATGACGACCGCCGCGTTGTCGCTGGACGTTCCGCCTGCAAATCTTCCTACTGAAGAAAATATGGAAAGCTGGTTGAAAAAACTGCTCGGCTCGTTGGAGTAACTCATGAACACACTCCTCATTCGCTTAAGCGCCCCCATGCAATCCTGGGGGACGCAAAGCCGATTCACCGTGCGTGATACGGGGCTAGAACCATCCAAGAGCGGCGTGCTGGGCTTGCTCTGCGCGGCTCTCGGTATTGACCGCGAAGACGATGGCAGCTTGCAACCGCTTGCTTCCCTGCGCATGGGAGTCCGTGTGGACAGGGAAGGTTTGCTGAAAGTGGACTATCACACCGCAAAAAACGTCCGCATGGCAAACGGCAAAACGAAAGATACCGAAGTATCCAACCGCTACTACCTAGCCGATGCCGTCTTTCTTGTTGGGCTGGAAAGCGAAGATCTTGCTCTGTTGGAAAAGATTCAAAGCGCTTTGGGTAAACCAGTCTGGGCATTGTTCTTTGGACGTAAGGCATTTGTGCCATCCGAATCGATTGTGCTGACCGATGGTTCTGGCTTGCCCGTCGGTTTACGAAAAGGTGAATCGCTTGAACAATCTCTAAAAGGCTATCCGACACTTTGTCCATCTGAAAAAGAAAAACTGCGCGTGGTGTTGGAAGACACGGACGGAGCAATCGTTCGAACCGATCAGCCGCTGTCCTTCTCACGCGAGCGGCGCAAGTTTGCCCCTCGCCGCGTGACGGTTGCATTTTTTGATGTGCCTGAATCTACAAAGGAGGTTGCCTAATGTACCTCTCCCGCCTCATCCTCAACCCGCGTTCGCGGCAAGTGCGAAACGAACTGGCAGACCCGTATGAACTCCATCGAACAGTTTGCCAGGCGTTTCCTGACGCGAATTATAAGGCTAATGAGCCATCTGGCATTCTCTTTCGTTTGGATATCCACCCACGTATCTACATCCCCACCCTGCTGGTGCAATCACTTTGGAAGCCAAGTTGGGATTTTCTTCGCATTGAAAAGAAAGACTACCTGTTGGGAGAGAACGAACTGCCTTTGGATGTGGAAAATCCTTCCTTCAAGGAAATGAACCTGCAACTACGCGAGGGGCAAGCGATTGCTTTTCGTCTGCGCGCCAACCCGACGGTCAAAAAAGATCGGGAAGGAAAAGGGCAGGGACGTCGCTTGGGACTCATCCACGAAGGAGACCAGCTAAAGTGGTTGGAACGAAAAATCAACTCAGCGGGAAGCGCTCTGGTTTCGGCGCGTATCTCGGGCGAAGAGTTCGCAAAAGGAAAGTTGTTCTCCGAACGAACGGATGAAAAACGAATGCGCTTTTTATCTGTACAGTTCGACGGCATTTTACAAGTAAACGATCCCGGCCTGTTGGTGCAAGCAGTCAAGTCGGGAATTGGAAGCGGTAAGGGACTGGGTTTCGGCCTCTTGTCACTTGCCCCCGTTCGTCGGTAATCCTCAGGTCATCTTGCGGGTAGTACGAATCGTACTGCGAGTCGATCAAAGATGTACCTCATCGGAGACATGGGGAACCATTTGAGATCGCTCGGCCTCCATCCGCACCTTAACAACCAAATATTTGCTTTGGAAAGGATGTGAATGATGCAAGACTTACACGAACTCCCCAAGTTGCGTGATAGTTTAAGCTACCTGTATGTGGAACATGCCGTGCTCAACCAAAAGGATCACGCCATCGAGTACATTCGTGAGGATGAGGGCCGCGTGATGATTCCCGTCGCGGCCCTCTCCACGCTTCTGCTGGGACCCGGCACTCGTATCACCCATGCCGCGGTCCGTACGCTGGCAGACAATGGTTGCTCTATTGTCTGGGTAGGAGAGGCAGGTACCAAGTTCTATGCCCAGGGTTGTGGTGAAACGCGACGGTCCTTCCACCTTTTGCGTCAGGCAGAAATGTTGTGTGACGCACAAAAGCACATGGAGGTTGTCCGAAAGATGTATCAGATGCGCTTTCCCGAACAACTCGATCCAAGCCTGGCCCTGGAGCAGATTCGCGGAATGGAGGGAGCGCGCGTCCGTAGCGCATACTACCAGGCCAGCAAGACCTACGGCGTGACCTGGCATGGTCGAAATTATGACCGCGGCAATTGGAGCAATAGCGATCCGATCAACCGTGCTCTTTCATCGGCAAATGCCTTACTAAACAGCCTTTGTCATACGGCGATTGTTTCAGGCGGCTACTCCCCTGCCTTGGGGTTCGTCCACACCGGGAAACAGCTTTCATTTGTTTACGACATTGCCGATCTCTACAAGGCCGAATTCACGATTCCGCTTGCTTTCCGGATCGTATCTGAATCCACTGATCGTGTTGACACACGCGTGCGCGTTGCCTGCCGGGAGAAATTTCGTGAGGCGAAGTTGCTGGAACGCATTCTGCCGGATATTGACAATCTTTTTCAAATTGATTCGCTGTCTCTTGCCGATTCAGCGAACTACGATCAAGACGCCGCCCTACCCGGCCCGCTTTGGGACGACCCAGAAAGTGAAGAGGCTGAATGATCGTTATGATTCTCGAAAAAGTCCCTTTGCGCTTGCGCGGCGAATTAACCCGTTGGTTGATCGAACCACGTCATGGTATGTTTGTTGGGCACGTGAATGCAATGGTCCGCGAACGCTTGTGGGAAAAATGCTGTAAAGCACGAGGGACTGGCGGAGTAGTTCAAATCTGGTCCACCAATACCGAACAGCATTTCGCCATGCGTATGAATGGAGAGACGTCTCGTCAGGTGGTTGAGTTAGAGGGCTTACAATTGATTAGAATTCCCATCGAACCTGGAGAAAAAATTGAGGAGGCACCCCCAGATATGGACGAAAAGCCGTAAAATTTAGTTTTAGACCAAAATTTAGTATGTTCCCCACACACGTGGGGATGAACCG
>JAANMT010001621.1_pt1 | contig 21468 bp, 23 predicted proteins | sample 7279711 | NCBI WGS metagenome assembly JAANMT01 (sample SAMN14094538, study PRJNA606508) | bioreactor metagenome | isolation source: A lab-scale SPAN reactor treating ammonium-rich wastewater day 1 | place: Ireland: Galway | collected 2017-01-16 | reverse complement strand
ACCGCTGGCGCCGCGGCGGCGCTGTCCACCGGCGGGGTGGGGCGCACGCGCCGGACCGGAGCCGGTCGGGGCGCTGCGCGCACGGGAGTTTTCTGTGCTTCGCTGCGTGCGTCTGCGACCGCCACTTGGGTGGTGGACGTGTCAGGCGCTGGCGACAGAGGCACCTGCTGCAATGGCGCTGCACCGGCCGGCGATGATGGAGCCATTGCGGCTTGCGTCTGGGTCGCCTGCTCGGTGGGCGCTGCTGCAGCCGCCAGTGCGGGTTGCACCGTTTCGGCAGGCAAGGATGGTGTGACGACCGGCGTGGCTGTCGGATTCGCAGGCACCGCCGCGACGCGGGCCATGTCGGCCTGGGGTTGTCTCTGGCTTTGCCACAGCCACCAGCCCAGAACACCCACGCCCACCACGACGGCGAAAGCCAGCACGGCGTCAAGCCACGCCGGCCGGCCGCGTGCCGCCACCGCAGGCGCACGCACCACGGCGGGCTTCGGTTCCTGGGGCGCATCCATGGATTTCAGCGCGTCGTGGATGAGGCTCATAGCACACGCACCCGCAAAACGATCACCAGCTCCCGGCTACCGTGAACCTTGTTCTCGTTGCCAAACAGCTTGCCGAACAATGGAACATCCGACACACCTGGCGCACCCCGGTCGTTGTTGGAGGTTCGCTGGTCGATCAGACCACCCACCACCACCACATCGCCGTCACCCACGTTCAGCGTCGTCGTCAGGCCCTTGTAGCTCACCTTGGGCAGCGACACCAGGTTGTCACCCCCTACAGAAACCAGCTGGAGGCTGGCGGGGTCCACATCGCTTTGCATCGGGTTGAGCAGCAATTCGATGCGGCCATCGTCCCGCACCATGGGGAGCACTCCCACCATCACGCCGGAAAACACGGTGTCCGTCTGCACGCTGGACGACGTGGTGGACGCCCCGCCACCCGGCACCGTCTGCGTGGATGCCGACTGAGACACATAGCGTGAACTCGTGCCCACGGACAGCAGCGCAGGCGTTCCGTTGCGTACCTGTACGTTGGGGTTGGAGAGCACCTTCAGGTTGCCGAAGGAGCGCAGCGCATTGATCACCACCCCGTAGTTGCTGCCCTGATAGGACACACCGAGCGCAGGCCCGGCCACGCTGCCGATCAGCGCCGCCGGAATCGAGATGGCGCGGGCAGGATAGCCAGTTGACGCGTTGGGCAACGATCCGGTACTGCCGCCGAGCTGCATGGGCGAAGAGCCGAAACCGGCAGCCAGACGGCTGCGCAGAGAGGTCCAGTCCACCCCGAACTCGAAGTTGTCGGACAGCTGGACATCGATCAATTGCGCCTCGACGTACACCTGCTTGCCCAGCACCTTGTGCACCTGGGCCAGCATCTTCTCGACGGCACGCATCTTCGAGGGGCGGGCCTTCACATAGAGCGTGCCGGTCATCTTGTTCAGCGTGAACCCGCTGTCTTCGCCCATCGTGGCCAGGGGCGCCTGGGGCAGGGCCGCAGGTCTGCCGGTGGCGGGCCCACCCGCCCAGACAGACGACGAAAGCCCCGCAGCAGACACGCCCTGGTTCTGCTGCTGCAGTTGCTGCTGGAGTTGCAATTGCTGCTGCTGGGCGGCACGGTCCTGGGCGCTGTCGCCCAGCACCGACTTGAGCGCACTCTCCAGTTCGAGATAAGGGTCGGTGTTGGTTCCGCCCGAGCCCGACATGGTGAGGTTGCCCTGCTGTGCGCCAGAGCCACTGCCCCCGCTGCTGCCGCTGCCACCGCCGCTGCCGCCGGAGTTGCTGCTGCCGAACACATTGCCCCCCGAACCCATCTGGATGCTGGACTTAGTGTTCAAAAAGTTCAGCGCAAAGAACTTTTCTTCGGTCAGGTTCACCCGCAGTGTGTTGCCCCGGAATTCACCCGCCACATCGTAGGTGCGCAGCACTTCATTAAACCCCTCGCGCAGGGTCACCTGGCGCAGATGCATGTCTGCCAGTTGCCCGCCCTTGAGGACGTTCGGATCCACGATCAGGTTCAGATTTCCGGCATCGGCAAACGCACTCAGGATCTGGCTGATGCTGGCCTTGGACATCGCCACATTGATCAGCTTGCCCTCCAGAGGGTCAAACACGGGCGCCACCGGAGCAATCACCGGAGCCGGTGCCGGCTTGTTCATCTCGGCCAGCAGCAGTTGCTGGTGAGCCAGTAGCCGCTGCGACTCCTGGACCGCATGTTCGCGCATATGGTCTGCTGCCGTGGTGTCCGGCGGGGGCAGGCTTGAAGAGCTGCGGGGTGGCTGGTTGGCACACCCACTCAGGACCAGGGCGGCGCATACCAGGGCCAAAGGTTTGAAAAATGGGGGATGGTTCATATCGCTGTCCTCGGCGCTACTCGCGTGATTCTTGAAAGGGTCGTGAGGAAAAATTCATGCAGACACCCAACGGAATCAGGACCACCTGCACTGCCAAAAGCCACCTTTTTCACGGAAGACTCCTGATCGGGCCGGGCGGGCTGCCCGGAAGGCCCGCGCGGAACTCCTGGGTGTTGATGCTGGCCAGCGAGCCATCGGGCCAGCGCAATGTTCCTACCCGCATCTCACCCGCAGGCAGGGTCAAGGTCTGGCGGCCGAGGCGTTCCGTCACCACCGCTTCGTTGGGGCGCACCCGAACCACACGGCCTCCGCCCTCCAGACGGGCACCCTGACGGGCAAGGCGTCCATCGATCACCACAGACTGGGTCTCCGCAGCCAGATCGTCCAGATGCAAGGAGAGCGAGCGGCGCGGCATCTGCACGCTGCCCACCACATCGCTGCCCGGCACCGGCAAGGCGATCAGACTCTGCGGGTCGGTGCCGGCCCGAAAGGCCTGGGTCTGGATGCGCGACATGGCGCCAAATGATTCCACCACGCGCGCCTGTTCGTTGCGCAATGCCACGGGCAGCGGCGCCAGCTCAATGGTCAACGGTCGCACCGAAGGGGCATGGGCCTGGGTCAGCTGGAACACGCCATACAGTCCCCATCCCAGGAGAAGAATGGCAAGACCATTCAGAAGCAACGCTGCGTATTTCATGGTTTCACATTTCCTGATGCTGTCGCTGCCGCCACCAGCTCATAGGAGAAGGCGCCGGGCACGGGATACGTGGGGTCCACGGCTTTCAGCGTCCAGCCGGCCGCCACCATCTGCGACACCCACCGCGTCACGGCGGTTGAAGCACCTGGCGCCACCACGCCGTCGACCCGAAAAGCGCGGGACCGCGCCTGCCCCACGGCGGCTTCCAGGCGCACCCGCTGGATGTGGATGTCCCGCCCCGATGCCGCCTTCAAAAGCGCCAGGAAAGCCACAGGATCGTGCCGGGCACCATCGTCCATCGCACGCGAAAATTCCGCCACGGGCAGAAGTTTCAGGGGCGCCTCCACCGTGGCCACCGCCTGAATGCGGTCCTGCAAAGCCGTCAGTTCGCTGCGCTGGTTCAAGCCGGCCGTCCGCTGCTGCTCGGCCATCTGGCCCACCATGACGCCCACAATCGCCAGCACCAGCCCCACCAGGGCCGTCACCACCGTGATGGGGGCCACCCAGCGCTCGGTACGCCATGCCACCCGTTCCAGTGAAGGATTGAGGGCATGACGACCAGCGGCCTCGCGCGCCAGCGCCGGCAGCACGGTGTGCACGCGTTCGCCCGCCAAGACCAGCTCCTGATCCGGCATGGCGAGCGGTGCGCCGCCCAGCACGCTGCGCACCGCCTCCAGACAGGTGTCGCTGTCCGACGTCTGTGTGGACCACAACACCCCCCATTCGACGGCTTCCGGACCCAGGCGGGTCAGAAGTGCATTGTGGTTGGCCGTCAATACCTTGGCGGCACTGGCCATGGCCGCCGGGCCGGAACCCAGCGCCTGGGTCGCACCGAACACCATGCCCGCTTCGGTCTGGGCAAAACACATCAGCCGACGCTGGGACAGCATCACGCGCGCCTGGTCCGTGCCCACGTTGTGGCACAGCAGACCGGTGGCCATCATCACCAGGCAGTGATCGGCCTGCTCCTTGGCCCACTGCGTGCAGCGCTGCCACAGCTCCAGCGAAATGGCGGAAAAGAACGCCTGAAAGCCACGCGGCAGTTTGACCAGGCGGTGCACCACAATATGCGCAGCGCCCTCCACCAGACCCTCGGTACGCACGCGCTTTTCAATCAAGGCTGCGGCGTACTCGGACTTGCCTTCAAACCGCCATACGTCCGTGAAGACGTCATCCAGGTCGAGTACGACCAGCGCGCTGTGGGTCAGCCGGGGCCACGCCGGCACCTCCTCCACCTGGTGGCCGTGGCAATGCAGCCATCCGGTGGTCGCAATCCGATAAACATGTTCAGCGCTCATGGGGTCACCCTGGGCGATTGAGAGACAGACACCGTCTGGAAATGCAGCGTGCCGCTGACGCCGAGCGTGAGTCCCTGGTCACCCGGCTGGGGCGGGTGGAACAGGCTGGCCCCCGGAGACACTGTGGCAATGTCAAACAGATCGGCCACAAAGACCTGACCCGCACCGCCCCGCCCGAGCTCCGCCAGGAACTGGGCGGCCTCTGCGCGGGTGGCTGGCCCCTGGGGACGGCGCAGCCTGCGCTCGCCCCACTGGCCTGGGTCAAAACCCATGCGCTCGACCTGCTGAGCCACCTCCTTGATCGAGCGCACCAGTTGCTCGCGCTGCTGCACTTCAGGCAGCAGGCGACGGGCGTTGTCCAGCTCTGACTGCAACTGCGCAAACTGCTGGCGCTCCCGAGCCAGTTGCTTGAGCCCGCCGTGCGCCAGCCAGGCGCCGCCACCGAGCAGAGCCGTGGCCAGTGCCAGGGAGACAAGCTTGAGCGTACGGGCGCCGTTCAATTACTGCTCCATCGTCCAGTGGGCCGTCACCAGAATGACGCGGTCTTCGTCAAAGGTGCGCCCCGTGGCAGTGCCGCCCGCGTTGCCGCTGGTGTTGGTCACCGTCTGGCGGGCATCGCTGTTGGTCATCGCGCTGTTGGCTGCGGTGTTGGCAATGTTGTTGCCCTCGGTATTGTTGGCTTCCCACTGCGTACCCGGGGCATTGGCTTCGCCCGCTGCGGTGTGTGCAGGACGGCTCTGCATACGGAAGCGGCCTTCGCGCGAGTCGGGCTTGCCATCGATCACCTGGTCCATGAAACGCGCCAGATCGGGCGTCAGGCCCCGGATCACCATCACATTGCCGGCCCCGCTGGCGGTGCCCGAGGTGTTCCACTGGAAGCACACCTGCATCTCGACGGCATTGCCGTTGGAGTCGATGTACAGGAAGCGGTCTTCATGCCCTTCGCCCCGGCCAGGCGGCATGCGCACGCCCGCGCGCGTCATCAGGGTGCGCAGGTTTTGCGTCGCCAGGGCCGCATCACCCGGGCCCACCTGACCGGCCGTGTAGCCCTGGCCGCTGCAGATCTTCAAGCCGCGGTTGGCAAAATTCTCGGGAATGCCGGCCACCGCCATGGAGCCCGCGCGGGTGCAGGCATTGGTGCCCGCCGGAATCTCGGTTTCAGAGCCGTTGACCATGTAGGTCGGCGCCTGCTGGCAGTCGCCCAGCACCACGCCGGTGCGCTGGTAGTACTGGTCGTACGACATCTTCCACTGGTAGGCAAACTTGTTGACGGCCTTCTGGTATTCGGCGTTGCGTTGCACGTCCTTGGCGATGGCCACGGCACCGATGATGAGACCGATGACGGCCAGCACGATGGCCAGCTCGACCAGCGTGAAACCTTGCTGGACCTTGCGGCCCAGCCTGCGGAATGATTGGGTTCTAGACATTCAAAAATCTCCGGCAATGTGGCGATACAGATACGGTGCGAACGGGAACGAAACGGCGAACCCTTACTGGTTCATCTTGTAGATGGCGGTCACGATGGCCACCTGGTCTTCGTCGAAACTGCGGTTGTTGTTGGTGCCGATCAGGTCGCGATTGGTGGCCTGCCATTCCTGACCTGGCGCGTTGATGGCCCCGCCTGCGTTGTTCGCCACGCCCTGACGGCGAAACCGCCCTTCGCGTTCATCGGGCTTGCCGTCGATCATCTGGTCGAGCGAGCGCGCCAAGTCGGGCGTGAGGCCCGTGATGACCATCACGTTGCCGGCACCTTCACCCACAGCGTTGGCCGCCGACGCATCGGCCAGCGGCACATTCCACTGGAAGCAGACCTGGACTTCCTGCGGGTTTCCGTTGCTATCGAGGTAGACATAACGATCTTCCAGGCCTTCGGCGCGGCCCGGGGGCATGCGGATACCAGCGCGGGTCATCAATTCGCGCAGGTTGGGATCGGCGCCTGCCGTGAAGCCCCGCGTCATCCCCTGACCACGCGCATCCCGGCAGATCGCGTTGGGCGCTGTCACACCGGTCATGTTTCGACCGGAGCGCACTCCGGCGGCAAGATACCGCTCTCCGTTGACCATGTTCTGCGGAGCGGTCTGGCTGTCACCAAGCACCACGCCGGTGCGTTGGTAATACTGGTTGTAGGCCTGCTCCCACTGGTCGATGAACTTGTTCTTGATCTTGGTGTATTCGGCGTTGCGCTGCACGTCCTTGCCGATGGCCACGGCGCCGATGATGAGACCGATGACGGCCAGCACCACCGCCAGTTCCACCAGCGTGAAACCCTGCTGGCGCGGCGAAAGTGGACGGCGGGTGGGGTACTTGAATGCTTGCTTCATGATGTGGATTCCCTCGCCCTGCTTCACTGGTTCATCTTGTAAATGGCGGTCAGGGTGATGACCTGCTCCTCGTCCCGCGTCTGGCCCGCGCCCGTGGCCGTGGGGGCGGTCGCCCCGCGTCCAAAGCTGTTGTTGGCAGACCATTCCACTCCCGGGCCATTGGGCGTTCCGTTGGGGATGTTTCGCAGACGCAAGCGCCCTTCCTGGGCGTCCGGCTTTCCGTCAATCATCTGGTCGAGCATGCGGGCCAGGTCGGGCGTCAGCCCGGCGATCACCATCACGTTGCCCGCACCTTCGGGAGTGCCGGGGCGGTTCCACTGAAAGCACACCTGGATTTCCTGCGGCGAGCCGTTGGTGTCGGTGTAAACGTACAGGTCTTCCTGCCCTTCGGCACGACCAGGCGGCATGCGAATACCTGCGCGTGTCATATACAGACGCAGGTCGTTCGTGTTGGCCACGAACGCAGTGGCCGAACTACGTACCGCAGCGTCATTCTCCGGCGCGTGTGCGCACACTGGTGCCGGCTCGTTGCCGGCCGCAATCGTTGCACCCATATCGCCGCCCGAAACCGGATTCGTTCCGGTCGCCACATAGGCCGCCCCGTTGACCATGATGCGCGGCGCAATCTGGCTGTCCCCCACCACCACGCCGGTGCGCTGGTAGTACTGGTTGTAGGCCTGCTCCCACTGGTCGATGAACTTGTTCTTGATCTTGGCGTACTCGGCGTTGCGCTGCACATCCTTGCCGATGGCCACCGCACCGATGATGAGACCGATAACGGCAAGAACCACCGCAAGCTCCACCAAAGTGAAACCCCCTTGAGCGCCGCGGCGCCCGGCGCAACTGCGCTCACGCCGAGTCGGCTGGATGGAAAAAATTGATCGCATGGGTCCCTCAAACATTGAAAAATGGCGCGCACAAAGATCACAAAACGTTGCAAATCTATACAAACGTTAATTGAAGTCAAGAAAAAAACTGGTCTTTTGCCGTAGCTAGTCCAAATGGAGTAGACCCTTGCACAAGGGTGTTTTCGGGTCGTGTACAAGATGCGGCCCAGGCGCCAGAAACCCTGCTACGCGGCGGTGCGAGTGCTGCCAAAGAGGGATTTCCTGCGACAGCGTGCGACGCAGCGTGGGGCTTCCGGAACGATGCGCATGCAGCACCGGAAAGCCATTGGCGGGACTGACATGGCACAGAGTCGGCGGCCGTCCCAGGACGCCACCGAGGCTCAATGCACGTCTAGACCATGCGTTACAGGCGCCAGCCGATGTGTAGGCGGCGCACTACCACCCACCTTCGACTTCGCACCACCAGCGGCCGCGACGCCCCTCAGGTGCTCGGCGTCAGCCCGCGACCCACACCGCCACCTGGGTATAGCCACTGATGCCCAGCAGGATGTTGAGCGGAAACGTCAGCCCGAGCGAGAGGCCCACGTAGAGCGAAGGGTTGGCCTCGGGGATGGCGTAGCGCACCACGGCGGGCACAGCGATATACGAGGCACTGGCGGCCAGCACCATCAGCAGCACGGTGTCGCCCAGGGGCAGGCCCACCCCGGCTGCCAGCAGCAGTGCCGCGCCCGCGTGCACGGGCGGCGCCAGCAGGCCGTAGGCGATGAGCAACGGGGGCTGGCTGCGCAGGCCGGGCAGGTTGCGCGCGGCGCTCAGGCCCATGTCGAGCAGGAAGAAGGCCAGCATGCCCTTGAACAGGTCGCCGGAGAAGGGTTGCATGGCCTGCTGGCCGGCTTCGCCCGTGAGCAGCCCCACGGCCATGGCGCCCAGCAGCAGGAGCTGGGCACCATCGGTGAACGACTCGTGCAGCACTTTGGGCAGAGAGAACCCCTGACCACCCCCGTGCAGGGCCAGCGAGGCGGCGCCCGCAGGCCCCACCCGCACGGGGGCGGCCTGGCTGCGGCGCAGCGCGTTGGCCATGAGCACGGCCAGGATGATGGCGGGCGATTCCATCAGGGCCATGGCGGCGGCCATGTGGCCGCCGTAGGCAATGCCCTGGTTGTCCAGATGGGCGGTGGCGGTGATGAAGGTGACGGCGCTGACCGAGCCGTAGGTGGCGGCCACGGCCGCAGCATCAAAGCGCGGGATGAAGCGGCTCAGCAGCAGGTAGCTGGCCACCGGCACCGCCACGGCCAGCGCCACCGCCAGCCCCAGGCCCGTGGCCACCTGCGCCGTGAGGCCCGACTGCGCCAGCGCGAAGCCCCCCTTGAGCCCCAGCGCCATCAACAGGTACAGCGACAGGAAGCGCGCAATGGGCGCCGGAATTTCCAGATTGGATTTGACCAGCCCGGCAAAGACGCCGAACACGAAGAACAGGATGGCAGGATCAGTGAGGGTTTGCATGGCACGAAGGGATCGTTGTGCCGCGAATGTAGGCGCCCCAATGAATAAAATAAAATCGATAATCAGTTAGATAACTATAGATATTTATCTATGAACATCACCTTCCGACAGCTGCGACTGTTTCTGGCGTTGGCCGAGACGGGCAGCGTCAGCGGCGCAGCACGCGCCATGCATGTGACGCAGCCCACGGCATCAATGCAGCTGCGCGAAGTGACCGAGGCCGTGGGCCTGCCGCTGTACGAGGTGATCGGGCGCCGCGTGCACCTTACCGATGCCGGGCGCGAACTGGCCGCCACGGCGCGCGCCATCGTGGATACCTGGGAGGCCTTCAGCCAGCGCATCAACGCCATGCACGGCCTGACGCGCGGGCGCCTGCGGGTGGCCGTGGTCAGCACAGCCAAGTATTTCGTGCCGCGCTTGCTGGGCCGTTTTTGCGCGCGCTACCCGGACATCGAAATCGCGCTCGAAGTGCTCAACCGCGATGGCGTGGTACAGCGTCTGCACGACAACATGGACGATCTGTACGTCATGTCTTTGCCCCCGCCCGACATGGACCTGGAAGACCACGTTTTTCTGTCCAACCCGCTGGTGCTCATCGCCTGGCAGGGCCACCCGCTGGCCAAGCGCCGCCGCATTGCGCTGGCAGATCTGGGCAGCGAGCGCTTTGTGCTGCGCGAGCGCGGATCGGGCACGCGGCTGGCCACCGACCGGTTCTTTGCAGCCCAGGGTTTCGAGGCCCCGACCCGGCTGGAGCTGGGCAGCAACGAGGCCATCAAGGAGGCCGTGGCGGGCCGCTTGGGCATCGCCGTGCTCTCGAAGCATGCCCTGCGCAGCAGCGAGTTGGAGACCGACCTGTGCGTACTGCCGGTACAGGGCATGCCCATCCCGTCGCAGTGGCATGTGGTGCACCCGCGTGCCAAGCAGCTATCGCCGATTGCGCAGGTCTTCCGCGAGCACCTGCTCGCCGAGGCGGGCAACGGCGCTGGCGTTGCGCCGGGCGATCGCCCCCCGCTACAGTCGCCCCCATGATCTCCACCCCCGAACCCGAAACCGCCTTGCAGGCCCTGGCCCGCCAGTTGCAGCAGTTCGCCGATGCACGCGACTGGGGCCCGTTCCATTCGCCCAAGAACCTGGCCTCGGCGTTGATCGTCGAGGCCGGCGAACTGCTCGAGCATTTCCAGTGGCTCACCGAAGACCAGAGCCGCCAGCTCACGCCCGAACAGAAGCAGGCCGTGGCCCACGAGATGGCCGACGTGCTGCTGTACCTGGTGCAGCTCTCCACGGTGCTCGGCATCGACCTGATGGACGCGGCACGCACCAAGATGGACCTCAACGCGCAGAAGTACCCGGTGGGCCACAACCACAAGATCGACGCGCTGTGAGCCTGCGCTACACTGGACGCTTCATGCCGCACCTCCCGTTCCACACCGCATCCGTTGCCGCCCCCATGGGTTGCATGATGCTGCCCGCCAGCGTGCGGGCGATGGGGGCACGAATGATTACCACCATTACCACCGCGGCCACCTGAGCACGCGCAGGTGGCCGTCCCGGCGGCCACCTGGTGTCTTCTCTCTTCTCCCCGAACGAAACGAAACCCAGCCCTGGCAGCCGGGTTTGCTTTTTTTCGTTCGGAGAAGTCCATGTACCGCGATCCTGATCCTCGTTTTGACTCCCTTGGCGGTCACCCCGTGACCCTGCGCCCGCTGCGCGTGGGCATGATCGGCATTGGCACCGTGGGCGCGGGCACCTTCCGCGTGCTGGCGCGCAACCAGGCCCTGATCGCCGCGCGCGCGGGGCGCGGTATCGAGGTGGTGGTGGTGGCAGCGCGCAACCTCGCGCGTGCCCGGACCGTGGTGGGGCCTGACGTGGCCCTCATTGACGACCCGATGCAGGTCGCCACCCACCCCGAAGTGGACGTGCTGGTCGAGGTGGCCGGTGGCACCGGCCCGGCGCGCGGCTGGGTGCTGGCCGCCATTGCCGCCGGCAAGCATGTGGTGACGGCCAACAAGGCGCTGCTGGCCGAGCATGGCGGCGCAATTTTCGCCGCCGCGCGCCAGCACGGCGTAGCCGTAGCCTACGAGGGCGCGGTGGCGGTGAGCATCCCCATCATCAAGGCGCTGCGCGAGGGGCTCACGGCCAACCGCATCGAGTGGGTGGCGGGCATCATCAACGGCACCACCAACTTCATCCTGAGCCAGATGCGTGATGCGGGCCTGGACTTTGCTCAGGCACTGGCGCAAGCCCAGGCGCTGGGCTATGCCGAGGCCAACCCGGCCTTCGACATCGAAGGCATCGACGCGGCGCACAAGCTCGCGCTGCTGGCGGCCAACGCCTTCGGCATGCCGGTGAACTTTGCCGATGTGCAGGTACAAGGCATCACCACCCTGCGGCAGCTGGACGTGGCCTGCGCCGAACAGCTGGGCTACCGCATCAAGCTGCTGGCCGTGGCGCGGCGGCGAGAAGGCGGCATCGAGCTGCGCGTGCAGCCCGCGCTGCTGCCCGCCACCCACCTGATGGCGCAGGTGAACGGCTCGATGAACGGCATCCTGGTGCAAGGCGACGCATCGGGCGTGACGATGTACTACGGCGCCGGAGCGGGCGCAGAGCAGACGGCCTCGGCCGTGATCGCCGACCTGGTGGACGTGGCCCGGCTCGATGGCACGCACGCAGGGCAGCGCGTGCCGCACCTGGGCTTCCAGGCCCATGCCCTGCACCCCCTGCCGGTGCTGCCGCACGCGGCCGTGTGCACGCGGCACCACCTGCGCGTGCCCGTGCACTCGCGCCAGGACATGGTGACGGTGGGTGCGCTGCTGGCGCGCCAGGCCGTGCCGGTGGAGCGCCTGGAATGGATGGCAGACCACCCCGACGAAGCGCATCAGGTGCTGGTGCTGACCGGAGAAGCGCCCCAGGGTGCTATCGACCTCGCCCTGCATGTGCTGCAGGCCCTGCCGGAGGTGGCAGGCCCCTGCGTGCAGTGGCGCGTGGAGCTGCTGGAGGGCTGACGCGCGGGGGTCAGGCGGCTGCCGGGTTTGCAAACAGCTTGCTGCGTGCCGCCGCTGTGATGGCCGCCACGGCCGGGTGCGTGATGCGCCGCTCAACAGAGATGGCGTAGAACTCTTCCATCAGGTCGCCCGGTGTGCCCAGGCACTGCACCTGGTACTGCTGCGCGACCTCGTCGGCCAGCACGGCGGGGGCAGCGAACACGCCCTGGCCCTCGCGGCCAAAGGCCTTGAGCAGCGCGCTGTCGTCAAACTCGGCCGCCACCAGCGGCGCCAATGCATGCTGGCGCAGCCAGGCATCAAGCCGGGGGCGCAGTGCCGTCTGCGCGCTGGGCAGCAGCAACGGCATGTCGGCCAGGCAGGCCGGAAAGGCGCTGCGCGCGCGCCGCAGCGTCCAGCCCGTGGCCTGTAGCAGCCGGGGCGCCGCAAAAAAGGCCACGCCTGTGCGCCCGAGCAGGTGGGTGTAAACGCGCACGCTCAGGTTGACGGGCGCGGGCACGTCAGACACCACCAGGTCCAGCCGGTGCACCGCCAGCTCGCCCAGTAGGCCGGTCAGCCCGCCTTCATGGCACGCCAGGCGGGGCGGCTCGGGCAGCGCCATGGCGGGCTCCAGCACATGAAAGGCCACGGCCTTGGGCACAGAGTCGGCAATGCCCACTCGCAGCACCGCCGTGCGGCGCGCATCACGCCCAGTGGCCAGGGCCTCCTGCATCGATGCGCCCAGGGCAAAGATGTCGTCGGCATAGCGCATCACCAGCCGGCCCGCGTCGGTGGGCTCAACGCCGCGCCCCACCTTGCGCAGCAGGGGCTGGCCGATGCGTTCCTCCAGCTGCTTGATCTGGCCACTGAGCGTTTGCGGCGTGAGGTGCAGTTGCTCGCTGGCGCGCACGATGCCGCCCGCACGCAGCACGGTCCAGAAGTAGTGCAGGTGCTTGTAGTTCATGCGCATCCGGGGGGGTGAAAAAGTTCGTGAAACCAACACTTCGATTAAACCGAATTATTGTGACTATTTTCTGATTTTTATCTGATGGTTAGAAATCTACAGTGCCTTCATTGCAGTTCAAACCCCAGGAGATCAAACCCCATGAAATGCCCGCACTGCCCCGGATCCGCGCTGGTCATCACCGAGCGCAGCAACATCGAGATCGACTACTGCCCCCAGTGCCGAGGCGTCTGGCTCGACCGCGGCGAACTCGACAAGCTGGTCGAGCGATCGCACCACGAATACGCCCCCGCGCACGGCAACAAGGGGTTCGAACGCCCCCCTGCCGGCAAGCGGCGCAAGTCTTCGTGGCTTGGCGAGTTGTTTGACTGATGGCCTGATTTTTTTCCCACTGCACCTTGACTCAACCGGAGACCCCCCATGCGCAGCTACCCCCGCAACAGCCCCGAAGCCGCCGCCCGCATCGTGGCGCTCATCATGGTGGCCGACGGCCACGTGAGCCGCAGCGAGATCACCGCCCTGGACCGGCTGCACGCCAGCACCCGGCTGGGCCTGGCCCCCGCCGACACCGCGCGGGTGCTGCGCGGGCTCACCGAAGACCTGATGTGCAGCGCCTTTGCGCCCTGGGGCAGCTCGTGCCACATCAGCGAAGAACTTCTGCTGGCCCTGCTGGACGAGGTGGACGACCCCGAACTGCGCGCCACCACCCTCGCACTGTGCATGGAAGTGGCGCATGCCGATGCACACCTCTCTGGCGCCGAAGAAAGCCTTCTGGCTCTGGCGGCCATCCACTGGGTGTTCCAGTCGCGCACCGCAGCGTCTGTGCAATGGGTAGCTGCGTCGGTGAGGTAGTTTTTGCCATCGACAGCAGATCATTTCAGTCGGTGACAGCTTGTCACCGACTCACTGCCTTACTTGCTCAAACGCTCTTTGAGCTTGTTCCAGTATTTGCGCGCCGTCTGGCAGTCGGGCTGCTGCGCCAGAACCTGCACCACGTCAATGACGGAAAACCACCAAGTTTCGGTCGCTTCGTCGAACACACGGCGGATGAAGTGGCCGTCGAATTCGGTGGGCAGGCTTTTCATGGCGCCCGCAAGGCAGCAAAAAGCCGCAATCTAGGCACGTACCGCAGTCCATGCTGGCGGCCTGGGCAAGGTGCGCAACGACGAGTGCGGCTTTTTGCGGCCTTGCCCGAAGGGTTGCCCCGCAAAGGCAGCGTCTGCGGCGTTGCCTTTGCGGGGCAACTGGCACCATGAAAAGACTTTGAACAGGCTCTTGGAAAAAAGATTCGAAGCAGAACGCTGGGACGATGGAGTTTGCTGTACCCAGGACACAAAATATACTGTGCAAATTAACAGTATTCAAAAGCCCATGCAGAACCAACATGGGGCGTGATGGCTCCGGTGTACGTTGTCCATTCGCTATTGAATATGTAGCTTGTTGCGCTTATCCATCAAGCGCTACAGCCCATATTTTCTTATGATTTTAGAGGCCTAGCCTCTGTGCCACACTCCCACCCCTATGTCATCCACAGAATGGGCCCAGGCGGGCCTGCAGGCGTTTGATGCGGTGGTGCGGTCCACCGAGGGTTTCCGCAGCCGTGCGGGGCAGCGGGGCATGGCCGAGCAGGTGGCGCGCACCTTCAGCCAGGCGCAACTGGGCAAGGTCGATGAAGAAGACGGCGAACCCACGCGCGCCATTGCCGTTATCCAGGCGGGCACGGGCGTGGGCAAGTCGCTGGCCTATTGCGCACCAGCCATTGCCATTGCGCTGGCGCGCGGCACGCGGGTGCTCATTTCCACCGCCACCGTGGCGCTGCAGGAGCAGCTGGTGAACAAGGATTTGCCCGCGCTCGCGGCGCAGATGGAGCAGCCCTTCAAGTTTGTGCTGGCCAAGGGGCGCGGGCGCTATGTGTGCAAGCTCAAGCTCGAGCGCCTGGCAGGCACGGGCGAGGCGCATGGCGAGGACGATGACGACCTGTTCCCCGAAGAGGCCGCCGCCGCGCGCCCCAGGCGCTCGCACCAGGAGACCGAGGCGCGCATGCAGTTCTACGCCAGCATGGCGCAGACCCTGGCCCAGGGCTCCTGGGACGGCGACCGCGACAGCCTGGACACCCCGCCCGAGCCCGAGGTCTGGAGCCCCGTGGCGGCCGAAGGCAGCTCGTGCACCGGGCGGCACTGCCCGGCCTTCAGCCAGTGCGTGTACTACGACCAGCGCAAGGCGCTGGTCGGCGCGCAGGTGATTGTGGCCAACCACGACCTGCTGCTGTCGTCCTTGGGCGCACGCGTGCTGCCCGAGCTGGACAACTGCCTGCTGGTGCTCGACGAGGCCCACCACCTGCCCGCTACAGCGCTCGACCAGTTCGCCTGCAGCGCCGACCTGAGCCGCCTGGGCTGGATCGACCGGCTCTCCAGCCGCGCACTGCGCATCGGCACGCTGGTGGAGGTGACCGAGGTGGCAGACATACCGCGCCACGCCAGCCAGTTGCGCCAGCACCTGCAAGACCTGGCCCGGCTGGTGATGGACCTGTACGGCGAGGCGCTCAAGGGCCAGAACAGCGCCTGGGGCCCGGCGCGCATGCGCGTGCCGCGCGGCGTGCTGCCCGAGGCGCTGCACGAGCCGCTGGGCCAGCTGGCGCACCACGCGGAGTGCTTTCTGGAATGCCTGCGCGCCATCTCCAAAGCCCTGCGCGCCGAGATGCGTGACAAGCCCGACGAGTCGCGCCGCCTGTCGCAGCTGTATGCACAAATCGGCACGCTGGCGCCCCGGCTCGAAGAGGTGCACGCCACGGCACAACTGCTGCTGCAGGAGGCGCCCGAGGGCGGGGCCACGGGTTTCGTGCCCAACGCCAAATGGTTCACGCTGGAGATGGACAGCGACTTCATCGTGGTCAAGGCACACGCCAGCCCCATCCTGCCCGGCAGCACGCTGCGCAACCACCTGTGGAGCAGCGTGCGCGGCGCCGTGCTGACCTCGGCCACGCTCACCAGCTGCGGGCAATTCGACTTCTTTTTGCGTGAATCGGGCCTGCACGGGGATGAGGCCGCCACCACACTCGAAGTGCCCAGCCCCTTCAACTATGCCGCGCAGGGCACCCTGATTGCCGCCGAAACCCACGCCGACCCGAAGAACGCTGTCCAGTTCACCGCTGAAATGGTCGATGCGCTGCTGCACGATTTAGCGCACGTGGAATACGGCGCCCTGGTGCTGTTCACCTCACGCGAGCAGATGCGCCAGGCGGTGGATGCACTGGCCACCGTGATGCGCCCGCTGGTGCTGGTGCAAAACCAGATGCCACGTACCCAGCTGCTGGCACGCCACCGCGAGCGCGTGGCAGCGGGCGAGCCCTCCATCATCTTCGGCATGCAGTCCTTCGGCGAAGGGCTGGACCTGCCCGGGCGGCTGTGCGAGTCGGTGTTCATCACCAAGCTGCCCTTCGCCCCGCCCGACGACCCGGTGGGCGAGACCCGCGCCGAATGGCTGCGCGCCGTGGGCCGCGACCCGTTCAGCGAGCTGGTGGTGCCGGCCACCGCCATCCGCCTGGCGCAATGGGCGGGCCGCGCCATCCGCACCGAGGAAGACCAGGCGCATGTGTATTGCTACGACAAACGCCTGACGCGCACCAGCTACGGCCAGCGCCTGCTCAAGGGCCTGCCGCCGTTCACGCTGGAGCGGCGCGGCGCGCGCGGACAATAGCGGCCCTACACCACCACAACACAGCGGAGGAAATCCCCCATGCCCCACACCGTGCCCGCCTGCCCGCAATGCGGCCAGGAGAACACCTACCCCGACGGCGAAAACTACATCTGCCCCGACTGCGGGCACGAATGGCCGCAGTCCGCCGCCCTGGCAGAGGATGACACCGCCAGCGACGGCGTGGTGCGCGACGCCAACGGCAACCCGCTGCAGGACGGCGACGCCGTGATCCTGGTGAAGGACCTCAAGGTCAAGGGCTCTTCGTCCACGCTGAAAAAGGGCACCAAGATCAAGAGCATCCGCCTGGTGGACGGTGCCGACGGCCACAACGTGGACTGCAAGACCGACCTGGGCAGCATGCTGCTCAAATCCGAGTTCCTGAAAAAGGCCTGAGCCTCCGGATGCCTGCACCCATCGCCGTCATCGACTTCGAAACCACCGGCAGCTCGCCCGGACAGGGCGCGCGCGCCACCGAGGTGGCCATCGTGCTGGTGGAAGGCGGGCAGGTAGTGGGGCAGTTCCAGAGTTTGATGAACGCCGGGGTGCACATTCCGCCCTTCATCACGCAGCTCACCGGCATCACCAACGCCATGGTGGCCGATGCGCCGCCGGCGGGCGAGGTGATGGCGCAGGCGCACCGCTTCGTCGGCGATATGCCCCTGGTGGCCCACAACGCGCCGTTCGACCGGGGCTTCTGGCAAGCCGAGCTGGGGCGCGCCGGGTGCGATGCACCGCACCCATTTGCCTGCACGGTGCGGCTGGCGCGCCGCCTGTACCCTGAGGCGCCCAACCACCAGCTGGGCACGCTGGCACGCTTTCACCAGTTGCCCAGCGCGGGCCGTGCGCACCGGGCGCTGGCCGATGCGCAGGTGACGGCGGCGCTGCTGCTGCGCATCCAGCAGGATCTGGCGGAACGCTGGGGCGTGGCCGACGCCGGGCACGATTTTTTGATGGCGCTGCAGGCCTGCGCCAAGGCCCAGTTGCCCACCTTTTTGCATAAGCACGGGGCGGCTGCATTGCCGCATCCCACCCGCTACGCCGCGCGCTGATACACCAGCAGGCGCCCCTTGTACAGCGGGGCGGTGGCTGTGGCGGCGGTATCGAGCCGCTGCTGGGTCAGGCCAAAGCCGTTGTCGGCCATCAGCCGGGAAAAGACGGGGCGGTTGCCCCGGTCGGGGTCCACGATCCACACCTCGGCAGCAGGTTCCGCGTGCCAGCCGATGAACTCGGCCAGCGCCACGCTGGCATCGCGGTCATACAACAGGTCGCTGCCGATGAGCAGGTCGTAGCGCTCCCGCACCGTGGTGGAATGCGCGGTGGCGGCCGTCGTCGCAGCGGGCTGTGGGGCATCCCAGGCGCCGTGCCGGTATTTCATCGGGGCCAGGTGGTTCAGGCGCAGGTTGTTGCGCAGAAAGCGTGCGGCCAGCGGATGGCAGTCGCTGGCCGTGATGTCCATGCCCCGGCGGTGCCCCACCAGACTGGGCAGGGCCAGGCCACAGCCGATCTCCAGCACCCGCTCGCCCGCGCGCACGGGCCGCTGGGCCATGCGCGCGGCCAGCTGCGCGCCCGAGGGCCAGAGCAGACCGAACAGCGGCCAGGTGGCCGACGAGATGCCCAGGCGCAGCGCCAGGCCCAGAGGGTCGGCAAACTGCTGGCGGTCGAGCAGCGAACGGATGTGCAGGTGCTCCACACCGGCCACGGCGATGCGCTCTTGCTTGGTTTCATAGCCGGGCATCGTCGGGGGGCGAAGCCTGCTTGAAGGGCTTCGGAAGGGGTGCGGGTCGGGCGGCCATTATGCGCCGGGCGCGCAGGGCCTTCTGCAAATTCCCGCCATCTGCCGATAATGGGCAGCCACAACTACCCCATAGGCTTTTTTCCCATGTCGATCCTGATCCTCGGACTTGTTCTTTTCCTGGGTGTGCACTCGGTGCGCATCGTGGCCGATGGCTGGCGCACGCAAACCCGGGCCCGGCTGGGCGAGGGCATGTGGAAGGGCGTGTATTCGGTCCTTTCGCTCGTCGGCCTGGTGCTGGTGGTCTGGGGCTACGGCCTGGCACGCCAGCAGCCCGTGGTGCTGTGGAACCCGCCCGTGGCCATGCGCCATGCGGCCTCTCTGTTCACTCTGGTGGCCTTCATCCTGCTGGCCGCCGCCTACGTGCCGCGCAATGCGCTCAAGGCCAAACTGCACCACCCCATGGTGCTGGCCGTGAAGACCTGGGCGCTGGCGCACCTGATCTCCAACGGCAACCTGGCCGATGTGCTGCTGTTTGGCAGCTTTTTGCTGTGGGCGGTGTTCGACTTTCGGGCCGCACGCCAGCGCGACCGCGCCCAGGGCACCAGCTACGCCAGCGGCACGCTGGCAGGCACGGGCATTGCCGTGGTGCTGGGCCTGGTGGCCTGGGCCGTGTTTGCCTTCTGGGCGCACGCGATGCTGATCGGCATCTCGCCCATGGGCCGTTGATTTTCGAAGGAGGTTCCCATGCGAGGCAATGTGGCAGCCATCGTGCTGATCCTGGCGGGCAGCTTCATGCTGCTGACGAATCTGGGCGTGATCGACATCAGCCTGCGCGAGTTGCTGCGCACCTGGTGGCCGCTGATCCTGATCGTGGTGGGGGTGGGCCTGTTCCTGACGCCCGAGCGCATCAAGAAATAGCCGGAACGTCAATTTTGCTATTTATTTTATAGCTATTGGCGCATACCCAATATACGAAAAAGTGCTATTTCATGCCCAATTTGAAGTCCGGGATGAGCCCGTCTGATCGGCCCGCACCGCTGACGAGGACGCCCTGGTATGGCCTGGGCCTGGCGGCCGCGCTGTTGCTGGGCGCCTGCAGCACCACCCCGGTGCCCGCACCCGCACCGGCGCGTCCGCTGGCGTCGTATCTGACGGACGAGCAGGCGCATGACATTGCCATCCATGCACTGGGCCTGGTGGGCACACCCTACCGCTATGGCGGCAACACGCCCGAGAGCGGTTTTGACTGCAGCGGCCTGATTGGCTACGTCTACCGCCACCGCGTAGGCACCGCGCCACCGCGCACGGTGGCGCAGTTGAGCGGTTGGGGCCGGCCGGTGGACGCCCGCGAGCTGCGCACCGGCGACCTGGTGGTGTTCGGCCCGGGCCGCAGGCCCACCCATGCCGGTATTTACGTCGGAGAAGGGCGCTTCGTGCATGCCCCCTCGTCGGGTGGCGATGTGCGCATGGACCACCTGCAGTCGCGCCACTGGTCGCGCCAGAACCCGGCCTTCCGCAGGCCTTGACGGGTGGCAGCGCGTCCGCGCGACAATCGGGGGCATGACCCATGCCCACCGCCCCGCCACACCGCTGTCCACGCTGGACACCACCCGCATCGACGACACCCGCATCAAGGCCGTGCGTCCCCTGATCACCCCCGCATTGCTGCAGGAATGGCAACCTGCCCCGGCCGCCGCCCAGGCACTGGTGGAAAGCAGCCGCGCCGCCCTCTCACGCGTGCTGCAGGGCCAGGACGACCGGCTCATCGTGGTGGTGGGGCCGTGCTCCATCCACGACCACGACCAGGCCATGGAATACGCGCGCCAGCTCAAGACGCAGGCCGACGCGCTGCAAGACGAGTTGCTCGTCGTGATGCGCGTGTATTTTGAGAAGCCACGCACCACCGTCGGCTGGAAGGGCTACATCAACGACCCGCACCTCGACGGCAGCTTCGCCATCAACGAAGGACTGGAGATGGCGCGCGAGCTGCTGCTCGACGTGCTGGCGCTGGGCCTGCCCGTGGGCACCGAGTTTCTCGACCTGCTCTCGCCGCAGTTCATCAGCGACCTCGTGAGCTGGGGCGCGATTGGCGCACGCACCACCGAGAGCCAGAGCCACCGCCAGCTCGCCAGCGGGCTCAGCTGCCCGGTGGGCTTCAAGAACGGCACCGACGGTGGCGTGAAGGTGGCTTCCGACGCCATCCAGGCCGCGCAGGCCTCGCACGCCTTCATGGGCATGACCAAGATGGGCCAGGCCGCGATCTTCGAGACGCGTGGCAACCAGGACTGCCATGTCATCCTGCGCGGCGGCAAGCAGCCCAACTATCAAAAGGCCGATGTGGATGCGGCCTGCGCCATCCTCAAGGCGGCAGGCTTGCGCGAGCAGGTGATGATCGACGTGAGCCACGCCAACAGCAGCAAGCAGCACCAACGCCAGATCACCGTGGCGGGCGAAGTGGCCCAGCAGATCGCGGCCGGCGATGCGCGCATCACCGGCCTGATGATCGAAAGCCACCTGCAGGAAGGCCGCCAGGACATCGTGCCCGGCCAGCCGCTACAGCATGGGGTGTCGGTGACGGACGCCTGCATCAGCCTGGCGCAAACCGTGCCGGTGCTGGAAGGTCTGGCGGCTGCCGTGCGGGCGCGGCGCACACGGCGCTGAAGACCGCGCAGTGGCTGACTACCGCAGTGCGACGGGTTCGATATTGCGCGCCGTGGCCAGGAGCGTGGCACACAGGGTTTCCTGGCCGTTCCCGTCCACCGCAAAAACGTCAGCCGCACAGACGGTGAGCAACCGCCCCGCATCCACCACACGCCCGCGTGCACGCAGGCAAACGCCCCGAGCAGGCGCCACAAGTTTCATGGTCGCGTCCACCGTGGCATTGGTCCAGCCCGGCGGCAACACGCTGCCCGCTGCCGCCACCGCCGCAAAGTCGGCCACTGCAAACACGGCCGTGGCCTGGAGCTGACCGGGGCGAAAACTGAAGGCCTCACTCACCGGGATTTCCATCTCGACCCGGCCAGGCTCGGCATGGACAAAGCGCAGCCCGAGCGTGCGGGCCATGGGCATGGCCCGCAC
>JAANMT010001616.1_pt1 | contig 21505 bp, 19 predicted proteins | sample 7279711 | NCBI WGS metagenome assembly JAANMT01 (sample SAMN14094538, study PRJNA606508) | bioreactor metagenome | isolation source: A lab-scale SPAN reactor treating ammonium-rich wastewater day 1 | place: Ireland: Galway | collected 2017-01-16 | reverse complement strand
CCAAGCTGATCGCCAGAAAGGCCAGCGACAACGCCAGCCAACGAGATGAGCGAGATGGATTGTTACCTGGTTGCACTGCACTCACAGTAAAGATTTAGCCTCTGGCCAATACCACGCAGAAGCGTTCCGATCACGGCGTGGTTCCGCTGCTATGCAGTGTCGTTCCCTGAATGACAAACAGCCGGACGTCCACGCTGCGGTTCAGCACCTGTTCAAGTCTTTCGTCCAGCGCGCGCACATCGAGCGACGAAACATCGCCGCTGGCATACAGCGTGCCGGTGACGCGAACAGCGCGCCAGCCAACTTCGATGTTAAAATCCGTCAAATCTGCGCCCTCCAGGTCGGCAAGCGCCTCTTCGACGATAGTTTGCGTCTGCCCTTCGACCCGCTCACGCTCGACTGCGCGCGCCATGACGACCCCCAGCGGCAGGCTGATCAGGATAAGGGCGACGATGGAGATAATCAACCCCTGGCGCAGCCAGCGCTGCCGTGCCGGGTGATGTGGTGGACGAATGCCAAGCAGCAGAAAAACGACCGCGGAAGCGAAGACAATCGCCACGAGGTTAGCGGAAAACAGCAGCAGCGCACCGAGGGCAATCGCCAGTTCCCCCAGCGCAATACCGATCCCAACTGTGCACAGTGGCGGCATCAGGGCAGCGGCAATTGCCACGCCCGGCAGGGCCTCACCCACTTCCTTGCGTGCAATCGCGTAAGCACCGGCCATGCCGGAAACCAACGCGACCATCAAGTCGAGCAGGTTGGGCTGCGTGCGTGCGAGCACCTCCGGCGTAGCCTGAGCCAACGGTGAGATCAGGGTGGTCACAATCGCAATGAAGATCGAGGCTACCACGCCCTGCAAGATCGAGGTCAGGCCGTTACGCGTCGTCCGCGCATCACCCCACACGATGCCTATGGCTTCTGCGATAAACGGGCTCATCAGTGGAGCAACCAACATTGCCCCGATGATCACTGCCGGGCTGTTGAGCAGCAAACCCAGCGTGGCGATCATGGCTGAGAGGGCGATCAGCACAAAGTAGTTGATGTTAGGCTGCGCGGCCTTGCGCATCTGCTGGTAGACCGCCACCTGTTCCTCGGGAGTGAGCGATGGCAGCAGCCGTGCGACTGATGACCATGCCTTGCGTGCCACGAATCCCAGCCCGGTGTGGCTGCGCACCAGCACAAGCAGCTTGTCCGTCTCCTGGGCAAGCCGGAACGGAAGCTGGGCAAACGGCTGGCTATCCATAAAGCTGAGTTCGCTTGCCCCGATCAGGATAGCGTCCTGATCGTCCAGGACCTCGAGTATGCCTTTCAAAGGAGCGGAGGCTGTAGCCACAAGTGGCGTGACGCGTTCTGGCTCCGGGAGCGCGTCACGTATGCCGTCAACCAGTTCCTGCCCCTGTTCAAGCGCGACCTCGCCGCCCGCCCGTCGTACGACATGAAGGAGCGTTACCTCCCCACGGTTCTGGGCAGTGAGATTGAGCGCCAGTTCAGCAGCGAGGGGAGCGTGAGGGCCGTTAGCAATGGGCACAACTATGCGCGAGAGACTATCCGCCCCACTACCACGCACGACAACGACATGACAGGGTGCGTCTGCCAGCACGCTGTCCAAGATGTGGCCAAGCCCCCGCCGCCCAACGCCGATCTCCCTCGCGTTCCAGCCCATCACGACCAGATGGGCAGATTCCTCTGCAATCGTGTCCAGAATCCCTTGGGAGACGCTGCGTGACAACCGTGTGACGCCCTCTATTGGAATGCCAAGCTGCGTGCCCTTCTCCAGCACGCGCTCCAGAAGATCGAGCTGTTCCTGTGCCTGAATGCGCCCTGATTCCAGCGAGTGCTGCTCAGGAACCTGGATCACCTGGACAGCAACAACATGGCCGTTATGCTGCCGGGCAATTGCCGCCCCAAATGCTACCAAGTCAAGGGCGGTATTGGGGTTGGCAACCGGCACGATCACTGGATAGGCCGAGGTAATGTTGCCATGCCGCTCAATATCCTGGAAGACCGTCACCCCAAGCTGCGCGGAGCGGATCCGCTCTCTGCCAGACCGCCAGTAGACAAGCGCTCCCAGCCCCAACCATATTGCACCCAGCAGCAACACAGGCCAGGGGGCAGCGAACAGCAGCAGGAGGTTAATAGCGATCCCGGTAGCGGGTATAGCCGGGTAGAGCGGTAGATGCAGCGTGCGGTTGGCCGCGCGCTGGTGCTTTGCCAGCACAATGGCTGCAACATTGACGCCGATCTGGAGCACCAGAATAACCAGGCCTGCCAGATAAGCCAGGTTGAGGGTGGCATCCGCGGTCCTGGCTGGTATCCCGACGAACATCCTCCCTATAAGCAGGGCCGCCGGTGTCAGGAGAGCTTGAATCAATATCAGCACCACAGGCGTCTTGACTGGCCGGTAGGAACGCAGCACCCAATCCGGCAGCCACCCATCCAGGCCAATGAACTGGAAGCGGCGCAGCATCATCAAGGCTATGACCTGCCAGGCCAAGCCGATCACCAACGTCCCGGCAGCCAGCGCAGCTGTTCTTCCGAAGCTGGGGAGCGCGAACGCCGCCAGGTCTTCGATCGTCACCATACCGGGCGCGGCCCAACGCGCTGTCAGGGCGAGCGCGGCAGCCAGCAGCGGCCCAGCAAGCGCCAAGACCAGTGCGCCGATCATGCTGCGCTGGCGCCGACTGCCGGTTTCGCCTATGAGCTCGCCAACCCACAGGCAGGCAGCAAGGGCCATCACTGCCCCGAAGAAGGCATTGCCGCGTGGCATGGCTGCCAGCACAACCGCAGGCTGGTCGATCAGCCGAACCGCAAGCAGCCCGATCAGGACAACTATGCCAGCGCCGACGCCTGCTGCCACCCAAACGCCGAGCCGCCATGGAGCACGAAAGCCCGCTACGTTAGTCAAGATGAAGAACAGCAGCGTGGCGGCTACCAGCCACGGCTCACCGATCTGCCAGTTGGTGGTAGCGGCGATCAGCTTGCCCGCGTGAGCAGCAAAAGCCTGCACCAGCAGCGCGCTGAGGCTGGCCCATCCCAGCAGGTAAGCCCATCCGGCAAAGAAGGTCAGGTTGGTGCGTTCTGTCGCCCGGATAAGCCGATAGCTCCCGCCTGAATACCCGATCCAGCTTCGCAGTTCAAGCATGCTGAGGGCAGTAGGCAGCGCAAGCAGCGTAGCCACCAGATAAGCCCAACCGACGTTTGCCCCGGCGAGGGGCCTCACAGGCCCCAGCAGCGCAAACACGCCAATGCCCAGCCACAACCCCGTGCCAAGCACTACCCTGCCGGGTATCTGAAGCTGAAGGCTTCTGCGCAAGGAGATCAGCGGAGCCGACGCTCTCTGCTCGTGGTTGCTGGTGGGCATACTCTCGTCTCAACTGTTCTCTAGCCGCGCCGAGCGACGCCGGGGAAACCTCGTGTTACAATACTGCAAGAGAATATCGGTGTCAAAGAAGGGTGGGAGTCAATGCCTGAGCATCAGTCGACTGGGTCCAGTAAGGGAGTCTTCACCTGGATCGGGCACGTGTACAGGCTGATCCAGTTTCTGACGCGGGCCACCATTGTCCTGATCGGTGGCTGGATCGCCTTCAGCAAGCTATTCATTTCGCGCAAGGTTGACCTGCCGCACGCCGTCGGAGGCGAGCGGCGCACGTTCAGCATGAACGGCCTGGAACTCAGCTACTATGTCAGCGGGGCGGGTAAGCCGCTGGTGCTGATCCACAGCATCAACGCCGCCGCCTCGGCCTATGAGATGAGGCCACTCTACGAGCATTTCGCTGCGTCGCATCGTGTGTATGCCCTCGATCTGCCGGGGTTTGGATTCTCAGTACGCCACGACCTGGACTATTCGCCCCAGCTCTACGCCAATGCTATCCAGGCGTTTCTCAAGACCCAGGTGGTTGAGGCAGACGGCCCGGCAGATGTGGTTGCGCTGTCGCTAGGTGGGGAATTCGCTGCTCGCGCCGCCGCCGAAGCGCCGGAGCTGTTTACCAGCCTGACGCTGATCTCGCCTACTGGCTTTGGGGGCAATCGCGGTGTGGTTGTCCGCCGGGGGAAGAGAACCGGCAGCCCTCGTATGATGAACATCCTGCGCTGGCCGGTGTGGAGCCAGGCCCTGTACGATCTGCTGACGTCCCGGCCTTCGCTGCGCTTCTTCCTGAAGATGGCCTTCGCCGGGCCGGTTGACGAGAAGCTGCTGGCCTACGCCTACCAGACGGCCCACCAGCCCGGGGCCCATCATGCGCCCTTCTACTTTATCAGCGGCAAGCTGTTCAGCCCGGATATCTGGCCCATCTACAACGATCTTCAGCTGCCGGTGCTGGTGCTGTACAACAAAGACGCCTTTACTCGCTTCGACCGTCTGGCCGAGCTTGCAGAGCGCCCGAACTGGACAGCTGTGCGGATCAAGGATGCAGGCAGCCTGCCTCATTTTGTGAAGCCAGAGGAAACCAGCGCGATCCTGACCGCATTCCTGGAGGACTACTACCTGCCCGCTTAGCGGGGTTCCAAGGGGTAGGTGGCTCCCGGCTGGGCGCATGCCTCACACCTGCCGTAGAATTCCAGCAGATGCCCGGTGAGGCGCATCCCGTGGCGGGTCTCAAGCTCCCCGATCAGGTCGTCGGCATAGCATTCAGCCAGTTCAATGATCTGGCTACAATTGGTGCAGATGATGTGGGCGTGGTGGCCTTCCTGAGAAAGCAACACGAAAGCCGGGGTGCGAGTCTGGATATAGGTCGGGCGGATAATTGAAAGGCCGGTGAGCAGCTCCAGCGCGCGGAAAACGCTCGCGCGACCGATCGAGGGGTCGAGTGCGTCAACGCGCGCCAGCACCTCCGCTGAAGTGAGATGGCCGTCGCTCTCGTGCAGGACGGTCAGCACAGCCAGGCGAGCATTTGTAATCTTGTATCCGGCGTCACGGAGCTTCTGAAGTGGCTCCTGTAACCCTATCATGTTCCAATCCTATCGGCGAGCGTACCCCGACCAGAAGTGTAGCGTGCCCCGAATCAAGCGGCAAACGCCTGGCGCATTGTCGCGTCAGGCGTCACATTGCAGCGTAGTGAGCTAACATGATCGTCAGTTGCTGCGCAGCAGTTGCTCAACCTTCGCCCGCAGGTAATTCTCCGGCATCGCGCCAACCAGCCGCTCGACCACCTGCCCGTTCCGGACAAAGAGCAGGGTGGGGATACCCTGCACACCATACAGACCGGCGTAATGCGGATTCTCGTCCACGTTTACCTTTGCTACGCGCAGCCTGCCCGCGAAATCACGTGCCAGCCGGTCGAGGACAGGGGCGACAGCATGGCAAGGGCCACACCACGGCGCCCAGAAATCAACGAGCACCGGCACGGACGCCTGCAGGACCATCTGCTCGAAGGTCGCATCACGGACCGGCATCGGGCGGCTCTCGGCGGCTCTGTTTACATTGCCACTGGCCTGCTCGCTCTGCGTAGGGCTCGTAGTATTAGCTGGCCTGGCAGCCTGCCCCAGTAGAAAGTGCGCATGCGCCTCCAGGTCTTCGAGGCGGGGATGCTCGGCGCGAGTCACCTCACCCCCTCCTTTGGTGCCAACCAGCACGGGAGTTTGCCTCACGTTGAAGCGGCGCGCTGCGTGCGGGCTGTCATGCGCGTTGATCTTCGCCAGGATCAGCTCCCCAGCCTGGCTGCTGGCAAGCGTGACCATCGCCTGGTTGATCGCTTCGGGGTAGTCCTGGCCGCTCCAGAACAGAATCAGCACTGGCAGATCGACAGCCAATAAGCGATCGAGGCTCTGATCGTTGGAGATAATTGGGGCGTCAAACACACGAGCCATGCTACGATACCTCTATACTCTGCTAACCCAGCAGGCGCTGCGCCGAAGGCACGCGCCATGCACAAGGGGATCAGGTATAAGATATCCAGCGAATGTTAGATCAACGATAGAGCGCTATCAGTGTTGCGTAAACTTTCCCACGAAAAACCCCTCAACCGGATGTTCTGGCTGAGGGGTAGAGCGGCTCACGTGGCGCTAGCGGCTGATGTGCATCGGCATGACTACATGGGTGAAGCTCTCATCCCCGATGGGTTGGAGCACGCCCGGCTTGTCGGGGCGGATAGTCTTGACAACGATCTGATCCTGCGGGATCACGCTCAGTACATCGATCAGGTAGCGCACGTTGAAGGCAATCTCGATCCCCTCTCCCTCGATACTGGCGTCGAGGACGACCTCGTTCTCGCCCGTCTCAGACGCCTGAGCACGCACCCGCACCACACCCGCTGCACCCTCCTGTGGCTCGGAGTTGAAGCGTACCGTATGGTTGGCCTCACGGGCAAAGATATCCGCCCGGCGGCAGGCTCGGAGAAAGTCGGCGGTGTAGAGCACCGTGCGCGTCACAACCTCGCGGGGGATGATCTGGCGGTAGTCCGGGAAGGCTCCATCGATAAGCTGCGAGACGACCTCAACGTGTTCCAGGTGGAAGAGCACCTGCGAGCGGTCTGACGGCAGCACAAGCTGGACAGTCTCATCAGACTCGGTGATGATGCGAGCCACTTCGTGGAGCGCGCGGGCGGGCACGACAATCGAGAAGCTCTCGTAGAACTCGGTGTCAAGCGGGATCTCGCGCACCGAGAGCCGGAAGCCATCAGCAGCAGCCAGGGTTAGCAGCCCGTCCTGGAAGCTCATCGAGACGCCGGTCAGGATCGGGCGGCTCTCATCGCGCGCAGCAGCGAAAGCCACCAGGTCAACCGCCCCTTTGAAAATATCCGCCGGGATTGGCAGCACATCGTCCTCGTCGCCCGGCTCCGGGATCGGCGGGAACTCGTAAGCGTCGATTCCCTTGATGTTGGCTGTCGTCGCCCCACACGCGAGATGCAGCGCGTTGGTTCGCACTGCAACCTCTAAGTCGACCCGCTCCGGCGAGAGCGCGTTGACCAAATCGTTCAAGGTGCGGGCGGGGACGGTGATCGCGCCATCCTCCTCGACCGACGCACCGATCCAGGCGGTAATACCCATGTCCAGGTTGGTGGCTGCCAATCGCAAGCGCCCGTTGTCGGTCGCCAGCAGCACGTTGGACAGCACCGGGAGGGTGGTACGCGCCCCGACGGCGCGGCTGACGATGTTCAGCCCACGCGCCAGGTTCTCTTGCAGACAAGACACTCGCATACCCATGATTGTTTCACCTTCTCAATCTCAGGATCGCAAATCTATTTGCTGAAAGTATACAACATATGTTGTACCAGTCAAGCATATCTTTTGCCTGATTTGTGACATTAGATGTCACACCGATCTGGTATCCTTAAGGTGAAGGTAGAGTGCGCACCGGTCGTGAATTAAAGGTAGGTGTGAAATGGCAATGACAACTGAAGGAGCCCGGCACGACAAGCAGAGGCTTACCGTCATCCGCAGCCGACGGCGGCCTGTCTCGCCCGTCCTCTTGAATCTGCTGCGTGACACCAGCAACCCCATCCTGGCCTACCTGGCAGAACAGCACGGCCTGCGACGCGTGCCCGGCCTGTCGCGGTCGGGGCTGATCGACCGAATGCTGCACCACTTACCGGACGATGCGCTGCACCGTCTGGAAGACGACCTGATCGCTGCCCGCTACGGCAGCCTGCCAGTAGGCGATCTGCTCGACCTGGCGCTGCAGGCCAGCGCGCGCCAATCCGGCCAGGGCAAGCCTCGCCTGGATGATATGCCCGTCGACGCCGCCGTCCTGGTTGAAGGCAGCACACAGCGCTGGGCGTACACCATGCACGGCCACGACGTCACCATCGACCTGGCTCGTCGCCGCCTCTCATGCACCTGCCCGTATTTCCGTTTTGCCGCACGGCGGCAGGCGCTGTGCAAGCATCTGGCGCGCGCCTTTACCCTGATTCCGGAGGCGTACGCGCGTGAGACGCTGATCGACCTGCTCATTTCGCGCGGGTACGGCGGGCCGGATTCACCGCGCTGGCAGTTCAGCACGCCCAGAGCAGCCTGACTAACCGGGCAGCGCCTCCCACCGGGACTTGATGCCGGCAGGTTTATGTCCTCTGCCGGCATTTGCGTTTGCTCCGTGCCTCTCCTCAGGACATCGCCCCCCGACCGGGGTATAATCACGGCATGTTGCTCTCAATGCGATCACAGATCGAGACCTGATGACATTCCAACCCGATGAGTCCTCCCGACACCCGCTCGACAGACCGGTGCACCCACTGGACCAGCCGCCGCCACCACCTCCGACCGCAGCTGCCCCGCCGCCCCAGGCCACTCGCCGCGTCCAGATGCCGGGCAGCCTGCCCGTGCTGACATTCATCATTATCGGCATCAACGTGGCCGTGTTCCTGGCCGATATGGCGCTAGGCACTCTGGGGGCCAGCTCTCAGGGTGTTGGCCCACTGACACTGGCTGGAGCCAAGAATAACCTTGCGATCCTTGGCGGGGAGTACTGGCGTTTCATCACGCCGATGTTCTTGCACGGCGGCATCGTCCACCTGGGGCTGAACAGCTACTTTCTCTACCTGGTCGGCAGGCCGATTGAGCGCTCTTTCGGCACACCCCGCTTCCTGGCTATCTACCTGCTCTCAGGGATCGCCGGGGCGTTTGCCAGTTTCGCTTTCAGCCGCTTCAACTCCATAGGCGCGAGCGGGGCGCTCTTCGGGTTAATTGGAGCCTGGATACCCCTCCTCTACCGCAACCGCGCGATACTGGCAGGCGTTCGCCAGCAGATCAACCGCATCGTGCAGGTGATCGCCATCAACCTCCTGATCGGGTTGCTGCCTGGAATCGACAACTGGGCGCACCTGGGAGGCCTGTTGGGCGGCTTCATCCTCGGCTGGCTGGCCACCCCGCTCTATGCGCTTCGCGTCACCGGGGCCGACGAGCTTCGTCTCGAAGACAGCACATCCTCGGCACTCGTCTGGCTGGCGATAGCCCTGTTTGCCATTGTGCTGGGCGGATTAGCAGCCCTGGTCGTAGCTCTCAGGGGTGGGGTGGCGCTGTGATAGAATAGAATGGCAGTGTGGCAGGGCGAAAGTGAGGTGCAGCGATGCAGCAGCCATTCAGCGACGTCCGGCCTTCCCCTATCGCCGGGCAATGGTATCCCGGCAACCCGGCGCGGTTAGCCACCGCCATCGACGAGATGGTAGACCGCGCCCCGGAAACTGAGATTGCAGGGCGTGTTGTGGGCTTGCTTGCCCCTCATGCGGGGTACATCTACTCCGGGCCGATTGCAGCCTGCGCCTACAAACTGGTGCGCGGCCTCGACTTCCGCCGCGTGATCGTGATCTCCCCCATGCACCACCCGCACGTTGCGCCCGTGCTCACCAGCGAACACCAGGCCTACCACACACCGCTTGGCGACATCCCGGTGGACCACGAGGCGCTGGATGCACTCCGCAAGGAGGTCCCGCTCACCGCCATCCGCAACGACCCTGAGCACTCGCTGGAGATCGAACTGCCTTTCTTGCAGCGTGTACTGGCCGGGCCGTTCTCGCTCGTCCCGCTGATGCTGCGCGACCAGAGCTACGCGACGGCGCAGGCGCTTGGCGAGGCGCTGGCCGGGGTCGCAGACGAAGAGGGCAGAACGCTGCTCGTTGCCAGCAGCGACCTCTCGCACTTCTACACGGACGAGCAGGCACGCCAGCTCGACCGGGTGATGCTCGACCGGGTGGCAGCTTTCGACCCTGAGGGGGTTATCCGCGTGGAGGACGAGGAGCGCGCTTTCGCCTGCGGGCGAGGAGCTATCGCCGCGATGCTGGTGGCCGCCCGCGCGCTGGGCGCCGATCAGGTTCAGATAGTCGCCTATGGCACCTCGGCGGACACCAGTGGGGACACTAAACGGGTGGTCGGGTATAGCGCGGCTGCCGCCTACCAATCACGCGCCTGATCTCCGCAAGGCCCACAGTAAACCGCCATGCGCTACACAAAACGAGGCTGCCCACCCGAACTGGTGGGGCAGCCTCGCTCCTGGTCATCCTGGGCAGCCGGGGAGATCAGCGCATGCGGATGCGCCGCGCCGCCACCACAACAGCCACCAGCATAAGGGCGACCAGCCCGGCCCCGGCCAGCCCCGCCGTCCCGGCAAAGCCTGTGTCGGGTAAGGCAGGCTGAGTCGGCTCGATGACGCCTTCAGCCGGTGTTGTCTCGGGGGCAGCCGGGCCGTCGCCGAGCGGCGTTACCTCGATGATGCCCGAAGTCGGCACGGCCGTCTCTTCGGCCAGGGGCGTGGGCGCACCCGGCTCTCCCTCTTCTTCTGGCGCAGACGTGACCTCAGCCACCTCGGTTGCCTCCTCACCGGCCTCCGGCTCCTCGGCAGGCTCGTCTACCCCCGGCGTGGGCGTCGAGAGCCCCTGCTCTTCAGGTTCCTCTTCAATCGGCGGCGACAGGGTCTCCTCAAGCGCCGCAGCCTGCGTCATGGCAAAGAGCGTCATGTTCGCCTGGTTGGTCAGCTCGATATCCGCGACGGCTGGCTCCGGAGGCTGGCGCAGGAACAAAAAGAAGACCGCGACGAGTGCAATGCCGACCAAAAAGACCAACGCGAGGATAATTGCACCGATGAGGAATGAGCGGTTCTGCTTCTCTTCTACCTCGACAGTCTCGGCTTCTCCGGCCTCTTCTTCTTCCTCATCGAAGCTGAAGTATAGATCGTCATTATCAGCCATCATTGCTCTCCCTTTTGTGCTGCGCGGTGTGACTGCTAAAGGCTAGCCCAGGTATTCCAAATTGGCAAAAGGCACGAAGACCCTCTCCCCGGAGGGTGTATCGACCATCGCGCCGGACGCCCATAGCCCGCTCGCCAACTGGTGCGGGCTGCCAGGGACCTCCGCTATTGTGCCGATCTCGCCCAGATATGGCGCTTGCCGTATCCAGACCTTCTGACCCACACGGTAGGCCAGGTCGGTTGTTTGCTCTCCAACTGACGGCTTGGCCTGCTGCGCTGTTGAGGGAATGATAATCTCAGGTCGCCTCTCGCGCCAGTCGGCTCTTTTCGGCGTGTCCAGAACGATGTCCCGGCCATTAAATGCCTTGAGCAGGCTCAGGATGCGCTCGCTCATGGCAACCTGGCCGAAGCCCTGGGTCAGCCCTATGGTGAACTCTATTTCATCCAGCAGCGGCAGCAGGCTGGCCGGCATGCTGGCTGCGATGACACCCTTGACACGAATATTAACCGCCCCGGCCAGAAACTCAGCCGTCAGGGGCGAGCCGATCGCCACGATCATCCCCCGGTGATCAATGTTGAAGCGCCCCGCACCGGTCACCAGCCCTGGTGTGTCGTCCATCACGCGCAGCGTACCCCACGCCAGGCCCCCGCTGCCCCACGCCATTTGCACCAGACCGCCGGACGTCTCGATCATCACCAATTCTTCAGGCTCAACGCGCACCACGCGCCCAGGCAGGGTCGCCTCGACCTCCAGGCGCGTCCGCCGCCCTTCAAGCAGCATTTGCCCGCTCTCGATCAGCACGATCCGCCCATCGAATGGGGCGATGACCTGCCGCCCTCCCATCCCAAGAAGACCGCGCCGCTCGGCCAGCACCTCACCTTCGGCAATGTTGTCGCCTTCCTGCTTCCTCAGGCAGGCCACGATCTGCCGGGGCTTGATGCGGAGCGCTTCGACCAGGTCGATCAGCCGGTGCTCCCTGGCGACATCAGCCACGGCAAGCGGGTCACCCGCTTTGACGACCTGGCCGCTGGTTACTCTAAGCGTGCTCCCTTCCGGTACCTTGTGCAGGCGCTTGATGGCCGTATCCGAGGCGATCCGGGTGTAGCCATAGACCTCAGCCATCGCCTAGCCCTCCTGCGCCACGGCTTGCTGCCACGATCTGAGCAGTAGGTGGCGCTGTTCAGCCGCGCGCGGGAAGCGCCACGGACGCCCACGCGCATCAACGACCAGGCCAAGCTCCCCACCGGTGATCGCCATCTTGCGCTTGCGCCCAATCCCCTCAACGCCCACATGCCGGGGTTGCAGCGTCAGTTCTGCCCGCTCACCATAGGCCAATGGCAGCATGCTAATTGAGCCATAGCGCACCTCGAACGGCTCTGGTTTGTTCGAGCCCTCCGGCCTCAGGCTACCGGTCAGCACGATCTCACCCTGCCGCGCCCGCCCGGAGATGCTGACGACTGTGCCCAGGTCGTAGAAAGCACCAGTCTGGAGCATCTGTACGACAACCTGCGGATCGGACGGTGCGACCACCCCCAGCGCCGGGGCAATGCAGTACGGATCAAGGTACACGCGGCTTACGCCCACCGGCAGCAGCGCGTCGAGCGCTACCAGCAGGCTCAACCCGTAGCCGGGGGTATTCGTCAGGGCCGCGCCGCTGAGCAGGATCGTTTCGAAAGAAGGCAGCAATCCCCGCTGAGATACGCCTCGCCAGCTCTGCCGCGCGCTCGACGCGGCGTAGCGGATGATTTCCCGCGCAACGGCGTGCTCGATCTCCAACTCCTCATGGGTGTTCGGGACGGTGTGCGGAAACAGCGACTTGTTCCACATGTAATTCAGCACTTCGTCGGCGTCCGGCTCGCGGCTCAACCACCGCGTGAGGTTCTCCAGACGGGTCTCCTCCAGGACGCTCAGGATGCGGTGCCCGATACCAAGCTGCCCGAATACGTTCAGGTAGCGCTCGCCGCCGATAGATGCTGCAACCGTCGTCGCCATGCTGCCCAGGTCAATACCCAGCGCATTCCCGCCCCGCAATCCACCCAACAGGTGGATCATCCGCCCGAAGCTGTGGGCGGTGGGCTGCACGCCCTCCTCTGTCCAGGCGACAAGTTCGGCAAACCCTGGGGTGCTGCGCGACTTCTGCTCGCTGTACAGCGAGGCAAGCTGCGCCTGCGCGCCATCCAGATACTCGATGCCCAGCGCCGGACGCACGTTATCTGCCGCCAGCACCTTAGCGCCGATCCTTGCGCCTTTCTCTTGAACAGCCTTGCTCAGCGCGCTGTTACCGGCATAGAGCAGGGGGGGGTGGACCTGGTTGTCCATCAGCATGTACGCCAGCAAGACCGTGTCCAGGTTCTTCTGCATCGATTCGACCGCGCCGCCGTCCGTCCCCCCGACCACAAAGATCAGGTCGGCCTCTGCCGCGAGCAGCGCGTCGATCTGCCCGTCGATGCCGCGTTTATCAGCCAGACTAATCGTGTCCGCCAGCGAGAGATAGATACTGTCGGCGGCCCGCTTCCCGCTGCGCAGGCTGAAGTCGGGCATCAGTCCTACCAGCACAGCGCGGAGCGGCTGCCCGGCGCTTGCCGTTGCGACGAAGGCATCTACCCCGCCGAACTCTTCCGCCTCCGGCAAGATCAGGTCGCCGTTTTCGTCGATGATCGCTCGCCCGGTCGCTTGTGAAACCTGCATGATGGCGTTGTACACGCCAATGAGGATGTCGTTCCACGGCTCCACCGCTGTCGTGGGGACCTCGCCCCGCGCGATCAGGCGGTACATCCCCTCGACCACGTCAAGCAGGATCGCGCGCGTGTGTACCGAGCCAACATCCACCGCCAGGAGCGGGCCGGACAACTTCCCAACTGCGGGTTCGGCTGACGTTTTGCCTTCCAGAATGTCGCTATACGATGCCATGATTCCTTCTCACCACCTAGCGTATCAGGCTGGCAACCCATCCAGAGAGAGTCGCCAGCCGCTCGCTGAAGACGGCGATACCGGACAGGATCATCCCGGCGTAAACTACCCCCAGCGTGACGGCCAGGAAGCCCTGGCCGATGTTGGCCAGGATGACCATCGGGGCCACGCGCCGGGCTTCTCCGGCAGGCGTCCGCCCACGCAGCCAGAACTGGAAGGTGAGCAAGGTGGTGATTGCCCCGACGAGGATGATCGCGTTGTTCAGAAAACCGGCCGTTCCGTCGGGCATCAGCGAGAGCCAACTGGCCTGCACCTGCGGCAGAAGTGTGCCTTTCAGCGCCCCCGCCACAGCAACAGCCGTGCCAACACCCAGCAGGTAAGCCACTGCGATATTGCCCAGCGGCGTTGTGCGCGGGCTGAGCTTAAACACCAGGAAGATGAACAACACCAGGGGGACCGTCGCCAGCGCCACGATGCTGATATTGCCGCTGCTGAGAGGCACAACCAGCCGGGGGACGAGCACCTGGTAGATCACCACCAGCGTCGCATAACCCACCCCAACCCCGATGAACAGGTGTAACGCCAGCCGGTAGAGCGGGTTGTCCCCGATCAGGTAGCTGAGGAGCGCCACAGTGAAGAAGAAGCTCAACGCGCCCGTGATGAGGTCGGCCTGGCCCGGCGAGAGTATCAGGCTCATCGACTTTGCTCCTGCTGCGTACGTGCAGGCCACAGGCTGTAGACCAGAACACCAAGCACGATCAGGGAGGCAGCTGCCACGCTGCCCGCCGCCTGCGCGGTCCATCTGCCGAGCAACGGGGACACCACTTCTTGCCCGGCCCTGACCCGGTAAGCCAGCGCATCGTTGACGCCGCTCAGCGCCGCGACAATCTGCCCGCTCTGCCAGTAGGGTTCGGCCAGCGGCGCAGCCCTGACGCTCAGCCCGGCCACCACCGGGAGGCCAGTTGGCTGACTGGCCTGCTCGATCCACATCCGCAGGTCTTCGGGGCGGGCTGCCAGCACGATCAGCATATCGAACGGCTCACCGATTAGCCGCGTGCTGCCGATCCCGGTCGGCTGGCCGAGAAAATCTGAAGCAAGGGCCGACGGCACGCCAGGGGGTGGGCCAATTGCCAGGTTGTTGACCCCGTTCGCGCGACCTGCCAGATACCCCAGGTTGACCCACGTCCCGCCGGTGGCCGCCAGCCTGGGTTGGATGGTGGGTTGCCGCAGCGCCGCCTCGGCCATAGCCGGGCCGGTTGGCCAGGTGCTGACGGCATAGACAGTAACCCCTTCCATCCCGGCCAGGTGCTCCAGGATGGCCTCGGCCAGCGGCTGGAGTTCGGCGGCTGCATCAGGCTCGTACTCAAACGCAACCACGACTGTCGCCTGCCGGGTAGTGAGGGAGTCCAGCGCGTCGTAGGCTGCGCCCACGCCGGGCGTGCCTCCGCCCGGCTGGAGGGGCGACAGTGCCTGTACGAGCGGCAGCAGCGGGGCGCCGATTGCCAGGATCAGGGCAAGCGCAACCAGCCAGCGCAGCACCGGCAGGCCCGTTCTCTGCCGTTCCGCAAGCACTATCCCGGCTGCCTCGCGCGCAAGGAGCTTCTTGATAAGCTCAACCTGAGCGACCTGCTCCTCGGTAATGACCAGCGCCTCAACCGGCTCGCTGGCGGAGAGCGAGCTACCCTCGAAGATCAGCTCCGGCTGGATCACACCCGTCACATCTTTGAGCGCGCCGATCGTTTCCGGACCTGCCTCCTCACGGTGCGGTGTCTCGCCTGCGATAGCCTCGAAGCGCAGACCCTGGATTTGTTCCAGCAGTCCCTCGTCGGGCGTCCCGGTTTCTTCACCCCGTTGCGGAGCTTCTTCCTCGTCACGCAGCCCGTGCAGCCACTCCGGTAACTCGCCCATCTCCAACACGGCTGCCTGTTCGACGGCGGCTTCGGCGACTTCTTCCTGCTCCTCGGTGGGGGGCGCAATCAGGTCACCCGACAGGCCTAACAGGTCCTCGCCCTCAAGGTCGGGCATGGCCGCTGCCTCTGTGGGCAGCGCGAGCCCATCCTCGAAGCTGAAGGTATCCATCCAATCCGGGATGGCTTCCTGTGCAGGGGGAGGCAGCTCCGGCTCTGCCTCGGTGGCAGGTGCTTCTTGCCCAGGCTCGCCCAACTCGGCCAGCCAAGCGGGCACCTCCGCCTCACCGGCGGGCGCGGATGGCTCTACCCTGGCGGCGGTTTCCTCACCCTCCTCAGGCGGGGCGAGTTCTTCCCTCAACTCATCGGTTGGGCGCAGCCAGCGCGGCTTGCCGGTTGGGATCAGCGGCGCCGGGACAGGCGGCCCGACTTCTTCCTGCGGCTCGCCCGGCGCGCTCTCCAGCTCTTGCAGCCAGTCCGGTGGTTCCACATACTCCTCATCAGCCTCAGGCGGGGCAGCCTGTGGCTGCCCTTCCTCTGCGCCGGACTCCTGAAGTTCAGCCAGCCAGCCGGGCGGCTCATCAGCGGGGACGCCCTTCGGCTGTTCCGGCTGCTCGCCCTCGTCCGGTTCATCAAACTCGCTCAGCCAGGCAGGAATGTCGGCAGGCAGCGGCTGCGAGGGGGGCGACGGTGGCCCACCCGCCGGTTGTGTGGCCTGCTCACCTTCGGAAAGCCACCCCAGCGCCTCATCAATAGACGGCTCATCGCCAGGCAGAATGGCCTCATCCTCATCAGCCAGCGAGAGTTCGTCGTCAGGGGGCGGAGGCACATCCTCTCCGTCTGATGCGCCTCCGAACATGAAGTCCGGCTCCGGCTCGCTCAGAGGACTCGTCGGGCTGTTGCTTATTGCCTTCTCGTCGATCGCCTGCCGCAGCGCATCAAGCCCATCCTCAACCGGCGGCAGGGGCGAGATTGGCTCCGGCTCGCCGGGCGCAGCCACCGGGTGCAGGTGCGCGCCGCAGTACTGGCACACAGCAGCATCCAGCGGGTTGGGCTTTCCACACGTGTCACAGTTGATATTGTCAGGCTGTTCAGGCGGGGCAACCATGATACCTTCCCTGTGTAGCCTTAACCCCTATAGGGGCGCTCGCTGCCCGTCAGAACACGCAGCCCGATGACCAGCGTGCCCAGCGCGACCCCCAACAGGATGCCGCGTGCCCCAGCCGAGGCTGGCACGCTGATCAGCCACTGCCGGACGCTGCCGACGGGCGCCATGATAGACAGCGGGATCCACCCCACCAGGGCAACCACCACCACTGCCAGAAACAACGCCGACCAGCCGCCAGGCTTGGAACGCATCATCTGCACGGCGGAGATCACCAGGAAGAACATCACCAGGCTGGCGAGCGCAGCCAGTGACGCGCCAATCACGCCTTCAAACAGGATGGCAGTCAGACTGCCTTCCCGGTACAGGGCCGGGCCTCCTGCCCGGAAGCTCTCCATCGCCCCGATACCCAGCGTCAGCAGCAGCGCCAGGATGGTGAAGAAGCTGTAGAGCGCCCCGCGTTGGCCTGACTGTATCCGGCGTGTGTGGACGAGCAGCAGGTTCAGCACACCTACCAGCACAGTCAGCCCGCCCAACACAACAGCCCAGTCGGTCAGCGCCAACCGTATCGCGAACAGAGTTGGGTTTGGGATCAGGTGACTCACCAAGATGACCAGACCGACGGCGATGGCCACCGCTGTAGGAAGTAAATATCTCATGCCTGTTTCCTGCCCGGTTAACCGAGCAGCCCCAGGGTCTGCAGGGCTGCTCCAAGCACAATCAGGCCAATCACCAACCAGCGCAGCACGTCCTGGGTGGCAAGGCCAGCCGTCGCCGAGGGCTGCTGGCCGAGATAGGCGCGTGCGACGAAGACCTCCTCGCCGATCAGCGGGCTGTCCGCCATCGTGTAGGCGACAGCCTGCGCTTCCAGCCGGTCGCTGCCAATCGTTTGCAGGATGCGCTGCCGCTTCCCGGCCTCGGCCATCAGGGCTACTTCCGGCCCGAACGAACCGATCAGCACGTTGGCTGCCACATCCTCATCAGCAATAATGCTGGTTGCGCCACCTGCCAGCGCAACCGGGTCAAGCGCGACAAGCCGGGCTGCTTTCGGGTCGTGCCGCTCGAGCAAGTCGTGGCGCTGGTAGGCGCGCAGGATCATATCGCCAATAATCGGCAGTGCCGTCGCATCGCCCGTCGAGGCGACCGGCGATCGGTCGCTGATGGCAGATGCTTCTGTAGCGATGTCTAGCATTGCCAGCCCAGCCAGCGTTACGCCGGTCTGTTCATCAAGGATGCTGTTGGGGCCGAGCGAGACGTGCAGCCGACCGCCGCTCTCTACTGCCTGCCCCACCAGGTCGGGCAGCGACTCGTACCCGCTGAGTGGTCGCAGCGCGGGCTTGAAGCCACGCCGCGCAGCGATGGTGAACATCAGCAGCAGGCCGATGCCAATCATGACAATGATCAGGCTCAACAGTTCAACAACCAGTCCGGGCATCGTATTACCTGCCTTCGGGCCGCTGGGATGGGGGGAAGCGCTCAGGCGACCCGTCAGGATTCTCAAGCCACTCTGCAAGCGCACCAGTTGCCTGCCGCTGGCCCAACAGCGCCAAGCCAGGCTGGGCTACCCAGAGAAGCTGGGCGAGCAGCGGGGCCAGCGGGCGCAGCGTGCCCCCGGCGGCTTCGGCCAGCCAGCCAAAGCCACGCTCTGCAAGCCAGGTTCCGGCGGTGCTTGCCGGGTCAGTGCGCCGCTTCGATCCGTCGTTGACCATAGTCGCAGTATAGCATGATGTCGATCCCCGGCAAATCCAGCGGGGAGACGTTGGCCCTGGGCGGCCTGGAGCCACTGCAAGTATAATGGCGGCAGGCGCAGTAAGCCTGACTCTTTTTATCGCACAAAACCTGGTTGGACGCCATGCCTCTCAAGTACCTGGTATTGCTGGACATAGACGGAACGCTGCTGTGGCCGGACGGGGTAGGGCGGGCAGCGCTGCTGACGGCGCTGGAGCACGTATATGGAACCGCCGGGCCCATTGAAGATTACTATCTCGGCGGACGCACCGACCGGGAGGTGGTGCGCGACCTGATGCACGCCGCCGGGCTGCTGCCCGACGCTGTCGAGGCCGGGTACGCGGCCTTCACGGCTGCCTTCACCGAGGAGTTGAGGCAGCGGCTGGCGCTTGGACTCCACCACGTTCGCCCTTGCCCTGGCGGGCCTGAACTGGTCGGCGCGCTTCTCACGCAGCCCGACGCGCTCACCGGCTTGCTGACGGGCAACCTCCAGCCCACCGCTGCTCTCAAGCTGGAGGCTGCCGGGTACAACCCCGCCGACTTCCGCATAGGGGCCTTCGGGAGCGAAGCCGCCGACCGTGCGGTGCTGTTCCGGTTGGCCGTGGAACGTGCTGCGCGGCTGGCCGGGCACGATTTCCCCGGCCAGCAGGCTGTCGTCATCGGCGATACCCCGGCTGATGTGCGCTGCGGGCAGCCCCACGGTGCGCGGACAATCACGGTGCTCACTGGCTCGCACCCTCGCGCTGAACTGGAGGCAGCGGGGGCCGATTTCGTCTTTGACGACCTGTCGGATACCCAGGCTGTGTTGCGCGCGATCTTCGCGCCCATCCAGGTCGTTTGACACATGCTCCAAAAGCTCCTATGATAACTGCTGCATTGTTCGTAACTCTATCCTTAGACCTGTGAGGAGGCGAGAGCCATGCAGGCAGGCGCTCGATACCGGCTGGTGGTTCGCCGTGGGCCTCAACCGAACCAGCAATATGAACTTACCCGGGACACACTCACGATTGGCCGGGACATCACCAATGATATCGTGATCAGCGATCCGGAAGTCTCGCGCCACCATGCGCGGCTTGTACGGGGAGCGGCTGGCTACGTCATCGAGGACCTGCGCAGCACCAACGGAACTTTCATCAACCGTGAGCGCATCTCGACTCCCTACCAGCTCCACAATGGCGACACAATTGGCATGGGCGAGACGGTCACTCTTGCCTACGAGGCAGTGGGCGTCACGCAGGAGCCGACAATGGTCGGGCCGGGAGGCCGTGAAGCGCCGCCGCCCGCCTATAGCCCACCCCAGCAGCAGTACGGCGCGCCACCTCCCCAGTATGGCGCACCCTATCCGCCGCCTGCTACCGCCGGCCCGCCAGTTGACTATTATTACGAGGAAGAAGAGCCAGAGACCGACCGTAACCGCTGGCTGGTCATCGGCTGCGCGGTTCTGACGCTGCTGTTCTGCTGCACGCTTGTCGGGGCTGCTATTGCCATCGATTCGCTGGGCCTATACTGCGACATTCCGATCATGAACTCGATGGACTTCTTCTGCGCGCCCTGATCTTACGGAAAGTCCGAAAAACAAACAGGGCTGCCCGCGTAACTGGCAGCCCTGTATCGTTGCTCAGTGGGAGCTAGAAGCTGCCGCTTGGTATCAGGCTGGATGCTGCTGCAATGCAGGCGCAGGCGCAGCACCCCAGCACGAGGACCGCTACACCGATGGTCACCCACTGCTGAGTCTGGCGGCTGGTGATACCGATCCTGGCAAGCAGGTCACCCACCGGCCCCATGAAATTCTCCGCCGGGGCGGCGGCAGGCTCAAATGGGGTGGCAGCAGCAGACTCAAATGGAGCAGCAGTGTCTGACGTGCCCGCCAGCACCGTCTTCTCCGCGGCTGGTGGGACAGGAGGCGGCGGCGTGTCTGCCCGGGGCATCTCTACCTTCTTTGCGGGAGCTGCCGGGGGAGCCTTCTCTGCAGGCGGGGGTTGCACAGCGCCTTTGGAAAACTCGGCTGTAACCCAATCGTCTTGGGCAGGGGCAGGCTTCCCCTCCACCCGGGTCTTGTCCGGCGGCTCCTCTTCAACCTCGCTCCAGCTGCCTGCGACGATCGTTTCCGCAGCCTCATCCACCTCCGGCGGCTCAGGCAACGGTTCCTCGCTGGCAGGCTGTTCCTCGGCATCCCTCTCTTCGTCTGCAAACATGGGCATCTCTCCACAGATGAATGGCTGCTGGAAGGCGATCTTGACCTTTCCGCATCACTATACGCGCGTTTTGCTCGTCAGGCAAACGACCTGAGTGTTTCGCGAACAAAACCCTTACTATGGGTTCATTTAGGCTGCGAAACACTAGCTCGCTTTGTCGCGCGGGCGGAGAGCAACCGCCAGCACCAGCGCGACCAGGCAAACTACCGCCGCGATCAGCATCATCTCGGCGATCACCTGCGTGGCAACCTGCCTGGCGACCTCAACCAGCGCATCGAAGTCCAGCGGGTCGGCCAACGCGGCGACCATCTGGCCCGTCAGCGCATTGGAGCGCCGCAGGCCGTAGCTCGTCATGATCGAAGTGCCCAGAGTCATGCCCACCAGGCGCATGATCATCACCAGCGCCGAGGCAACTCCCCGCTCCGCTGACTGGACGGCGTTGATCACTGTCGTGCCGATGGGCGCAACGGTCAGCCCCAGCCCGACCCCGGCCAGCGCCATGTGCAGGCCCATGACCGGGTAGGGAATATCCGGCGTCCAGGTGCGGCCCAGGAAGAACCCGACAGCAGCCAGCGCCAGCCCCGCCACCGTCGGGATGCGGTAGCCGACCCGCTGCGCGAGCCAGCCGCCCGGCACACTCGCCAGCGCCATCGGGACGGTCAGCGTGCCGAGCAGCAGGCCGCTGAGCAGGGCCGCCTCGTCGAGCGTCTGCGCGACCACCGCGTTGACGAACAGCGGCACAGAAACCAGCCCGACCATCAGGCAGAAACCGATCAACAGGTTGAGCGACGAGGCCAGCGAGATGTTGCGCTGGCGGAAGTAGGCAAGCGCAAAAAGGGGATACGCGCTGCGCCGCTCGACGAGGATGAACCCGGCGAAGGCCAGCGCCGCACCGATCAGGGCGAAAGCGGCGTAGGGCGGCAGCGACGCAGCCTCAGAGAAACCGGTGCTGACCCCTGCCTCACCGCCGCCGCTGCCCAGCCCGAGGTTCAGCCCGATCAGCGCCAGCGTGATCAGGACGGCGCTGCGCCAGTCGGTGCGGCTGGC
>JAANMT010001604.1_pt1 | contig 21668 bp, 20 predicted proteins | sample 7279711 | NCBI WGS metagenome assembly JAANMT01 (sample SAMN14094538, study PRJNA606508) | bioreactor metagenome | isolation source: A lab-scale SPAN reactor treating ammonium-rich wastewater day 1 | place: Ireland: Galway | collected 2017-01-16 | reverse complement strand
CGTGATTGGACTCGCGAGGAACTCTATGAAGAGAGAATGAAACGCTATGACCGAAATACTGATTGATACAAACCTGTTGGTTTATATGTTCGATCTTGCGGAAGAAGTAAAGCGGAAAAAAGCCATAGGTATCATTCGCGAATTGGAAATTAATCAGCGCGGTTGTTTAAGCGTTCAATGCCTTTCAGAGTTTGTCAATGCAACCACCCGCGGCAATGCGCCTCTCCTGACGCATGCGGAAGCAGAGGAGCATGTAGGCAATTTCCTTCAAGCTTTTCCAACTTTTCCCCTCACACCGACGATCATTATGGAAGCCTTGCGCGGCGCGCGAGAACATTCAGTTTCGTATTACGACGCGCAAATCTGGGCGTGCGCGCACCTAAACCAAATCCTTGTGATATTCAGCGAAGATTTTTCCGACGGGCGCGTGATTGAAGGCATTCGATTCGCAAACCCTTTCTCCGAGACTTTTGAACTGGAAAAATGGCTTTAAAGTGAAGGGCGAATGCTGGCAAGGACTTCCGATGCCTGAAAACTCGGAAGTCCTTTGACTTTTGACCTTACTTCTCAGGAATTATGAACAACATCCTCAACCGCTCCAAACTCGAATCTCTCCTCCAGCAGGAAGAAGCCCTCTTCCACAAAACCCACCCCAAATCCTACGAACTCTACCAGCGCGCCCGCAAATCCCTGCATGGCGGCGTCCCGATGTTGTGGATGGTTCGCTGGGCGGGATCGTTCCCCGTCTTCGTGAAGGAAGCCAAAGGCGCGCGCTTCACCGACGTGGACGGCAACTCGTACATTGACTTCTGCCTCGGCGACACGGGCGCGATGACGGGTCACGGCCCCGACGCGACGAACGAAGCCATCAACGAGCAGATCCAAAAAGGCATCACGCTCATGCTCCCCTACGAAGACGTGATCTGGGTCGGCGAAGAATTACAGCGCCGCTTCAGCCTTCCCTTCTGGCAGTTCGCCCTCACCGCCACCGACGCCAACCGCTTCGCCCTCCGCATGGCGCGTATGATTACAGGGCGTCCCAAAATCCTCGTCTTCAACTATTGCTATCACGGCTCGGTGGACGAAACCTTCATCACCCTCGACGAGGAAGGCACGCCCATCTCGCGTCCCAACAACATGGGTCCGCAGGTTGACCCGCGCGAGACGACCAAGGTCATCGAGTTCAACGATATCGCCGCGCTCGAAACCGCGCTCTCCGCCCGTGACGTCGCGGCCGTCCTCGCCGAACCCGTGATGACCAACATCGGCATCATCCATCCCGACGAAGGCTACCACGAAGCCCTCCGCGAACTGACGCGCAAATACGGGACCTATCTCATCATTGACGAGACTCACACCATCTGCGCGGGTCCTGGCGGATACACCGCCTCGCGCGGACTTCAACCGGACTTCCTGACCCTCGGCAAGCCCCTCGCTGGAGGCGTCCCCGCCGCGGTCTACGGGTTTACCGAGGAGGTCTCGAAGGCCTTCTCCGCCAAAATGGACCTCGACGACGCGGACGTGGGCGGCATCGGTGGGACGCTGGCGGGCAACGCCCTGTCCATCGCCGCGATGAAGGCCACATTGCAAAACGTCCTCACCGAGGAGTTCTACGCCAAAGCCGTCGCCTTGCAGGAGAAATTTACCGCGGGCGTGGAATCCGTCATCGCCGAATACAAACTCCCGTGGATCGTCAAACGTCTCGGCAACCGCTCAGAGTACTGGTTCCGCCCGACCCCGCCGCGCAACGGAGGGGAAGCCGCCGCAGCCATTGACCACGAACTCGACCGCTACATGCATCTCTTCGCCCTCAACCGCGGCATCCTGATGACGCCCTTCCACAATATGGCGCTCATCTCGCCCGACACCACGCAAGCCGACGTGGACCATCACACAAAGACATTCCGCGAAGCCGTTCAAGCGTTATTCGGATAACTCACGGACAAGCGCGCCGCGCGCGATTTTGTCTGTGCTAAAATAATCGCATGGAAATTTCGAAGCATATCGAAGGCATTTTAGCGACCCTGCCTGCGAAACCTGGCTGCTACTTAATGAAGAACGCCGAGGGGACGATTATCTACGTCGGCAAGGCGATCAACCTGAAGAACCGCGTCCGCTCCTACTTCCACGCGGACTCCAGCCACGACAGCAAAACGCGCCGCCTCGTCCGCCAGATCGCGGACATCGAATGGATCGTCGTCGGCTCCGAACTCGAGGCCCTCATCCTCGAGATGAACCTCATCAAACGGCATCGTCCCAAATACAACATCAAGCTCAAGGACGACAAACGCTATCCCTACATCAAGATCCATTGGAGCGACCCCTTCCCGAAAGTGACGGTAACGCGCCACATGACGGAGGACGGTTCGCGCTACTTCGGGCCGTACACCTCTGCCTGGGCGGTTTACCAGACCCTCGACGTTCTCCGCCGCGTCTTTCCCTACCTGACCTGCGACCGCGTCATCACGGGACAGGACCAGCGCGCCTGTCTTTACTACGACATCAAACTCTGCCTCGCTCCCTGCATCGGCGCGGTGAACCAGGCGCAATACCGCCAGATGATCTCCGACCTGATGGACTTCTTAAGCGGACATTCCGAACCTGTGCTGGCGCGCGTCCAGGCGGAGATGGACAAAGCCGCCGAGGAACTTCGCTTCGAGAAAGCCGCCGCGCTGCGCGACCAGATCAAGGCGATGCAAAACATCATGGAACGTCAGAAGGTGATCTTCGCCTCGGACTACAAGGATTCGGACGTGATTGCCCTGGCGCGCGCCGACGGCGAAGCCTGCGTGCAGATTTTCTTCATCCGCGCGGGGAAATTGATCGGACGCGAGTACTTCATCCTCGAGGGGACGGAGGACGCGGCCGACGCCGAAGTGATGGAGCAGTTCGTCAAACAGTTCTACACCGAGGCCGCCTCGGTCCCGCAGCAGGTGTTGCTGCCGCATGAAATCGAGGAGGCAAAGATCATCGGCGAGTGGATGCGCTCTCGGCGCGGCGGCGAGAAGGTGGAGATCCGCGTCCCGAAGGAGGGACAGACGCGGGAACTCGTCCAGATGGCCGCGGAAAACGCCAGCGAGACATTGTCCGCTTTGCGGACGCAGTGGCAGGCCGATTCGCACAAGCAGGAGCAGGCTCTCGCGGAGTTGCAGTCCGCGCTGAATTTGCCCGCGCCGCCGAACCGCATCGAGTGTTACGACGTGTCGCACACGCAGGGAGTCGCTACCGTGGGCGCGATGATCGTCTTTGAGCAGGGCGTCCCCGCCAAGGGACAGTATCGCAAGTTCAATATTGATTCCACGTCCATCGGCGCGCCCGACGACTTTGCCTCGATGGAGGAAATGCTGACGCGGCGCTTCCGTCGCTGGCAATCGGCTGAGGAGGCCGCGTCCGGCCCCGGGTCGAAGGTGGACGCGTCGTTCTCGCGCCTGCCCGATCTGGTCATCGTGGACGGCGGGAAGGGTCAACTCGGGCGCGTCGTCAAAGTCCTGGAAAATTTTGAGCTGGCAGAGAAAGTCCCCGTCGTCGGGCTGGCAAAGCAGGAGGAGGAGATCTTCTTCCCGCATCGCTCGAACTCGCTGAAACTGCCGCGTCACTCGCAGGGACTCTATCTCGTCCAGCGCATCCGCGACGAGGCGCATCGCTTCGGGATCACCGCGCACCGGGCGCGCCGCTCGAAGCAGGGCATGGCTTCCGCGCTGGATTCCGTCCCCGGCGTGGGGCCGGCGCGGCGGAAAGCCCTCTTGAAACATTTCGGCTCTGTGGATAAGATAAGGTCTGCTACAATGGAAGAGTTGACCTCCGTGCAGGGCATCAACGCGGACGTGGCTGAGAGCATCAAGGCCAGTTTGGAGTGAAAGGAGCGTTCCATGGTTGTTGATAATTTGGTTTTGCCAAAAGCGACGCATAATCTGGTCAGGAGGCTGACGGGGCAATCGCGTCCCGACCTTGCGCTTTCACTGGCTTTAAAGGACCTGGTTCGATTGCGTATAAAAGAAGCAAAATCGCAGATCGCTGAATTCGAGAAAAAATATTCGATGTCGTTTCAAGAATTTGAAGCGGCATGGAAAGGCGGGAAGATCGCCGACCCTTATTCGTATCCGGTTGAACAGGACTACTTTGAATGGGAAGCGTATGTTTCGGAACTGGAAGGTTTGCAGGAAATGTCGGAATGGCTGATATAAGCCTTGAGGAATTCGAACAGCGGATTATTGCGGCTTGCGGCGCTTCGCCCATAGTCGAAAGTATTTCTGTGTATGATCGCCAATAATGCGCGTATCTTTGGAGCTGATAACGCTGGAGGCTGGCATTGGCATCCGGTTGACGATGTTGCGCGGCATGTTTCATCCGATCATGAGATCACCTTCGAGGAATTTTTTCGAGAAGTCGGGAAACGCGTCGAATGAAACGCATCTGGATCGTGGACGACGACGAGGAAATGCTGAACGCGGTTCGGCTGATGCTGTCCATGTTGAATTATCGGACGGACACGTTCCTGAACGCCCGCAACGCGGCGCGCGCCATCCTGGAGGGCGACCGCCCCGACCTGGCGCTGCTCGACATTTGGATGCCCGAGGTGACGGGACTGGACCTGCTCGAATATCTGCGGCGGAATCCCGCCACGAAGACCCTGCCGGTGGTGATGCTCTCGACGGAATCGTCGGACGTGATGAAGGACCGCGCCGACGCGCTCGGAGCGGACGCGTACGTCTCGAAGCCCGTCACAATCGAGGAACTGGAACGCGCCATGAACGCGGCTTTCGATAAAAGGAAATGACCGACAAGCAAAGAGAAGGAAAATGGCAAAAGGAAAATCTACCCGAAAATTAAGCGCCGCGCAGATCGTGTTTTACACGCTGTGCGTGATCATCATCCTTTCGATGGTCCTCACCATGTTTGTAAAGTAACGGGAAGGCCGAATGGTATAATGTCTGCGCGCGGCCGTTGCCGCGCTATTTTGCGCCATTTGTAAAAGGTTTTTATGCTCGAAAAATTATCTGGAATTGAAGCGCGCTTCAAACAAATTGACGACGAACTGCTCGATGCGGGCGGAGACTATCAGCGCGTCGCGGAGTTGAACAAGGAACGCATCGAACTGGAACCCGTCGTCGAGAAGGCGCGCGAGTACCGTCTGGCGTTGAAAAACCTCGACGAAGCGCGCGTCCTGCTCGAGTCCGAGGAGGACGCGGAACTGCGCGCCCTCGCCGAGGCCGACGTCGCCGCGCTCGAACCGAGGATCGAATCGCTCGAAGCCGAGATCAAGTCCCTGCTGATCCCCAGGGACCCGCGCGACGAGAAGAACGTCTTCGTGGAGATCCGCGCCGGCGCGGGCGGGGACGAAGCCGCGCTCTTCGCCGCCGACCTCTTCCGCATGTACGCGCGGTACGCGGACCGCATGGGCTGGAAGAGCGAGATCCTTTCGGAGAGCGCCATCGGCATCGGCGGCTACAAGGAAATCATCTTCCAGATCAAGGGGCGCGGCGCCTTCTCGAAGTTGAAATACGAATCGGGCGTGCACCGCGTCCAGCGCGTGCCGACCACTGAATCGTCGGGACGCATCCACACCTCCACCGCCACGGTCGCGGTGCTGGCCGAGGTGGACGAGGTCGAGATTGCCATCCCCGATTCCGACATCGAAATTGACGTGTATCGCTCGGCAGGCGCGGGCGGGCAGAACGTGCAGAAGAACTCCACCGCCGTCCGCCTCACGCACAAGCCGACCGGCATTGTCGTCTCCTGCCAGGACGAACGCTCGCAATTGCAAAACAAACAGCGCGCCATGTCCATCCTGCGCGCCCGCCTGTACGAGATGGAGGAGGAGAAGCGCCGCTCCGAACTCGAAGCCGACCGCCGCTCGCAGGTCGGGACGGGCGAACGCTCGGAAAAGATCCGCACCTACAACTTTCCGCAAAACCGCGTTACCGATCACCGCATCGGCGTTTCTTCCTATAACCTGCCCGGCGTGCTGGAGGGCGACATTGACCAGTTCATCGAAGAACTCGCCACCCGCGACGAAGCGGGACGTCTCGCGGCCGCGGGCGCGGATGAAGATAACGACTGACCCGGCGCTGATCGCGTCCTTGTGAATATGGACGTCGCCTCGCTGCTCGAAGAAATCTCCGGCCAACTGCGCGCCGTGACGGACACGCCCGACCTCGACGCGCAGGTGCTGCTGGCGCACCTGATGGGGAAACCGCGCACCTGGCTGGCGGCGCATCCTGAAGCGCGTCTCTCTGCCCTCGAGCTGGATTCCGCCCGGCGCGAGGCCGCCAGGCTGGCGGCCGGCGCGCCCCTGCCGCACATCCTCGGACGTTGGGAGTTTTTCGGTCTCGACTTTGAAGTCACTCCCGACGTGTTGATCCCCCGTCCCGAAACTGAATTGTTGGCGGAACAGGCCATCCTCTGGCTTCAGTCGCGGCCTGTGACGAATCTCTCCTCCCTGCGCGCCGCCGACGTGGGGACCGGCTCCGGGTGCATTGCGGTCGCGCTGGCCAAGCACGTCCCGGACGCGCGCGTCCTGGCTACCGATCTTTCGCTGCCCGCGCTTCAAGTGGCGAGGCGCAACGCGCACAAACACGGCGTCGCGGCCCGCGTGGATTTTGTCCAATGCGACCTGCTCCCGCCTCGCCCCAGTCCGCTTCCCACCGAGAGTCACTTCGACGTGATCTGCGCCAACCTGCCCTACATCCCCACCAGCGCGCTCAGCGGCCTATCCGTTTTCGACCACGAGCCAGCCCTGGCGCTGGACGGCGGCAGCGACGGACTCGACCCGATCCGCCGCCTGCTGAAGATCGCGCCCGAGTGGCTGGCGCCCGACGGCCTCATCCTGCTTGAGATCGAATCGCGGCAAGGCATGGCCGCCGTCTCGCTGGCCTACGACTCCTTCGAGAAGGCCACCATTAACCTGCGCCGCGACCTGGCCGGCCGGGAACGATTGCTCGCCATCCGATTGTGATGAAAACGGAAATTCTTCCGGCCGACGATCCCCTCTCCATCGCCCGCGCCCTTGAAATCCTGCGCGCGGGCGGGTTGGTCGTCTTTCCCACCGACACGGTTTACGGCCTCGGCTCGCTGGCTTTCGACCAGGCCGCCATCGAATCTATCTACGCCGTCAAAGGCCGCCCGCTGGAGAAGGCGATTCCCATCCTCATCGCGGACGCGGCCGACCTCGACCGCCTCGCGCGCGCCGTCACCGACCTGGCGCGCCGCCTCGCCTCCCGCTTCTGGCCGGGACCTTTGACTCTCGTCCTCCCCAAGCGCGCCGACCTGCCCGCGGCCGTCTCTGCCACCCGCACCGTCGGCGTGCGCGTCCCCGACCACGCGGCCGCCCGCGCTCTCCTGCGCGCCGCGGGCCCGATGGCCGTCACCTCGGCCAACCTGTCGGGACGCTCTAGCCCGCGCAGCGCCGAAGAGGCGGCGAGTCAGTTGGGCGGGCGCGTCCCCCTCGTCCTGGATGGAGGCGAGACGCCGGGCGGAGTCCCGTCCACGGTAGTAGATGTCTCGGGATCCGTTCCCGTCATCCTGCGCGAGGGACCGCTCACGCTGGCCGAGATTAATTCGATCTGATAAAGCGGTCGGGAAACGCTTATTTGCTTTTTAAGAATTTTTCAGGGAGGTTTTAAGTCCCCATGTAAAATAGTAAGTGCATTCTCCTCACAAACCCCGTAGGCCAGTGGCAGGCTCAGCGGGGTTTGGGTTTTAAATCCACGGCGCTCTCCTGTCCGCAGAAAAACGGATTTCTGTATAATAGGGCGCATGAACATCGTCGTCATTATCTCCGCCGGCGCCGAATGGCGCGCTGTGAAAGAATTGTTCCCCAACCTTGAATTAGACCGGTCTCCCTTCGGCGCCTGCGCCAGGCTGAAACTTGGAACTCGCAACCTGACGCTCGTCCATGGCGGCTGGGGGAAAATTGCCGCGGCCGCCAGCGCGCAATATGCGATTGATACGTTCCACCCCGACCTGCTCGTCAACCTCGGGACGTGCGGCGGGTTCGCGGGTCATATTGAAACGGGGACGGTCATCCTCGTCGAGCGGACGCTCGTCTACGACATCATTGAGCAGATGGGAGACGGGGACGCGGCGATCCAGGCTTACGCGGCGGACGTGGACCTGTCGTGGCTGGGAGCGGGCGCGCCCCCCGCGCGGCGCGGCCTGCTCGTCTCTGCCGACCGCGACATCCTCGCGGACGACATCCCCATGCTGGTCCAAAAATACGGCGCGGCCGCGGCGGACTGGGAATCGGGCGCGATTGCCTGGGTGGCGAAGCGCAACGGGACGCGCGTCCTCATCCTGCGCGGCGTGACGGACCTGGTGGGACGGGCCGGGGGCGAGGCCTATGGAAATATCGCGTTGTTCCATGAGCGGACGCGGGAAGTAATGACAAAATTGTTCGCCCAGTTGCCCGATTGGCTGGATCAAATTATCGAATGAGGCATCCATGAGAAGAAAATTCGACGCGCGTCCCTGGCTGATCTTAATTCTGGTTGTGGGATTTATCCTTCTTGGGGCGCTCCTTGGCGACATGCTCATCCCGAAGGGCGAAGCGACCGCGAACGAGCAGCCTGTGATCCCGATCGCGTTGGCCGGTCCCGTGGCCGATGGCGGTGCGGAGGTTTCGGGGCTGGCGTGGTATGGCGACACGCTCATCATCCTCCCGCAGTATCCGAACTTCACGGAAAATTATCACGGCGACGGTTTTTTATATGCCCTCTCCAAAACCGAGATCCTCGCGTACCTCGATTCGCCGAACCCCGCGCCGCTGACTCCGCGCCCGATTCCGCTGAACGATGCTCCCTTGCGCGGCATGATCGAGCATTATCAGGGCTTTGAGGCGATTGCCTTTTCGGGCGACCGCGTCTTTCTGTCCATCGAGGCGGGAGACGGCAACGACATGCGCGGCTACCTCGTCGCGGGACGCATCCAGCCTGACCTGGGCGCGGTCACGCTGGACGTTGACCGCCTGGTCGAAAACCCGCTGCAGATGGAACGCGGCAACAAATCGGACGAGGCCCTGCTTGTGGTCGGCGACCGGCTGCTGACCTTTTACGAGGTCAACGGCGCGGGGCTGAATCCGCATCCCGTCGCGCGCGTCTTCGATCTCGACCTGTACCTGGTCGGGACCATCTCCTTTCCGAACGTCGAGTACCGCGTCACAGACGCGGCCCCGGGCGCGGACGCGGCGGATTTCTGGGTCGTCAATTACTTCTTCCCAGGCGACGTTGATTTGAAGCCCGCGCTTGATCTACTTTTCCAGAAATACGGGCTGGGGCCGACGCATAGTCGTAACGAGACGGTCGAACGCCTGGTGGAGATGCGTTATTCGCCGGGCGGAATCACGCTCGCGGATACGCCTCCCGTCTTGTTGAAGTTGCTGCCCGTCGTCAGCCGTAATTGGGAGGGATTGGCGCTGCTCGATGAGCGGGGATTTCTGCTGATGACCGACAAATTCCCCGAAACGATTTTTGGATTTGTCCCGATGCCATGAGAAAAGAAAAGCCGGGTTTCAAGAGAAACCCGGCTTTTATGTGAGATTTGACTTCTTGCGTAGGTTACGCCGACGTTAGGGACTGTTTCTCGGGATATGGCCGTAGCAAAGCCGCTTGACAAGTTGGCCGATATGGAACGCGAATAGCGCGAATGAGCGAATTTTCTTGGACTTTTTCGTTTCATTCGCAATTTCGCGGCATTCGCGTTGAGAAATCTCTGACGTTGCTACAGCCATGCTTCTCGGGAGAATGTCCAATGTGCCAGCGAAGGCAATAAGGTAAAATTGGAAAGATATTTGTCGCCTGGGTCTATGACAATTTGCCGTATCCTGAAAATAGGCCCATTCCAATCGGGAACGATGATTCATAATTTGGAGGATGAATGCAAACGAAAAATCAGGTTCTTTCAAGGCACAAAAAACAATTGCGAACAATGCAGATCGTGATCTCAATGGCGTTCGTGACGCTGTTATTTTTGCTGGCGGCGGTTTTCGCCAATCCAGCGGGCGTTCTTGCCCAGGGCGGACCGAAGACCGAGACCAAATATATGACCGTACGGACCTTCCCGCTCGAAAATGGGAAGAGCATAGACGAGGTCATCATTCACGGGCCTTCGAAGCCTCCGGCTGGATATGAGGCCGAGCGCGCGTCTGTGATCATTCCCAACCCCAGCGCAGCCGCTAAGACATTGACCGTTCCTGCCTACAATTGGGTATTTGGTTGTTCGGCGGTCTCCGGCTCGATGATCGCGGCATACTATGACCGCACCGGCTATCCCAACATGTATACCGGCCCCACCGACGGCGGGGTGATGCCTCTCGATAACAGCGTTTGGGGTACATGGTCCGATGGCGTGGATACCTATCCCAATATCCCGCTGGCCGCTTCGCGCAATGGCGTGGATGGACGCTCCACTCGCGGCTCCATTGACGATTATTGGGTACGATATGAAAGCGCCGCGAAGGATCCATTCATCGCCAAGGGCTGGGTCGAACACGCCTGGGGCGACGCGATCGGCGACTACATGAAGACCAGCCAGTCCAAATATAACAACCGCGACGGCTCCACCTCTTTTTATACATGGACCTCGGACCCGGGCCCCTTAACCTGCGCCGACATGGTCGTCAATAAGATCCATACCAGGGATGGAACTTACGGACGCAAGTTGTTCTACGAGGCCCGCGGCTATACCGTCACTGACTGCTACAGCCGCAAGACGAGCAACACCATTGCCGGCGGCTTTTCCTTCGCCAACTACAAGGCCCAGATCGACGCCGGCCGTCCGGTAATGATCAATCTTGCAGGTCATACCGTTGTTGGCGTGGGATATAACGATCCAAACACGGTCTACCTCCACGATACGTGGGATTACTCGACTCACAGCATGAAGTGGGGCGGAAGTTATGCAGGTATGCAGATGCAGTCGGTCAGTATCGTCAACCCCGCTTCGTCCTCCGGCGGAGGGTTCAATTCTCAATTCAACGGCTCCGCCGCGGGCTGGGCGGGCGTCAAAGGCGCATGGACGAACTACGCTTCCATGTATTATCGAAGCGCCGGCCTTGCCAACAAAGTCGCCTCGGCCAAACACGCCAATAATTACAAGAACTTCGCCTATGTGGTCAGGATGAAGCGCTCCGGCGCCTGCGTCAGCTGCGCGAATCATATCGTCATCCGCGGGAAGCCAGCCAGCCTCGCGCTCGACTTCAACTGGCAGCCGTCCTATGTGTTCCAATACAACAACAAGGGTCAATTCTCCGTTTGGAAGATCTCCAGCGCCGGCGGCAAGACCGCGTTGAAAGCATGGACGTCCAGCGCGCATATCGTCAAGAACGGATGGAACACGCTCAAGGTGATCGCCAACGGCGCCTCGCTGAAGTTCTATATCAACAACAAGCTCGTGTGGAGCGGCTCGGACCTCACGCTGACAACCGGGCAGGTTGGCTTTGGTTTTCGGAGGGATGGCAGGGCTGGCTCCCTGGATGTGGACTGGGCCAGACTTTCCATGCTTGGCGCGGAAGCGCTGCCGTTCGACGAAGCGGACGGGCAGGGAATGGAGTTGCCTGCCGACGCCGCGGACGCGACGCCGTAGCCCCTCCCTGGACTATCGCCCGACCCGCCGCCTGGACAGAAATCCTGGCGGCGGGTTTATTTTGAGCAAACCTGCAGGTCGGAAGGGCGGCGCGGCCGCGATGATCTCCGCGTCAACTTTTGCATGTGAGAGATGTTACAATCAGACATCACTTTAACCACGGAGCCGACATGAAATCTCCCAACCTGCGCGGACGGTATTTTCGCATCCTGATATTTTTTGCGGGCGTCATTGCCCGCTTCGTTTACTGGGAGTTGTTCCTCCGTTATCTCGGTTTGCGCGCGCTGGCGCGGCGGACTCGCCCGGAGCGGTTCCGCCGCGAGGCGACGCGCTTCCGCGCGCTGGCAATCCAGATGGGCGGCGTGATGATCAAGGTGGGGCAGTTCCTCTCGTCGCGGCTGGATGTGCTTCCGCCCGAGATCACCGATACGCTGGCGGACTTGCAGGATGAAGTCCCCGCCGAAAGGTTCGAAGACATCCGTCAGTTGGCGGAGCGCGAATTCGGCGCGTCCCTCGAGGAGAAATTCGACTGGTTCGACGCGGAGCCGCTCGCGGCGGCCTCCCTCGGCCAGGTCCACCGCGCCCGGCTGAAAGTGGAGGACGACGCGGGATTTCGGAACGTGGTCGTCAAGGTGCAGCGTCCGCGCATCGCCGAGATCGTCGAAGTGGACCTGGCCGCGCTCCGCAAGGTCGGTAACTGGCTGGCGCGTTATCGCCCCATCCGCGAACACGCGGACGTCCCCGCGCTGCTGCGCGAGTTTTCCGCGACCGTGCGCGAGGAGATTGATTACATCAAGGAGGCCGGGAACGCGCGGACGTTTTTCGAGAACTTCAAAGGCAATCGCAGCGTGAGCGTGCCGCGCGTCGTCTTGAGCCTGACCACGCTGCGCGTGTTGACTCTCGAAGATGTGTTCGCCATCAAGATCACGGATTATGACGCCATCACCGCGGCCGGCGTCGACCGAGGCGCGGTGGCGCGCAAACTGCTGGATGTGTACCTCGAGCAGATCTTCGAGGACGGTTTCTTCCACGCCGACCCGCACCCGGGCAACCTGTTCGTGACGCCGCTTCCGCCAAAGGAGGGGAGCAAAAGCGGAAAGACGCGCTGGCGGTTGACTTTTGTGGACTTCGGCATGGTGGGGCGCGTCCCCGACGAGCTGCGGGGCGCGCTGCGCGAGACGGTGGTGAGCGTGGGGACGCGCGACGCGGCGCGGCTGATCAAATCTTACAAGTCGCTGGGGTTTCTTTTGCCGGGCGCGGCCACCGAAGACCTGGAGCAGGCCTCGGCGATGGTCTTCGAGCGCTTGTGGGGCAAGTCCATGACCGAATTGCGGAACGTCAGCCCGGGGGAATTCCGCGAGATCGGCCACCGCGTCCGCGATGTGATGGTGGAGATGCCTTTTCAGGCGCCGAACAACCTGCTGCTGCTGGCGCGCTGCGTGGCGATCCTTTCGGGGATGTGCACCGGCCTCGACCCGGACTTTAATTTGTGGAATCAGTTGGAGCCGTACGCGCGCAAACTGGTGGCGGAGGAGGCGGGTTCGTTTTTCGATTTGGACAATCTGCTTGATCAGTTGGGCGAACTGGTCACGGCGCTGGTCGCGCTGCCGTCGCAGGCGAGCCGTGTTTTGGCGAAGATGGAGTCGGGTGGGCTGACCGTCCAAATGCCGCAGGCGACGCGCGAGGTGCGCGCCCTCGTCCGCTCGGTGAATCGGCTGACGGGCGGGGTGGTCTTCGCGGCGCTGCTGCTCGGCGGGGTGGCGCTGGCGAACGCGGGAAATTCCGCCGCGGGGAATCTGTTCTTCGGCGCGGCCGGGGCGGCGCTGTTCTGGGTCTTGTTTTCGGGCAGGGGGAGAGACTGAAGCCGTGAAGCCCTGAATACGGATGAAACGGGTTTGACGGATTGCGCGGGAATTTTTTAGCCCGCGCAATCCGCGTGCCGGGAATTGCGATTACTCTTTTTCGTCCATGCGCTGAAGCGCGGAGTCGAGCAGGCTGCGGAAGGCCAGCAGCATCTCTTTGCGCGCCGCGCGGCGGTGTTCGATGAAGCCTTCGGGGAGGAGTCCCTTTACGGCTGAGCGCATTTCCTTCCGCGCTTTTTTGTAATGCTCGCGGGTTTCTTCGGGGATGCGTTCTTTCATTTTTGATACGCGTTCAGATTTTTTGGTTGCCATAAGAATCTCCTTGGTGCGTTTTCATTATAGCGCCTTGTGAATGAAATTGCGAACGGGGGTTATTGTTCCGTGATGACGACGCTTTCGATCCGGTCGCCTTCGAAGTTGGGGTTGGTATCGGGGTCGCGGCGGGTGATGCCGTTGACCACGTCCATCCCCTGGACGACCTGGCCGAAAATTGTGTAGTCGCTTCCCGATAATGGATAGGCGTCGAACATGATGAAGAACTGGCTGCCGTTCGTGTCTGGGCCGGCGTTCGCCATGGCCACTACGCCCGGCTTGTCGAAGGCAAGGTCATTCAGTTCGTTTTGGAACTCGTAGCCGGGGCCGCCCATGCCGGTGCCGGTCGGGTCGCCGCCCTGGGCCATAAACCCGTCGAGCACGCGGTGGAAGGTGACGCCGTTATAAAATCCCTCGCGCGCTAGAAACACAAAATTATTGACTGTGATCGGCGCCTTGTCGGCGAAGAGTTGGATGATGAACTCTCCGCCCTTTTCCATTTTGACCGCGGCGAAGTACTGCTTGTTGACGTCAATCGTCATCGGCGGCGGAGCGTCGTACTGTCCGGGTCCGCTGGCGGACGCGGGCGTCTCCTCCGTTCCCTTGTCCGATTTCAGGGAGGGGATTACCGCCCATGCCACGCCGACGATGACCAGCGCGACAAAAACGACCGAGACGATGCGAATGACCTTTTCCTGGCGGGCGGCTTTGGCCCTGGCCTCCAGTTTCCGTTGTTTGGCTTTCAAGTTGTTGGGCATGGCGCCTTTCCTTTCCGAGTCGGATATTTGCGTGGAAATTATAACCTGTCTGTTTGATGCGCCGATCAATTTCGTCATGGAAGATCGGTCGCTGTCCAAACCCCATTTGCGTTTTGTTGACAAGATGTTTCTTCCATGACTGGCGGGTTTATCCGGTACATTGATTGCGTTAAGGCTTTATTTTATAGATTGCAACCTCATCCGTCCGAAATATTTTTTCATATTCGGCAGGGCGTTGCTCTATCTGCATAATTAGCGCGTCGCCTCTAGGGGCATTCTCTCCCGGATTGGAAAACGCTATGTTTTCTGGATGGCGGGAGATGTAAACATAGTCGAATTTTATGCCTAATTTGTCTTTTATTGGCTTGATGCAGCCCAGGGGATCGGGGGAATAAACGCACGATTGCAACTGTGGAAGCTGATCCATGAGTACGGCGAAATCTGTGCCGGCGATCCATTCCTGGCCTTGAATTGTTGCGACGCTGACCCTTCCAGTCAGAGCGGGGAACCATTCTGATGTTTCATCGGAAAACAGATCGGGCTGCCCCGTTAAAATCAAGAAACGACTGTGTGCGGGCGTATTTGCGGAGACCCACTCGAAGGCTTGACGATTAGCTGCAGTGAGTGTGAGTCCCGCCAGACGCGCATCGAAATAAGCCATTCCAATCAACAGATGAATGCTTAGAAACAAAACTGTGCCGAAGCGGATTCGATTTTCTGTGCGGTCGAGTGTGTTGGCGGTAGAAAAGGATAAAGCCGCTTTTTGTATTCCCGGTAGAACAACTTCGCAAAAGGCTATAGCGCTTAACATGACGAGGGGAATAATGGCTACGTTGGGCGCGTTTCTAGGTTCGATGATGAATTGCAGTACGATCCAGAGCGCTAGAAAAAAATCCTTTTGAACTGCGGCGAACGCGAATCCGATTACTGCGAACACGGCAATAAATGTCATGAAAGGCTCATTCGGGAATACTAAGAGTAGAAGATTCGCCAGTCCAAAAGGACCGTATAGACCCGTCCGCGCCGCGCTGACAAATGGATGAAGGCCGTATGCGGCAATCATCGGTCCCCACCAAGCCAACGTTGCGAGGATTACGATGCTCCCAACGCCGAGCATTTTTAGGAATCCCTGTTTGTTTCGCTCCAGCGCCGCCCAGAAGAAAATACCTATTCCGATTGTGTGAAGCGTGGCTTCAGGATGGGCAAGCACAGTCAAGGCGCAGAACAAGCCTGAAAAATAGAGGTGTTTATGATTCTGCTCGGTGAAGAGACGATATAGACTGTGCGCCGCTAAAATCAGGAATAATTCCCCGAAACTTCTTGTGACGCCTCCGCCCATAACTAGCCAGGCGATGGAACGGGGCGCAAGCGCGAAAAAGAGCGTTGCCATACCTGCTTGAAAAACTGACTTCAAAATTGCTTTTGCAAGACTAAAAAAAGCGGGAATGGTCAGGATGGTGACTGCAGCAGGGAGCCAGCGAACAATTTCAAGCGTGGAGATGTGAAGTGCATCGCCAAAAATCGCCACTATATAAAAAGCGAACGGCGGATATGTAAATGGTATGGCAAGGCCATTATAGCGAATCACGGACGGCCAGTAATAGTTATTTTCCTGGATGGTCTCGATTATTGTGTAAAATAACCCCCCATCATTGATCGGAAAGCCCGCTAAAAAAGGCGGAAGCAGGCGCATCCATCCCCCAAACAGCGTCGCTGCGAGCGCGAGCAAGAGGCCAAATTCATTAGAAGATAATGACGTAAAATTTTTTTTCATCAATTTCCGTTATTTTAAATACTTCTTCTGCCACTCGAACAACTTGTTCAACGCCTCGATGGGCGAAAGTTCGTTCACGTCCAAATTCTTCAACTCGTCCAGCAGCGGACTGGTTTCGGGGAACAGCGCGGCCTGTTGCGCGGCGTGCGGAGAGATCTTGACCGCGCGTCCCGAAGTCTTTTCCAACTCGGCCATGATCTCCGTCGCCCGCGCGATCACAGGCTTCGGCAGTCCCGCCAGCTGCGCCACGTGGATTCCGTATGATCTGTCCGCGCCGCCCGCCACGATCTTGTGCAGGAACACCACTTTGCCGTCCGCCTCGGTCACGGCCACGTTGTAATTCCGCACGCCGGGCAGCAACTCCGCGAGCTGCGTCAACTCGTGATAGTGTGTGGCGAACAAAGTCTTGGCGCGCAACTGCGGATGGTTGTGGATATACTCGATCACCGCCCATGCGATGGACAGGCCGTCGTACGTCGAAGTGCCGCGCCCGATCTCGTCCAGGATCAACAGCGAGCGCGGCGTGGCGTGATGCAGGATGTTCGCCGCCTCGATCATCTCGACCATGAACGTGGACTGCCCCGCGTGGATCTCGTCCTGTGCGCCGATGCGCGTGAAGATGCGGTCTACGAGTCCGATTTTCGCCGACGCGGCCGGGACGAACGATCCCATCTGCGCCATCAGCGCGATCAACGCCGCCTGCCGCAAATACGTGGATTTGCCCGACATGTTCGGTCCCGTGATGACGCGCACGATCTCGCCCTTCTCGAAGACGACGTCGTTCGGGACGTATCGCTCGCCGCGCAGACTCTGCTCGACGACGGGATGCCGTCCCTCGCGGATCTCGAACTCGCTTCCTTCGTGGACCTCGGGGCGGACGAGGCCTCCCAGGGCCGCGGTCTCCGCCAGCGCCGACAGCACATCCAACTCGGCCAGCGCCCGCGCGGTCTCGAGCAGTTTCGCCGCGGACTTCGACAGTTCCGCGCAGACTTCCTTGAACAGGCGCAGTTCGATCTCGTGGATCCGCTCCTCCGCGTTCAAGACCAGCGTCTCGTATTCTTTCATCTCTGGCGTAATGAATCGCTCGGCGTTTACCAGCGTCTGCTTGCGGATGTAATTTTCGGGGGCTTTTTCCGCCGCGCCGCGCGAGATCTCGATGTAGTAGCCAAAGACTTTGTTGTAGCCGACTTTGAGCGTCCTGATTCCCGTCCGTTCGCGCTCCACGGATTCGAGGTTGGCGATCCAGTCGCGGGCGTGTTTCGAGGCTTCGATCACGCCGTCCAGTTCCGCCGAATATCCCGCGCGGATGACGCCCGTGTTTTGCAGCGTCGCGGGCGGATCGTCGTCTATCGCGTTTTGGAGGATAGCCAGCTCCTCGCTGCACTCCGACCACTGACAACTGATCGCTGATGACTGATGACTGATCACTGTCTTCACCTTCGGCAGCTGCGTCAACGTCTCGCGCATGGCGACCAAATCGCGCGGCTGGGCGTGGCCCGCGAGGACGCGGTTGACGAGGCGTTCCAGATCGGCCAGCGGCTTGAGCGCGGCGCGCAGACCGGCGCGCTGCATCCCATCCTCGAAAAAACAAGCCACGCCGTCCTGCCGCGCTCGAATTTTGGCCGCGTCCAGCAACGGCTGGCTCACCCAAACGCGCATGAGACGTTTTCCCATCGGCGTGACGGTGTGGTCCAGCACGCTGAGCAGGGAGCCTTTAACTTCGCCGCGCAGCGTCTCGGTGAGTTCCAAATTTCGACGCGTAGCCGCGTCGAGAGTCATGAATTCGGTGAGCGAGTAGACGCGCAGCCCCGTCAGCAGTTGGAGCGAGTCGGGCTGCGTCTCTTTCAGGTATTGCACGATCGCCCCCGCGGCGCGGACGGGGAGACTTTGCCCCTTGAGCCCGAAGCCCTCCAGCGAGGACGCGTTGAAATGAGAAAGCAGAACCTCCTCGCATTTGCCCGGCTCGAAACGCCAGGCGGGCAGGGAGGTGGGATGCCCAAAGGAGTTGTCGAAGATCTGCTGCGAATCGGGGTGGAGGATTTCAGCGGGATGCAGCCGCGTCAATTCGGCGCGCAGGGATTCGAGCGGCAGCTCGGCGACGGCAAACTCTCCCGTGGTGATGTCCGCGTGGGCAACCGCGGCCCGCCCCTCGTCAAGAATGACCGAGGCGAGGTAGTTGTTCGCGTCGCCGGGCAGGAGGCCGTCCTCCGTCACCGTCCCCGGCGTGACGATCCGCACCACCTTGCGCGGGAAGATACCCTTCGCAGGCTGTTCCCCAACCTGTTCGCAGATGGCGACGTGGTAGCCTTTTTCGATGAGACGGGCGAGGTAGTTTTCGACGGCGTGATAGGGGATGCCCGCCAGCGGGACGCGTACGCCTCCGCCCACGGGACGGGAGGTGAGGACGATATCGAGTTCGCGGGCGGTGATCTCGGCGTCCTCGTCGAAGGTCTCGTAGAAGTCGCCGAGGCGGAAGAAGAGGATCGCGTCGGGATGCTCGCGCTTGATCTCGAGGTATTGCTGGCGGATGGGGGTGACGTCGTCGGTGGGCATGAGAATCAGTTATCAGTGTTCAATTATCAGTTTCCAGTGATTGGTTGTGGTATTTTAGCATAATGGGAAAATGATTCAGGATGAATTTCGTGCTTGATCGCCAAAGGATGTAAACGAATAGGCGGATGGATAGCTCTCTATGCGCTTATCCGCCTCCTATTCGCTATTCATTGTTCAGGTATAGCGCCGCCTCCTGCTCCGACCTTAAAGCCAGCGACGGACCTTCCCGGATTCCCCGCAGCCGGATACAAGTGGACTATAATTCCGCCCGTACATCGCAAATCCTTTCGAGGTTTCCATGACCAAATACCTTGTCGTTGTGGCTGGCAATATTGGGGTAGGCAAGACCTCGCTCACCGAGCGGATCGGCGCGCGCCTCGGCTGGTGGACGGGTTACGAATCCGTGTCGGACAATCCCTATCTCTCCGATTTCTACAGCGACATGCGCTCCTGGTCCTTTCATTTACAGGTCTTCTTCCTCGGTCATCGGGCCGACCAGTACCTCGAAGCCGCGCGCGACCCGCGCTCCGCGATCCTTGACCGCAGCATTTACGAGGACGCGTTCATCTTCGCCCGCGCTCTGCATCACATGGGGAATCTCTCCGAGCGCGATTATCTCGCCTATCGCCGCCTGTTCCAACTGGTAGTGCAGGGACTGCCGCGCCCGAACCTGCTGGTGTATCTCAAGGCGCCTGTTTCCGTCTTGATGGAACGCATCCACCGCCGCGCCCGAAATATCGAGACGGGCATCTCTGCCGACTATCTCTCCCTGCTCGACTCGTTTTACGACGAGTGGCTGAGCGCCTTCGACCTCTGCCCCGTCCTCACCATCCGCACCGACGACCTGGACTTCGTCCACCGCTCCCAGCATTTGGAAACAGTGACGGAGCGCATCCTGGAGAAACTGGCGGGCAAGGAAGTGATGGACTTGAGAGAGTAAAGGTATAATTGTTGAGGAGTATTGGAGGCAGAAATGTTGGACGCGCGCGTTTCCGATCTTACCGTCACAGAATTTAAAGCGTTGATTCGCCAGATCGTCGAAGAAACCCTCGCCGATCTTTTTTCCGATCCTGATGAGGGATTGGAGTTGAGCGACGGATTCCAAAATGAATTACTTCGCTCTTTAAAGTCGGTCAGAGAGGGTGGTGTGGTTTATGATGCTAGTGACGTTGCAAACCGTTTGGGTCTGGAGGATTAGTGGCCCAACTCAAATTTACGCCTGGCGCGGAAAAAGACCTGGCGCGGTTGCATAAACCAATTGCCCGTCTTATTTATAGGCGATTGATTTGGCTGGCAAAAAATTTCGATTTTATTACCCCTGTATCGCTGCAAGGCGAGTTGAAAGATTACAGTAAATTTCGTGTCGGAGATTATCGTATCTTGTACACTCATGATGGAGCGCGTCAATTTCTTATCGTGCATTTTATTCGTCATCGCCGTGAAGTGTACAAAGACAGGTAACTTTTATTGGCAACACTGACATGACCAACCTCCTCTCCCGCATCCCCCTTTTCACCGACCTCCCCGAAACCGAACTCGACCATCTCGTTCAGCGACTGACCGTCATTGAGATTCAGCCCCGCGAAATCCTCTGCCGGGAAGGCGACCCGGGCGAGCATCTGTACGTTGTCGCGGACGGCGAATTGGAGATCCTGCGCGCGGCGGGACTGCCCGAGGAACTCCTCCTCAACGTCATCGGGCCGGGCGAATATCTCGGCGACATGGCGCTTATCATGCCGGGCGGCCAGCGGACCGCCACCGTCCGCGCCCGCACCTCCGCCACCCTGCTGGCGATGAGCCGCCGCGAATTTGACGACCTCCTCAAGCAATATCCGATCCTCGCGTACTCGATGGTGCGCGTGTCCAGCGAGCGTCTGGACGCGACCAACGACGCCACGTTCCGCGACCTGACCGTCAAAAACCGCCAGTTGCAAGAAGCATACGACGAACTGAAAACCGCGCATGAGCAACTCGTCGAGAAAGAACGCCTCGAACGCGAACTTCAGGTGGCTGCCGAAATTCAGCTCAGCATCCTGCCCGACGTCCTCCCGACCCATCCCTGCTTCGACTTCGGCGCGCGCATTGACCCGGCCCGCCAGGTCGGCGGCGATTTCTACGACGTCATCTCCCTCGCCGACGACAAGGTCGCCGTCCTCATCGGCGACGTGGCCGACAAAGGCGTCCCGTCCGCCATCTTCATGGCGCGGGTCCACGCCCTCATCACTTCCGCGATGGACGCCCATCCCGCCCCCGAGCGCGTGCTTCAAAAAGTCAACAAGCACATCACGCGCCTCGAAAAATCCACGCAGTTTGTGACCGCCCTCTATGGGATTCTGGACTGCGCCTCGGGCTTCTTCGACTACGCCCGCGCGGGACACGAACCCCCGCTCCTCCTCAACGCTGACGGGGTCCAGCGCCTCTCTCACAGACCTGGGATGGCCCTCGGCCTCTGGGACGACATTTCGCTCGACGTTGGCCGCGTCCGCCTCGACAAAGGCTCGTCCCTGCTCCTCTTCACCGACGGCCTGACCGACTGCCGCAATCCCGCGGGCGAGGCCTTCGGTTTGGAACGCATCCAGGACGCTTTTCTGGCGTTGCGCGGCCTGTCCGCCCAGGAAGTCTGCGACAGCCTGCTGAAGACCTTGGTGGATTACCAGCAAGGCTCGAAACAGGACGACGATGTGACCTTGGCCGCCATCCACGTCGCGTAGCGAAAAAAAACTGGCTTCATTTACAATACCTTCGCCAAATTGAGGTGAAAAAATAGGGCTTTTCGGGTAAAGTAGGTTTGCAAACACAAACTGAAACCGAGAAGCCCATGACAGAGATTGT
>JAANMT010001595.1_pt1 | contig 21762 bp, 15 predicted proteins | sample 7279711 | NCBI WGS metagenome assembly JAANMT01 (sample SAMN14094538, study PRJNA606508) | bioreactor metagenome | isolation source: A lab-scale SPAN reactor treating ammonium-rich wastewater day 1 | place: Ireland: Galway | collected 2017-01-16 | reverse complement strand
ACGCTTGGGAGCTGACTCGTCTGTCGCCGGCTTTACCTTAAACGAACCTTTCGGGCGACCGCGTCCGCGCTTGGGAGCGGATCCGTCTGTCGTTGCAGGAATTTCAGATATAGTTTCGGATACTTCTGTTTGGAGTGCGGTATCTTTTTTTGCCGCAATTACTTTTTTGGTCGGTGTTTCGCTTGTAAGGCGCAAGGCTTTTGCTACGGTCAGCCCTATATTTGCCGGAGAATCGGCTACAAAGATGCCTGCTTCGCGCATTGCGGCAACTTTTTCTGCGGCTGTTCCTTTACCGCCTGAAATTATCGCCCCTGCATGCCCCATTCTTCTGCCCGGAGGTGCAGTACGCCCCGCAATAAACCCGACAACCGGCTTTGTAACGTATTCTTTCACATAAGCCGCTGCTTCTTCCTCCGCACTTCCGCCGATTTCTCCAATCATAACAATGGCTTTGGTATCGGGGTCTGCATTGAATAATTTTATGGCATCAATAAATTGCGTTCCGACAATCGGGTCGCCGCCTATGCCGATGCAAGTTGACTGCCCCAAACCAATATCGGTTAATTGCTTTACTGCTTCGTAAGTCAGTGTTCCGCTGCGCGAAACGACTCCCACATGCCCGACTGCATGAATAAATCCTGGCATAATGCCGATTTTACATTCGCCGGGCGTAATGATTCCGGGGCAATTAGGCCCGATAAGCCGTGAATTTGAATTATCGAGAGCCGACTTTACCGCTATCATATCGCGTGCGGGAATTCCCTCTGTAATGCAGATAATAAGCGGCATATCAGCCGCTATCGCTTCCAATATGGCATCGGCGGCCATAGAAGCCGGTACAAAAATTATCGAAACGTTTGCCCTCGTCGCTTTTACTGCATCGGATACAGTATTAAATACAAGCACGGGACGGTTAAAAGAGTCATCGCCCTTACCTTCGTACATCAACCCCGCTTTGCCCGGGGTTACGCCGGCTACCACGTTTGTGCCATAGTCCAGCATTTGACTCGTATGGAACGTACCCTCCGAGCCGGTTATGCCTTGCACTAAGACACGAGAGTTTGAATTAACTAAAACACTCATGAAACGAATTGAATTGATTGTGTAAAAGACTTCGAAATTAATACACGAAAATACGGATATTTTTTTATTTTTTATGCCGTATATTTTGATTTATCATAAAATTGCGCAGGTACGGGCACAATTTAATTTTTCAAGCCTTTCAATATACTCGCACTTATGTTTAGCGTGTCAGGCGGCGTATTATATTTGCATGTCGGTGAAAAAGTGCGATTAATTCATCACGTCCCGGCATCTCGAAATCCCGAAAGTCGAATCCGGGCGAAACACCGCACCCCGCAAGTGCAAATCCGTCTTTATCTGCCAATTCTGCGGCAAACCATGTTCCCGCGGGAATTACAATTTGCGGCGTTCCCAAGTCAACACCCAATCTTTGCACACTATACGTTCCGTCGGGTGCAATACAATGCAACAAAATATCGTAGCCGTCGTGGAAATGCCATATTTCATCTTGTCGAATACGATGAAATGCCGAGAAATCATTGCCTTGCAATAAAAAGTAGATTGATGTCGCGTAATTTCGCCGGCTGCCGTATTCAGGCGGCAAAGCACCGGCCGTAATTATTCCCGACGAGCGGTAAATTTCACGATAGCAGCCGCCTTCAACATGCGGCAACAGCCCTAAACGCTCTATCCAATATTCTGCTGTTCTCATAATCTTTCGCTACAGTTTCTCTAACGAATTTCGGCGTAAATTTGCCGTGCACAAGTATCTTTGCCATAAATTTTCATTTATACATTCCATTCGCGTATGGATTCGCCGCTCAATACCGCAGTTCCCGTTCTTATCACCTGCCCGCTCCGAATGGCAGCTATACTCGCCGAAGAGGTTGCCGCACTTGGTTTTCCGATAATCAGACAACATCCGGCCGGCGTGGAAACCGAAGCGACTGCTGTCGGTGCAATGCAACTTAATCTGCATTTGCGCACCGGAACACGTGTCTTGATGCGGCTGACTATCGGCCGCGCAAATTCTCCCGACGATATGTATCGGCTTGTAAATGGCGTAGAATGGGAATCTTTATTGCCCGATAACGGCTATTTCAGCGTAATTTCATCGGTTGATACACCGTCCATTGACAATACGATGTATGCCAATATGAAATGCAAAGATGCGATTGCCGATAGGATCCGCTCCCGTTGCGGAAAACGCCCCGACTCCGGTTCAGATACATCTAAAGCGGTTGTTTTTCTTTATTGGCACGGTTCGTTCTGCTCAGTGTACGTCGATTCGTCCGGCGAACCGCTATCCAAACGAGGCTGGCGCACAATGCCGTTCGCAGCACCAATGCGCGAGAATCTCGCAGCCGCCGTTATTCGCTCCATGCGCTGGAATTCGGCAAGCGGACTTTTTATCAATCCGATGTGCGGCTCCGGAACATTGGCTATCGAGGCTGCTCTTATGGCACGGAATATTCCGTCGGTTTGGGCACGCTCCAATTTCGGATTCATGCATCTGCGAGGTTTCAGTCGCAACCAATGGAAGTCGTTACGCACCAATGCTGAACATACTTTTTGCGATGTTAATCCCGGACAAATTACGGCAACCGATATTTCCTCCCGCGCCATCGAATCTGCCCGGCACAACGCAGAAATGGCAGGTGTTAAAGATATAATTCGTTTTGCAAAATGCGACTTTGCAGAAACGCCCGTTCCACTTGGCGACGGCGTAGTCGCTCTCAATCCAGAATACGGCGAACGGCTTGGAATTGTCGAAGAACTCGAAGCCGAATACCGTCGCATCGGTGATTTTTTCAAACAGAAATGTATCGGCAAATTCGGCTATATTTTCACCGGAAATTTAGATTTGGCCAAATGCGTCGGTTTGCGCCCGAAGCGACGAATCGAGTTTTTTAACGCCGATATAGATTGCCGATTATTAGAATACGAAATGTATGCCGGAAGTAAAAAACGGCCAAGCGAATAAAATTTACCGGTAAAGAAAAATCTCGACAATCACAGAAAATTGTTCTATTTATTCCGAACGTTTTTTACCGGACAAAAGCATACGCCCTCTCTTATACAGTCTCGAGGGCATGGAGTTACATACATTCGAAAAATAGCGGACGGATATAATTCATTCACGGGAACTTCTATTTGTCTTTCCAATGCATAAGCATCTTCAAGAGTATAATCGAACGGCATAACAACGTCCATTTCAATAAAAATATCACGGCCGGATTGACGACTGCGAATAGAACGAAATTCGCAAAAATTATGTAGATTCTCCGACACAACCCCCAATAATTTAAGTTGCATATCCTCATCAAGAGTTCGGTCGAGAATTTGATTCAGTGCCGAACGTCCATGCTTTAACGGAAGGCGGAACGCCAAAGCCACAAGAAGAACAGCCACAGCGGAGTCAAGCAAACGCGCTGCGCCGCCATATCCGGTATTCAGCAGTATAATCCCAATCAAAATATTCGCCGATACTATCAATTCCATAAAACTGTCCAATCGCCAAAGCGCAGCATCGTAATGCAACATTTGGTATTGAAACTTATTCGCATATCGCCGTGTGATTGCTGCCATGCCATACATTGCCGCACCGGAGCCGAGGCTGAAAGTCAGTAGTATCCAGGGACGCTCGCCATGAGCCGTTGTATCCATAAAACCTATGGCATGCACCAAAACGTAGAGCGCAACAAAGGTCAGCAGCGATGCACTTGTAAGCATAGCCAGACTCTCGTATTTTCCGTAGCCGTAATTGAAAGTTGCATCGGCATCGCGGGTTGCGCGGTCAACGGCAGCTATGAACAGCATGGAATTAAGTACATCTACGAGGGCTATCAGACCGTTTGTCGCTATCGAAAGTGAATTTTCACTTGCACCGAGAGCAATACCCGCACCGGCGAGCGTTACGCATAGAAGCAACGAGATTCGAGGTATAAAAGTAGGCGAGCGAAAAGCGAACCATCGCCGAGTAATTGCGCTAAATCGTTGTAAATAATAAGACAGCCTCTGCTGCACAAAATATCGGAGTAATGTTGTGGGCAATAATTACCATTGCAAAATTACAAAATTACGCAGGATTAACGCACTATATTCTATCCTATTCAGAAAATGCCGGCACAATATACGGCAGCCGTAAAAAATATAGACGAAACATAGCGAAAGTTTCCTTGAATTACGCTAAATTGCGCTTACTTTCCCGCAAAAATGCGGCTCTGTTGCAGCTCGTTGCCAATAACTCCGGCCGCATAAAGTTTAATCGTATTTTGCTATGCTTTTCAGCCCCGATTACTCATGTTGGACAAAGAAAATATAGGAACATATCCTCTCGAGAAATTTATAGGCGGGCGCAAGCGTCAATCCTCGTCGGTAGTTGCGGAGTTTGCAGGTGCAAAGGCACCGCCACATTCTCTCGAAGCCGAAATGTCGATTTTGGGTGCAATGATGTTAGACCGTGCCGCTATCGCGAAAGCCGTTGAAATACTCGAATCCGAAGCGTTCTATCGCGAATCCAATAAGCGCATTTATGAAACTATGCTCGCGCTGTTCGAGCGGGGAGTAAGCGTGGATATTATTTCGCTGGCCGAAGAATTACGAAGACGCGGACAACTTGAAACCGTAGGCGGCACGTATTATCTGACGGAAGTCAACGCACAAACTCCAACTGCGGCAAACATAGAACATCATGCAAGGATAGTGCAAGAAAGATACCTGAAGCGTTGCCTGATACAAGTGGCCGGACAAGTGCTAAGCGATTGCTATGATGAAACTTCCGACGCTCTTGAAGAAATCGACAAAGCCGAAACACGGATTTTCGACATAGCCGAAAAACGTTTGCGGCGCGGATTTACTGGTATGGGAAAGCTTGCCCGCGATACGTTCGCCATGATAACGGCTATGATGGACGGTCATCAGCAAGAAGGCATTACGGGCATAGCGTCGGGATTTATGCGGCTTGATGATTTACTTGGCGGCTTTCAGCGGTCAGACTTGATTATTATAGCCGCACGTCCTTCTATGGGAAAAACGGCAATGGCACTTAGCATTGCACGCAATATGGCTATTGAATATCATCAGCCTGTGGCTATATTTTCTATCGAAATGGCTGCTACGCAATTAATGTTGCGCCTGCTTAGTGCCGAAGCCAAAATAAATGCACACGTAATCCGCACGAATAGGCTTGACCACGATTCTATGCCCAAACTCGTAGAGGCACTGGGACGTTTGGCCGAAGCCCCTATATTTATAGACGACAGCCCAAGTCTTACAATAATGGAAATTCGCGCAAAAACCCGCCGCCTGAAAGCCGAGCAAAACATACAAGCCGTTATAGTAGATTATTTGCAGTTGATTCACTCGCCGAAAGCCGAAAGCCGTGAGCGCGAAATTTCAATAATCTCGCGTTCGCTGAAACAAATAGCCAAAGAACTTGATATACCCGTAATTGCTCTCGCACAATTGAATCGCGGAGTAGAGGCACGCTCAGATAAAACGCCTATGCTGTCAGATTTGCGCGAAAGCGGCTCGATAGAGCAAGATGCCGACGTGGTAATGTTCGTAAATCGCCGCGAGCAATACGGTATCCAAACTTACGACGACGGCTCGCCCACGCCCGGAACAGGCGAACTTATCATAGGGAAGCAACGGAATGGCCCGACGGGAACGGTGAAGCTTGCATACTTAAAAGATTTTGCACGATTCGAAAATCTGTCGTATCAATACGACGAGCCGCCGCCGTATTTCGACCAATTGCCCGATGCTTCGGTATTTTAACATCTTAGACGTATGCCGGCCTGTGAAAACAGAGGCGGCGATTGTACAGATATTAGGCGTTTCTTAGTTGGATTCGGTATAGTTCCCAAGATAAAAGCAGACGCATGAAAACCCGGATTGAAGCGTCAACGCAGCCGCGAATTACACCGAAAAATTATTTAATATCTTTTTATACGCGATTGTGAAATCTCTTGCAGACATTCTTCCGGCACTTGTTCCCGCAAAGGTCTACGGAATTCCCGACCGGCTTGTCAGTTCAGTTGAATACGACTCGCGACGTTGCCGCGAATATTCGCTTTTTGCCGCTATGCCCGGTGCAGCCACCGACGGACACTTGTATATAGAAGCGGCGGAAATTGCAGGAGCAAGAACAATTATTTGTGAGCGGCTACCCGATAATTACCGTGCGGAATGTACTTATGTAGTTGTTCCAGATGCTCGCGCCGCTCTTGCCGCGGCTGCACACACATTTCATGACAATCCGGCCAACGGCATGCGTATTATTGGAGTTACCGGAACAAACGGAAAAACGACCGTAACTTTCCTATTGAAATCGATATTTGAAGCAGCCGGCGAAAAAGTAGGGCTTATCGGCACTACCGGTAATTATTTAGGCGAAGAAATGCTGCCTGCCGCACACACTACACCCGAATCGCCGGAATTATGCAAATTACTTGTTGATATGAGACAACTTGGCGTTACTACCGTAATTATGGAGGTAAGTTCGCATGCCCTGGCATTACGCAGAGTAGTCGGAATACCGTTCTCGGCGGCATTATTCACCAATTTGACGCACGACCATCTGGACTTTCACGGAACAATGGAGAATTATTCACGTGCAAAGAAAACTCTGTTCGACTCGTTGCTGCCCAATGCTATTGCTATTGCCAACGGCGATTCCGGATATTCTATGTATATGCTGTGCGAAACAAATGCACAACGTTCGTTTTTAACCGGCCGCGAAGACCGATTTGATGCCGTAATCAGCGAAGAAAAAATAGCACTCGGAGGCTCGACTTTTACCCTGACATTGCAAGGCAGACTACCCGAAAAACTGCACGGGGCAGCCAAGTTTTCTATTTTGTCACCCGGCCATTACAACGTGGAGAACGCGGCTTTATGCATTGTTTTAGCAAAACTGTTAGGCTTGCCTAATCGCAATATTTCACAAGGACTTGCAATATCGGAAGGTGCTCCCGGACGAATGAAGCAGGTGAAACTGAAAAGTGGTGCCACAGCATTTATAGATTATGCTCATACGCCCGATGCTCTCCGAAAATCTATGCAAACTTGCCGCGAACTGCTTCCGCAGGGCGGACGTTTGCTTATTGTATTCGGTTGCGGTGGCAATCGCGACCCGTTCAAGCGTCCGATAATGGGTAATATAGCCGCCGAAATAGCCGATATTGTGTTTATTACAGCCGATAATCCGCGCTTTGAATCGCTCGAATCTATAATTCAGGAAATTATATCGGGTGTTCCCGAAAAACTGCGGCCGAATGTCCGAACAATTCTTTCGCGCCGTGCAGCCATAAGAGAGGCGGCGGCAATAGCCGGAGCAAATGATATTATCATCATAGCCGGAAAAGGACATGAAACATATCAAATCATAGGCAATGAAACTATATATTTTAACGATGCCGAAGAAATAGCCAAAGCCGACCGAGCCTTGGCAAGCGCGTAGCCACCCATATTTTTGAGATATTTTACCGGAAATTTCCGAAAAGTAACGCTTGCATCTCTGTCATTTATGCCCGATTTCTTGCTGAAAGCCAATGCACTCGCTCATTCGTTTACAAGAGGCAAATATGTTGTTTCCGATATTTCGTTCGAACTTACCGGCGGACAAACAATAGGAATTGCAGGTGCAAACGGCACCGGAAAATCTACTTTGGTGAAAATACTTTGCGGCGCACTTACTCCTATGGCCGGTGAGGTCTTGTTTGTAGTGGAAGGGCACGCCATCCGGGGCGACGACTTTCGACTGCACAGCGGATTAGTAGCCCCATATCTTGCGCTGTACGAAGAGTTTACCCCCGACGAACTTTGCCGTATAATTCAGAAAATTCGTGGTTTGGACATAGATGAAACATATTTGGATTCGCTTCTGAATATGTTTTCCATCGCAAAACGGCGCAACGATATTATCAAGACATTTTCGTCGGGAATGAAACAACGCATAAAATTCATTGTTGCGGCTATTCACCGCCCCCTCATTCTATTTCTCGACGAACCGTCGTCTAATCTTGATGCACCCGGACGCACGGCAATTATTTCTCTTATGCAAGCACATCTGGTAGACGGCGGCGGCATAATTCTTGCTACGAACGAACCAAACGAATTATCGTTGTGCGATTCTATCATTTCCGTTGAATAATTGCCATGAAAACTATCCGCCTGATTATGCTTGTTGCAGCTTTCGCGCTTGGTTGCTCCGACTCGGCAAAACTGCAAAGTCAACCGAAACAACCAGCCGCCCCACCGGAATCGAGTAATTTTCTGACTTACTTGTGCAAACTCAGATTGCCCGACAATCTATCATTCTGCGGCGAGCGTGTTCCGCTTGAAATTCCGGAGGTGCGAGAGCGTGCCGAAAGAGAATTTTTCTTAAATCTGCAATCTCCCGGGCAAATCATACTATACGCAAAACGTGCCGGACGATATTTTCCCTTATTTGAAAAAATTCTGAAAACCGAAGGCGTTCCCGATGATTTGAAATATTTAGCATTGGCTGAAAGTGCTCTTTTTATGGCACGTTCGCCCAAAGATGCCGTAGGTTTATGGCAATTTATCCCCGCTACCGGCAAACGCATGGGGTTGCAAATCGACGAATATGTAGACGAGAGGCGCAATCCCGAAAAAAGCACCGCAGCCGCTGTTGAATACTTGCGAAGCGGATACAAAGCTTCCGGAGGCTGGACGCTCACCGCAGCCGGATATAATATGGGGCATGAAAATCTGCGCGAAAATTTAGCGTTTCAAAACAAAGATAATTTCTACGATTTATATCTTAACGAGGAAACATCGCGTTATATTCTGCGTATTGCAATCATAAAAGAAATTTTGGGCAATCCGGCAAAATACGGACTGCTTCTTGATGCCGACGATGTTTATACGCCTCAAAAAACGAGAACCGTCGAGTGGAGCGACGATATTCCGTCTGTTTCGGAATGGGCAACCTCACAAGGAACTACCTATAAAGACGTAAAGTTACTGAATCCTTGGATTCTAAAGCGCAATTTGCCTCGGCCTAAATCAGGGCAATATCGGATTCTTGTTCCGGCAAAATAAATCCTTACAAGATTTCTATTAGAACTAAACCGTTTTATTTTTTTTCGGGCGCGAAATGCCGCTCAAGCAAAAATACCCTCGTGTCGTAATAGCAGGTGCCGGATTCGGCGGTCTGAATGTAGCCAAAACGCTAATCGACTCTCCTTTTGAGGTACTGCTTATTGATAAAACAAATCATCATCTGTTTCAGCCTTTGCTTTATCAAGTCGCGGCCGCCGCACTTTCGCCCGCTGAAATTGCGGCACCTATTCGCACAATATTTCGCGGTGTGCGCAACGTGCAGGTAGAAATGGACGAGGCAATAAGCGTAAATCCATCTCAAAAGATACTTACATTGAAATCATTGGGGGAAATAAGTTTTGACTACCTTGTTCTTGCACCCGGATCACGCCACTCGTATTTCGGACATTCCGAATGGGGTGCCGATGCTCCCGGACTTAAAACGCTTGACGACGCATTGCATATTCGCGAAAAAGTATTAACGTCATTTGAACACGCCGAACATCTACGCAGAAAAACAGAAACTGCCAAGTATCTAACATTTATCGTAGTTGGCGGCGGTCCTACCGGCGTTGAAATTGCAGGCGCATTGGCAGAAATAGGCAAGAATACTATGTTGCCGGATTTCCCTATATTAAAACAAAGCGATATTGCAATTTTTCTAGTTGAGGCCGGCGACAGAATATTATCTGCGTTTCCGCCTCAACTTTCCGAACACGCACGGCTTTCGCTGGAGTCGCTCGGCGTTCGAGTTATGTGCAACGCAACCGTACAAGACGTTAAGTCCGATTGCGTTGAAATTAAGCGAAAAAGCGGAGCGACCGAACAAATCGCCACGGCAACAATTATTTGGGCCGCCGGCAACAATGCTTCCCCCCTATTGCAAACATTTAAGGCAGAACTTGACGACAACGGACGTGTATTAGTTCGGTCAGACTGCAGCTTGCCCGACCACCCCGATATTTTCGTAATAGGCGATGCGGCAAATTTCAAAGGTTCGAACGGTAATCCGTTGCCCGGACTTTGTCCCGTTGCAATTCAACAAGGGCGATATGTCGGCTCGGTAATAAAAAAAAGATTGTCGCCGGAAAATCGCAAACCTTTCAAATACTTCGATAAAGGAACTATGGCTACAATTGGACGGGCAAAAGCAGTAGCCGTAAGTGCAGGAATTTCATTTACGGGATTTTTAGCATGGTTCCTTTGGGCATTCGTGCATATCTATTTTCTGATAAGTTTCCGCAATCGTTTGCGCGTAATGGTAGAATGGATTTGGTATTACATCACTTTTCAACCCGGTGCGCGATTGATTATACAGAGAATGCAAAGACAGAGCGAAACTAGATAATTACGTTTTAGGAAATTCATCGGCCGCTTCATTGTTCGCTGTTTCGTTTATTTCACGCAATACAGCCTTCGCGTGATCCGTATCGCTTATTGAAACTTTGAGTTCTGCACTGCCTACCGTGTTTCCGATTGGTAAAATTGACGACATATACTCGTTAAATATATATGTTTCTATTCCTTCGCTTTGTAAACGTACCGCCACAATATGGGCTTGTAATGCGTTATCGAAGGTTGCCACTGTAATCAACGTTTCTTCTTGCATTGTATATTTTGTAAAGTTGATGATTATATTCCGATTTCTGTTTCTGCTCGCAAATATAATCCGTTACCGTACGTTTTGCGCCAACATTGATATTATTTTTCAACATATAACTTCATATAATACCGGCAACTTCACTATAAATAACAAACTTACAATATATGTTTAAAATTTCTGTTTTAACTGTCGGCGACGAAATTTGTATTGGCCAAGTTGTTAATACAAACGCCGCATGGATAGCAACCGAATGTACGCAACTTGGCTGTAGAGTTGCCGCCCACTCAATTATTGGCGATGAGAAACAAGAAATAACCGAAGAACTTAAACGATTACTCGGATTTTCAGATTTCGTCATTATTACCGGCGGACTTGGACCGACCCACGATGACGTTACGAAAGACGCTCTTTGCGAGTTTTTCGATGATACTTTAGTGCTGCATGAGCCTACTTTACATTTTTTAACGAACTTATTATTACGTCGCGGACTTGCTCTTTCCGAGCGCAATAAAACGCAAGCATTTTTACCTTCAAAATGTCGTGTTATTACAAATTTTCGCGGTACCGCACCGGGAATGATGTTTGAGCGTGACGGCAAAACAATAATTTCGTTGCCGGGAGTTCCGGCTGAAATGCAAGGTATTATGACAGAGTTTGTTCTGCCTTATATTGCAGAATTATCGCGGGGGAAAGAGTGCGTCAGTTATCGTACACTTTTAACCACCGGAATAACTGAGGCTAATTTAGCAGATTTAATCGGCGAACCTGCGGAATTTTTAGAAAGCGGCACACTTGCTTTTTTACCGTCATATCAAGGTGCGCGGCTAAGAATAGGAGTGCGCGGCACATCAGCCGAAGAAATTGATGCCAAAATTGCACGTATCGAAGAAGTGATACGCAACCGTGCCGGTAAATTTATTTTCGGCACAGACGACGATTCTTTGGTTTCGGTCGCGGCACGATTGCTCGTCGAGCGGGGCGAAACGATTGCCGTAGCCGAATCTTGCACGGGCGGATTACTTGGCGCGGCACTTACCGACATAGCAGGCAGCTCGTCTTATTTTCAAGGTGGCGTAATCACTTACAGCAATAATTCAAAAGAGAGCGAGCTTGGAGTTAATAGAGAAACCCTTGTAAAATTCGGTGCCGTAAGCGGCGAAACGGTTGAGGAAATGGCAATAGCAGTTTGCTTAAAATTCAAGGCTGTATATGGTATTGCCATCAGCGGAACAGCCGGGCCCGGCGGCGGTTCGGCAGACAAACCGGTTGGAACTGTTTGGATAGCGCTTGCAAGTTCGGGCGATGTAATATCGCGAAAATTCATTTTCGGCAGCGACAGACGCATCAATCGCGAACGTACCGTAGGAGCGGCACTTGCAATGCTAATGGAGAAATTAAGGGGTAAATAAGTGAAAAAAAGCGATAAGTCGGAATATCCGGTAATTCTGGCGATTGAGTCTTCTTGCGACGACACTTCGGCGGCAGTAATAAGCAACGGTAAAGTTCAAAGTAATATCATATCCTCGCAGTTAATACATTCGCAATACGGCGGAGTAATTCCCGAGCTTGCTTCGCGGGCACATTTACAAGCCGTAGGAACAACAGTTCGCGCCGCATTGGAACGGGCGAAAATAAACATACAAGATATTGATGCTGTTGCTGTTACAACTTCGCCCGGGCTTGCCGGTTCGCTTATCGTAGGCTCGCATTTTGCAAAAGGGCTGGCCATACGATACGGTTTGCCGATTATACCGATAAATCATATAGAAGGACATTTATATTCCGGCTGTTTGGAAGATGATTCGCTTGAATTTCCGTTTATTGCACTTGTTGCAAGCGGCGGACATACAGCCTTGTTCTATACAGAATCTTACGAAAAATATACGCTTCTTGGCTCAACGATTGATGATGCAGCCGGAGAAGCATTCGATAAGACTGCCAAATTATTAGGCTTAGGCTATCCCGGCGGACCCGAAATAGACCGCCTGGCAAAACAAGGAAATCCGGCTAAATTTATCTTTCCGCGTTCGATGATGCACGACGGCACGTATAATTTCAGTTTCAGCGGCTTCAAAACATCGATTCGTTATTTTATCGAACGAGAGTTTCCGAATGGTGTGCCACAGGAAATTTTACCTGATATATGCGCTTCGGCGCAAGAAGCTGTTGCGGAGGTTCTCGTTGCAAAGACCATGCGCGCAACGAAAGAAAAAAATGCGGATGCAATAGTCGTATCGGGCGGTGTTTCGGCAAATTCGCGCCTGCGAGAAATATTTGCGGAAAAAGCATCGAAAACAGGCACTAAACTTGTAATACCGCGAATGAGTTATTGTGTAGATAATGCGGCAATGATTGGCTTTGCAGCTGCGCGAAAACTTATCGAATACGGTACGGAAGCATTTCGCGACTATACTTTTTGCGTATCGTCTTCGGCTTTGCGTGCGGAACGTAAACATTAGCGTTTATTAGAAAATACATTTACGCCAAATTAAACGACAAAAGCCGATACTGAAATGAACAGCATCGGCTTTTGTTTCTCGAGATTCGGCTCAATTTACCGAACGATTGTAAATGGCAATGTTATAGTTTCAGCGGCGCAACGCAAGACCACATAATATGCACCTGCCGGAAGTTTTGCAGCATCAATAGAAGCATTGTACTTTCCGGGCGACATTGTGTTCGAGCCTAGATTTAACATCTCGCGCCCTGTCATATCAACCACGTTTATTGCTACGGTTTGCGGAGTATTTCCGCCTACAGTATAGGAAATTGAAGATACTGTAGCAGTAGGATTCGGCTGTGCCGAAGCGGTCAGTATAATTCCGCTAACCGCCCCGTCTTCGTTGACACCCGTTGCGATGCCCTCACCTACTGCATCAATGGTAAATTCATCGGTTCCGCCGCCGGCAAACTCGGATTTCACAATCATTTTAGTTCCGAACAGTCCGCTTCCGCCCGGTGTAAATACAATAGTAACAGGCAGTTTTTTATTTGCAGTTGCCGTACCGATAAATGTATTGGGTTTAAAGCCTTTAGTAGCAAATTTAGCATTTTCGCCGCCAACGAACTCTATTGACTTAACGGTCATTTCTTTTGTGCCGGTATTTGTAAGCACTACGGACAATTCTTTTGACTCGCTTACCTGGCCAAAATCGAGTTTTTCACTGCTTGCGGTCAGTACAGATTTAGCCGATGCAGTTACTTTTCCTTTGCCGCGAAGATCCATTGTATAAGTATTATTTTCCTCGTTACCGGAGTTTGACGTAACCACAACTGACGCGAGAAAATCTTTTTCTGCATCGGGTGCAAATTTTACTTTCAGTGTACGTTTTTCATTTGCGTCCAAAGTAAACGGAACCGTTGCTCCGTCAGTAATCGTAAAGTTTTTATCGTCGATACCGGCTACTTCGATTGTACTGACTGTGAGAGGGGCGGCACCGATATTCATAACGTCAATTGTTTTTTCTTGGCTTTGGTTTACCTCTATTGAGCCGTAATCAATGACATCTGACGAAGAAGATATTTCGGGCAATTTCGGTTTCAAGTCACCGATAAGATATTCCGTAATTTTCGCCATGAAATCGTTAGGCGCACCGCCATTTAACGCTTCGATGCCAAATGTCAAATAAACTAATTTTGCTTTGTCTTTTTCATAACGAACACCTACTATATTGGCCGGTTTTTCTTCGCTAAAGAAGCATGGTATGGATTTACTTCCGGTTTGCAGTTTCATAATATCCGTCCAGAATGAATGACCTGAGCCGGGTGTGCTGGGATTGCCTAACGAAGCAAGTTGGTCTCCAACCACATCGTCGGTTACTCCGCGGATATTAAATTTATCAATTGTAACCGAAATATTATTACCGCTTTGCGTTTCAGTGAAACGGGCTTTAGCGTCGCTTAACGATACTCCGAGCGTATTGGAAAATAATGCGATGGCATCGTTGTTCTTGCCTTGTGCAGATGCTGCAGATTGGTCTAAAGCCCACCACAAAGAATGCGGCGCAGAAACAAACACACGTTTTCCGGCGGACAGCCAGCCGCTGATTTGTTTTGCAAAATTCGGAAAATTCACGCCCGGTGCGGCTGCTATCGGCAAACCGATTTTTGCACTCTGATAGTTTTGTTGATCAAAGTATCCGCCATGGATCGGAAGATAGAATAATACAAAGTTTGATTGGTATGCAGCAAGTACCTGTTCGTTAAATTGCAACTGAATAAGGCCTTTTTGAAGTTCTGCATCATTCATAAATGCGGTAGCATACTTATCTACACCGTTAAACACAGGCACTAAACCGGAGATATAAGCATATTTACTGTTCTCATTCAGGCAATACACAGAAGTCGAGTTTGTTTTAGGGTCAATTCCGGCTATCTGACGAGGCGTGGCCGATACTATAAAGTTGGCAAGTGCCGGGCTGGCATCGGCCGGAACTTGAAAACTGATTTTAGCCGTAACGGTTCCGTTTGCCGGAATTGTTGCCGACTCAGGTGTTACGGACACTTCCCAGCCGCCGGGATTTACGCTTTTTGCATCGTCAATCGCTATATCCACCGTGATTGGTGCTGTATGTGGATTGGAAATTTTAATTTCCTGATCTTTCGTTACGCCAAGTTTTGCCGTAAGATACGGTGTAGGCGGTACGACCAAACCAGGCTTGACCGAACGAACCGTCAGGCGCTCTTCTACCGAGTTCAGAATCTGACGTTGACTTGTATTTTGGTTATATTGTTGTACCACGCCAACCAAATGGATACGGTCTGTTTTCCAAGCAGAATTTAACGAAAGAGTATACGTGTAAGTTACAGATTGACCTGCGCTTACTGTAGCCGGAATGCTTCCGGCCGTTCCCCACGAACTGCCCATCATCTTGCGCACAACATGGCGATGAGCATATCCTTTTATCGGACTACCTTTACCGTAAAAAGGATGCCCTTGCTGGTTGTTGAAAGCATTTACTTGGTCGTAAGCAGGCCCCGAACCAACCACGCTATCCTCTACTATATACAAGTTGAAACGAAAATCGCCGGACATTGCCGTAAAGAAATCTGCCTTAACGGTAACGGAAAGCGAGCGGTTGATGGAATTATAGGTTACTTTGCTTAGAGAAACATCAACCACGGCAGGGTTGCGTATCATATTGGGAATATATTGCGCCCAATTCGTAGGATAAATTCCGGTATACACCCTATTCAATGCACCGGAAGGATAACCGCCTTTGTATGGTTGCAAATCGGTGTCTTCGGGATTTATAACCATTCCGTCGCCATTGTGTATAGCAACTACAGTTACATCGTCAGGGTATAATTGCGCCAATTCGTCAATTGCAACTGCACCATTAGGGCAATATTGACACCAAGCACCGGTAAACTCTTCTATAAGCACGCGTTGCGCCGGTTGAGCCGTAGCCAGCGTAAATAACGAAGCTACAGCCAGCACAGCCGCCGCAGCCAATCGTACAATTTGTTTCATCGTTTGCCTCGATATAATTAGAAAAAGTGAAACTGTGTTTAATCAAATTATAAGAACGGCAATGAAATTCACGCCGTTTTATTCTGTAATGACCTTTTTTTTTGCATTTCGTTACGCCAAATTAGCAAATTTTCACAATAATAATATAAAGAAAATTTTCAAACGTAAAAACACTGACCAACAGCACAAACGCAGCATATATTCTAAAGTACTTTCAATCTGTACCAACTACACTAAAACGCTATTTCTTATCCAGATATTGAAAGGTTTGCCGTTACAATTTTATCCATTAATTCTATCGGTATACTTATACTGCGCTTGGCAAGCACTTATACGGTTCATTACTTACGTCAATACAGCGCATTGCAGTAAATTTTACATGACTTACAAAGTATTTTTCGAAGTAACTTAAAATGTGTCAAACAGATAGCTATAAAAAAAAAAGGCGGAAAACAAAAAATTTCCACCTTCTTTTCAGCCTTGAATAATAAGCGATGATATTTTAATTCAAAGCTCGGCCGTTTCGTTTATTTCGACGATTTTACGTTAATGCACGCGCCTAATCCTCAGTTTGGAATGCCATAACTTCGTCGTACACGGCTTGTACTATTTCACTTTCTTTGATACGGCGCACTATTTCGCCTTTTCGATATAAAATTCCGACACCTTTTCCTGCGGCAATACCTATATCGGCATCGCTGGCTTCGCCCGGGCCATTTACCACGCAACCGAGCAAAGCAATTTTAACCGGCTTTTTAATTCCTTTTAATCGTTCTTCAAGCTCGTTGGTAATAGTAAATAGATCCACTTCAAGCCGGCCGCAAGTCGGGCAGGCGATAATTTCAACGCTGCGTTGAGCAAGCCCTATAGTGCGAAGAATTTCTTTGCCGACCTCGACTTCTTTTTCAGGTTCATCGGTCAGCGATACACGAACAGTATCGCCTATTCCCTCTGCCAGCAAGGTTCCTATACCAACAGCCGATTTAATCGTGCCTACGCGAATCGTGCCTGCTTCCGTAACACCGAGATGAAGCGGAAAATCCGTTTTTTCGGCTATCATGCGGTAGGCCTCAATCATAAGCCTAACATCGGTCGATTTTACGGAAATGACCACGTCGTCAAATCCGCAATCGGCCGCTATATCGGCATGGCGCATTGCACTTTCGTAAAGAGCCTCCGCGGTGGGATAGCCGTGTTTCAGCAGTATATCGCGCTCAAGAGAGCCGGAATTAACGCCAATCCTAATCGGAATACCACGTTCTTTGGCTTTTGTAAGAACCTCTTTAATACGCTCGCGGCTACCTATATTACCGGGATTGATTCGGACTTTTGCCACTCCGCCTTCAATGGCTTTCAGGGCAAAAATATGATTGAAATGTATGTCGGCTACAATAGGCACATTCGATTGACGAACAATTTCGCCAATGGATTCGGCCGCTTCTTTATCGTTAACCGTTACGCGAATAATATCAGCACCGGCCTCGGCGCAACGTTGAATTTGCGCTACGGTTGCTACTATATCATGCGTTTTTGTTTTGGTCATTGTTTGCACGCTGACCGGAGCAAGCCCGCCTACCGGAATATCGCCCACCATAACGCGGCGGCTTATGCGGCGGCGATACGGCTGCGTTGCAAACGGCACTTCGTCCGGGCGATTATTATCCGTGCCTAAGACTGTAAGTTGCATTGTAATTATATGTTTATGCGCTTCAAGCTTTATTCTTTTTTCTTGCTGACCTCATAGAGTATTCGTTTTTCCTCGTCGGAAAGCGAACTGAAGCCTGTTGCCGAGATTTTATCGAGTATATTATTAACTTCATCTTCGGTTATTTCATGCCCGCCATAATACAGCCCCGTGCCTCGGCGGCCTGCGGTATTTCGTCTGCGTTTGGGTTGGATTCGTATATTTCGCCGTTCGAATAATGCGAATAATCGGTCGAAAGCGGCAAATATGCGCAAGTCGTCGCCGTGTTTCAACAGCATATATCCGACGAAAGCTCCGCCCAGATGCGCAAAATGCGCCACGCCCGAATTAGTGTCTATCAATCCCGAAATAAGGTCAATTGCTGCATAAACGATAACGAATATTTTGGCCGGAACGGGAAAGAATAGCGGAAACATAATTATAGGTCGGTCGGGAAACGTAAGACCGAAAGCAAGCAATATACCGAAAACTGCACCGGAAGCACCTACCGTAGGAGCGGCGGCCATATCGGGCAATAACGGTGTAAGTAATTGAATTACACCGGCACCGACACCGCATAACAGATAGAAAATCAGAAATCGCCGCGACCCCCAGAGCGTTTCCAATTCCACGCCGAACATCCATAACGCCAGCATATTAAAGAAAATATGCGAGAAGCCGGCATGCAAAAACAAGTACGTAACTATTTGCCAAGGATAAAATGCAGTATCTTCTACGCCGAAAACAGGCTGTAGTGCAAATATCTTTTCAAACAAATATGAGAGCTTTTGTCCGTGCCAAGACAAAGAGCCGATAAAAAACGCACTAAACAGAAATATTACCACATTGCTGATAAGCAATGCTTTAATGACCGGAGGAAAAAGCGAAAATTTATTGCGCTGCGGTTGACGGAAATTGTAATCGCGGTCGCTATAGCTCATAGATGTCTCCTGATTTTAGCCGCTGTTTTCGAGATTGAACTCTTAGTATTCGAGAGCGGCAACACCGGGCAATGTTTTTCCTTCGAGAAATTCGAGCGAAGCACCGCCGCCCGTAGAAACATGGCTTACTGTGTCGGAAAGTCCGAATTGAGCCATCGCCGCCGCCGAATCGCCGCCGCCTACTATTGTTATCGAGCCGTTAAGCGTTGCTTCGGCCATGGCTTCGGCAACCGAGCGTGTTCCCGCTGCAAAATTCGACATTTCAAATACGCCCATAGGCCCATTCCATACGATAGTCTTTGCGGCAAGAATTTCCAGCCTGAATATAGCGGCTGTTTTTGGACCTATATCCAGGCCGCGCCATCCGTCGGGAATAAACTCGGCATCTACTGTCTTGCGCTCCGTATCATTAGAAAACTCTGTTGAAGCAATCGTGTCGGCAGGCAGTATCAGGCGCACATTTTTACTCTTGGCTTCACTTAGTATCTTGCGCGCCATGGCTACGCGGTCGTCTTCCACCATTGAATCGCCCGTTTCGCCGCCCATCGCTTTTAAGAACGTGAACATCATTCCGCCGCCGATAAGAATAACGTCGCATTTATCCAAAAGATTAGAGAGAACGTCTATTTTACCGGACACTTTTGCACCGCCCAAAATAGCCAACAGAGGGTGCTCGGGCGAACCTATTACCGACCCTAAGTATTTTATTTCTTTGAGCATCAGCAACCCTGCGCCGCGCTCCGGAAAAAATTCGGTTATTCCCGCCGTGCTTGCATGCGCCCGATGTGCCGCACCGAAAGCGTCATTTACATAAACATCGCCGAGTGCGGCCAATCTCTTGGCAAATTCCGTATCGTTAGCCTCTTCTTCTGCATAGAAACGCAGATTCTGCAACAATACGGCCTCGCCTTGCTTGGCATTTTTCACCGTTTTTTCGGCTTCCTCACCAATGCAATCATTTGCAAAATATACCGTAACATCTTGCAGTAACTCAGTTAATCGAAGGGCGACCGATGCCAATTCATATTTTGGGTTGGGGCTGCCTTTCGGGCGACCAAGATGCGACATGAGAATAGGGATTCCGCCCTTTTCGATAATATTTCGAATTGTAGGTATTGCCGCCGCTATGCGGGTATCATCTGCTATTGTTCCGTCGCTGTTTTGCGGAACATTAAAATCTACACGACAAAGAACGCGCTTTCCTTCCAAATTCAAGTCTGAAACTGAGCGTATCATTGTCTTCGGATGCTTGCTTGACGACCGTCTTACACGTATTTCTGGCATTATTCCACCGTTACGCTTTTGGCTAAATTTCTTGGCATATCAACATTTGTTCCTCGCTCTACCGCAATATAATATGCTAATAGTTGCAAGGGTATGGTAGCCAATATCGGTTGCAATATCGGCAAAGTATTGGGTATATAGATAACGCTTTCGGCTAATTTCTGTATATGCGTATCACCTTCGCCGGCAATAGCTATGATGCGTCCGCCGCGGGCGCGCACTTCCTCTATATTCGACAAAGTTTTTTCGTACAATTCATCTTTCGGCACTATAAACAGTGCCGGCGTTTTATCGTCAATCAAGGCAATAGGCCCGTGCTTCATTTCTGCGGCCGGATAGCCTTGCGCGTTGATGTAACTGATTTCTTTCAGTTTCAATGCGCCTTCGAGAGCAACGGGGAAATTCGCACCGCGCCCCAAGAAAAAGAAATTATCCGCTTTGGCGTATTCCTGCGCTATGCTTCGCACCGACTCGGCATGGTCGAGAATAAACTGTATTTTTTCAGGAATAGTGCGAAGTGCTTCTGCAATCATACTTCCTTCTAATTGTGAAAGAGAATGCATACGCCCCAAATAAAGAGCAAGCAATGCCAGAGCCGCAAGTTGCGAAGTGAATGCTTTTGTGGAGGCCACGCCGATTTCCGGCCCTGCGTGAATATACACTCCGGCATCTGTCGAGCGTGCTATCGTACTTCCTACCACGTTCACAACGCCCAAAATCGTTGCTCCTTTTAATTTTGCCTCGCGCAATGCCGCCAATGTGTCGGCAGTTTCGCCGCTTTGCGAAATTGCAATTACTACGTCGTCGGCCGAAATAATCGGATTGCGATAGCGAAACTCTGAGGCATATTCAACCTCCACCGGAATTTTCGCCAAGCGTTCAAGCATATATTCGCCTGCCAAGCCTGCATGCCAAGCCGTGCCGCAACCAAGTAAAATCAATCTTTTTGCATTACGAATCTTGTCCTCTACCAAACGCAGACCGCCAAGTTTTACATTGCCGTCTTCAACCATAAGACGTCCGCGCATGGCATCGCGAAAAGACGTTGGCTGTTCGTATATTTCTTTGAGCATAAAATGCGCAAACCCGCCTTTTTCAATGCTTTCCACATCGTAATCGAGCTCGTGTATTTTACCTTTCGTTGCAACGTTCTGAATTGTTTTGGTGAGGCAGCCGCCGCGACGTATCACCGCCATTTCATTATCTTCGAGATATATTACTTGCCGCGTATGCTGAATAATGGCCGAAGCATCGGAGGCGGCAATGTATTCTCCCTCGCCCATACCGATAACTATCGGGCTTCCGCGCCGTGCAACTATTAAAATATCGCGGTCATGGCTCGATACCATAGCCAAGCCGAATGTACCTTCTATTTCTGATAAAGCGGCACGTGCTGCTTCTTCAAGGTTGCGCAACCTCTCATAATGACAGCCTATAAGAACAGCTAAAACTTCGGAATCTGTTTCCGAACGGAAAATGTATCCTTTTTCGGAAAGTTTGCTTTTGATTGCGGCGTGATTTTCGATTATTCCGTTATGAACAATGGCTATCGCACCCGAATTGTCCGTATGCGGATGTGCGTTTGCGTCAGTCGGTGCGCCATGCGTAGCCCAACGAGTATGACCAACGCCCAATGTAGCGCGAAGTTCGCCGTATTTAACGCGGCGGTCAAGTTCGGCTA
>JAANMT010001593.1_pt1 | contig 21776 bp, 19 predicted proteins | sample 7279711 | NCBI WGS metagenome assembly JAANMT01 (sample SAMN14094538, study PRJNA606508) | bioreactor metagenome | isolation source: A lab-scale SPAN reactor treating ammonium-rich wastewater day 1 | place: Ireland: Galway | collected 2017-01-16 | reverse complement strand
GTTCCGCCGCCGGATGCTCGATCCCCAGAGAGAACAGAAGGTGATCGTCATACGCGCAAGGCAGCCATGCCTTGATTCCCGCGAACGTGCGGTCGTACTGCCGCCGCAAACTGCGGTAATAGTCGGCGGCGATGACGTTGGCCAAGCATTGCAACTCCGCGTCGTTCGCGGGCGGCGAGCCGTTCAGCGTGTTCGCCCAGCAGGTGGAATGAACCACCTTCGTTTCGCCCGTCGCCACCACCAAATCATGGTCCCAATCCGTCGTGTGACAGCCGTAATGGTGCGGATACGAGACGATCGAATCGCCGTCCTGAACGTACTCGCCATCTTCCTCGGTAATTTGCGGAAAGACGGATTCGACGTACTCGGGAACGACGGGCGAGCCGAACGCATCGCCCGCAGTTTGCTCCCAGGGAATCAGGCCGGCAATGTTCGCGGTAAGTTGGGTGTCGGCGTCCGCAAAGCTCATCAGGCGGCAGGCGCCGTCCAGTTGGCGCACGAACCGCATGCCCAGGCTGTGCGCCACCGCGTCGAGAACGACGGGAACAGTCTCACACCGCCGAGAAAGCTCCGTCCAGTCGGGATCAAGGTAGCGCGAGGAAATGTCGCTGGTCGTGATCGACACGCCCAAGCGGCCGCCAATCGTGCCGATCAGGCTGGCCCAACTGCTCCCCTCGGCCACGGCGTTGTCGCCCATGTGGCGCCATTGCCACAGGAACCGCACGTCGACCAACGGCAAGAGCCAGAGCGTTTCCGCGCCTTCGACGCAAGACACCGGACGCGGCGGCAGGAGGTACAGATCGGTCGTGAGACTCGTTTCTCCGTCGCTGGCGATAAACGGCAGGGCCGCCAATTCGCGGTCGGCGTAGGCTTGCGCGGTGATCGCCTCCTTGGCTGTCTTCGTGGCCAAGAAGTAGCCGCAGGCCCAGCGTGAGGCGCCAGTCGGCCAGTAGAGTTGGTTCAGCCGAATCCGCGGCGGCTCGGGGTAGTTGGGGAACGGCAGGCCGACGTTGGCCCGAAAGCCCGAGAGGTTCGCCGTACGCTGGTTGGCGCGGGTGACGGGCGCGGTCACCGCGCGCAGGTCTTCCAGCGTCTGGTAGCGGTCCAAGAACGCCTGCGCCTGCCGCCCCTCGTCAAAGAGCAGCCCCACGCCGCCATAGGATAGTTCAGGCGTCAGGCTCACTCTCTGCCAAGCTCCCAATCAAATTCGACCGTGAACCACAGCGACAGCCCCAGCCAATCCAATCCCTCGATTTCTCGCGGACCTTGCGACCGCCGCGGCAAGATCGACCCACGCAAGAACGGTTGGCCGTCACGCAAAGGATGCCAGGGCGTGAGAATGGCGGCCGTCGGATCATCCACCAACAGGGCCCGCAGAACCAAGGGCTTGTGCTTTGTGAGGATGCCCCGGTCGTCATGCAGGAGCGCGACCTTGGCCCTTGGCGGCTGGTCGATCTTGCTGCGGGTGAACACCGTCACCACCAGGTCGGACGTCTCGACAAGTTGGTTGGCAGCGCCGCCGTCGTACAGCCGATCGTCGAATACCCCGTCCAGCAGGCAGATAGTGCAAGCCAGGGCGCCTTGCGGAAAGTAGCCGTCAGGCGGGATGGGATTGTCCGTGATAAAGCAATTGGCGGCGTTGAATCCCGGCACGCGCGCAAGCAACCGCGACTCGACTTGCGTCAGCAGGTCGTAGGCGGTCCCTTCGGTGGTGACGTCGGAAACGGGCATGCCGCGTGCTACTTAATTTGCGCGGTCAGGTCGCGGGCCAATTCCAAGAGCCGCTCGTTGAACGCGATCTTCTCTTGGGCAGGCGAGCCGTAGTCGGTCTGCTCGGTTTCCACGGCGGTTTGAAACGTGGTGAAGGCGCTCTTCACGTCGGCCTTGTGGTCGGTGGACATGCCCGCCAGCGCGCCGTCCATATCGGTCGAAAAGCTCATTCTGGTAACTCCCGGAGAAAGGCAGGCGCCGCGGCTTACGCCACTAGCGCATCGTCAATCGTTTCGTTGCCGGTGTTTTCGCTCGGCAGCAGCAGCCGGTTTTCCCTCAGCGAAAACACGCGGTTAAACCACTCGTGGATCAGCCCCGCGCGGTCGTTGGTGACGGCGATGCTCGCCCGGTCGCCAATCACCCAGGCGGTCGGCCCGGTGAACGCCGCGACCACCAGCCCGTCGGTGTAAAGTTCGTCCGGTTCGCCCAGGTACGCCTCGTCGAGAAAGACGCTCGTGCCGGTGGAAACGGCCGTGCTGATGCGGACGCGCAGGAACGCCGTCGCCGGCATCGCCGTGGGTGTGCGAAAGAAGCCGCTCTGGGACACCCAGGAAGTTGTCAGGCCGGTGGCGTCGATGGTGAAGCTGTTGGCGGTCCCCTCATCGTCGTTGATGACCGTGCCGCCCACGCCGTCAACCAGGTCAACCGTCAGCACGCCCGCCGCCGGGACCACATCGACCTTGGCGAACAGGTTGACCGCGTATTGCGTGGCCGGATCGAGCGCCACCGGCTGCATGATAGTCGTGAGTTGCGAGCCGTCGCTGTCGAGTTCCACGGAGCGGGCGCCGCGGAGCACGTTCGCCGACGCGGCGGTACTCGTGTTGTGTGCGATGGCCGGAGTACCGCCCGATAGCGCGCTGGTGCTCGTGAGTTGCGCCGGGTTGGTGACGCCGGTGAAGGTGATCGTGTGCGTCAGGTCCGGCGACGTACCCGACTGCGTGACCGTCACGTCCTCCAGTCCCACTAGCGCCCGCAAGGCGGCTTGCACCGTGGCGGCGCTGGCGTTGTAGGCGAGCGGCGCGGTGGTCTGCTGGTCGCTGGCGGCGTTGGTCCAGTGCAGCATGTAGAAGCCGCCCGTCGGCGTGCCTGAGATCGCCACCGTCTGCACTTCGACGGAGGAAATCTTGAGCGTCGTGCCCAAGGTGGCGACGGGCGCAATCCAGTCTTTGGGCAAGTTCACGCTGTTGTCGTCGCTTTCTTCAAAGCCGCCGTTGCTGACGAGGTTCCCCGCAGAGGCGGAAACGCGGCTGGTGAGCGACCGGCTGACCCCGGAGCCGCCCGGCCACGTGGGCGACAGGGGGGCGATGGTCGGTTCACCTGTAATCGCCAGCGTGGCGGAACCGTTGGCCGCCACCGCTGTAACGACAGCCTCCAGGGTTTCCGCGAAGATATGCTCCGCGGAGCGTCCGTCGGCGCGTTTGACAGACGCGACAACCACACCGTCGCCGGTATTTCCGCTCCCGTAGGACACGGAAGCCGCGACGGTGCTGGCGTCCACGGTCTCGGATTGGCTGTCCATTTGCTGAATGACTTCCCGCGCGGCGGCCAGAACCGTGGAAACCAAGGGTTCGTCGTCCGAAGCGGTGAGGCGAACAAGCTGCTGCGAGGGGGCGCGGACCAGAGACGCCAGCGCGGCATTGCCGGAAGACTGGAAGGTGGTCAGACCTTCCCTGACGCCAGCCCGCACCGCCTCGTAACTGGTGGTAAGAGTCGCCCCCAGGCCTTGCAAGGCGTCGTCCACTTCATCGGGGACGGTCGTTTTTAGGGCGGTGCAAACGTCATCGCCCACCGCAAAAAAGCGGCCTAAACGCGCAAAGAGGGTGTCAAGGTCAATCATCCGGCGCCCTGAGATAGAGACACCGGATTGTCAGGCTAATCCGCGAAAACGGTCAATTAGTGTTTTTGGGGGGCGGGAGGGTCCAGTTTTCGGAACTTCTGGACAATCTCGACAACCTGAGCATCGCCTTCTCTGGTTTCCTGAATCTTCAGCGTCACCACCGAGTATCCCCTCAACGCTGGAATTGTGAAATCCGTGGATTTCCAGCGTGGACGCATGGCGGCGAAGGGCGCAGACAGAGCGGCGCCGAATGCGGACAAGGCAGCTATGATCGCGTTGCGTCGGTTCACTTTATCAACCCAGGATCGTGGTATATTTGTGGCGTGCAGGTTCGACAACCCGAACAACTACGGCCGCCCCTGCGCAATGAGCCTGCACAACTCGCGTGGGGGCGGCTTTTCCATTGGAGTGCAGGCCGATGGACTTAGAACTAGCCACCATTGAAGACATCATGGCCGAACTTACTCGGCGCGATCTTTACGCGGTCCTGGTGGTGTCTCACCCGTTTGACGATCAGGACATTCGGATGGAGATTGCACCAACGAGCAATTTGGGCAGAGACACGACCCGTTCGTTGCTCTGGCATGGTCTCGAAAAATGGAAGCGCGAAGCTCCCGAGACTCCTCCGGAGTAAGCCGGTAAGACCGGTACATTTTTTCGCATCGCGGCGATACGCTTTCTCTGGAATCCATGCCGGAATTCTAGTCGCGGCGCCCGCGCGGCGGAACGGAAGTTCGTTGGCCAGTCGCTACAATAAGAAAGCCGCCAGCGGTCAACTGGCGGCTTTCCTTGTGAGCCGTGAGGCCCATGCGACGTGGTAGTTGCATGGTACGCCTCTCGGCGAGTTCAGTCAAACCGAGAGGGTCATTTTATGTTGGATTGGATCATGGCCATTGTGCAGTTGTGTCGCGAAGGGATAGCGACGGGAAAGACGCTCAAGGAGTGGCGCGAATCGCAGTTGACCGACCGCGAGAAGGAATTGCTGCGAGCGGCGGCAAAGGACGGGCTGTTTCACCTTCTCTGCGATGATGCCTCAGGGCGGCATGTCTTGACGGCGACGAGAGAGTTCTCCAGTCAGAGCGACCCGGCGATTACGGCCCACTACCTTGACGCATTCATTAGGCTTTGCAGCCGTGGCTTGGTCATTGACCAGGGCGAGGAGCTTTTCCGCCTGACCGGCCAAGGGTTTGACTTGGCGAGGGAACTGGTCGAGAAGGAATTGCGGCTCGATTAGCACAAAAAAGGCCGGGCAACGCCGCCCGGCCTTTTTTATTTTATGAATCGCCGGTCTACCGACGCGCGACTAGCCCTCTCTTGCTCGTCAATAGCGACTGCGCGCTGACATACTCGTTGGCCGGGTATGTTTGCTTCTCCACCGGCAGGCGCTGCAGGTAGGGTACGTTGCCAATGGGCAAGTCATCCGCGCTCGTCGGCGCGCGGCTGAGCGCGTAGGTGTACTCACCATCGACCAGGTGCAACGTCTTTAGCCCGTCGGCCGACACAACCGCCGTGCTCGGCATCGGCCGCCAGTCGATCAACGAGTGCCGGATGCCGTTTTCGTCCGTAAAGTCGGCCGTGCTCGGCATCGGTGGCTGCTTGTTCATTCGATTGCCTTCAATCCTCACGGTCCTTGTGGCGCTGCCACGGTGAAGGGATATAACGGCTGACGTCGCCTCTCCTGCCCTGCTGGCCTTCCCTGTGGGCAAGGAAATTCGCCCTCCCTTCACGCGGTAATCGTTTGTCAGCCGGTAATGCGTAATCGGGTTCTGCTGCTGCAAGTCGAGGTCCAGCAGAGTATCGCCAGCCTCGATGTGCCCGGCGTCTATGACGATCGTATCCGAGTCGTCTTGCCGTACCGGCTTCGCTTGCGATTCCGACGTCATTGTGCCGATTCTCCCCATTGAGTTCGGGCTGCACCCGGTTTGCAGGTGCGCCAGAAGGATTCCCTTGAGAGAGGCGGTTGGGAAGGGGTTGGCGGCCGCCGTGCTGGAAATGCCGGGGATCGGATGGTCGTCGAAGTCCCTTTTGACCATGTTGAAAATGTCAATTTCGCCTTCCCCGGCGATGTACATTACCCGCGCGTTGCAACTGACGCGGTTGACCTTTCCCAGAGCCTTGCGAAACGCAATGTTCTCGATCAATAGTTGGTCGTTGGCGTAGCGGTTCGACAGGTCGATTTGCGCGTCGAGGATCTTCTTGCAGATACTGCGCATGGTCTGCTTCGAGACGTTCCGCGGAGCCTTCAGGGTGAAGTTGATGTCCGCGTACCAGATGCAGCCATTCCCCTTGGGCGACGACACGGTAAAGTCGCCTTCGAAATCGGTGCACGGACTTGGCGGAACCGTGCACCACTCGTCATCCGTAATCGTGAACCGCAACGTCAGACCGTCTTCGCTTTCGCGGAATTCGATACCCGAACGCTTGAAATTCGTAACCAGGGGGGGTAAAACGAAATTCCTAAATGCGTGGGGGCTGACGTTTCGGCTGGCGACTCGCAAGAATCCGTCGTATCGCCGGCTGGTGAGCCACGTTGAACAGTCGATGATGTCGGACACCCACCACCGCATGCTCAGGATGCCATTCGTGTTCGCCGTGTTGCAGTTTGGTCGGGCGAGAGTGAAGGTCATTCGCACCTTAGCGCTCTTTCCCGAAATAATGTTGCTGACTTCGAGGCGGGTTTTCGGGCCGTTGTTTACGTCGGCTTCGATGAGGTTTTTCGCCGTTGGCGCTCTCACCCCTGGCTCGACGGCCGTAGGAAGTACGTCGAAGTACGTCGAGCCGTTGATTTTCATGGTGAACCGGCGCCGCGGCGTGAGCAAGAGTCGCTCCACAAGCGACAAGCCGGAGGCGAGGTCCGAGCCAACGTCAGCGCCAAGATGCGGATTGGTGGTTTGCACATGCGCGACGCCGACAACCGTAACGTCGGTCTTGATGTAGAGCGGATCAACGCCGCCCTCGTCAAACTGCTGTTCCTGAGAGACTTGCACCGTTTCAATGTCCGAAAAGCGGACGCTTCCGTAACTTACTTCTGTCATTGGAGGTTCCTATGATGATGCGGGCCATGACGGTCGGCTTGTTGTGTTTTGCCTTGGGGTGTTCAGCGTCCGCCGACGATAGGCCCAAGCCGATTGCGGTGCTGAAGGGAATCGGGAAAAGGCCCTCAGCGCCTTTCAAGGCTCCTGATGGATGGATTGCGCGATGGAAGTTCGAGGAAAAATGCTACTACTTCCGAATCGTTGACGCGAAAACGGACGAGCGCTTGTCAATGGTGGCGAACTCATCGAGCGGGCTTTCGCCCACCGGGAAAAAGTTCTTCGAAAAAGGCGGTGAGTTCAAAATCATCCCGGTTACAAGCGGGCCCTGGCAGTTCACTATCGAAAAATTCGAGTTCAAGGATTGACTATCGCCGAGGGACGCGACGATCCTCCGGCGGCTTGTTGGCTTTGGAAAAATCGTCCAGAAACTTAGAAAAGTCACCGACAGCCTTCTCGTCTTCCATGCCAGCGAAAGCGTCAACAAGATCGCTGATAATCGGCATCTTGTTGAAGATGTTGACGCCGACAACGAGTAGCCTGGTCAACTTTTCAACGACGACGTTCGATACGTTGGTGACAGCGTTTTGCAACGGCGCCAGGCTGTCTTTCAGGTCTTGCCGTGCGTCGGCAAGGCTGGCGGTGCTACTGGAAATCGCATGTCCGGTTTCCATGCCGCGCCGGATTTCCCGCACGTCCGCCTGGGCGTAGATTTGCGCGAGTGTCCCAGAGAATTCCGCCAAGCCCCGCTTGGAGTCCAGCAGCGCATCGCCCCAGTCTTCGATCAAAGTCGGCATCTTCACAATTTGCATCGCGAGGCCCTTCCAATCGCCTCGCGCGAGGCTGCTAACCGCCTCCGCGGCTTGTCCCGCCAGACCGCCGACAACCTCCCCTTCGGCCGCTCCGGCAATCAGACCACCGCCTCCGGCCATGTGCGCCGAGGGGTTGCCGCCGCTGTGACTGGCGAAGGTGGTGTTGCCCTTCTCGCCCAACGGCGTGACGTTCACCAATTCCGGGCCATTTTCGCCCACCGTCAAGCTCGTCTGCCGGTCGGTAACGAAAGTGCCGCCGCCGGCCGCCGCCACGGACGGCGCGCCTGACGCTGGCGCCTGCTCGTCCTTGCCGCCGCCGAACAAACCACCGAGAAGCCCCGAGAGATCGGAGTCGCCGCCAAGCAGCTTCGAGACTTCTCCGATCCCGCCCAGCTTTTCTTCCGTCCGCTTGCGCTTGAGGCCCTTGGCCAGCGGTTGGAACTTGGCCAGGTGGCGTAACTTTCCGGCCTTGGCCACATCGCCCATCGGAAGCGCGGAGATACCACTAATCGCAGCATCAACGAAGTGGCCCGTCGCGCCTTCCTCGCCCCGGGCCAATTTCCCAATGCCTTGCGCCAGAGAGATTCCGCCGCTGGCCAAGTCCGCCAGCCCCGTCGGGTCGACCAGGCCCACCAGGTCAAGCATTAGCTTGATGCCGCCGAACGCGTCGTCTTTCTTCTCGCCCTTACCCTTCCCTTTGGTTTGCTTCTTTCGCGGGCGTCCTTCGTTCGCGGCCTTCGCGCCGCCCTCGTCGCCTTGCTTTCCGCCGCCAAACAGCGTGGCGGCAAGCTCCGAAAGCAGACTCATTCCGAACGACGGCTTTTCTTCGCCGTTCTCAGGAACCTGGGATTCCCCTGGACCGTCTTCGCCAAACAGAGAAGGCCCAAACAGCGAAGGCATTGCCCCCGATGGCGGCGATTCGGCCGGAGTTTCAGGCGGAGGGACGACTATTGGAGGCGCCCCTGGCGTCGTCGGCATGGGGTCGGGAGGGGCCGCCAGCCAACTCGGGTTTTCCTCGGGCGGTTCTTCTCCCTTGGCCCAGCGACGGGGCCAGTGGGCCAGGGGAGGAGATTTGGCGGCCTCTGCCTCGGGTGGATCTTCTTCGGGCGGCAAGAGCTCGGGCGCGAAGTCGGGGCCGTCTTGCGGGTTGGCCTTGATCCATTCGTCGTCGTCTAGAAGTTCCAGGCCGCCTAACTCGTCCGCAGTCCCTTGCCCTGGATGATCTGCGGCGTACCCTGCGCCTTCGCGCGTCGATGCCTCCTCTTCTCGCGGCGCGTCATCGAGGATTTCGCCCTCAAGGAATGGCACGTCGTCTTCGTTGTCTTCGTATTCGAATTCGGCCATTAGTTTCTCCGGTTCGCCGCCGATTGCGCAGAGTGCATGGCGTGCATGGCCTGCGCTTCCTCGGGAGAGTCACAGAGGGCCATGTACCAGGGAAGATCGAGTTGGCCGCCCAAAGCGCCGCGGATCGCCTGGATCATCGAGTAGGCGCGTCGTCGCTCGATTCGATCGCGGTGCAGCCACAGTCCGAATCGGACTTCATGGGAGATTCCAGGGGCGCCGGCGGCGCGTTTTCCTGGGTCGGCTCCCTCAACTCCGAAGAAGGCGAAACCATCGGCGCCGAAAGCGGCGTAGGCGTCCGCGAGGGCTTGCGTTTTTTTTTGAGGCCGTCGGCGTACCGCAGGAATCGCCCCAGCAGTGCGTCCGTCTCGCGTATGGTCAGGCCGCCTTCGGCGAGCGGTTTTACGCCGAATACCTTGCGCGTGAGGCCAATCACGCGATCCTCGGCCGCCAGCACTTCGGCAGCGGGGTACATCGACACCGGCTCCTTGCCAGAGCGTTCGATCTTCGGGTCGCGAGCAACCTTGGCTTCGGCCTTCAGGTCGATCTCCGGATCGTTCCAGAGCGCCCGCCACGCCAAGAGCGGATCGATGGCGCGTTCTTGCTGTCCGTCGGAATAGACAAAAATCTCCCGGTCGCTGCGAGGCGAACGGGAGAAGTGGCGAAGCGTCAGGAGCGAAGTCAGTCGAGAGAGCATTAGGGGGCCGGGGTAGTGGTGGTGGGGGCCGGGGTAGTGGTGGTGGCCTGGGTGAACAGCGTGCGGTTCTGGAGCGAGGACAAGCTGCCCAGGTCGGTGGCGTTGACCCAGCACTCCCAGCCGATGACATACCGGCGCCACTTAGTGCCGGAATTGAATTCCTGATTGCGGCGCAGATAGGCCGTGGCGAACGTCAAGTCCTCCAGAACACCGTCCAGCAAGAGCGCCGCCGATAGCCCGTCCTGGCGGATGAACGAGCCAATGGGCGGCAGGACGCCTACCGCCCCACCGGCCTTGTAGGACGTCAACTTATCGACTTCGGCCTTGTCGTACTTCGATAAGGCCACGTCGACCGTGGCGATGGCGGCCAGAATCTGCGAGTCCGAGGGAGGGCCCGCCCGGCCGCCGAAGTCGTCCGACGGGATTTGGTCGAAGAACGGCTGAATGTTGATTTGCACGCCGTCTTCGCTGAACCCGAGTTGCACGCTGTTCCACGTGACAACCACCGGGCCGTTCATGAAGTGGGCGAAATTGGCGGCAGCCATTGTGTTTCAAACCCGCGTTGGCCCGCTGGGTTGTGCATTTATCGTCGCGTCGCTTATCGTCGCGTCGGCAGACGGGTCGCCCCGTCCGGAAAGTAACGGTGCATACGCTGGTCGATCAGGTTACGGTCAGTCAGATCCAGGGATGTCGGGCCGTCGGTGTCGATCAGCGTGGCGGCCGAGTCGGTCTTGTCTTCCAGGCCGAAGATATTCTTTCCGGCCTGAAGGTCGAGGATGTACTTCTCGGCTCGCTCGCGGTACTTCTCCGCAAGTTCGTTATTGCCCCGTTCCGCTCGGCGTTCAAATGCCAGGGCAACCACGATGGTCGCGGCAATGCGTTTGTAGTGCGACAAGCTGGCGCCAGTCAGGCCGTCGAGTTGGCTTGCCGAGTATCGCCTGCCAACCTTCATCGCCACTTCGATTGCCCCGTCAGCGTCCAGACGGAGCGCAGCGAGCGCGTCGTTATCCTCAAGCTCCGCGACCGTACACCGCTCCCGCAAACCCGTTTCGGGGTCGTCGTCCGTGATGAGGTCCGTAATTAGTTGGGCGTCAACACGGTTGAGAAGATCGGTTACGGAGAGTCGCGGCATGGGTTACTCGGTGGTCGGTTACTCGGTGGTCCCCCGGAACCAAATGCCGCTCGACGGCGCGGTCATGACGAACTGGAAGTCGTCGACCACCCGGCCGTTGGTGCGGCGGTTGTCGGGGTCGTCCTTGGTCTCGACCGTAAGCTCCTCATAGAAGAAGCCCATCACGGTCGAGAACGAGGGGCCAGTGACCGCGTTGGGCGCCAGTCCGCCCGGACGCGAAATCAGGAACACGTTGCCGTCGCTGATCGTGTAGGCGTAAGTCGGCGTGGTGGCGCCGCGGGCGGTCGTGACAACCACCGTGTCATCCACGACGATGGGGATACCGTACAACCGGTCGGGCATGCCCCACTGGCTGTTGAGGCCTGCCAGGTCGCCCTGAATCATCTTCCACGAATCGGGGGCCTGCTTCACAAAATCGATGATCTCTTGGCTTTCGCCCAGGCGCTGCGCGGTGACCGGGTTCATCACCAGTTGCAGGTCGGGCGTTTGCACGACGCCCAACGTGTGCTGGTGGATGAGTTGCCGACCGACGTTGAGCGACCGCTTGATGTCCTGGCGCTGGCTGGTGCTCAGTTCCCACGACTGGCCCGACGCGTTGCCGGGAACGTCGGTCCCGCCGTCATCAACGTCGAGAATGTGGCTGGCGTCCCAGTTGCCGGTCGTTTCCAGCACGGAGCCGATCGACACGCCGCGGCCAGTCATGGCCTGGTGGACGTGGAAATCGCTTTCCATCGCCTGGATGTCCCAGCCGGCCTGCTCGCGCGACTTGTAGCCTAGCGTGAAGTCGTAGGCGTGCCGCTGCGTCCGATAATCCACGAACGCGAACAGTTCGGTGCCGCTGTTGCGGCGGGGAGCGTCGGCGCCGTCCGGCCAGACGAATTCGTTCAGGTTGGCGCCCACGATGCGGGCGGCGTTTTCGGCCGTCACGCGCAGGTAGAACCCGCTGTCCTTTTCCACCTTGCGATACTGCACGTATCGGGTGAAGGGGAATTTGGAGGGGTTTCGCGAGAAGCTGACGACCAGATTCCCGGTCGCCTTGTGATCGCGGACGTAGGTATTGGAACCGCCCGGATAAACAGCAGTGCCAGCAGCCATGTAGGAGGCTCCCGTAGCGGCCCGCTATGAGAGTTGGGTGTTCTAATCTGCTGGCCCGCAGAGTTGTGTCCCCCGGCGCGGGAAGGCGATTCACGCGCCGGGTATTTCTCCCTAAGGGAGAACGGTTGGCTTAGGTCAGGGTCCAAGTTCCGGTAGCTGTGACCACCGTCCACTTGCCCGCTTCGAAGCACTTGATGTGCAGGAATTCGTTCAGGGCGTCGGCGACGATCGTCTGGCCAGCGGTCCCAGGGACGCCGTTGGTGCCCGTGACCGTCTCGGTGCCGTTGGGATCGACGGTTAGCGACGACGCGTTGGTCACCCGGAACTTGTACTCCAGGCCCACTACCGCCGCAGGCAAGTCGAACTCTACTGCGCCATCGGAATTGCTGAACGTGGCTCCAGATTCATAGTCCGCAATCGTTCGGGGCGACGCGGCGTTGGCCACGGAAATCACCTGATCGCCGTTGTCGTGAACGTGCGGCCGAATGAACACGCGAGCCCGCGCCGGTCCGGTGACGGTTTTCAAGGCGTCGCCCAGGCAGGGCATGCCGTGGATGCCTCGGCGAGCTTTGCTGTTGGCGTCAGCCATCACGGGATGGCCCGCAGTGACCACCACGCCGGACCCGACTTGCACTTCGCAGGTCTCGCCGGGTCCATACACGCGGGCCGATTCTCCCGAGTTGGCGGCCATCGGCGTGATGCCGGGAATCGGGGCTTCGCGAGTGCCTTCGTGGCTAACGCCAATCGCCTTTTCGTTGAATCCGCACTTGAGCACCGTATGGTCGGCGGCCGTGGACAGCTTGACGATCAACGACGGCTCGATGTTTTCGCCGTACACGTAGGACGGGTTTTCGAGGGGCATGGTCGCGAGTCCTGAAAAAATGGTGATTTAAAAATCGCCGCCGCCCGGCGGGCCAGCTACAAGCGACGGCGATTGTTTGCTTCCGATGGCTACTCACCACCGGTCGCGGTGTTTTGGTTGAGTTACTTGGCAGCCGGTTTACTTGGAGACCGGTTTACTTGGAGACCGCGTTGAGCCGCTTCTTGGCTTCGGCCTCGCACGTGGCCCAGTCCAGGTTCTTGCCCTGGCGCAGCGCTTCGCCATGGACCTTGATCGCCTCTTCGGACAGCCGTTGCTCGTACTTGTCGGTCTCGCCTTGGATGTACCGCTCGGGCAAGGCTCCACGGGGGATGACCGGCGCCGTTTCGACGCGGGCGGCGTACTTTTCGATGGTGGCGACGTGGTTCTTGAATTGGTCGTCGCTCATGTTCGCGCCGCAGGAGTAGAGGCAAACCTTGGCCTCTTCGTCCACGTCCACGAAATACGGATGCGAGCTGGCGAGTTGCTGGAGCACCTGGCGGCGCTCAGCATCGGTGCTCTTGCGCTCCAGGCCTTGCATCCGCTCGTTGAGTCGCGCCGTATGCTTGATGAGCTTCGAATGCGACCGTTGAAGTTCGGTGTATTTCTCCACCGAGACTCCGTTTCCTTTCGGCATGGTGTGCTTCTCCAGGTCATCGCCTTCCGGCTTCGGCGCCGGATCGGTCAAAAGATCGCCCAGGTCCGCCAAGTCGGGATCGACGGGCGTGTCGTCTTCGTCGGCGTAATCCTCCGGCTGCTCAGCCGCAGGAGGATTCGGCGCGGGCGGCTGTGCGGGGTTCTGACCGGGCGCGGGCTGTTGCTGCTGCGCCATGTCCTTTTCCATGCACTGCCGCAGGTACTTGAATTCGGGCGTCTCGGCCAAGGCCGCCATGATCTGGGCCACGATTTGCGGATCAGCCGCCATGTTTCCCTCGGGTTTGGTTTCGTCGCTGGTGTACATCGCCGGCCGCTTGTCGCGTCCCGGCGAAGGAACGAACGTATTCGATCCGCCCGGCATCGCAGCCACGGCGGGCACGGTGTATTTCTCGACTTCCACGCCTTCGAAGATCGCCGTGCGAATGTCGGCCGTCTGCGTGTACTTGGCCGGCATTTGCAGTCGCGGGTTCTCGGCGCCTACTAGCGCGATGGGATGGAAGCGCCGGCGGCCGTCTTTGAACGTCCAGACTTCGGGCGAGCGGAACGGGTTGCGGTCGAAAGCGGCCTTGGCGTCGGCGCGGCGGTATTCGTCGCAGAAGATCGCCCAGCGCGGGTTCTCGGCGCCGATCATGCCCAGACGGAACGGCCCGGCGTGGCCCAATACATCCGGCGTCTTACCGTTGGGGTCGTCCGGTTCGGGCGTGTGGTGCGAAGTGATCGATGGGAACGCGCCGACGTCGCGAATCTCGCGGTTGTGCTGACGGACGATTTTGGCCAGCGTGGACAGGTCGTATTTACGAGGCTTGCCGTCGCGGCCTACCGTCTCATGCTCCGCAAACACGCAATGGTCGCGGGACAACTCGTAGCGCTCGGGCGGAAAGGTGCGCTCCGCAACTTGCTCCTCGGCGGGGGCGCCGCGGTGCATCGTCCAAGAGTGCTTGACCACCGCATTGCGCTCGGCCGGATCGGCAATCACATCGAGCAGTTCGCGGTGCGCGCGAATGGTGTAATGCTCGAACGATTCGTCCGGCAAAGGAGCAGGAGCGGAGATTTGCCCAGAAGCTGCCACGTATAGGCTGCATGGCCCGCAAGCCTTCTTACGTGGTCAGTTTTGAGTTAAGAGGGGAATTCGGTCAAAGGGAGTTTTTAATTTTGCCTTGGCTTGCCCCCCGATGGGAGAGATAGAATAATTCGGGCAGGAGAGTGAGCATAGGCGCGCTTGCCTGGGGGGCAGGAGCGGTCTCGGACGTAAGCGATGGGCTTTCTCTCCATTATTTTGCTTTGTGCTTTCGCATCGTTTTGAACCTCAACTTCTCTTTTCTGGTGGCCACGACTTCAATCACAACAAGAGTTCCGTTGACGCGCTTATTGTACTGAAGTCCATAGTGCTCTCCGTCCGAAGCAGGCTTGACCAAATCTGGGTCTGCAATGATCTCAGGAATCAGAGCAATATCGTCGGCGCTAATTGGCTCCTGATCGGCCGCTGTTTCTCGGCCGGGGCCGTGTTCTTCAAGAGCGTGCCGAATATCAGCCTCGGAAATTGAGTGAACAAAGCGAGACGCATCGACGCCAAACGCTTCTCGCAGCATGTCTGCTTCGCTGTCAGTAACGCGAGAGAAGTCAACAAACTTCGAATTTCCGCCACCTGTCAAAGAATCCTTGATCAGGTCGGCAACAGTGGCGTGCGTGCCCTTCAGCTTACGGTCGGGAAGTTGCTTTTTTGTCGGAGGTTTTGGGGCTTCACCTTCCGGCTCCTCTGAACCACCGGCGGGGGTTGCTTCCTTGGCGAATCTGCCGGTCTTCTTGTCCCGGCGATGCTTCGACTCATCCCACTTGGCGGCGTACTTCACCCGATCCAGCACGTCGCGCCGCAGAAGTAAGGTATACACATCCGGCCTGCCGCGCGCGGTGAATGGGATGGCCCGCATTTCCTCCAGTTCCGACGAATCCCAGTCGGACGTTCGCGACTGAGCGTATTCCAGGGCTTCGTTGATGATTTCGTCATCGTCCAATCGCGGGACCGGTAGGCGGCCGCTCGCCAGGTTGTGCATCAAGGCCGATTCCTCATCGTGGCCTGATTCGCCGGGAACGTGCAGCAGCGCCGGGTAATACTTCCGCGCATGATCCACCGCTTCGTCGAAGTGCGGAATATCCGTAGCATCGCCACCTTTGGCGCGAATCAACTGGATTCGCCCGCGTAGGGCTTTCGTCGCCGGGCTTTCTCGGCCAAGAAAGTCGGTCAACTGTTGGTTGTATTCCTCGATTCCCTGAACCCGTTCGCGATGCAGGTCTTGCACCATGCCGATAAAGGCGTCTTGGTCGTCTTCGTCATCCCCCGCCACTTCTCGGGCGATGTTGCGCAGGGCTTCCATCTGCCTCTGTTTGGTGTTGGCCTGCCGGCGCTCGGCAATCTGCCGCACCCGCTTCCCGCTGATGCCATGATCCTTGCCGATGTCGTCAACGTGGTCCCCGTCGGCAAACCGCTGGAGAATATCGGCCTTGTCCTCCTTGGACAGCAAGCCCTTGCTGCTGCCGCGGCGTCGTGACTTGGTGCGCCGGCTCAGGTCGCGTAGCTTGCGCCCTTCGAGCGCCTTCGGTCCTGCTAGAATCTTGCCGCCCTTGCCGATGTAGACGCGCGTGCCGCCCGCGTGCTTCTTGCCGTCCTCTTCGCCACCGGCAATGGTGATCCAACCCGCCTTGTACTTCTCGATGGAAGCGATACGGTCCAGATCGGCGCGGAGCATCAGCGCGTACAGGTCAGGCGTGTCTTGTTCAATGATCCCCGATGATTCCGCCGCCGACAGGAACGACCGGCGTGCTTTAGACTTGATTCCCTTGGCAATCGCCCGCGTAAGCGGGTGGTCGTCATCAGCGGCCGCCGCGTCTTCCAGGCGTTCCAGAAGGTCTCGTGGCAACTTGCCCTTACGGGCCAGCTTTTCGCGCAGGTGATCGCGGTAGGGCGTCCAGTCAGGCAAGGATTCGCCCGCAGCGCGCAGGGTCGCCTCGAACTCGCCGAAGTAGTGATTGCCAACGTCGTCAGCGTATAGCAACCGGATCGCGGTCGCGGGGTCGGCGTCTTGCAGTTGCTTCGCCAGCCGCCGCTCCTCGCCGGCTCGCTCAGGATCGTATTCGTCGAACTCGGCCGCGTTCTCGTGGCATTGCTCCACTTGCTCGGCAATCAGCGAGCGGAACTCCTCGGGGTTCTCCGTGAGATATTCGGCGTGGCGCTCGATCAGCAGCCGCCGCTCGGCCTTGGACGCGCTGGTCGGATCGTCGATCAGGTCTTCGGTCAGCCGCTCCAAGATGTCGCGGTCGCCCACAATCGCGTCAATCGCCTCTTGGTGATTGTCTCGGGCATACCGCCGAACTTCCCGGCCGAAGTCGCTGGCATCCATCACGTCGAACTCGGACTCAGCCCACGCCTCGGCTGCCTGCTCGATCGTCGCCCGGCGCTCGTCTTGCGACAAACTTTCCCACTCGTCGGGATCGTCGATCAGATCTTCCTCGTTGACCTCCGCGCCCAGAGACTTGGACAAGGCCCGGGCCGCTTCTCTGGCCTGTTCGAGAGCGGGTTTCTTCGGTGGGTAACTTTTACCCACCGAAGAATTCATTGGGTTTTTCGACGGTGCGTCCTTCTCTGAGAACTTCCCGTCTTCATCACGAGGCTGTTCTTCCCAATGCGCGGTGTACTTGCTCACCTGCGCCTCAAGGCGTCGGCGCATATCGCCAGACGCCAACCACGCCTTGAACTGCGGGACCGTCAGCGCCGTTACCGGCCCGCATCGCCAGCCGGACGGATAGTTGGCCAGATACGCCGCCCTGGCCTTCTCCATGCTGGTGAACCCCAGCATGACCTTGTGCTCATCGAACCGCCCGCCCTCACTCTCTTGGTCAACGACAAACACCAACTCGCTGTCGGGGTGGGGGCCAATGAAGCAATCCACGTGATCGCCGTCGCGGCCTACCGTGCCGCGGATATAGCCGTAATGCGACGAGAGGGGCGGCCATTCGGGGCGACGTCGCGACCCCTTGGCGTTCTCGATGGAAATATCCAGGCCGTGAAGTCGCACCTTGCCCTTGCGATAGTTGCCGGATCCTCGCTGGGCCTCGGTCGGCTCTACGGTCTGCGCGGCGGCGGCCGCCACGTCGTCGCGGGCGCTGTACCGGTCAGGGTCGATCGGCCCCAGGGGAATCTGGTTGGCTGGACCTGCGTCGCCACCGCCGCTCAGACCGGGGCCATGGATCGACAACGCGCCGTAGTGCTGCCCATCGGGACTCATCGGCTGTTGTTGTTGCATCGCGGGATTCAGCAACACCCGGTCGTCGTCCTTTGGTACGCTGGCCCCGATGGTCGAAAGCACGTCCTCTTCCCGAATCCGCGCGCCCATGTCCCAGGCCGTCCGGTAGCCTTCCATCTTCCGCTGCGCGTCGGGCGAGTCCGTGTCGATGACGAACCGCAGGTAGGTGTCACACGAGTGCGGGAAGTTCCAGAGTTGGCTCCAGCGCAACAGGTCCGTGGTGATCGTCTCTTCAAGGTTCACCGCGTCGAACTTCACGATGTCGGCGAAAGTGGCGGCTTGCAGGTCCGCCACGCCGCTGCCCATGCCCGTGGCGTCCGGCTCGCTCGATAGCGTTTGGCCCAAGATGTACCGCTTGATCTTGTGGCCGAAGTATTCACGCACGATGGACATGGCGGCGTCCACCCCGCCCAGGCCCGGCTCGATGTGCTGCACGCCGTACAAGTCCGCGTCTTCGCCCTGAAACCGTGGCACGATCAGCACCGTGCGGCCGCCGCTGATGACGCGCTTGGCCGCTTCCTCCGTGCGCTGCTTGGCCTGATCGTTGCCGGCGGGGTAGGTCCAGATTTCCACGCCAAAGGCCGAGCGTTCAAGGTAGTTGAGCACGTTGGCCAGGCACTCGATCATGCCGTACCACGTCCAGTAAATCCGGTCGCGGATGCCTACGCCGTGAATCGCCCCGGCCCGCACGGGGTCTTCCCAAGGTCCGTCTTCCACGATGTGCTTATGGACGGCAATTAGGCGCCGTTCCCATTGATCCAGCCAATAGGCCAGACCGTATTGCGTGGCCTCGATCTTGCGGCGCCGGTTGCCCAGGTAGTCTTGCGTCTCGTGATCGTTCTGGTAGGCCGCCCCCACGCGGATGCCCACCTGGTCGGCGTCGTATTGCCCCGAGCCATCGTCGTAACGAAACACCAGCTTGTCGCCGTGCCGCGGCTCCCAGCGTTTGACCACGGTGCGCAGCTTGCCGTCGATCTTCTCGCTGCCGTACTGGAGCGCCACGCCCGAACGGCCGTACCAGAGAGCTTCCAGCAGCGACCAACGCAACTTGGTGAACTGCGGGATGCGCCGGAAAATGCACGTCATGTCATCTGCGAGCGCCTTCTGCTTAGGGTCGTTCTCGTCTTCCGGCACGATGTGCCAGTTGAGGAGAGCCGTGGCGCGCATGCGGGCTTCCAAGCATTCCATAATCGCGCAATCCGTGCGCATCTTCTCCGCGTTCACGCGGGAATCGCGGAGGGCTTCGTCGGCCCACGCATAGGCGCGGCCTTGCGACCCCATGTGACCGGAAATGGTCGAGATGTGGTTGATGACCTGCTGGCCGAAATTCGGCGGCGCGCCCGGCCACGAAGCGGCGGGATCGCTGGTGGCGGCCTGAATGAACGACGCCGGGACGGCGCGAGGGTCGAGATTTGCGGGCACGTCGGAAACGCTTTATCTGGCCCGCGGTTCCGGTTTCTTAAAGCCACATTCGGGAATCGAACCCGATCCTCTCCGGTATTTCCGGAGCGTTGCTTCGCTGCTTTGGCCGGCTCATTACCGTCAGGCGGCCAAGCCTGATCGCAGCGCCATCACACCCATGTGGCAAAACTTCAAAAGCTCAATCGCCTCCGTCTGGGACGAGCGAAAACGAACGCCCTAGCGATCTGTTTGTCTGGGTGAGTAGCAAGCGAAATTCGTCGTCAATGTGCATGGGATAGCCGTACATTCGCTCCGGCACCCCCATTTCCTCACGTTGCCGCCACTCCGCTTCCTTGGCGCTGGTCTCTCGCCATTCCTCATGCTTCTGGAGGTATTGTTCGATCAGCTTGACGGCCAATTCCGGTTGCCCATCGTTGATCGCGTCAATCGCCAGAGATACCGGAAAGGTATCGGGAGCCGTGGCGGCTGCATCCGGTGGGGCAACTAACCGATAGACCGTCGCTTCGCCAACGATCTCAGTGCGACGGTTCTCTTCGTCTCGCCGAATAGTGCGGCGCCAGTCAATGACGGTTCGTCCGTCGGGGGTTACGCTTTCCGCCATCATGCCAAACAGGGCGCGGCGCTCATTCTCGATAGCGCTATCAGACAAGTCCAGAATTTCGTTCGTGCCCCGCGCCGCACGGAACGCCCGGTGAGCTATGAACTGTCGGTGTGTGAACTTTCGCATGCCTATCTCCCCTGCGTTAACTCAACCTGAAGACTCACGCATCGACGGCTTTTGCCGCCACGAGAGCATTTCCGCCGCCTTAGTTAAAGCCTCGGACGCTCCGGCTGGCTTGTCATTGGGGCAACGATACGCCCCGTCTTCGCCACGCACGAAAAACGCCAATTGGTAGCGAATGTGGCCTCCCATACCTTCCGGCGTTTCTTCTCCGTCAGGCACGATGGGAAAACTGGGGTGCCAAACGTGAATCACAAACGAACGGCGCAATTCGCACCAATAGATGCTCTCGATTTCCGCATCTTCGGGAACATCGGTAATGACAGCGCGACCGAAGATGTCCGGCCATTTTCTCATCGCCTGCAGGTAGTCAATAGCGAGGCTCTCCGGCATGTAGTAGCGCTTAAGTCGCCGTTCTTTGTGCATGTCTATCTCCCTCGGTTTGGCGTTCCTCGGTCGGGTCGGCCACGATTTGGCGTTCCGCGAAGTGGCCTGCCACGATTCGGCCTCGCGTCGTACGACTGTTCTGGCAGGCTGCTCTCCACAAAGCCGCGCCGCCCGGTCCCCTGGTTCGCCAATGCCCGTTTCTTAAATCCGCGCCGGGTCGCTTTGCGGGGCACGTATTGGCCGCCGCTGGGGATCAGCACGCCGGCCACGAGCCGATAAGGGAACCGATGGTCCCACTTGGACCCACGCACGCGCAGGAACTCCCAAACCGCGCCGCCGGCCGTGGTGGCGGCCATGCTGGCGAACGCCTCGTATCGCCTCACAGGCACGTCGTAGTAGGCGTAAGTCGGTCCGGCCGTGTTGGGCCGCTTGCCCTTCTGGCCGGGATGCCACGCCTTGAACGTCACATACAGGATGCCGCTGGTCTGATTTTCCTGCTCGAACACGAACGAATACACGTTGCTGCTGCCGGGCGTCAGAATCTCGCGGGAGATTAGCCCAGGCGTGCCGGCGGCGTCGTATCCCAGCGTGCCGCGGCCGGATAGCTCGATGTCGTGTTCTGGCGGCTCGTCGTCGTCCGCCAACCCTCCTACGCTCGGCGGCAGGGGAGGCGGGCGTTTGCCGCCTGAGGGCAGAGGCGGGGGACGTTTTGGGAGCGGCGGCGGCCGTTTGCCGGGCGGCGGGTTGATGACCTCTTGCAGAGATTCGGCAATGTCGCGAGCTACGGGCACTTCCGTCGGCTTGCGACCTCGCGAACGATTCAGCCCCAGCACGTCCAACGCGGCGGCAAGCTGGCTGCGTCCCAGGGACCGCGACCGTCCGGCGCCTATGGCCGCGCGCACGGCGTCACCCAACGGGCCAAGCAGGGACAGCAAGTCGCTCACCGCGCGGGACGTGTCGCTGGAGTGGGCCGCCGCGCCGCCTTCCGACAAGCCGCCTACGATGTCGGACAGCAGCCGTTCGGCCTTCTGGCCTCGCAGACGCTGCTCGACGTGGCCGCGGGTGGCCCCGCGAGCGAGACGGGCGGCGAGTTGAAAGAGGCGGGACATGGGCTATGCCTGGTTGGAGGCTTGATGTTCCGCTTTGCGGGCTTCACGACCGGCGGACGTGGCGAACTTGTTTTTCAGGTCGTTCAGTTCGGTCCTCAGCCGGGATATTTCCAAGTTGGCCTCGCGGACTCCTTCTTCGCGCAATCGTCTATTCGATTCCTCCAGGGATTCGACCGTCAATTGGAGCCGCTTGACGTGGCCGCTCAGTTTCGCCACCGTGGCTTCGCTCTCGGCAACGCGAGCTTCCGTGGCCTGCCGCTTCTCCATTTCGTTCCTTGCTACCGAGTCGGCGTGAGACAACTGCATTTTCAAGTCAATCGCCCGCTGTTTGGCCCGCTCGGCCTCTTGCTTCCATCGCTCGACGGACGCTACCAAATCGCCGCAGGTGGCTTCGCTTTGTCGCTTGGCAGCCTCCAGCCGTCGAACCTCCTTTGACAGTCTCGACGCTTCGTTTTCCCATTGCGCGGCGTTTCGGTCCGCAATGGTAAGCTCTCTCTCAAGGATCGCGATTGCTTCCCGGTGTGCAGACCTTCGCCAAAATCGAAACATGCTCATTCCCCCTGGGTTCGTCGTTTCTTTCGGTTCCGCCTTCGCCGTCGCCAAATCC
>JAANMT010001582.1_pt1 | contig 21896 bp, 18 predicted proteins | sample 7279711 | NCBI WGS metagenome assembly JAANMT01 (sample SAMN14094538, study PRJNA606508) | bioreactor metagenome | isolation source: A lab-scale SPAN reactor treating ammonium-rich wastewater day 1 | place: Ireland: Galway | collected 2017-01-16 | reverse complement strand
CCCGACGAGCAGATAGACGCCATCCTGCGCGCCCGCCCGGACCTGATCGTGCTGGCCGGCGGGACGGACGGCGGCGCGTCGCGCTCCGTCCACATGATGCTCGACACAGCGGGACTGGCCTGCTACCTCATGCCAAAAGAGAAACGTCCCGCCATTTTATTCGCCGGAAACAACAGCCTCGCCGACGACGTGAAGCGGCTGCTGGAAAGCCTGACGCCCGCCCTGCACTTCAGCCCGAACCTGCGTCCCTCGCTGGACGTGGAAGACCTCGACCCGGCCATGAGCGAGCTCTCGCAAATCGTCACCGGCATCCGCCGCGGACAGTTGCGCGGCGTGGACGAACTGGAGGCCTGGTCGAACGGACACGTCTTCCCCACAGCCTACGCCACCGGGCGTATGACGCGCTTCCTCAGCCGCCTGACCGGCGCTTCCGGCGGCGTGTTGAGCGTAACCCTTGGCGCCTCCGCCGCGAGCGTGGCCGCGGGCTTCAACGGCGACTTGTGCCTGCGCGTGTACCCGCAATACGGGCTGGGCGAAAACCTGGCTGCCCTCGCTCAAAACACGGACCCCGACGAACTCATCCGCTGGCTCTCGCTGGACATCCACCAAAACAGCGTGCGCGACGCCATCTATCAGCGCTCGCTGTATCCGTCCACTGTGCCGGCCACGCCCGAGGAACGCGCCATCTCGCAGGCGTTGGCGCGTCACACCCTGCATTTAGCCGTGCGCGCCGCCCAGCGCGACTTCCCGCCCGCGGCGCGGTCCGACCTCCTGCCGGCCTTTGAATTCATCTTCGCCAGCGGCGCGGCCCTCACCGACGGCGCTACGCCCGGCCAGAACCTGCTCCTGCTCTTAGACGCCCTCCAGCCGACGGGCGTCACCCAGGCGATGCTCGACCACAACAACCTCCTGCCCCTGCTGGGCGCGGCCGCCGATTTGAATCAACTCCTGCCGGTGCAGGCGTTGGAATCCGGCGCGTTCCTGAACCTCGGCACGACGGTTTCGGTCGTCAGCGCCGCCTCGCACGGCGCTCCGGTCCTGCGGGCGCGCCTGAGATACGCCGATCGCAACGAAGCCAACATCGAAGTCAAGCGCGGCGCTTTGGAATTGCTCCCGCTTGGGGCCGGGGAGGCGGCCAAACTCACCCTGCAGCCGCTCCACCGCGCCGACGTGGGATTCGGCCCCGGCCGCGGCCAGACCATCACTGTCCACGGAGGCGCGCTGGGACTGGTCATCGACGCGCGCGGCCGCCCGCTGCAATTGCCGTCCGACGCGGTGCGCCGCCGCGAGCTCTTCAAAAAATGGCTGTGGACGCTGGGAGGCTAACCATGCTTGCGCCGGTCACACACATTCTTGCGCTAACCGCCATCCAACGGGAACGTCTCCTGCCCGTGCCGGGCGTCGTCAACGCGCGGATCAACCAGCGCGTCTCGGCCAGCGACGTGGTGGCCGAAGCCCACTGGGCGCGCGAACACGTTTTGATCGACGTGGCGCGCAAACTGGGCGTCGCGTCCGCCGTGGCCGACCGCCTGATCCGCTGCGCGGAGGGCGACCAGGTAGTCGCCAACGCGCTGATCGCCAGCGGGAAAGGCGTGTTCCCGCGCGAAGTCCGCGCCCCGCGCGATGGCCGCGTGGCCGTGGTGGGCGGGGGCCGCGTCCTGCTCGAAGTCGGCGAGGTGAACGTGGAACTGCGCGCCGGGCTGCCGGGCCAGGTGACGCAGATAGTCCCCGACCGCGGCGTTGTCATCCAGACCGCCGGGGCGCTCGTCCAGGGCGTCTGGGGCAACGGGCGCATCGACGCCGGCCAGTTGATCAACCTGATGGAGAAACCCGATTCCGAATTCGACGCCGGGCGGCTGGACGTGAGCCTGCGCGGGTTCGTCATCCTCGGCGGGGCGGCCGGCAAAGCCGAGGCGCTGCGGGCCGCGGCCGAACTGCCCGTGCGCGGACTCATTCTCTCCAGCCTGCATCCCGCGCTCATCCCGACGGCGCTGCAAATGCGCTATCCTATTTTGGTGATGGACGGCTTCGGCAAACTGCCGATGAACTCCGCCGCCTACCGCCTGTTAAGCACCAACGTCAACCGCGAGGCCACCGTCAACGCCGAGACGTTCGACCGCTATAGCGGCGCGCGCCCCGAGGCGATCATCCCCCTGCCGGTGGCATCGGAACCCGCGCCGCCTCTGGATGTGGAGGAGTTTGCCGCCGGCCAGCAGGCGCGCCTGCGCGCCGCGCCGCATTACGGCGCGATCGCCTCCATCGTCCGCCTGCTGCCCGGGCTGACGACCCTGCCGAGCGGATTGCGCGCGCCCGCCGCGGAAGTCCGCCTCGAAGCGGGCGGCGAGACCATTGTCCCTCTGGCAAATTTGGAAGTTGTGGGATAATTATGCTATCATTCAATGAAACTGGACAACGCGCAAGAGGAGAGTGACCCATGTATGAAGGCGACGACCTGGACACCCTGGAAGACGAAAATCCCCCGGAAGAATCGGGGAACCGCGCCTTCCTGATTGTGGCCGCGATCTTAGGCGGGATTGTCTTTCTGTCCATTGCATGTCTGGCTGTGTATGGCCTGTATGTGTTGCCGCGCCAAAAACAGGCGGCCGTAAACCAGCAAAACACGCTGGTGGCGCAGAACTTGCAAGTGAACGAGGCCTTGACGCAAAAAGCCGTCTCGGACGCGCTTTCTCAAACGCCGGCCGCCACCGCGACCCTCGAACCGACCGCCACGCCTCTCATCCCGCCGTCCACGACCACCCCTGAAGCCGCCACCGACACGCCCGACCCGCAAACGGCCACCGTCGCCGCGGCGTTGACTCAGGCCGCGCAAGCCCAATTGACGGTGACCGCCATGCCGACTACCACGCAGCTGCCCAACACCGGCTTCTTCGACGACGCCGGCGCGCCGGGACTCTTTGTGATGGCGCTGGCGCTGGTCGTCGTCATCCTGCTGGCGCGCAGGCTGCGGACTTCGCCGACCAAATAGAACATATCCAAAATTAAAATCAACGGGACGGAAGTCAATCTGCCGTCCCGTTTTTTTTATCATTCATTCAATGTTTGGAGTTTCATCGGAATTTATTTTGTAGATGCCGCCCGGCTCGGCAATTTTTCGCGAACCATCGGGGGATGGAGGAAAAACGATCTTATCAACCAAAAATTTCCCGATTGTGTCGTAATCCAGCATGTATTTTGGAGGGCGCGGCTTGCCGTTACTATTTCGTCCCTGGTGATGAATGCCAAGAGCAGATCTGTTTTTTGAGGTCACAACCAGAAATAATATTTCGACAAGTTCCGCCTTCGTTTTTCTGTAACGCGATACGCTGGTTCTTTGTTCGCGATCAATTTCGTATTTTGATTTGCCTCCTTTTAATTTTCCGTGCCATTTTTGAAACGACCTGTTCATATCGTTGTATTCGACATCGCACAGGGCGATAACAAGTCCGTGCGCGCCATACTGTTTGATGCTCCAATCCATTGCTTCCGAGTCGTTTAGAATTGACCGGTGATCATCTGATTTTAGAGCCTTGGCTTTCAAATCCCAATTGATTGTCCCTTTGAAGTCGAAACATGCTGTTTTGACTCTTCCAAATTTGTCGCCAGGAATTAAAAACGATCCTGCCAATTTCTCAAACGCGATGTACTCAAAATAGAACCCCCACCACTCCATTTGCCGCCAATTGAAATTTGCCGCTTTTAGTTCCAATACACTTTTTCGCCCGTCCCAAAAGACAGGAAAGTCATTCAGCAGGTTCTTTGCCAATAGAATATCACGTTTCACCGTCATGTCATCTCCTTAAAACAACTTTTGCTGGGATCGAAACTCACTCTCGATCCGCCTGCGCGCGATCTCACAATATTCGTTGCTAACCTCAATTCCGATATATTTGCGATCGTTGTTGTGCGCCATGACGCATGTTGTACCGCTACCGCACATGGGATCCAAAACAACATCGCCCGGTTCAGAAAAGCATAAGATCAGATCCTCGGCAAGTTTGTCTGGAAATGTAGCGGGATGTTGAAGCTTTAACCGATTGCCTTCCGTATTGCTCGTTGAATATTGCCAGACCGTCCCCCGACATTTCATCGGGTTTACTGCTTTTGGCTCGATCGTTTTGAAACCGCCGTTTGTCAGCCTATCCGTTCCCGAATAGATTTTACCTGCATGTTTACTAGGCACCATAAGGTGTTCTTTATGAAAAGTCTTGGGGCGATCTCCCTTGAAGAAAATCAAAATATATTCATGATCCACTCGAAAACGCTGATTCCACCATGCGCCCGGGTTGCCATCACGTTTATATATCACGCTTTCAAAAAGTTTCCACCCGGCCTCGTCCACCCAATTGACAGCCAGTCGAAATGACGTGAGCGATTTTGCAAAGTTCTTTGTCCCATCGCCGATAACCACAATAGCCGCTCCGCCGTCCTTTGTGATCCTGTATAGATGTTTGCCGAGCTTTTCGAAATCAAAAGACCAATTTTTTTTATAATCTCGAATTCCATCATAGGGCGGGGAAAAAACGATTAGATCTATGACATTATCAGGGAAAGTTGAAAGCAGTTCCAAACAATCGCCATTTAAAATTTGATCCAGGTTTAATTTGGCGGCCTGACTGCTGTTTTCACGAGCCGTATCCTGTAATTTTTTTTGTTTGATGGAATATGCAATTTGGGCTTGTTCTTTTACTTTTCTCATGCCTGTATTTTACCTTCAACCCAGCATAAAGTATCCTTAACCCGCCGCTTTCTTCACCAGCGCGGCGATCCTGGTCTCTTCGGCGGCGGTCAACTTTTTCAGCGCGAAGGCGACCGGCCACATCGCGCCTTCGTCAAGATTTGCGTCATGCTGGAAACCGAGCGTCGCATACCTTGTGTTGAATTTTCCCGCGGACTGGAAAAAGCAGACCACCTTCCCGTCCTTATTAGCATAGGCAGGCATCCCGTACCAGGTCTTCGGCAGGAGGGACGGCGCGCTGGCTTTGACGATCTCATGGAGTCGCTTCGCCATGGAACGGTCCGGCTCCGTCATCGCGGCAATCGCCGCCAGCACGGCCTTTTCCCCGGCTTCCCTGTCTTTGCTGGCGCGCTCTTCCGCCTTCAGTTCTTTGGCGCGTTCCCGCATCGCGGCTTTTTCTTCATCCGTAAATCCCGCAGATTTATTCTCGGGCTTTTGTGCGCTTTTCTTCGGACTCATGGAAATCTCCTTTGGCAATTGACTTTTAAATCGAAATTCGCTCGCCCAAAACGGGCGGATGGAGCCACTCTAACCAGCGCGGCTATATTTTCTCCACCACCCAAAAATGGGACAGTCCCAGTCCGCGCAGGGGCGTCTTCTCCAAAAACTGCAAAACGCCGCGCAGGAACTTCCCGAACGCGCCGAAGCGCGCGATGATATTGTCGTACGCGCCGAAGACGACCGTGCGTTCCACGAAACGGACAGGCAGTCCCGTGAACAGCTTCTCCAGGTCGCGGCGCGAATAGACACGCACATGCGGCGCGAGTCTGTCGCGCCAGGCGCGCGGCAGGTAATTCACCAGCGGGATGTTGCCGAATTTGTATCGTCCGCGCCAGTAGATGCCATGCGTCTCAAAAGGATAGCCCCGGTTCGGACAAAAGATCACGGCCCGCCCGCCGGGATATAACACGCGGATCATCTCGCGCGCCGCCTCGCGGTCGTCCTGCACATGCTCCAGCACCTCGTGACTCAGGATCAGGTCGAAGGACTCCGACGGAAACGGGAGGCGCTCCCCTGCCGCGTTCAGGATGCGCGGCGAACGCGTCCGCGCCTCGGCCGCGCGGGCGAAGTCGTACTCCAGCCCGAACACCGTCCCGCCGGAGGCCGCGAGCTTCTCCACATACATCCCCACGCCGCAGCCGTTTTCCAGGACATGCCCGCGGGCGCGCTCCCCCGCCGCGCGCAGGATCATCGCCAGGCGGCGGTCCTGTCCGGCGCGCCACACATACGAGGGTTCGCCGCGCAGCGCGGCCTTGTCGAAATCGCGCTCCGTCATCGTCTCACCGCAAACGCCTTCTCCGCAAAATCGGCCAGCGCGTTCAGTCCCCGCGCCAGCGGCGCCACATCCACAAATTCGGCGGAGGTATGCGCGCCGCCGCCGGTCGTCACGCCCATCACCAGCGCGGGCAGGCCGCGGCTGATCGGCACGTTCGCGTCCGTCGAACCGCCGATGAGACTCGCCTCGATTCCCTGCGCGCGCAGACATTCGACCGCGCATTGGACGAGCGGATGCGACGCGGGGATCTCCCCGCCCGGCCTCCGCCCGATCGACTCCGCCTCCACGCGGACCCCGGGGCGGTTCGCGGCTTCGACGAGCGCGTCCACATCCGCGACGAGATTCGCCAGCGCCGGCGTGGATTCGGAGCGCAGGTCCAATTCGAAGGCGGCCTCCGCCGCGATGGTGTTGATCGAAGTCCCGCCGGAGATCGTCCCCACGTTCAGCGTTGTGCGCGGCGACGAGGGCAGGGACAGCGCCGCGATGCGCGCCGCGAGATTCGCCAGTTCATGCACCGCCGAAGGCTGGCCGTAATCCGACCAGGCGTGCCCGCCCGCCGTCCGCGCGGAGACGCGGTAACGCTGCACCGCCACCGCGCGATGGTAGACGTGTCCCAGCGCCATCCCCTCGACGACGAGGTAGGCCGTCACGCCCGCGCCGAAGCGCTCCACAACAGCCTTCATGCCGCGCAGGTCGCCGAGACCTTCTTCGCAGGTATTTGCCGCCAGCCAGAGATCGCCCGGCAGGCGGGCGCCGCGCTCGCGTAGTTTCCACACGAGGCCGAGGAGCGCCGCGACGCCCACCGAGTTGTCGCCGATGCCCGGGCCGTGGATCCGCTCCGAGTCACGCGCGAGGCGCAGGTCGGTCCCGCGCGGGAACACGGTGTCGAGGTGCGCGCTGACGACCAGCGGCGGCGCGTCCCCGCCGGGAATCCGCCCGAAGACGTTGCCAGCCGCGTCGGTTCCGACATCCAGCAAACCTTCCGCGAGGAACCGGGCGCGCACGAACTCCGCGCGCTCGCGTTCGTCGAAGGTCGGCGCGGGGATCTGCTGGATTTGGACAGCCAGTTCGATCACGCGCTCGGTTACATGATTCTGCCGGTCGTTTTCCATAGTTCGTTTCATACAACCCGGACGGTTTCTCGTAGCGCGTCCAGCCGCGCTTCGACCAGTCCGCGCATGGCGTCGAGCGGATGGTACGGGCCGGAGCCCTCCACCGCCAGCGAAGCCGAGACGTTGCCGAACAGCGCGCCTTCGAGCGGGTCGAAATTTTTGCGGTAGCCCGCTAAAAAACCGCCGCAGAAGGCGTCGCCCGCGCCGGTGGGGTCCGCGAGACGCGCCGGGTAGGCGGGGACCTCCCAGCGGCGTTGGGACACCGCGTCGTAGACCAGTTGTCCGCGCTCGCCGCATTTGACGATCACGAATTCGCAGCCCCACTGGCCGATGGCCGCGGCCATCTCCCAGGGGTCGCGCGTCTCGCCCCAGAAGAGGGACGCGAGCTCCTCCAGCGAGGGCAGGAAGGCCGTCAACCCGTGGACGAGGACGCGTGCTTCACGTTGACGTTCGGGGAGCATCACAGCCGCGGGCGGGTCGAGGGTGAGGACGCGCATCGCGCCGCTCAGCCGGTCGGTGAACTGCCGCTGTGTGGACAGTTCCAACGGGCAGATGTGCATCGCGTCGGCGTCCGAGTAATCGGTCGGGAGGTCGGCCAGCTGCGGCGAGGCCGGGTCGGGCGGCGCGCCCGCCGTCTGCGGGTCGGAGCGGAGTCCCAGCAGCGCTTTGGGGAAGGGAATCCCGCGCTGCGCGAATTGTCCGACCGGGTTCGCGCGCGTGGCCTCGAAGTTTTCGTTGTAGGCGATGAAGGCGCGCTGGTCGAGCGCGCCCTGCTGGATGCGGATGCCGCGCGTGTCCCAGCCGCGGCTCGCCAGGTCTTTCAGCCATTGGCGCGGCAGGTCTTCTCCGGCGCGTCCCACCAGCCCGACGCGCTTTTCCCACACGCCCAGCCCGCCGGCGGCGTAGAGGAGGTTTCCGCCGGGAGAATCGAGCCGGGGCGCGCCGACGGGCGGGAGCAGGTATTCGCGTCGGATCTGGCCGACCAGGACAAAAAAGGACGGATTCATGAATTGCGGATTTCCGCCTAGGAAATAAAAACCTTCTCGGCCGCGCTGGCTTGCGAGGCGTTGATCGGGAGCAGGAAACTGAAGCGGCTTCCCTGTCCTTCCACGCTTTCGGCCCAGATGCGTCCGCCGTGCATTTCCACCATGGCTTTGGCAACCGAGAGTCCCAGTCCCATGCCGCCGTACCGCCGCGTGAGGTGATTCTCCACCTGATAAAACCGTTCGAAGACGCGCGTCAGGTCGGACGCGGGGATGCCGATGCCGTCGTCCGCGACCGAGACCTTGACGTAGCCCGGCACCGTCTCCACGCTGACGAGGACGTGCCCGCCGGGTTCGGTGAACGTGATGGCGTTGCGCACCAGGTGGCTGAGCGCCACCTCGATCTTGCCCGCTTCGCCCTCCGCCGTCAGCGGGGATGACGGCGCGGCGAGGCGCAGGTCCACGCCTTTGCGCCGCGCCTCCTCGTGGAACGATTCGACTACGTCCTGCGCGAGCCGCGTCATCACGACCTGTTTCTGCCGGACGCGCGCCGCGCCGCTCTGGTAGTTGTCCACGCTGGAGAGATTGTCCACGATCTCTTTCAGCCGCGTGGCGTTGCGGATGATGAGATCCAACTGCTCGTGATATTTCTTGTCCGTCAATTCGCGCAGGAAGGTGGCGTGACCGAGGATCAGCCCGAGGGGAGTCCGCAGCTCGTGGGAGGCGATGGCGATGAAGTCGGCCTTGAGACGTTCCAGGCTGGAGGTCTCCGCCTGCAGGCGTTCGATCTGTTTTTGCAATTCGCTTTCGTGGATGGAGAAGGCCGCCAGCGCGGCGAGGGTCTCCAGCACGGCGATGTCTTCCTCGGTATATTCGCCCTTCCTTTTGTTGACCGCTTCCAGCACGCCGAGCGGGCCGCCGCGGAACATGAGCGGCGCGGCCAGGATGGAGCGGGTGCGCGCGCCGGTCAGGCGGTCCACTTCCTTGTAGTGACGCTTGTCGTGCGCGGTGTTCTGCACCAACAGCGGCTCGGCGTGACGGAACACCCAGCCGGCCGCGCTGCCTTCGAGCGGCACCTGCACCCCGCGCAGGAACTGCAGCTGCTCGGGCGGCGCGGCGATGAAGAGCAGGTTGTCCGTCCCGGATTCGTAGCGCAGGATGGAGGCCGATTCGCTCGAAGTGAGTTCGCAGACCTCCTCCACCACAGATTGCATGAACGCGTCGAACTCCAGGGACGCGCCCAGGGTCTGGACTACGGTCAGGAGGCGGTTGATGCGTTCGATGTCCATAAGATGCCCGCGCAGATTATACTTGAGGGCCGGTAAGATGTTGCCTTTTTGAGGCCGTCAATTGATGGAATGCCCGTCTCGAAACCGTGTAAAATGGAGACCTGCAAAACATATTTCAAGGAGATTTAAATGTCGCCAAAAAAAGTTCGCGTTGCCGTCATCGGAGTCGGCAATTGCGCCTCCTCGCTCGTGCAGGGAGTGGAATATTACAAGAACGCCAAAGACAACGACGTCATCCCCGGAATCATGCACGCCCGCCTGGGCGGATACCACATCCGCGACGTGGAATTCACCCTCGGCATTGACGTCAACATCACCAAGGTCGGCAAGGACCTCTCGGATGCCATCTTTGCCGAGCCGAACAACACCTACAAATTCTGCGACGTTCCGAACCTGAACGTCCCAGTCGTGCGCGGCATGACCCACGACGGCCTCGGAAAATACCTCTCGCAGATCGTCGTCAAGGCGCCCGGTCCAACGGCGGACATCGGAAAACTGCTCAAAGAGACGAAGACCGACGTGGTGGTCAACTTCCTGCCGGTCGGCTCCGAGATGGCGACGAAGTGGTACGTGGAACAGGCCCTGGAGGCCGGCTGCGCCTTCGTCAACGGTATCCCGGTCTTCATCGCCTCGTCCGAATACTGGTCGAAGCGCTTCCGCGACGCCAAACTCCCCATCCTCGGCGACGACATCAAATCGCAGGTCGGCGCGACCATCGTCCACCGCGCCCTCACGACCCTGTTCGTGGACCGCGGCGTGCGCGTGGACCGCACCTATCAACTGAACTTCGGCGGCAACACCGACTTCCTCAACATGCTCGAACGCGAACGCCTCGAAAGCAAGAAGATCTCCAAGACCAACGCGGTCACCTCGATGCTGCCCTACAAACTCGATCCCGATAACGTGCACGTCGGCCCCTCGGACCATGTGCCGTGGCTGACCGACCGCAAGTGGTGCTACATCCGCATGGAAGGCACCACCTTCGGCGACGTGCCTCTCAACGCCGAGGTCAAACTCGAAGTGTGGGACAGTCCCAACTCGGCGGGCGTGATGATAGACGCCATCCGCTGCGCCAAGCTTGCCCTCGACCGCGGCTTGGGCGGACCGATCGTCGGCCCCTCCTCCTACTTCTTCAAGACGCCGCCCAAACAATTCCGCGACGACGTCTGCCGCGAAAAAGTGGAAGCGTTCATCAAGGGAGAGAGCGACGAATAGGCGGCTATAAGTTGCATGTTGCCAGTTACACGTTACGAGTTACGTAACTTGTAACTGGTAACTCGTGTCCCCATGACAAAACGAATCTTTCTCATACTGCTCCTCTTTGCGAGCATCATCTCCGCCTGCTCGCCCGCGTCGACTCCCGCCCCGACCGTGGACGCGAACGCCGCCATGACGCAGGCCTTCGCCACGGTCAACGCCGCGCTGACCGCGACCGCCTCCGCGTCCGCGCCCGAAGCGCCAACCGAAACGCCCGTCCCGTCCGCCACGCCGACGCGTAGCGGTCCGCCGCCTGAGTTGCCGCCCGCGTATCGGTCGGGCGCGTTGAATCCGCTCGATACGCCGCACACGTACATTTCCGACTCGTGCCAATATCTGCGCGCCAAATGGGACCCGAACAACAGCGCGCCTGGCACGATCGTGATGGCGATCATGTTTCACAGCATCGAACAGGGTGTGCAGAGTTCGTCCAATCCCATGCACATTGGTTCGGGCGATTTCAAGCGCCTGATGAAGAATCTGCACGACTTCGGCTTTCAGGCCATCACTGCCAGCCAACTGGCCGACTTTCTCGATACCAACGCGAAGATCCCCGCCCGCTCGGTGATTCTGATTCAAGATGACCGTCACTCCGCGGAAAATTACAACGACTGGTTCCGCCCGTATTGGCAGGAGTTGGGATGGCCGGTGGTGAACGCGTGGATCAGTTTTGACGATAGCATTCGCGCCCGCATCCTTGCGGAAAATATCGCGCTGGGGCAGGAAGGCCTCGTGGATTTCCAATCGCACGGGACGATCCACAACATCAACATGACCGACGCCTCGAGCGACGAGTACATCCGCAGTGAGTTTCAGGGATCGGTGACCGACCTCGAGCAGAACTTTGGCAAGAAGCCCGTCGCCATCATCTGGCCTGGCGGCGGATTCGGAATCCGCCCCGTGCAGATCGCGCGCGAATTTGGTTTCCGCATCGGCTTCACCACGCACCCGCGCGGACCGATCATGTTCAACTGGATTCCGCTGGCCGATGCAGACGATCCCGGCCGCCCCGCCTACGTTTCGGAGGGATACGTCAACGACCCGCGCATGGTGTTGCCGCGCTACTGGCCTTCGCAGGTGCTGGCAAACCTGGACACCGTCCGCATCATCGGCAACGAGGCCGCCGCCTACGCCGAGCAGAACAAGGCCGTCGAGTTGGACTACTACGACATCGTCTGCGCGCCGACGCTGGGACCGATCCCCGCCCTCGCCCCGTAGAAATTCTCCCATCCCATTTTGGAGCGTTACGCCATGAGCGACTGCATCTTCTGTAAAATCGTGCAAGGCGAGTTCAAATCAGACCTGGTCCACCGCGACGAGCATGTGACCGTCTTCCGCGACATCCGTCCCGCCGCGCCGACTCACCTCCTCATCGTCCCCAACCGCCACATCGCCTCGGTCAACGACCTGGAGAAATCCGACGCGGCGCTGGTCGGACATATGTTCGTCGTCGCGAAGCAGGTCGCCGCGCAGCAGGGACTCGCCGAGAGCGGCTACCGTCTCATCGTCAACACCGGCGCGGAGGGCGGGCAGACCGTCTTCCACCTGCACTTGCATCTGCTCGGCGGACGTCAGATGCTGGCGTTGGGATAAAAAATAGAGCGAGAAAATCTCTCGCTCTACCGTTATCGGCTTCTGCGTCCCAGCCGGCTGGGCGGCTTTCTGGCCCGCATAGCGTACCAGCCCAACCCCATTCCCCCCAGCAAAAGGAGCGCGCCCAAAATTCCCGCCCACGGAATGACGCGCCCGCCATCCGTCGGCGCGGGTTCCGCCGGCGCGGCCTGCACGCTCTTGGACTGCGCGCCGAAATCCACAAAGGCCAGGTCGCCGGCCTGAACGTCCAGTTTGTAGGACATTTCGCGGGTGGGATTGTATCCTTCGGGGATGGCAACGCTGATATTGTACGTCCCCGCCGGGACGTCGGTGAAGCAGGCCTGGACCGGCTCCTGGTCCGCGTCGAAGGCGTTGACCGTGCTTTGCGTTTGCGAATACATGCCGTTCACGTCGGTCATGCTGACCTCGCCCCCGGCCAGCCCAGACTCGGCCGTCTCGCGCAGGCCGTTCCCGTTGATGTCGTCGAAGAGCAGGATGCAGACCTGGGTCGTCCCCGTGAAAGGCGTGGGCGTGGGCAGGGGCGCGGTGGGCGTGGGGGAAGGCCCTGGCGTGGGCGTGTAGGCAGCCGGGCCGCCGATCCCGATCAGCAGCTGCATGCCCGCCGTAAGGTCGGAGCAGTCCGCGCTCAACTGGGGATTCTGACCATACAACTGATCCAATGTCAGCCCGTTCAAGGCCGCGATGCTGATGCAGTTGTCGCCCTCCTTGACGATGTAGATGATGCGTCCGTCTGGCATGGGCGTGGGCGTGGCGTATTGCGGAAGCTGCAGCGGGGGCGAGGCCTGCGCGGGAAGCGCCAACCCGAAGAAAACGACGACGGCGGCGAACAGGCTTGAAAGTAGAAGGAAACGTCGGTTCATTGTCTGGATTATACACTGACAAAAACCCGTTTTTCGGCAGAAAACGGGTTTGGGCGCGTCTGATATAATCCAGTCACCGCAGGAGGTCGCATGTCTTTGAATATCGTCGTCGGCGCCCAGTGGGGCGATGAGGGGAAGGGGCGCATCGTGGATTACCTGGCCGCGGGGGCCGATTATGTGGCGCGCTACAACGGCGGCGACAACGCCGGGCATACCGTTACCGTGGGCGGAAAGATCTTCAAACTGCATCTCGTCCCTTCGGGCATTGTCCATCCGCACACCACCGCCGTGATGGGAAACGGCATGGTCGTCAACCCGCGCACGCTCCTCGATGAGATGACCGCCCTGCGCTCGGCGGGCGTGTCCATCGCTCCCCAGCGCATGCACATCTCGCCCGCCGCGCATCTCATCACGCCCGCCCACCGCGCATTGGATAACGCCAACGAAGCCGCGCGCGGCTCCAGCCGGATCGGCACAACGGGACGCGGCATCGGTCCCGCCTACATGGACAAGGCCGCGCGCCGCGGCCTGCGGATGGCCGACCTGCTCGCGCCAGACTTCGCCGAGCGGCTGCGCGCCCACCTGCTCGATTCCAACCGCGCCCTCAACCTGCTCTCCGCTCCCGAACTGGAGGTGGAAGCCGAGGCCGAATCCTACCTCGACGCGACCTCGCGCCTGGCCCTCTACATCCGCGATGTGGCGCTGGAACTCGCGCTGGCCCTCAAGCAGGGACAGACCGTCCTTGCCGAGGGCGCGCAGGGAACGCTGCTCGACCTCGACCACGGCACCTATCCGTTCGTGACGAGTTCCGCCACCGTCGCGCCCGCCGCGCTGACCGGGCTCGGGCTGGGAATCGCCGCGGCGCGCGAAGCGCGCGTGCTGGGCGTGACGAAAGCCTTCCAGACGCGCGTCGGCTCGGGGCCGTTCGTCACCGAACTGGAAGGGGAGATGGCCGACCGTCTGCGCGGCACCGGCGCCAACCCGTGGGATGAATTCGGGACGACGACCGGCCGTCCGCGCCGCGTGGGTTGGCTGGACGGCGTCCTGCTGCGCTACGCGGTGCGCGTCAACGGGCTGACCGACCTCATCATCACCAAATTGGACATTCTCTCCGGGCTGAGCAAGATCCAGCTTTGCACCGGTTATATCGTCAACAACGCGCTCATCCACGACCTGCCCGGCGGCGCGGACGGGCTTTCTGCCTGCGCCCCGGTCTACGAGGAATTCCCCGGCTGGCGGGCGGATATCACGAGGGTCCGCCGCTGGAAGGACCTGCCGAAGAACGCGCAAAAATACCTGGAACGCATCAGCGCGCTGGCTGAGACGCCGATCAAGTCGGTGTCGCTGGGTCCGGAGCGGGAACAGATATTGGAAGTGTAGCCTGTGTCTGGGGGGAGTTTCGACGCGGCGGCTTTTTTATGGTTCTGTCCGCGTCATCCGTGTATTTAAGAAACAGTCTCTAACGCGGGGCGGTCTTTTTCCTCCAGGCGGCGCTCATTGGAATGGGGCGTCCGATGCCGTAGCCCTGCGCTTTTTCCACGCCTATTTCCCGCAGGCGGTTAATGGTCTCTTGATTCGTGGCGTGTTCCGCGATGACTTGAATCCCGAGCGTATGCGCCACCTGGGTGATCGCCTCCACCATGGCCTGGTCTCCCGGATTCGACAGCATGTCGCTGACGAAAACGCCGTCAATTTTGATATAGTCCAGGGGGAGGGTCTTGAGATAACGGAAGGAGGAGAATCCGCTCCCAAAATCGTCGAGCGCAATCCGGCCTCCCAGTTCGCGAAAGTCCCGAATAAAGCGCTGCGCCTTGCCGATGTGGTGAATGGCGGCGGTCTCTGTGATCTCGAAGCAGATCTGTTCGAGAGAAATGGAAAATTCCCGCTGTTGTTCGAGAACGTACTCCAGAAGGTTGTCGTCGTCGAGCGAATTGCCCGAAAGATTGACGGTGACCTGAAGCCCCTCAGTGTCGTGCGTGGACATGGCGTGGAAGGTCTGGCGAATCACCCAGCGGTCTATGGCCGTCATCAGGCCGTAACGTTCGGCGGAGGGGATGAACGCGTTGGGGAGGAGGACTTCATTGTTCTCTTTTGCCATGCGGATCAGCACTTCGTAGTGCTTGAACGCGCTCCCCGGCTCGCTCAGATGCTCGATGGGCTGGCAGTAAAGCAGGAGTTGATCGTTGGCGACCGCGTCGCGCATCTGCGCGGCCTGGATGATCTCGCCGTGCCGCTGGCTGGTTTCGCTGTCCTCGGTCTGGTAGACGTAGACGCGGTTGCGGCCCAGGTCTTTGGCGGTGTAGCAGGCGACGTCTGCCTGGGTGAGCAGTTGTTTGACGCTTTCCTTTTCCGCCGTGATCGGCACCACGCCGATGCTTACGCCCACCAGAAACGTGTTTCCCTCCCAAATGAAGGGCAGGTTGTGAAGCCGGGCCAGGATCTCGCCGCAAATGACGAGGGCCCGGTCCAGCTGGCAGTTTTCCAGCAGGAGTCCGAATTCGTCGCCTCCCAGCCGCGCCAGCGTGTCGCGTTGGCGGAACAGGCCTCCCAGCATCCCGGCGACCTGCTTCAGCAATTCGTCGCCCGCCGCGTGTCCCACCGTGTCGTTCACTATTTTGAACTGGTCGAGGTCCAGGTAACAAAGGATGTGCGACAGGCCGCGTTCCCTGGTGTTGATTAAGGCCCGTTCCAGCCGCCTTTCGAACTCGCGCCGGTTGATGAGGCCGGTCAGGCTGTCGTGCGCGGCGTCGTGCGCCACCTGCCGCGACAGGCGTCTTTCGACGGTGACATCCTGGAATACAAGCACCGCGCCGATGACGTCTCCCCTGCGGTTGCGGATCGGCGCGGCGGAGTCGTTGATGGAATGTTCCCGGCCGCCGCGGCTGACCAGGATGGAATGATTAGCCAGCCCGACGACCTTGCCCTCCCTCAGGCAGCGCTCCACCGGGTTGACGACGGGCAGCCGGGTGTCTTCATTGATGATGCGGAAGACGGCGCGCAGGGGTTGTCCTTGCGCCTCCTCCATGCTCCAGCCGGTGAGGATTTCCGCGGCCGGGTTGAAGTATTCCACGGTCGCGTGGACGTCTGTGGTGATGACCGCGTCCCCGATGGAGTGCAGGGTCACTTCGGCGCGTTCCTTTTCTTCGAACAGCACGTCCTGCATTCTTTTGCGTTCGCCCAGTTCAGCTTGCAGGGCGGCGTCGATCTGGCTGCGCTGGATGGCCCCCGCCAGCACGTTGGCCGCGGCCACCAACCCGTCCACCTCCGCGTTGGTCCAGGCGCGTTCCCGCGCCGCGTCGTCGAAGCCGATGCAGCCCCACCAGAAACCGTCAATGAAGATCGGCACGTCGAGCAGGGCTTTCATGCCGCGCCCCAGGATGAACTGGTAGTCGTCGTCGTTCAGGCGTTTGCGATCTCCGATGTAGGGAAGCCCCCGGCTCATATTTTGATGCCAGCTTTCCAGGTCGTCTTCGCCCAGCGGCGATTGGATGTAACGCGGGTTCCCGAGGTCGCTTTCGAAACCCGGCATAGTCCACTCGAACAATATGGAGGTTGTCAGCCGGCCGTCTTCCAGCTTTGTGTTTTGAAACAGGTAGGCGTGCGAGGCGCCGATGCTTTTTCCCAGGCTTTCCAACATGTCGTCCACTTCGCTGCGCCAGTCGGAGGCTTTGAAAAGTCGTTCGGCGAATGCGGCCACCGCGTTCAAAATGGTCTCGCGTTGATGCAGGTCGGTCTCAGCCTGTTTGCGATCCGTGATGTCCAACGCGGAGGTCAGCTCATACCGCGTGCCGTTGATTTCAAAATGGTCGTTGGATACGAGCGCGGCGCCGATCTCCCCAGACTTGGAGCGGAAGCGCAGTTCCAGGTTCCTGATTTCCCTGCGCTCCTCCGTCAGCTTGACGATCTTTTGGATGTCTTCGTCAAATGCCCACAAATTCAGTTCCGAGGCTTTCCGTCCCACCGCTTCTTCATATGCGTAGCCCATAATGTCGCAGAAGGCCTGATTCACGTCCACAAAGCGGCGGTCGGTTTCGATCGTCATCATCACAGGCGAGGAGTGGAAGGCCTGGTGGAAACGCTTTTCCGAAAATGCCAACGCGGCCTCGATCTGCTGTCGTTCGACCAGTTCTTTTTGCAGGCGCCGATTGCTTTGAAACAGCGCCTCAACGACCAGCCGTACCATCACCGCGGTCAGGATCAACGCCAGGGAGACGGAGAAGAAGTCGCCGGTCACGCTGTGCGTGAACGGATTGGGTTCATAAAGCCCGTAAATATCCCCAAAAACCAGCCAGGCGACGCAGGCGATGCTGAAAGCGGTCAGAAGAAACAGCGCCCGTTTCCGGGCAACCAGGCTGACGATGATCAGGATGGCTGGAAATCCCAGGATGTTGATGTTGTGCACGCCCTGGCCGCGGCTTGCGAGCCAGGTCATTACGGTAAGCATGACGAGCGCCAGCAGGATGGCGGCGCTCTCATATTTTTTCCGACGCGCCAGATGGATGCCCGCCAAAACCGGTAGCGTGGAGACGCCCATGGCGACGGCGCTGACAACATTTCCGCTCAACGACAGGATCAGGGCGCCCGCGAGCAGCGCGGCCAGAGCCAGGCCGAGAAACCATTTGAAGATCGCCGCGATGCGCTGTTCGTCCCCGTAGAAATCCAGCGGGGACGGTCTGTGCTGCGGGTCAGGGGAGTCGCCGTTCATGTTTGGCGCCATTTTTCGTATGCTCCAATCTTGATTTTACCGCGCGCCTTCGGATTGCCAATTGGCAATATGGAAAGGGGCGGGCGGACCGTCAAATAAGAAGGATGAGCCGATCTGCCGTCCCCTGCGCGGTATCCCGTCCGCCTGCCGATACGCGCGGCGGCGTGCGCGTTGAGAATAAACGATCGTGCCTCCCCTTGACAGGCCTGGGGTTTCGCTGTATATTGATTACTGACCGCTCGGTAAGTTTTGAAACAAGGAGAAAAAATGACAGATAAAACTCGCAACCAGTTGCTCCTGGTTCTCTTCCTTGGCGTGCTGATGGGCGCGCTCGATATTGCCATTGTCGCGCCCGCCCTGCCCGCCATCCAAACCTATTATGGCATCGGCGACCGCGCCCTCACATGGACTTTCACTATCTACGTGCTGTTTAACCTGATCGGCACACCGCTGATGGCGAAACTTTCGGACACCTTCGGGCGACGCTCCATTTATATTCTGGATATCGTTCTCTTCGCGCTCGGCTCGTTGATTGTCGCGCTTGCGCCTGCAAACCTGTTCGCAGGACTACTTTTCGGGCGCGCATTACAAGGCCTAGGCGCGGGCGGAATCTTCCCCGTTGCCAGCGCGGTGATCGGCGACACCTTCCCGCCCGAGAAGCGCGGCGGCGCGCTGGGGCTGATCGGCGCGGTATTTGGGCTCGCCTTTTTGATCGGGCCCATCCTCGGTGGAATTATCATGAGCGTCGCGACCTGGCAATGGCTGTTCATCGTCAACCTGCCCATCGCGCTGATTGTGATCCTGCTTGGATGGAATCTACTCCCCACGCAACGTCCCGACGCGCGCGGCGCGTTCGATTGGGCTGGCATGATCACGCTCGGCGTTCTTTTGTCCGCGTTCGCGTATGGACTGAACCAGATCGACACGGCAAATTTTGTAGGCAGTTTCTTCTCGCTGAACGTTCTGCCCTTCATCCTGCTCGCCGCGATTCTGTTGTTCGTGTTCATCCGCATTGAGAATCAAGCCAGCGATCCCGTTCTGCAACTGACCTTATTCAAGAGCCGCCAATCGATTCTGGCGAGCGCGCTTTCCGCAGGAGCGGGAATCGGCGAAGTGAGCATGGTCTTCATCCCTGCGCTGGCGATCGCCGCCCTGCCTGGCGTAGTGGACAAACACACGTCCAGTTATTTGCTGATGCCCGTCGTCCTCGCGCTCGGGATCGGCTCGCCGCTCGCGGGACGCATGTTGGACAAATTCGGCTCCAAAGCGGTCGTGACCGTCGGGACGATTCTGCTCGCCGCTGGTTCGCTCATGCTGGGGATTTGGAACTCGGCGCTTTGGATGTTTATCGCCGAAGGAGCGCTGATCGGACTCGGACTTTCCGCCTTGCTGGGCGCGCCGATCCGCTACATCATGCTGAACGAAGCGCCCGAATCGCAGCGGACTTCGGCGCAGGGCGCGATCGTCGTCTTCACCAGCGTCGGACAGTTGATCAGCAGCGCGCTGGTCGGCGCCATCGCGGCTTCGGCGGGCGGCGGCGTGACGGGGTACGGCGCGGCGTACTTGACGATTGGCGTCATCTCCGTAATACTCGTTCTCCTGACCTTCGGGTTGAAAAATCACCAGCAGGAAATCAAACGCGCCGCGCAACTCCAAACCGCGGCGACGCACGGAGACGATTAATGTCGCTTTTTGCAATCTTGAAATACGTGCATGTTTTCTCCGCCATGATCGCGGTGGGGACGAACATCAGTTACAACTTATTGTTGATCAACGCGGCGCGCCGTCCCGAAACGACCGTGTTCACGCTCAAGACGATTCGGTTTCTCGACAGCCGACTGGCGAACCCTTCCTATGCTGTGACGCTTCTCGCGGGTTTGTGGATGGCGTTTGTCGTCCCATTCCCACTCATGACGCCTTGGATATTGGCTTCCATCATTCTTTATCTGCTCATCGCCGCGCTGGGATTCGGCGTTTACGCCCCGATCTTTCGCAAACAACTCAAACTCGCCGAGAGCGAAGGGATGCAGAGTCGAGCCTATTTACAGACAGCCCGGCAGGGGATGACTCTCATCTTTATCGTTACGGTTCTCGTGGCATTGATTGTCTTCTTCATGGTGGTCAAGCCGCCGTTGTGGAGCGGGTGGTTTTAAAATCTTGCGCGCAACTAACGCTGGAGAGCGTCAACCGCGCGGCGAGAATGTTACAATTCGTTCATGGCAAACACAGCGACCGGTCTCGACGAACAGATCCTTGAAACCGCAAAGGATTTGTTCATCAACAAGGGCTATCACGGCTTGTCCATGCGCGAGATTTCTGACGCGCTGGATGTTTCCAAAGCCGCCTTGTATTATTACTTCAAGGACAAGGAAGAACTTTTTCTGGCGATCTTGAAAGTATATTTGGACGATATGAGCGAGGCGTTGGACCGCATCCAATCTGAAGCCGCTCCCCGTCGTGAACAGATCCATCATTTCATCGAGTATGTGCTTGCTCAGCCATCTAAACAGCGCGCCACCATCCGCCTCGCCAGCCAGGAGATTGTCCACCTGACCCCGAAAGCGCGGAAAGCGTTCGCCGCCCTGTACCGCGAGAAGTTCGTCGGTAAAGTGCAGTCCATTTTGCAGCAAGGCATGGACGGCGGCGAATTTCGCGAGATAGAAATTGAAGTGGCGGTTTGGGCGCTGCTGGGAATCATGTTCCCCTATTTTTATCCCACGCATTCGGGCGACGCTCCCTTGCCGAACGAAGTAATTCAGGAAGTAGCAACGATCTTCCTAAATGGGATTTGCAAGTAACGTTCCTGTGCGAGAGTCGTCCCGTTCTCGCAAACTCTTCACTCCCCTTATATTTACGCGACGCCAAAGAATGTCGTTGCGAGACCCGCGAAGCGGGTCGAAGTAATCTCGTGTTACAAGGAGATTGCTTCGGGCGGCAGAACACCGCCCTCGCAGTGACACGATTTGGGTTGTCATTTCAATGTCCGATACTTCATCGGTAGAGCGGGATACTATCCCGCTCTACCGTTTTAGAGTCCGATACTTCACCCGATGTGGGGTCAAATCCTTGCCAAACTTCTCGCGCATCATGGTTTCGTAATCGGACCAGTTGCCAATATACATTTTCGCCTGCGAGTCGTCTTCAAACACGATGAGGTGCGTGCAGATGCGGTCTAAAAACCAGCGGTCGTGGCTGACGACGAGGGCGGTGCCAGCGAATTCCGTCAAGGCGTCTTCGAGGGCGCGGAGGGTGTTGACATCGAGGTCGTTGGTGGGTTCGTCGAGGAGGAGGACGTTGGCGCCTTCGGTGAGGGTCTTGGCTAAGTGGACGCGGTTGCGTTCTCCGCCTGAGAGGATGCCGACTTTCTTTTGCTGGTCGGAGCCTGCGAAGTTGAACGATGAACAATAGCCGCGTGCGTTGATCTTGCGTTTGCCGAGTTCGAGAGTCTCTGCGCCGCCTGAGATTTCTTCGTAGACGGTTTTGTCGGGGTCGAGGGTGCGGGATTGGTCAACGTAGGCGAGTTTGACCGTCTCGCCGATTTTGATCGTGCCGCTGTCGGGAGTCTCTTTACCGACGATCATCTTGAGGAGCGTGGTCTTGCCTGCGCCGTTGGGACCCACTATCCCGACGATAGAGCCTGGGGGAACTGTAGCAGAAAACCCGTCGAGAATGAGGCGGTCTTCATAAGATTTGGTAACTTTATCAAATTCAAAAACGACGTCACCGAGGCGAGGTCCAGGCGGGATGTAGATATCCAGTTCTTCACGGCGCGCTTCGGCTTCCTGATCCAACAATTTTTCGTAGGCGCTGACGCGGGCTTGTCCCTTCGATTGACGCGCTTTGGGCGACATGCGAATCCATTCGAGCTCGCGTTCGAGAGTCTTTTGTCGTTTCGATTCGGCTTTCTCTTCGAGTCGGATGCGCTCCTGTTTTTGTTCGAGCCACGAGGAGTAGTTGCCCTTGTACGGGATGCCGTAGCCGCGGTCGAGTTCGAGGATCCAGCCTGCGACGTTGTCGAGGAAGTAGCGGTCGTGGGTGACGGCGATGACGGTGCCTTTGTAGTCG
>JAANMT010001576.1_pt1 | contig 21979 bp, 20 predicted proteins | sample 7279711 | NCBI WGS metagenome assembly JAANMT01 (sample SAMN14094538, study PRJNA606508) | bioreactor metagenome | isolation source: A lab-scale SPAN reactor treating ammonium-rich wastewater day 1 | place: Ireland: Galway | collected 2017-01-16 | reverse complement strand
CTTCCTCAATGAAGCCGGGGAATTCACCGGGTTTGACACCGACTTCTGCCGCGCCCTGGCTGTGGCTATCTTCAACGATCCCACCGCGGTCGAATTCCGCCCGCTGACAGCGGCAGAACGCTTCACAGCCCTGCAGACCAACGAGATTGACGTGCTAATCCGAAACACCACCTGGACCTTCTCACGCGACGTGGAACTGGGCACCGACTTTGGCCCGACCACCTTCTATGATGGTCAGGGCATGCTGGTGCGCAAGGATAGCGGTTTCACCTCGCTGGCAGACATGGGCGGCGCCACGGTGTGCGTGCTCTCCGGTACCACCACCGAGCTAAACCTGGCGGACGCTTTCAGCGCTCGCGGCCTCGCCTACGAGCCCCTGGTCTTCGATAATTCAGATGAGACCGCTGCGGCGTATGATGAAGGCCGCTGTGATGGACTGACTTCCGATAAGTCACAGCTGGCCGGCTTGCGCACGACGATGGCTAACCCTGACGATCACGTGATCTTGCCCGAAACCATGTCCAAGGAGCCGCTTGGACCGGTCTGGGCGCATGGCGATCAACAGTGGGGCGACCTGGTCAGCTGGGTTGTCAACGGCGTCATCATCGCTGAGGAGAAGGGCATCACTTCCGCAAACGTGGCTGAAATTGCGGCTGGTACGCCTGAAGATCCCGAAATCGCCCGCCTGCTGGGCTTGGAAGGCTCCTTCGGCGAACTGCTAGGCCTGGAACCCGATTTCATGGTCAACGTGATCGCGGCGGTCGGGAACTACGGCGAGATCTACCAGCGCCACCTGGGACCCGAAGGCACCGACATTCCGCGTGAAGGTTCATTCAATGCGCTTTGGAAGGATGGCGGTCTGCTCTACCCGCCGCCCTGGCGCTAGACCTGACACTTGGGGTTATAGATTGCAGCCCTATCTGCGGATAGGGCTGCAACCTCGAATTCATGACAACAGACACCCCTGAAACCGCTTCGCTCCAGCATAGCCGTTGGTCCTTCTGGCGAGACACGCGCTTCTTGCAGGCGCTCGCCCAGATAATCTTCGTCACCCTGGTGCTGATCGCCGGGTATTGGCTGATCGGTAATCTAATGACATCCCTCGACGAACGCGGGCTGGACCTGAGCTTTGGATTCTTCCAACGCACCGCTGGCTTTGGTATCGGGGAAGGTATCCCTTTTGAACGCACCGATTCCTTCTGGCGCGCCTACATTGTCGGCTTCGTAAACTCGATCCGCGTAATCGTTTTTGGTCTTGTCCTGGCTACCGTACTGGGTATCCTGGCTGGCATTGCCCTGCTTTCGACCAACTGGTTGTTGCGCAATCTCGTCGGCGCATACGTCGAGGTCATGCGCAACACGCCGCTGCTGGTGCAGTTATTTTTTATCTACTTTGGTATTATCTTAAAATTGCCCTCACTCCAGGATCGTTTGATCCTGGGTCCGTTCAGTCTGAGCAACCGCGGCCTTTTCCTGCCTCGGGCAGTACCCCAGGAGAGCTCCATGCTCTGGCTGGCGCTCACTGGGGCGGCGCTGGTCGGTGGGATCCTCCTCTATCGCGTTTTGCTTCAGCGGCGCATCCAGACCGGAGAAGAGACTCGCCCGGGTCTAAAGGCGAGTTTTCTGATCTTCGGCGTACCACTTTTGAGCTGGATCCTGCTCCCGGGAAACCCCTATACACTCGAGTATCCCGAGTTGGTAGGCTTACGCATCGAGGGAGGCGCCCGTCTGACACCTGAGTTTGCCGGGATTCTCTTCGGACTCGTGCTTTATACTGCGGCGTTCATCGCCGATATCGTTCGGGCTGGTATCCTGGCGGTTCCCAAGGGACAGCTCGAAGCTGCAAAAGCCTCCGGCCTGACCCAGGCGCAGGTGCTGCGTCTGGTGATCCTGCCCCAGGCTATGCGGGTAATCATCCCCCCGCTTACCAACCAGTATCTCAATCTGGCTAAGAACTCCAGTCTTGCAGTAGGAGTGGGCTTTCCGGATCTGTACAACATCTCATCCACGATCTTCAACCAATCCGGTCAGGCGGTGCAGGTGATCAGCCTGATGATGGCAACCTATCTCCTGATCAGCCTGTTGATTTCTGCTGTGATGAACGCTCTCAATGCCCGCCTGAAGATCCCGGAACGGTAAGGAGACCTATGGAACACGCAGAAAGGTCCTCGATCAAACCGCCGATTACCTCCCTGGGAGTCCTGGGCTGGTTGCGCGCCAACCTGTTCAGCAATTGGTTCAACAGCCTATTAACAATCCTCACTCTGATCCTGGTCTACCTCTTCGTGCGTTCGTTTGTGATCTGGTCTGTACAGGAAGCGAACTGGTCGGCGGTCACCAACAACCTGGGCGTTCTGACCTGGGGTCGTTACCCTGGCACCGAGGTCTGGCGCCTGGGCGTGAGCTTGATCCTGATCGTCTTGATGGGCGTGCTCACCTGGGCTTTGTGGTCCCGGCAGGGGAATCCACGCGCGCGTCAGGTGTTGCTGGTCGGCTGGCTGCTGATGCCCTTCGCGCTGACCATCCTGATACGCGGTATCACCCTTCCCAGCTTCCGTACCATCGTCAATAATATTGGGTATTACATCGTCCGTCCTGATGTGCTCATCGCACTTGACCAAACCTGGCGGGCAAATGCCGCACTCACGCTTACGGGTCTACTGGCGGGCGCATCCTGGGTGATCTTCCAGAAACGCCGTTCCCGGATCCCGGCGAACATCGGCACGCTGGTCATTCTCGCCCTCATGGTTCCCCTGAGTACATTAAGCCAGCCCTGGATCTTTGGGCTGAGGACACCGATAGCCCTCCCGCTATTGCTCACATTCGGTTTGTGCCTGCTCATCGGTCGCGCGGTGGGGCGGGCTTTTGCTAACGTAGGCGGGAGTACCCGGGTGCTCGGAGCGATCTGGTTGATAAGCCTCCCCATCATCCTGATGGTACTGACCACCTTCGAGGTTGGCAACGAAGCGGTTGATCCAGTTGAAGTGCTCGTGATTGTGCCGCCCAATATCTGGAGCGGAATCTTGCTTACGTTGTCGCTTGCCGTGGTCAGCATCGTAGCCTCCTTTCCCATTGGCGTGCTGCTTGCACTCGGACGACGCAGCTCGCTGCCTGTCGTGAAAGGGTTTAGCATCTTGTTCATTGAGCTGGTGCGCGGAGTGCCCCTGATCTCGATCCTCTTCATGGCTCAGGTGATGCTGCCGCTCTTCCTGCCTCTTGAGGTTAGCATCGACCGGGTTCTGCGCGCCATGGTCGGAATGACGCTCTTCACCGCCGCCTACCTGGCAGAGATCGTGCGCGGCGGGCTGCAGGCTGTACGTAACGAACAGGTCGAAGCAGCCCGGGCGCTCGGCTTGAATGAGTTCCTAGTGACGAGTTTGATCGTGCTGCCGCAGGCGCTGCGCGCCGTCATTCCCCCGATCATGGGTCAGTTTGTCAGCATCTTCAAGGACACCTCGCTGGTGGCGATTGTTGGGCTGCTGGATGTGCTCGCCGTAGGGGAGAGTGTGATCAAAGCGCGTGATTATCTTGGCGCGGTGCGGGAAATATACCTTTTTGCTGGTTTGTTCTTTTTTGTCTTCAGTTATGCCATGTCCCAGGCAAGCCGCCGCTTGGAAGTGCGCCTGGGTGTGGTCGAAAGTGAATGAGGTTCCTCCCATGAACGAACCGATCATCGTATGCAAAGATGTTCATAAATGGTTTGGCAATTTCCACGCGCTCAGAGGTATAGATATGGAGGTTAAGAAGCGTGAAGTGATTGTCATATTCGGTCCTTCCGGCTCCGGCAAATCCACTTTTATCCGCACGATCAATCGTCTTGAGGAACATCAACGGGGACAGATCATCGTGGATGGCATTGAGTTAAGCCACGACGTCCGTCACATCGAGCAGGTCCGCATGGAAACGGGCATGGTATTCCAGCAGTTCAACCTCTTCCCTCATTTGACCGTGATGCAGAACATCACCCTTGCGCCCATCTGGGTACGCAAATGGCCCAAAGACAAGGCTGAGAAGGTGGCCACGGAGTTACTCGAACGTGTCGGCATTCCTGAACAAGCCGGAAAATTTCCCGGTCAACTTTCGGGCGGGCAGCAGCAGCGTGTGGCAATTGCGCGTTCGCTTGCCATGCAGCCGAAGATCATGCTCTTCGACGAGCCGACCTCCGCGCTCGACCCGGAGATGATCAAGGAAGTGCTGGACGTGATGATCGAACTGGCGAAATCGGGCATGACCATGCTGGTGGTCACGCACGAAATGGGTTTCGCCCGCGCTGTGGCGGACCGCATGTTCTTCTTCGACCAGGGTCAGATCGTGGAGAGCGGCGCCCCCGAGGAGATTTTCAAAAATCCGAAGGAGGACCGGACGAAGTTGTTCCTCTCTCAGATACTTTCGCATTAGAATCAAAAAGCCGGCGATACCGCCGGCTTTTTGATTCGGACGAGTTGAAATCGTCCCGAAGGTTGACGCAAGCGACCGATGTTTCTTCGAGCAAACCTTCGGGACGGTTTTATCTTCGACCCTACGGACCCGAAATATTGATGGAGTTATCACGGATCTCGAAAGTCGTCAGGTCGGGGCCCGTGATATTTACGAAGGCGGGACCGACGTTTAGTTTTCCGTCATCCGTCCACGCATACATGGTGTACGCTCCCTGGGTGAGATGAGTGTATGTTTCAGACTGATTTTTGCTGAATATCGGGATATACGCGAATCCACATTCGCCAAACGCAGTATTTTCGAAGTACAGGGAGATCTTCACACCGTCGAGTTTTGTGTTGTTGAAGATCCTTATTTTTGTGGGATGCCCGACCACGGGGTTGGGGAGGAGGCGGTTGCAGGGATTCTGTGTAGTGGATGCCTGTGGGGCGGACGTAAAGGTCGGGATGACAGCCGGATCCAGGGTGGGGGAAGGTACCGGCGTATCTGTCGGCAGCGGCGTTGGTTCCGGCGTATTGGTCGGTGGGAGGGGTGTGTTGGTGGGGATCGCCGCATTCGTTTCCGCGACAATGGTGAGCGCCGCGGCGACCGCCGAGGCTTGAACGTCCTGCGGGCTTACCGTCGGTTCGGCGGGCGTTCCGCCGCCGCAGGCGCTGATGATCATTGCCATGATCAGCGCCATAAGTGGAATAATCGTGAAGCGTTTCATTTTGATCTATTTCTCCTGTGTAATTAACAATTCGGGTAGCAACTGCCCAGCGCGACAATACTATCATTTCGGACGACAATTTTCCAGTTCGCTTCGGTGATGCGGAAGCCGCCGAAAACTTTGAAGTCCTTTGCGCCGTCCACGTAAGCCGCCGCCGAGTATTGCCCGACGGGTCCCGTTGACAGGCTGGAAAGGAAACCGCATTCGCCCAGGTCGCTCATCACCCACAACGAGACAACGACCTTATCGTCCTTGGACTGCGGGCTGTATTCGTAAGAAACGCTCAATTGAGCGGAGGGTCCCTGCCAGGAGGTGAGAGGCTTGTCGCACGGATCCTTCGTGAGGGAGGGAGTCGCCGGAACGCGGGTCTCGGTGGGGGGAGGCGTATCGGTTGGAAGGGCAGTGGGGCTGGGCGATTCGGTGGGAGGGATGGGGGTATCGGTGGGAGCCGCCGCCTGCGTTTCGACAACCATGGTGGACGCCGCCGCGACGGCGGAAGCCTGTATGCTTTCCGCGTTGACGGTCGGCGCGGCAGGCGCGCTGCCGCACGCGTGAAGAAACAGGCTGAGTACGACGATACCCGCCCGGAGTTTCGATTTCATTCTGTTCGGATTTCCTTATTGCTTGATTTCGACTCTGTCTCTATAAACGTCAATCGTGAGTTCGTCGTCCGCGTGGAGGGTGAAATTCCCGACGATCTTCCTCCCGCCGACCCACACGACGTAGAGATAATATCCAAGCGGCGCTTTGACCTTGACGTGACCTTTTACCGGATATTCCAGGATCGCGACCTGCCTGTCCGGCGGCTGGTTTTGAAGCGAGATGTACACCTGTGTCTTGGATTTGTTCACGATGGTGATGTTGGCAAACGGGACCGCCGGGGGCAGGGTACCCCATAAAAGAGGACCCAGCGTCGGCGACTGCGTGAGGTTCGCGGAGACGGCTTTCGTTGCCGTGGGCGTTTCGGTTGGAATGTCTCCCGGTCCGCTGGTGGCGGTGGCCGGGGTCGTGGTCAGGTTGGGGGCGGAGGTTAAGGAGGACGTGTCGGGCGCTTCGGCGGTCGGCGAAAAGGTTGGGGTTGGGATCGCTGTATCGGTGGCTGGGACAGTTGTCGGCGAGGGTTGAACCGCCAGGGTCTGCGCGGAGGCAGTGCGGACAATGGAGTCAATGGTCGCCTGCATATCCACCGGCGATCCAGACTCCGGCGGGGTTTGCAGCGCCGAACACGAACCTGTGAGAACCGCCAGCAACGTTGTAAAAACGAAAAGTCTTTTCATTGCGCCCTCCTTCGGGCTACGACTGGCCGACGACCTCCAGGAATTGGGATACCGTATCGCGCAACATGCGTTCGGGCAGCGCGCCGACCTGCCGATGCACGACCTTGCCGCCCGAGACGAACAACATGGTCGGGATTCCCTGGATGCCGTATTTCATCATCCATTCGGGGTTTTCATCGGTGTTCACTTTGGCGATAAGCACCTTGCCCTCGTATTCCCTGGCGAGTTTTTCGAGGGTGGGGGCGACCATTTTGCAGGGCCCGCACCACGGCGCCCAGAAATCCACAATGACGGGGATCGGCGATTGAAGCACGGTTTTCTCGAAAGCGGCGTCTGTGACGTTGATGGGTTCGTTTGACATTCTGTTACACCTTCATTTATTGATTTTGGGCAAATTACATAATTGCCCTTGAACGGTCGAAAAGTATAACACAATACCCCATGATATAATCCGCCCGTCATGGCAGAGATATTTACAAAATGGAGAAGCGGACTCGCCAAAACGGGCAAAGCCGCGTTCGGCAGGCTCAAGTCCGTTCTGGGCGCGACGGAGATTACACAGGATACGTGGGACGACTTGGAGACGCTTCTCATCCAGGCGGACGTGGGGATCGAGACCTCGACCGGGATCATCGAATCGCTCCAACGCCTCGTGCGGACCGAGGGCTTGACCCGCTCCGACGAACTTTGGGAGGCGCTCCAGGCGGAACTCCGCTCGCGGCTGACCGACCCGCCGACCCTCGCATGGACGAACAAACCGTCCGTGATCATGATGGCCGGCGTCAACGGTTCGGGCAAGACGACCACCATCGCCAAACTCGGACAACGTTTTCGATCCGAGGGCAAAAGTATCCTCTTCGGCGCGGCGGATACGTTCCGCGCTGCGGCGGTGGATCAACTTCAGGTGTGGGGAGACAGGCTCGGGGTGGACGTGATCGCAGGCGCGCCCGAATCGGATCCCGGCGCGGTGGCGTTCAACGCCGTCCAGGCGGGCGTCTCGCGAAACGTTGACCTCGTCCTGGTTGATACGGCCGGGCGTTTGCACACCCGTTTCAATCTGATGGAGGAGTTGAAGAAGGTTCATCGCGTGATCGGCAAGGCGCTTCCCGGCGCGCCTCATGCGGTCTGGCTGGTATTGGATTCCACCACCGGGCAGAACGCGCTGCAACAGGCGAAGGCGTTCAGGGAAGCGGTGGGCGTGACGGGCGTGATATTGTCCAAACTGGATTCGTCCGCGCGCGGCGGCATGGCGTTCGCCATCCAGCGCGAACTGGGGTTGCCCATTCTGTTTGCCGGTCTCGGCGAAAAACCCGAAGATTTGACGCCCTTCGACCCCGATGCCTTCGTTCAAGGAATTTTAGGAAAATAATTTTGGAACGCAGGAACTTGCTCCTGCGTTGCGGCGGCAAGCCGTTGCGATCCACAACAAGGAGAAACCATGCAAGACCTCGTAAACCGTTTGAAGTCCGCGCAGGACATAACCCGGCAATTACTGGTGCGTCTTTGACTTCGCCGGTAAAGAAGCCCAACTCTCGCAATTCGAAAAGGAAATAGAATCGCCGGGCTTCTGGGGCGATCCAGCCGAAGCCCAAAAGGTGATGAAGCAATATAACAACGTCAGGAACGAAGTCGAATCGTGGCGCGGTTTTTCGCGCCGACTGCACGACGCGCTCGAACTCGCCGAACTGGACGACGAAAGCCTGCGCGGCGAACTGGAAACCGAGGTTGCCGTCATCGAGACCGAGCTCGAGAAACGTTCCTTTACCGCGATGCTTTCCGGCCGGTACGATCACGACTCCGCCATCCTTGCCATCCACGCCGGCGCGGGCGGCACCGACTCGCAGGACTGGGCGGCGATGCTCGAGCGCATGTACCTGCGCTGGGCGGAGGCGCGCGGTTACGAAGCCGAAATCTTCGACTACACCGAGGGCGAAGAGGCGGGCATCAAGAGCGTGACCATCGCGGTCAACGGCGAATACGCCTACGGTTATCTGCGTTCGGAGAAGGGCGTGCATCGCCTCGTGCGCCTTTCCCCGTTCGACGCCGCGCATCGCCGGCACACGTCCTTCGCGCTGGTCGAGGTCCTGCCGCAGGTGGCGATGGACGAAGCAGAGATCGAAATTGATCCGGGCGAGATCAAGATGGACGTCTATCGTTCATCCGGCGCGGGCGGGCAGAACGTTCAAAAGAACGCGACCGCCGTCCGCCTCACGCACATCCCGACGGGCATCGTGGTCACGTGCCAGAACGAACGCTCGCAAACGCAAAACCGGGAGTTCGCCATGAAGATCCTGCGGGCGCGCCTGCTTCAACTCAAACAGGCGGAAAAAGAGGAGGAGCGCGCCATCCTGCGCGGCGAATACACAAAAGCCGAATGGGGAAGCCAGATCCGCTCGTACGTTCTGCATCCCTACCAAATGGTCAAGGATCATCGCACCGATCACGAGATCGGCAACGCGCAGGCTGTGCTGGACGGCGACCTCGACGAATTCATGGAGGCATACCTGCGCTCGAAAAATTAAGGAGGCGTCGTGTCCGATCTTGTTACAAAACTTTCCGCTTTTCTCGCAAACGATATCTTGAAACAGCCGGGGCGCGTGATCTCCCCCGAGGAACCTCTCATCTCCAGCGGCTTGATCGATTCGTTCAGCCTGATGGACGTCGCGTTGTTCGTCGAAGATAACTTCGGAGTCCGCATCGAAGACACCGAACTCAATGCGGATACCTTCGACAATTTGACCCAACTCGCCTCATTGATCGAATCCCGCCAACCATGATCTTTCCCGAACGATTAAAAACGCTTTACGCGCGGACACTTCGACACGGCTCAGCGCAATCCCCGGAGCGGGTCGCTGTCACCCTGCAATTTCCCCACGCCGACGATTTGTCCGTCACGCTCGATGGGCTTTTGCGCGGTTCCCAATCCTTCGCGCAAACCTACGCCCGGGAAGGAATTCAACCCGGCGAGGTCGTCGTGCTGATCCTGCAACACGGCGAAGACCTGCTCTACGCGTTCTGGGGCGCGATCCTGCACGGGGCGATTCCCTCCATCATGCCGTTCCTCACCGAGAAACTTTCCCCCGAACGGTACCGCGCGGATCTGGCATCGTTGATGTCTGTAACAAAGCCTTCCGCCATCGTGACGTATCCTGAATTCGAGGCTGAAGTCCGCTCGGCGATACGGGAGGGGGATTCAGTTCGCTCGGTGATCGTCGCCAACCAGGTCGAACCGCAAAAGGAATTGGATTTCGATTCGCTCGCCGGTTTTCGGAGGAAACCCGAGGACATCGTTCTCCTGCAACATTCTTCGGGGACGACAGGCTTGCAAAAAGGCGTTGCGCTTTCGCATCGTTCCGTTTTCAATCAGTTGGACGCCTACAGCCGCGCCCTTTCGCTCGACGATGAGGATGTGATCGTCTCCTGGCTCCCGCTGTATCACGACATGGGGTTGATCGCCGGGTTCGTCATGCCCATCCTGTCCGGGATTCCGCTGGTGTTGATGTCGCCGTTCGATTGGGTGCGCGCGCCGTACAAGTTGATGCGCTCCGTGACGAAATATCGCGGCACGCTGACGTGGCTGCCGAACTTTGCGTTCAATTTTTGCGCGCAGAAGATCCGCGACCGTCATCTCGAGGGCGTGGATCTGTCTTCGCTGCGGGCGGTCGTCAATTGTTCGGAGCCTGTCCGTTTCGAGAGTCATCGGGCTTTTTATGAACGGTTCGAACCTTACGGGCTGAAATGGGAGGCGCTCCAAACGTCGTACGCGATGGCGGAAAACGTTTTCGGCGTGACCCAAAGCCGCTTGGGGACCGCGCCGGTTGTGGATGAGATTGACCGTGAGTCGTTCATGGTCCAGCGCGTGGCGGCGAGTCCGCTCGATGGGCGTCCGGCGATGAAGATGATGTCGTCCGGGTGTCCGCTCGAAAACGTAGCGATCCGCATCCTCGACGAACAAGGCGGGGAGGTTCCCGAGCGCGTCGTCGGCGAGATCGCCCTGAAAAGCGATTGCATGTTGACCGGCTATTACCATCGCGAGGATGTTACGCGGAAGGCGTTTTTGGACGGCTGGTATTTGACGGGCGATTATGGGTATATGGCGGACGGCGAGATCTTTGTTTCGGGCAGAAAGAAGGACATGATCATCGTGGGCGGCAGGAACGTGTACCCGCAGGATTTGGAGGCGCTGGCGTGTGAAGCGCCGGGCGTTCACGCGGGACGGGCGGTCGCCTTTGGAATGTTCGACGAAGCGCAGGGAACGGAGGAGGTCGTCATCATCGCGGAAGTGGATGCGGAGGACCCGGCAGAGCAAGAGAAAATCGCCGACGCGATCCGCCTGCACGTGACGAAGAATTCCGCCATCGCCCTGCGTCACGTCAGGGTGGTCGGTCCGAAGTGGATCATCAAGACATCGAGCGGCAAGACATCGCGGGCGGCTAACAAGGAAAAATTCATCCGGGAATTGCAGTCGTCGCAGGAGGCGGGATAAACATGGGATGACCTCATCCGATCAACTTCGTTACGCGATCGGTTTGGCGCGCGCCGGGAAACGGGAGGAGGCGCGCGATATCCTTTTGCGCGTCGTGGACGAAGACCCTCACAGCGAACTCGCCTGGATGTGGCTGGCGGGACTTGTGGATTCACTCGAGGACAAGATCGTCGCCTGCGAAAACGTGCTGACGATCAATCCGTCCAATGAAAAGGCGCGCAGTTATCTGGAAAGGCTCAGGCAAGGAAATCGTTCGACCAACGTCACCGGGAGAATGGTTCAAGTTCGAACTCCCCGAAACGACCCGCTGGAACAAGCCAGATTTCTGGAGCAGGAAGGAAACCTCGACGAAGCCCTGATGATCTACAAGGTGGAGGCGGCAAAGGCAAAGGACACCCGGACCTTCAACGAGATATTCAGGCAGATCGTACGCATCGAACAGATTCAAGCGGATGGGATCCGTTACGTATCGCCGCGCGCTTCCATCCTCCGCCTGACGTTCCCGTGGATCCTCCTGTACCTGAGCCTCGCGTTGATCCAGGTGGGATTGGATCCGCTGGGGCATCCGACGAGTTATGTGTGGTTCGCGTTTCCGTGGGTGGCGCTGGGCGGTTATCTGGTCGCGGTGGCGGAGGTGCGTTCGCGGCACGCGATCTGGAAGTATTTATTCACGGAGAGCGGGGATGGGACGCTCTCCGCCCGCTTTATGGTTGGGCTGGTCGGCTGGTTGATGATCCTGATCCCGATCCTCCTGTTGTTGATCGATTCGTTCAGGCGGTTGTCCGATTTTCAAACCCCTCCCCGATTGTTTTGACGCGACGCCATGCTCCCTCTAAACGACACGGAAAAGAACCGTTATTCCTTCTTCCCGATCGTCACCGTCCTGTTGATCGTGACGAACTGCTTTATCTATTACGTCGAGCCTTACATCGTTGACAGTTACTGGAGTTACTATATGAAATTCGGCGCGACTCCCATCCTGATCAGGGAAACGGTGGGCGGCGGGGTGATCTCGAATGTCACCGCCATGTTCCTTCACGGCGACCTGTTGCATTTGATCGGGAACATGCTGCCGTTATGGGTCTTTGGCAGGCGCGTGGAGGACGCGTGCGGTCCCCTGCGCTATCTCGCCTTTTACCTGTTCGCCGGGACGTGGGCGAACATCCTGTTCGTCGTTGTCCTGTCCGATTCGCCGATACCGGGGATCGGGGCGAGCGGCGCGATCTTCGGTTTGATGGGAGCGTACCTGTTGTTGTATCCGGGCGGCAGGATTCGGACGCTGGTGTTCGTGAACATTCTTCCGATCTGGCCCCGCATTCGCGCCATTTGGATCGTGCTTTATTTTTTCGGCATTCAAATCATCCCCGCCGTTGAGGTCCTGCTGGGGTACGCGGATTACAGGATCAACTATTGGGCGCACCTGGGCGGATTCTTTTCGGCGGTGTTCATTCTCCTGTTCCTGAGACCCGAGGCGTATGCGAGGTATCTGAGCGAGGTCCCTGTTTGAATCAAAAGAGCGGATGTAAATCCGCTCTTTTGCTCGCGCGGGATATTTATCCGCCGGTGGGGAGGCGTTTTTCCAGCGTGCGGTTCAACAGTTCTTCCTGCTCCTGCGAAACCGCGGTCTTGGTCTTTCTGATCTTGAATTCCTTGTTGTCGCCGGAGCGGTTCAACGCCTCCTGCCAGGCGATCTGCATGGCGGTCAATTCGGGTTCCTTGTGCTCTACCGGCTCGACGGCTTCCGCCGCTTCCTTCTTCGACCCCGACCTGCCTCCCTTTTTATGTTCCTTTTTCGCCGGTTTGAATTCCGCGACCTCCGGTTCCAAAGCCTTGACGCTTAACTTGATCTGCTTCTTCTTGCGGTTGACCTCCAGCACCTTGGCTTCGATCTCGTCGCCCTCCTTGACGACCTCGCCGGGGGTCTTGACGAATCCGTGGGCAAGTTCGCTGACGTGGATCATGCCGGGACGTTCCGCGCCGATCTCCACGAATGCCCCATAAGGTTCGAGACGAACGACCTTTCCCTTTACGACCATGTCCGGCTCGATCTCCTTCCATTCGAGGGCAAGGGGTTCGATCATAGTCAGTTCGATGCGATCCTTTCTTACGCGTCGCACCCATACGTCCACGGTCTGACCTTCCTTCACAACGTCCTCGACCTTGTTGACGGGGTCCTTGCTGAGTTGCGAAATGTGAATCACGCCGGGCAACGGTTGACCCACGTCCACGATCGCCCCGGCAAGAGTGGTCTTGATGATCCTGCCGCTCAATTTCGTTTTTGGTTCCAGCGCCGCTTCCGGCGCGGTGTTGACTTTTTCCATAATTAACTCCTGCGTTTGAGATAATGCCGAATGGCGATTATACATGTTAGGCAAACATAAGTCAATGTGAAATCCATTTCGATCATTCGTTGAACGCGACTTGCAGACTTAATGACTCGCGCTACGCAATGATACCTGTAACGCGAGACTGCGTAGCGCCTCGCTTTTCAGGCGTTTCCTGGGCAGGAGCGACATGAATGTCGCATTACGATGACCAAGATAATCTGGCTCTTTGGGGTTTAGTGGGGTAAAAGCCCTGCTGGACACGGATGACGCGGATTTCACGGAAAAGCACGGATATTTCTTTGATCTTTCCGTGAAAATCCGTCAATCCGTGGAATCCGTGTATTCCGACCCCGCTTAATCCCGAAGAACCGATAATCTTTCCTGCGTAACATCAATTAATAACTCACCTTGCGCAAAACGTCCCGAAGGTTCTCGTGAATCAGGCTTGGGTACAGCCCAAACCTTCGGGACGGTGCGTAACATCAGTTATAAGTTCCGGGTCGCATCGTGTTCGTCCGCGTGTGCCGTGTCGAAAAATCCAAATCCCTTGACGCGATGCGGGAAACAGCGTACCATTGGCAGGCGTTGTTCCTTTCGGAAACAAATGGGCAGTTGATATGTCTAATTTTGACAAAACCGACATCAAAATTGTCAATATCCTTCTCGAAGATGGGCGTATGCCTGCGTCGGAGATCGCGCGTCGCATCGGGAATATATCCGAACGCGCGGTCCGTTACCGCATCGAGCGCATGGTGGACGCGGGGATCATCCAGATCAGCGCGGTAGCCAAACCCCAGGCGTTCGGGCTGACCACGATCGCGGATGTCTGGATGGAGGTCGAATCGGATCGCATCCTTGAGGTTGCGAAGAAGATGGCGAACTTCGACAACGTTAGTTACGTGGCGTGCGGGATCGGGGAATCAGACGTAAGTATTCAGATCGTGGCGAAGGATACGGCGGAGATCTATCAGTTCATCACGGAGGTTGTCCGCAAGGTCCCCGGCGTTCGCAAGACCACCACGTCCATTGTGCCGTTGATCGTCAAGGACGTGTACCAATGGCGCGTCCCGGAGAGGATCGCGCAGGAATTGCCGGAGAAGAAGGGAACGACGGAAACCGAATAATCCTTTTTGAGGTGAAATCATGTTTGGTTCGAAAACGCGCGCATTGCAAAAACGGGCTCAGGAAACGATTCCGCTGGGGGTCAATTCCAATTTTCGATACTGGGGCGATGGGATAACCCCGTACGTCGAAAAGGCTAAAGGCTCTCATTTGTGGGACGTGGACGGGAGGAAATACATTGACTATCGAATGGCGTTCGGCCCGATCATACTTGGACATTCATTCGACGAAGTGGATCGGAAGGTGATCGAAGAGATCCAAAAAGGGATCCTCTTCGCGATGACCGGCGAACTCGAGGTCGAGGTCGCCGAAATGATCGTCGAGATGTCGCCCGCGATCGAGATGGTGCGGCTTGCCTGTTCCGGCACCGAGGCGACCATGCACGCCATCCGCGTTGCCCGCGCATACACCGGGCGCGACATCATCCTCAAATTCGAAGGCAATTATCACGGCTTCCACGATCACACTTTGTGGTCAACCTATTCGCCGCCGGAAGCGTACGGCAATCCCCGCAGTCCCATCCCCGTTCCCGCGTCGTCGGGCATTCCCAAGACGATGCGCGAATTTATCATCACGCTGCCGTTCAACGACATGGAGGGTTTCGAGCGTACAATGCGTTCGTACGGCGAACAGATCGCGGCGGTCATCACCGAACCGTGCCAGGGGAATTGCGCGGCGATCAATCCGCAGGACGGCTTCCTTGAATTGATTCGCAAGAAGACCGAAGAGTATGGCTGTGTCTTTATCCTGGATGAAGTGAAGACGGGATTCCGCATTGCGAACGGCGGCGCGCAGGAATACTATCGCATCGAACCGGACCTGGTCGCGTATGCCAAAGCCCTGGGCAACGGCTACCCGATAGCGGCGTTCGGCGGCAAGCGCGAGATCATGTCCATCATCGGGCATGGAGTGGCGCAAGGCGGGACGTACACCAATAACAAACCCGGCGTCGCCGCGGCGTACGCCACGTTGAAACTGCTCAAATCCCAGCCGATCCTCAAGACCATCGAAGGGCGCGGACGACGACTCATGGACGGCTTGAAGGAAATCTTCGAGGAGAACGGCATCCCCGCTGCAATGACCGGATACCCCGCCATGTTCTCTTTCGCGCTCGGCGTCGAATCCGTGACCAATCAGCGCGAGTGGGTGAAGAGCGATCACGACCTGTACCTCCGCCTCGCGGACAAAGCCATCGAACGCGGGGTCATGCCCGACCACGACGCCCGCGAGCCCTGGTTCCTGTGTTACTCGCACTCCGACGCGGATATTGATGAGACGTTGAATGTGTATGCGGAGATTGTAAAGTCGGTCAAATAGTCTGATAGTCTGATAGTCGGATAGTCGGATAGTCTGATAGTCGGATAGTCAAATAGTCGGAGAGTCTGATAGTCGGATAGTCGGAGAGTCGGAGAGTCGGAGAGTCTGTTAGTTTGTCATCGGATGATCCCGCCGTCTCGCTCATTCCTCCCTTTTCTGCCGAGAGTAATCCGAAAGACTATAAGACCATGAGACTATGTGACTATAAGACTACAAGACTATAAAACTACAAAACAGGAGTTCCAATGCCTCTCACTGCAAAAGAAATTATTGACCTCAACAAAGAATACACCTTCTTCTCCTGGTCCGTGCAGGGACAGGTGAATCCGATTCCCGTAACGCGCGCCGAAGGTGTGTACTTCTGGGACGCGGACGACAACCGTTATCTCGATTTCTCGTCCCAGTTGATGAACACCAATATCGGACATCAACATCCCAAAGTCGTCGAAGCGATTCAAGAGCAGGCGGCGAAGTTGACGTTCACGCATCCCGGCAATGCGACCGAAGCGCGCGGCTTGCTCGGCAAAAAACTGGCGGATGTCACGCCCGGGGACTTGAAGAAAACCTTTTTCACGCTCGGCGGCGCGGAAGCGAACGAGAACGCCATCAAGATCGCCCGCTTTTACACGGGGCGTCATAAGATTCTCGCGCGCTATCGTTCCTATCACGGCGCGACGCATGGCTCGATCGCGCTGACAGGCGATTACCGCCGCCTCGCCGTGGAACCGGTCATGCCGGGCGGAGTCCACTTCCTGGACCCGTTCTGCTATCGCTGTCCGTTCGGGCAGAAGCCGGAGTCGTGCAAACGCGAGTGCATCTCGCATCTGGAAGAAGTCATCAAATATGAAGGGCCGGACAAGATCGCCGCCATCATCATGGAGGGGGTGGTCGGCTCGAACGGGATTATCGTCCCGCCCGACGATTACTGGCCCCGTGTCCGTGAACTGTGCGACAAGTACGGCATCCTGCTGATCTCGGATGAAGTGATGAGCGGATGGGGTCGCACGGGCAAATGGTTCGCCGTGGATAATTGGAACGTAGTCCCCGACATCATCACCACCGCCAAAGGCATCACCAGCGGATATGTTCCCCTCGGCGCGGTGATCGTCTCGGATAAGATCGCCAAATTCTTCGACGACAAATATCTCTGTGCCGGGCTGACCTATAACGGTCATGCGCTTGCCTGCGCCGCGGCTCTAGCGACGATTGAAGTTTATGAAGAGGACAAATTGATCGAGAATGCCGCCCTGCTTGGAAAGTATCTCGGCGAAGCGCTGGAGGATATCAAAGCGCGGCACGTGTCCGTGGGCGACGTGCGCTATATTGGACTGTTCTCCACGATCGAGTTGGTGACGAACCGCGATACGAAAGAAAGTTTCCCGCCTGCCGTCATGGCGGAGGTGGGGAAGGTTTTGCGCCAAAACGGACTGTTCACTTTCATCATGGCGAACAATATGGGAAGCATGGTCTTCGTCGTCCCGCCGTTGTGCATTACACAGGAGCAACTCGATGAAGGTCTCGCCATCGTGGAGAAGGCGTTGGAAGTGACGGATAGGCAGGTGAAGTAATTGGTAAGTGGTAATTAGAGACTGGAGACTAGAGAGTAGAATCCGTTTATGGAATCCCAAACGAAAATCACGGCTCCTCCAATCATTCACAGACTCGTTGAAACCTTCGAGCAGAATTTGGATTCGTATCGTTCAACCAAGAACGAAACGGAATTGCGCCGCGAGTTCCTGGATAAGTTCTTTACGGCGTTGGGCTGGGACGTGGCGAACGAAAAAGGCTACGACGAGGCGCATAAGGAGGTCGTTCACGAGTTTTCGGTTGAAGTGGCGGGAGGAGGCAAAAAGGCGGATTATGCCTTTCGGACGGGGACCAACTTCGATTTTTTGGTCGAAGCGAAGAAGCCGTCCGTCAAAATCGAGAGCAGTCAGGACGCCGCGTTTCAAATCCGCAGATACGGCTGGAGCGCAAAACTTCCCATCAACATCCTGACCGACTTCGAGCATTTCGCCGTTTACGATTGTCGCGCCAAGCCGAATTACAGCGACAAGGCTCCGGTCGGGCGGATCATGCTCGTTCATTACAAGGAATATGTGGAACGGTGGGATGAGATCGCGTCGGTCTTTTCACCCGATGCTGTGCGAAAAGGTTCGTTTGCGAAGTATGCCGATGGATTGAAGGGGAAGAAACGCACGGCGGACGTTGACGACGCCTTTTTGCAGGAGATCGAGCGCTGGCGGGAATTGCTGGCAAGGAATATCGCTTTGCGGAATGAAGAGATTGATATTGCAGGCTTGAATTACGCCGTGCAAATGACGATTGACCGCATCATCTTTTTGCGGATTTGCGAAGAGCGCGGCATCGAGCCTGAGAATCAACTGCTTGACATTGCAACCCACCCCCTCCGTCCTTCGGACACCTCCCCCAAATCCGACGAACCCCAGTCGGATTTGGGGGAGGGAAGGGTGGGGGTCGTGTATGAAGAATTGTGCGAGTTATTCAAACGCGCAGATACAAAATACAATTCCGGTTTGTTCCATTTCAAGAAAGAGAAGGGAATGGTCAGCCGCCCGGATGACTTGACCCTGACTCTGAAGATTGACGATAAGGTTTTGAAAGACATCATCTCGAATTTGTATTACCCGAAAAGCCCGTATGCGTTTTTGTATATCCCCTCGGATATTTTGGGACAGGTGTACGAGCGTTTTCTCGGCAAGGTGATTCGCCTCACGGCGGGACATCAAGCCAAAGTGGAGGAGAAACCCGAAGTCCGCAAGGCGGGCGGGGTGTATTACACGCCGACGTACATCGTGGATTACATCGTGAAGAATACGGTGGGGAAGTTGGTTGACCCCTCCCCCAACCCCTCCCCAGACGGAAGGACGCAGTCTGGAGAGGGGAGAATGACTCCCAAAGAAGTTGCCAAACTCAAAATCGTTGACCCTGCCTGCGGTTCGGGGACGTTCCTGCTCGGCGCATATCAATTTTTGCTGGACTGGCATTTGAATTGGTATCTGAATGATGACGTGGAGAAGTGGGAAAAACAGAGAGCGATATGGAAAGTGGAAAGTGGATACCGACTTACGACCTCGAAAAAGAAAGAAATCCTGCTCAACAACATTCACGGCGTGGACATTGACGCGCAAGCCGTGGAGGTGACCAAACTCTCGTTGCTGCTCAAGGTGCTGGAAAACGCCAGCGGGCAATTGGGACTCGGCATGGAACGTGTTTTGCCCGATTTGGGGAACAACATCAAATGCGGCAACTCGCTGATCGGCTTCGATTATTTTGAAGGACAGTTGTTGCCCGATGAAGAGGAACGGGCGCGGGTGAACCCGTTTGATTGGAAGAACGAATTTCCACAAGTCTTTACCCCCTCCGCCTTCGGCACCTCCCCCAAATCCGCAGACGGGAAGACTCTTAAATCAAAACGTAGTGCGGATTTGGGGGAGGCTGGGAGGGGGTCGGGCGGTTTCGATGTGGTGATTGGTAATCCGCCGTATGTTCTGGGGCGAGAAACTTTTGATGAAAATGCTAAACGCTATCTTGCTTCTAACTACGAGTCCTATGGTGGTAAATACGACCTTTACATTTATTTCACTGAAAAGGCAATCTCGCTAATGAGGGCGAAAGGCAAACTTGGCTACATCATCCCCAATACTGTTTTGGTCAACGAAAATGCAGTTAAACTCCGAAAAGTAATTTTAGACCAGACCCAAATTGATTTAATAAGAGTGTTCAACGAAAGAGTTTTTGAAGATGCGCAAGTTGAAAGTACGATTCTCGTAGTTGAGAAGAAGCCAACCAATTTGAAACTTACAACAATTCAAAATGGAGAAACAGTTAGCGAAATTTCCCAAGATGTCTTTGCCAAAAATCAAGGCTTTCGTTTCAATGTTCGTCTAAATTCGACCAATGATGAATTGTTGGGGCAAATTGAAGCGCGTTCAACTTCTTTAGGGATTCTGTCTGATATATGTATCGGCATACAACTTGGTGGAAGTTCGGGCAATGACACGAAAGAAAGTTTTCTGTCGAACAAAAAACTTGATAATAATTACCAAAGAGTTTTGGATGGAAAAGATATTAATTCTTATGCTACAAATTGGAACGAAAAATTTGTGCGCTATGGAAATTGGCTTCACAGAAAACGAGACAAAAAGTATTTCTTGAATCCAAAAATTATGATTCGTCAAATAGGAGCTGTGCCTGTCGCTACATTTGATGACCAAAACTTCTATACACTTAATACTATCTACAACCTGATTAGCATCAGTGAGTATTCGCCTAAATTCTTCTTGGGGGTTATCAACTCCAAATTTGGAAAGTGGTTTTGGCGATTGAAGAACAGTGATTTCAAATCATTGTTTCCAAAGATAAAGAAAACGCAAATTGAGAGTATTCCAATTTGCCTCATCAACTTTTCCAACCCCACCGAAAAAGCACAACACGACAAAATGGTCTCACTCGTTGAGCAAATGCTGGCGCTGCACAAGTCGTTTGCGGCGGCGAAGAGTCCGCAGGAGAAGGAACGGCTCGCACGGCAGATCGAGGTCACGGACAGGGCGATTGATGCGCTGGTCTATGAGTTGTATGGGTTGAGTGAAGAAGAGATAAGGATTGTAGAGGAAAAGTAGAAATGCCTGAAATCAGTAAGAATGCCGCCATTTTGATTGCCACAAGTTTCCAAGCTTGGAATCGGGCTAAAACAGGCGATAAATCTACAATGCTCTGCAACTGCACTGTCACAGTATTGTTTGCTGGCTTCTTCATTGAGGAAAGCCTGGACGTTATCATAAGGAAAATGAATGTACAACGTGAGATGAAAAAGTTCTTGGAAATAAAGGGTAATAAACATCCAAGTTTAGAGCATAAACTTGCTTGGTACTTCAACCGTTATGTTGCCAATCCTAAATCAATTGACCGAAGCGCATTGCTCACAAACAAACTCGAAGGAAGATTGAACAAAAGATTTCCAGGCTTTGGCAGGATTTATCAGATTCGAAACGACGTGGCGCATGGAAAAATCAATCGCCGCTTAACTCTCAAGGAAACTGATAGATTGAGATTTCAAGCGAAATCTATTGTCAATGATTTGTTGCGAATTGCCGCTGACAATGGCTGTAATATCCCAAGAGATATTACTTATAAAATGGCAACTGCTGCCGCTGATGAACAACTTTCAGAAGACTAGGATTGAGGCTGGCGGTCAATTACCAATTACTACTTACCAGTCTCCAATCTCCAGTCTCTAATCTCTTTTTCGGAGTAACCATGGAAATCCTCAACTACATCAACAACGAATGGATGAAGCGCTCCTGACCCCCTTCCCGTCCTTCCCCCAAATCAAAATTCAGATTTGGGGGAAGGGGAGCAGAAATTATTTATGAATATATTTACAACCTCCCAACGAAGAATTACCCCTCCCCCATTTGTGGTTTTCAAATGGGGGAGGCCGGGAGGGGGTCATGCATAAACGCACCACTCCCAAAGTCTTTGGTCATGCCAAACAACTTCATCGCAACATGACCGAGGCAGAGGCGAAACTCTGGAAACATCTGCGGGCGCACCGCATGGGCGATGTCCATTTTCGGAACCAGCACGCCATCGGCAATTACGTCGTGGACTTTTGCGCCCCTCGCAGGAGGCTGATTATTGAGTTGGATGGAAGTCAGCACCTTGAACAGGAAGAGTATGATGAAGAAAGAACCGAATTCTTGAAATCCAAGGGCTACAAAGTATTGCGGTTCTGGAACAAAGACGTGATGAACAACATTGATTCGGTCTTGACTGTAATTTGGGACACTTTGCGTGAAGACAATAAGAGTCAATGAACCATCCGACCTTCGACGTTGGACCTTTGACAATGCTGGAGAAACCATGGAAATCCTCAACTACATCAACAACGAATGGATCAAACCGAACGTACAAGAATATGCGAGCGTCATCAACCCTGCAACGGGAGAGGTGATTGTCAAAACTCCTCTCTGCGGCAGGACAGATGTGAACATGGCGGCAAACGCGGCGAGCGAGGCGTTTCCTGCGTGGCGGCGAGTCCCTGTGCAGGACCGCGTGCAGTATCTTTTCACGTTGCGCGACCTGCTCAAGGCGAATCACGATGAGATCGCCAAACTCATCACCAATGAATGCGGCAAGACCTTCGAGGAATCCAAAGCCGAGATGGTGCGCGCCATCGAAAACGTGGAAGTCGCCTGCGGGATGCCTCATTTGGGCAAGGGTGAATTCGTCGAGGATATCGCGCCGGGCATTGACGAGACGATGATCCGCCAGCCCCTCG
>JAANMT010001574.1_pt1 | contig 22007 bp, 13 predicted proteins | sample 7279711 | NCBI WGS metagenome assembly JAANMT01 (sample SAMN14094538, study PRJNA606508) | bioreactor metagenome | isolation source: A lab-scale SPAN reactor treating ammonium-rich wastewater day 1 | place: Ireland: Galway | collected 2017-01-16 | reverse complement strand
GGCTGTTCGACGCAAACCTTATTCGGTGATTCTCTTCGATGAAATCGAGAAGGCCCATCATGATGTGTTCAATGTCCTTCTGCAGATTCTGGATGATGGCCGGGTCACCGACAGCCAGGGCCGAACAGTCGATTTCAAGAACACAGTCATCATCATGACCAGCAATATCGGTTCCCATCACCTGCTCGAAGGGATCGAGAAAAACGGCAAGATCACTGAAGCCGCGAGAAACCTTGTAATGCGCGACTTGCGCCAGGGGTTCCGACCGGAATTCCTCAACCGAATCGATGATATCATCCTGTTCAAACCACTGACTGAATCGGAGATCGAAAAGATCGTCCGCCTCCTGATCGAGGATCTGAAACGCCGCCTCGCGGACCGTCGAATTACCTTTGTGCTGACCGATGCAGCAGCGAAACATATTGCAGAAACCGGATACGATCCGGTGTATGGCGCTCGTCCGCTGAAACGATATCTCCAGCGAGAAGTGGAGACACGGGTCGGAAGAGCCTTGATTTCAGGTGAGATCCTGGATGGTGCGACAATCACCCTGGATGCAGGCCCTGATGGGTTGCAGGTTCACCATCAGAATCCGGCGGGAGATTCCAGCGAAGCAGCCTGAAGATTGTTCTGATAACTGAATTCTGCAGTCCCGGGCCAGGTACGTCATCCACTTCCTGGCCCGGCTGCAGCTTTGGTTCAAGCGACTTCCAGCATCCGTTCAAGTGCGAGTCTTCCTGGAACAATGATTGAATCCGGCAATTCAACCCGGTTGATTTTCCCGCCCATGTCGAGTGTATAGGCGATATCGTTCAGGCCGATTTTCCACATATTGGGACACAGGGAACGAGACAGGTAGTGGATTGTCAAATGCGGGTGCTTGCGGGCCAGGTTGACTGAATGATTCAATTCTGTGCCGATGTAGATCGTTGTTCCCGGAGCGGCCTTCTCAACCTGGCGGCGGATATATTCGGTGGATCCACAGCCATCCGCAGCAGCCACAATTTCCTCAGGGCACTCCGGGTGCACCAGAATCACAGCCTCCGGGTCGCTTTCCCGCACCTTCTGTATCTGCTCGACTGTGAAGTGTGTGTGGACATGGCAGAATCCTTTCCACAGAAGCACCCTGGCTGAACGAACCTGGTCCTCACTCAAACCACCCCGCTCCATCTTCCCATCCCAGACCGGCATGAGGTCTTTCGGGATGCCGCGCAGATTTCCTGTATTTCTCCCCAGGTGCTCATCAGGGAAGAAGAGGATCTTATCGCCTCGCTCGAAGCACCAGTCATAAACTCTGGGAGCGTTGGAGGAGGTGCAGACAATTCCCCCATGCTCACCGCAGAAGGCTTTCAGGTCGGCATCGCTGTTCATATAAGTAACTGGAATGACACGCGAGACATCCGTAATCTCTGCCAGCTCCTCCCAGGCTTGTGTGACTGTATCCAGATTGGCCATATCCGCCATGGGACAACCTGCGCGTTGATCCGGGTGAAGAACCACCTGGTCCCTGCGTGCAAGGATGCGTGCCGATTCAGCCATGAAATGAACCCCGCAGAAGAGGATCATTTCGCATCCATCCGCCTCAGCAGCGGCTTTTGATAGGCCATACGAGTCACCGGTAATATCGGCCAGGTCGATAACTTCCGGCTTCTGGTAGAAGTGCCCCAGAATGAGCAGCCGGGATCCAAGCCGGCGTTTATGCTCGAGGATCATTTCACTCAGTTCCTCGGAGCTTTTGCGGCTATAGGCTTCGAGCGCATCGAAAACAGGGCGATCGAGAATGGTGACCATTGTCTTCTGTACCTCCATCTGCAGCTTTCCAGAAGGGGGTTCCTTCTGAAATCGACAATTTCAGTTTACATGAACTGAATCCTTCCCATAAGGGAGAATGCCATTGCCAGAGAGGTGGTTCAGCTGTGGTGCCCTGCCAGAACCGGATCAGTCCCTCCCCCAACTCCCCGTATACACAAAGCGGCAATGCACTAAAATCCGCGTATCGGAGAAGGAGGAGTTCTTTATGCGATGGAATGCCGGGCTGGTTTTGATCATCCTGAATACGATCCTGCTTCCGGAAGGGCAATCTGCGCAGAACCCGGTGGCTTGCTATGACCTTTACGAATTGAAACTAAAGGCGCCGCAGGGTGTTTCCGAGCCATTCACCAGCTCGAATATCCAGGTGGATGCCGAAATCACCCGGCCGGATCAGAAGATCGATGTTGTTCCCTGTTATTATCATGCCGGCCAGGATTGGCGGTTGCGCTACAGCCCTTCCATTCCCGGATCCCACCACATCCGGGTTACCTGCTCCCTCCAGGGCGCACAACCAGCCGTTATCCAGGAAGCCACTTTTGAAGCGGCTGCCTCCGATCTGCCCGGATTCATCAAAGTCCATCCGGATAACCCTCACTTTTTCGCAACTGCCCATAACAAAACCTTTTACCCGGTTGGAGAAAACCTTGCCTGGATCGATCCGAAGCGGGAAAATTATCGAACTTATTTTGAGAAACTCTCGGCTAATCATGCCAATTGGGTGCGGGTGTGGCTGTGTTTCTGGGGTTTGACCGAGCTGGAATGGAGCTCAAACCAGAACCAGGCATACCACGGCCTCAAAGGATACAGCCTGGAGAATGCGGAACGGATCGATCAGATTTTTCAGGCTGCTCGCGACCATGGGATATTCATTCAGCTGGTGATCAACCACCATGGCCAATATTCCACGGAAGTGAATCCTAACTGGGACAGCAATCCCTACAACCAGGCCAATGGGGGTTTTCTGGAAAGCCCGATACAGTTTTTCACCCATCCGGAAATGAAAAAAAGATACAAGGACCGTCTGCGATACCTGGTGGCACGCTGGGGATGGACACAGAATCTATTCGGCTGGGAACTGTGGAATGAAGTCAACAATACAGATGCCCTGAAAAAAGGAACTCCTGCCGAGCGGCAGGCGGTGCTCGACTGGCATATTGAAATGGCCCGTTTCCTCAAGGCGCTCGACCCTTATGATCATCTCGTAACCACCAGCGGGTGTTACATCGATGAAAGCCAGGGAGAGGACAGCACCTGGAACCTGCCCGAGTTCGATTACAACCAGGCGCATGACTATGTTTCCAACATCATCGGCCGGATTCGCTCACTGGCCATCCAGATGCGGAAGTATCAGAAGCCTTTCTTCAATGGAGAAATCGGAATCCATGAAATTGAGTGGCCAGCGGCCAGTGAAGCCATCCCGCTCCATGACATGCTTTGGACCTCGCTGGTTTCTCCTCAGGCGGGATCCGCTATGACCTGGTACTGGGACCTGAATGTCGACCGCCACAACCTTTACTCCCACTTTCTCCCAGTGGCTGAGATCGCTGCAAAGATCCGATGGGCTGAGGAGGATCCGCTCCCGATGCATGCTGACTGGACCAGCCAGGGGGTGGCTCCCACAGAGCTGATCCTCGAGCCGGGAATCGGATGGGGGCGCTCCGAGGTGGCGGATATACCGGTTTCTCCGACACTCGGCGGACCTGCCATGGGGAGCATCTCCCACTACTTGCAATCTGCCGGGAAACCGGATATGCGGGTTAATCCTGTTTTTCACCTGGCCCCTTCATCTCCCATTCGAGCCGCAGTGATTCTCACAGGAGCCAGCCGGAATGGTGGCAGCCTGCTTGCCAGGCTGGATGGGGAGGTTGTGGGAGAGATTCACCTGCCGCCTCATGACCAGAAGGAGGATGAGATTGACCTCGCCAAAAACCGGAACAGAGTCGATTTCGACATCCCCGCAGGAACCCACAGCCTGGTCCTCGAGAATCCAGGCACGGACTGGGTAAAAATCAAGCAGGTCGTATTTGAAGAATTCGCCGATCGTCTCGAGGTCTTCGCTCAGGGTGGAAAAACACAATTCCTCCTGTGGGTTCGTGATCGGGCTTACCGGAGCCAGGTGGCGCAATCCTGGGATGGGGCAATGGCCATTCCCAGGGTGGAAATCGAATTGCCTGAGTTGAAACCAGGAACATATTCGGTTACTCGGTGGGATACCCGCACTGGCCAGACATCGAACCTTGGACCCCTGGAAGCCGATTCATCCGGCGGAAGAATCATCCTTGAGAAGGTCGACAAGGATGCCTTCCTCCTGCTCGAAAGAATCAATCCGGACAAACGGTGAGTTATCCTTTCAAACCGGTCAGGGTGACTCCCTGAATGAAGTAACGCTGGGTGAAGAAGAACAGCAGAATAATCGGCAGTGTCATCATGGATGAGGCTGCCATCAGCTCTGCCCATTGTCCCCCCTGAGCCTGGCGGAACATGAACAGGCCCACCGATATCGGTGTCTTATTCTCATCGGTGATGTAGATAAGTGGCTGAAGGAACTCGTTCCAGGAGCTTTGAAACTGGAAGATCGCGATGGCGGCCAGTGCGGGTTTCACCAGAGGCAGCAGAATCCGCCAGTAAATCGTAAAATACCCGCACCCATCAATTTTGGCAGCCTCAGTCAGTTCTTTGGGGATGCTCATGTAAAACTGCCTCATCAGGAAGATGAAGAACGGTGCACCGGTGAAAGACATGATGGTGAGTGGAACAAGGGTGTTGTAGAACCCCATTTTTGAAAACAAAACAAACTGCGGAATCATGGTCACCTGCGGGGGCAGCATCATGGTTGCCAGCATCAGCACAAACAAAACTTCTTTTCCCGGGAAATTCAATCGTGCAAAGGCAAAGGCCACCAGAGAACAGGCCAGCAGCTGCCCGAAGATGTTGATGGCTGTGATTTTGACTGTCACCCAGGTGTAGGTGCCATAAGGCACCCAGCGGAAGACCTCAATGTAATTCTTCACCAGCCTTTGCCAGATAACTTTCCAGTAAGGTGTTGGAAGGAGGTTGAGGGTTACACGCACCTTGCCCGGTGCAATATCACTGTTCTGACCCTGTTTTTCGATAAAAGTCAGGTGGTCGATTTCATATTTCCGCTGAGGAGTGAACTTCCAGAAGATATCCTGGTACTCACCCAGGCTCAGGAAGGCAGGCTCTTCAGTTTCATAAACCTTCCCCTGGTATTCGAGGTTCGCTGTCAGGCGATGATAGGACGCATCTCCGCGAAAACGGACCATGACCTGGTCGATCTGTTCCTCGGGAGACGATATATCTATTTCGACCCGGGCTAACTGGATCGGCTGCTCCCAATCGCGGATCGTGTAAGGAATCCTCTTATGATCCGTTGCGGCTGATACGCCGATATCCTGGGCGGAGCTGTTCCTCAGGCGAATTTCTGCCAGAGACAGAGACCTGTATAGCTTCTGCCAGGCCTTCACGACATCATCGGTCTGAATTCGGTCGACAAACAGCTGGGGTGCATCATCTTTTTTCCAGTCCCCTTCGGGGATGCGCGTGTTTACCGCCATCCAGAGATAATCTTCGATATCACGGTCCGCACGGATGAAAAGTGCCGGTTCGATGGGGTCGCGTGGAAATGGCCACTGGTTCCCGAGGAACAGGCTCGATATATGATTTTTCATGGCATCCCTCAAACGGTCGGTAAACACACCCCAGTCCTTCTGGTTTGGGAAGGAGGGTGGTTTTCGCCAGCGTGGTGGATGGCCTTCAAAATCGAGATAGGGTGAGTCTCTGACCCGGTTCGGAAGTTCGGGAATCCACACCATGGGATCATGGATGATTTCGTCATCCGCTTTCACCGAAGTGGAAATCATCCAGAGGAATGGAGCGGAAAAGAGGATCGACAGAAGGATCAGGATCAAATGGCTCGAAATGAGTTTCATGTTCATTTCAGGAATCATGAGCCTTCTCCCTCATAGTGAACCCATGTTTTCGATGAGCGCAGTTGAATCAATGTCAGAATCAGGGTGATCACCAGGAGAATCCAGGCCATCGCGGATGCAATCCCCATGCGGAACCAGAAAAAGGCATTGTTGAACAGGTAATAGGCGAAGAAGAGAGTCGCATTGGCGGGTCCGCCATAGGTCATCACCATGGCCTGAGTGAAAATCTGCAGAATCCCGATTGTTCCCATGATCAGGTTATACAGGATATAAGGCGACAGGAGCGGGATGGTGATCCAGAACAGCTTCCGGAAAAAGCCGGCTCCATCGATTTCCGCCGATTCATAGTAGTGCGAGCTGATCCCTTTCAACCCTGCCAGCCAGATGATCATGCTGCCGCCCGCCCCCCATAGCAGCATCAGAATGATGGCGGGTTTGGCTGTCGACTGGCCCGCCAGCCAGTCTGGCCCCTGAATCGGAAGAATCGACTCGATCATTGAATTCAAAAGGCCACTTTCCGGTTTCAGGACAAAGATCCACAAAACCGAACTGGCAACAAACGGCACAATCGCCGGAAGGTAAAAGAGTGTCCGATAGACAGCCATCCAGCGGATCTCCTGCTGCAGCAGAAGAGCGATTGCAAGGCCAAGCCCCATAGTCAAGGGAATGGATATCAGCATGACAGCCGTATTCCAGAGAGACTTCCAGAATAACGGATCATGGGCGGTCCATTTCCATTCCCATGGAAGCCAGGAGGTCACTTCGATTTCAAGCCCCGCCAGCTCCTTGTAGTTCTGCAAACCGATCCATTTAGGAGGATGGAGGACATCGTAGTGGGTAAAGGAGAGGAACAGCGAAATAAGGATCGGCCCGGCCATGAAGATGATAAAACCCAGCAGCCAGGGAGAGATAAACAGGTATCCCCACAGCATTTCCTGCCGGGCGTCACTGCCCTGAGGCCCATGTTTTTTGAGATACCAGATGATATAGAGAATCAGGAGGACAAGCCCCGCGCCGGCTGTCGCAAGTGGATAGCGTTGATCAACCGGGGGAATGTTGATTTCCAGCCTTTTGATTTCCTCATTGACCTCATCCGTGTACTGGTCGAGAACCTGCTGGGGGGTTCCATTCCCAAAGGTGGCCATGTCAAAAGCCTCGACCTGTTTGTTCCAGAGGAACTGCCCAACCGGGGTGACAGGCCGAAAGCGTGACTGTGGGAGGAGGTCAAAAAAACGCCGCAGTTCTTCCTTGAGGTTGGCTGGGATATCCGAATCCGGAAGGATCACCTCCTGATATCCTCTCTCGTTGGCGATTCGATTGGCGCTCATGGTCGGAATGGCCACCCGCCCCTTGCTGCGATTGTAATCGCGTTGATGCCGGCAGGAGAGCAGATGGCATTCCGGAGAGGACATCCAGCGGATAAATTCCCAGGCCAGATCGAGCTTGTCCTCAGCCACCCCACGCGGAATCACCAGGGCGAACCCCCCCGACCAGGTGATCGGTTCTCCACCTTCCGGATAGGGAACAGGAATCACACCAAAACGGAAATCCGGTTTGTAGCGTGCGATGATCGAAAGGAAGCCATCCACATCGACCCATAAGGACATCTGGCCTTCGAGGAAGGGTTGATTGATTCCCCCCTGGAAGGATTGAACGAAGCGTGCCGCCTGCCGTTTGCCTTCGACCCGGTTTTGACCATCATTGGAATAGGGCTTATACAGGTCGCACATATATTCGAGCGCACGAACCACTCCTGGATCATTGAGTGTGCAGCGGTTGCGTTCCATGTCCATGAAATGGGCGCCCGCCTGCCAGCCATACATGTACAGATAGCAATTTCCCTGGTCTGGAAGGTATCCCACAGAAACCAGATTTCCCCGTGAATCTTTCCTGACCAATAAGGGGCCATGGGAGAGCATTTCCTCCCAGGTCCATGGTGGGCGGGGTTTTCCACTGTCATCGAAAAGGTGCCAGGCTGGATTCCCGGCAGCCGCTTCGATGAGGTCACGGTTCCAGTACATCGCACGGCAATCGGTTCCATTGGGGATGCCATACACCTTCCCCTGGTAGACGGATTCATTCCAGCAGGCCGGGTAATAGTCCGCCTGGGTGATTGCATCCGGCAAACCTGCTTTCCAGTCCCTTTCAATAAAAGGATCCAATGGCAGGAAGGCATCGCGAGCCGCCCAGCCTCCGATTGTGAATCGATCCTGGAGCACAACCTCCGGTGGATCTCCGCCTCCGACCGAGCACAACAGCTTCTGATCCTGGGGATTGTATTGGGTGACCCCACTGATGCGCGAATTTCGGACTTCAACTCCCGGATGACGCTTTTCAAACTCGGCTATCGCTGCCAGACGCCCCGGCATTTCCTCCAGCAGCCAGTTGTACCAGACCCGCAGGATCCTTTTCTCAGGCTCGGCAATACCCGGTGCCGAAAAAGCACCCAGAAGAATGAACAGCACCAATCCATGGATCCAGAAAGTTCGCATATTCTTCTTTCTTTTCAGTTACTTGCCCTTTTGCGAATCGTATTCCTGATATTGCTTTACAATGCCGGCCTCATGAAATCCGCTCGGAAAAGGAAACACACCGCCCATGATTCGTTACCCAATGCTCATGACCTGCTTTCTTCTCGGTGCCACGGATTCAACAACCCATGCTGATCCGCTTCCCTTCGATTTCAAAGATCCGAAGGGTGTCAATACACTCACTTTTCTACTGGATTCCCCTCTCGAACCGATTGTTGGATATGCCAATGGGTTGAGCGGGACTGTCCTGTTTGACCCCCAGAAGCCTGATGCCCTTTCCGGCCACCTGATTCTTTCGGCCTCGAGTGTTCAGACTCCCATCCCTATGATGAGCAAAACACTGCACACGGCCGACTGGTTGAATGTCGAAAAGTATCCCACCATTGAACTCTCGTTTAAAGACTTTAAAGGCACAAAAAAGATTTCAGAGAATGAGTACGAGGCAAAGCTCCAGGCCGATCTGATGATCATGGGGAAAACCCAGAAGGTCGATGTCACGGCAAAGGCAACCTACCTCCCCGGCAAATTGGGGGACAGAGTTCCAAATACAAAGGGTGATCTGCTTGTGGTTCGGGCCAACTTTGGATTATCCCGGAAAGAATTTGGCATTCAGGCAGGCCAGCATCTCGAAAAAGTGGCCGACCAGATCCAGGTCCAGGCATACATCGTTGGCATTCGCCCGGAATCTGAATAACACCCGCCAGAACCCGGCCGGTTGATTTCAGAAAATGTAAATCGAGGCGGCTAACGCTGAATCAACCCTCATGCCCACGGTTCGAAAGAATGATGTCACCCCGTGAGTTGGTCCCATTGGTGGGATTGTAAGCCGGGGAAGGCCCATAATAACGCCGGCTTCCAATATACTGCCAGGCATTGGTGGTGTAATCGAAGTTATACTGACGGTCGGGGCCGACACTCACCATGACATACTGGATGCCATACCTCAATCCGATTTCGTATGTATCGATGGGAGGCTGCGGCCCGGCACCCTGTGCGGCATGGGTGGCATATTCGAAATAGTTTTTGTTCTTGGATGTGACCTGGCGATCCACCTGGTAAAAAATCTCATAACAGGGGGATTTCATGTAGGGAATCGGTGTTGTCATCATGCGGAATGAGCACACCTCGCTTTCCCCGCAGTTGATGCGCGCCCCGACACCATAACGGTCGGAGTAGCGGAGTTTTGTTCCACGAATATTTTCGCTCCCATCCACATCCGGGACATACATCTTAAAATCAGTGTGATAGCTTTCCTCAGCGACTCGATAGGCCTGCAGGCATCCTCGTGTGCTTGTGACCTTGGCCCGCAGCTGGGCTTCAAGGAAATTCGGGAGGGCGATGCCGATCAGGATCAGGATGATCGCGATAACGATCAACAGTTCGATCAGAGTAAAACCTTTTCCCCTGCAGTGGATCATGCGAATCCAGAACCTCATTGAACCCCTCCGCCTGAATTTTGGTTACATTAATCTATGAATTCATTGCGAAACTGTCAATCACAAGTTTTTTTGAGGCATTTTCTCAACAGCATTCTTTTTTTTTATATAAATCCATTCCAGAATCAGGTATGGTTGGAAAACGGACCTGCTCCGGCCTCCTGCTTAAACCGTTTTTCTGACCCTGGCACTCAGTGCAAACCATTACCTTGAAAGGAGAAAAAACAATGTCTATGGAAATTCGTTGGACCGTTCTGGTGGTATGTCTGTGCTTCATGGTGGCCCCGGTGAGCCACGCTGCGACTGTCAATGTCTTTGCTGGCGCGCCGGATGTTTTCCCGAACTTCAGCACTATTTCAGGCGCGGTGAACGCCGCAGGGGCGGGTGACACTGTCGAGATCACGGACAGCAGCACCTATGACGAAGAAGTTAACATCGGCAAGAACCTGACACTTCGCTCTGTGACGGGCCTCGCTACTGTGAGGTCTTCTGTGGTGGGCTTAGGATCGACACTGATTGTTTCCTCACCCGCCTCAAATGTGACCTTCGAAAACCTGAAAGTTGATGCGGCTGCCGGCATCGGGGTGGCCGTGTTGACCAGCTCGGCCGTCACGATCGATAACTGCGACATCACAAACAACGGTGCGGCGCTGTCTCCAGGCTTCGGGAGTGGCATTGTGGTGATCGATCAATTCGGACCGCTGGGAGGCGATGTCACATTGAATGTCATCGATTCGGTTGTCGAAGCGAACATGGAGTATGGCCTTTTGAGCCTGCCGAACTTTGTGAATGGAGGTTCAGACAGTGTCATTATGAACCTGTCCAACACGTCGTTTGACAGGAATGGAGTGAATGGGCTTCTCTCCAGAGCCGGTGGAGTGAACACTTTGATCACAGCGACCAATTGCAGTTTCGATACGAATGACAACATGGGGATCTACCTCGATTTCGGAGGAACCGCTGTCCTGTCGCTCGATACCTGCCAAATCGCCGACAACGGGCTTGGCGGCATTGGCTCAGACGGCACCGGCATAGTGGGTTCCATCGAAGCGGTTGCAACCACATTCTCTGCCCTTCCTTCAACCACCGCCGTGGATTTTCCTCCAGGCATGTTGGGAGACCTTGATAACTGCGCATTCAATGGTTGGGGGCTGGCCGCCATCAACGTGCGTGGCAGCGCCGATGTGACCCTGACTGATTGCAGCTTCACTGACAACCCTGATGTCACCGGGGACTCGGTTTTCAGAAACCTCAACTACGGCGCCCCTGGTGATTCCAAGATCACCGTGACTGGCGGCGAAATTGAGTATTCCCTCCTGTTGAGCATGGGCAACACTCCTTCTCCGGCAGATGGGAATAACCTCACACTCTCACTCGATGGGGTCCAATTGACTGCAACCACATCCGCCACTTCAGGCATCATCTGGGTAGCAACCGGAGACCTCACTCTGAATATGGCAAATTGTGATGTGACTGGAATCGCAGATGACACACAAAATTTCATCAATGAACGAAACATTTCGGATGTCGACGGCCCTCTGGAGCAGAATGTCCGCCTCGTGGGAACAATCAGGCACTGCACATTCATCTACCTGAGGAGAGCTGCCTACTTCATGGGAAACAGAAACAGTATCTTTAACATCGACCAGTGCGATTTCGTGAACCTGAGCGCCACCGGGGGGATCGATTTCGGCAACTCAGCTCCAGCTGTTCCCAACACAAAGCTGGATATCGTCGACACAATCTTCCAGGAAGCACGATTGAGAATCCGTTCCGGCGCCGCACCAACAGTCACGATCAACGAAGATTACAATTTCATTGGGACCGATGCCGGATTCGTTGGCAATGCCACAGGCACGATCAACAGCGGCGGGCACACGATCAGCAATCCTTTTGGGCCAGATTACCTCAGCAATACTTTCGGCGATCCCTTGTACCTGGCTTTGAATAACACATCGCAAGCCGCTACTTTCAACAGCGGGAATGGCCCGGAAACCTATGTTGGGGCCAAAGGGACGACTGGTCCCCCGCCATCTTCAGTGAAACACTGGAATCTTTTTGAGTAATTGCCCTGCCAGGGATTTTCACCCATACGTATCAGAGTGTGAGGGGAGTCGGCCACCTCCCCTCACACTTTCCTGGAAAGAGCAGGATTGGAATAAATCATTTCTGAGATGAGGTGAGGTGCGATGAGATCCTCTCTGCTGATTCAATTTCAATTTATAACCATCCTTTCCCTGCTCTGCTGTCACAATTCACCAATCACAGCCGAAGCCCTGGATGTGCATGTTTCCATGTTCGGTGCAATTCCTGATGATGGGCTGGATGATTGCCTTGCGATTCAGAAGGCGATCGACCGATGCGCCTCCCAGCCGGGGTGCCGGTTGATCTTTGACAAAGGCCAGTATGAAATCCAGGAAGAAAACCCTGAATCAGAGATTAAGCATCTTTCATTTGAAGGAGTGAAGGATCTGCAGGTTATCGGTAATGGCATGGAGTTGCTCTGCTCAGGGCAGGTTTATCCGTTCTCCCTGGCTCATTGCAAAGGCATCTCATTCGAAAATCTGTCAATCGACTGGAAGCGGGTTCCCTGGTCGGTGGGTGAAATCCGTTCGGTATCCGGAACGGAATTGATCATTGCTGTGGAGCCGGATTTTCCGGTCGATGGCACGGAGCCAGCTGTGGCCATCAATGAATTTGATCCAGCCACACGCCAGCCAAAAGCTGGAGGGCAGGAAATCTATTACGATATCGAACAGCCGGTCCTGGCAGGCCCTCAGACATTGAAAATAACCCTAAAAAAGCCGGTCCCCTTTGCCCCGGGATCATTGGCAGTTATCCGCCATCGGGTCTATGGATTGAATGCCTTTGTCATTCAGGACTGCGCTGGGGTTGCCATCCATGATGTCACCATTTTCTGCACTCCCGGCATGGGAGTGTTTTCGGACAGCTCCCGTGATCTGTCACTCGACCGGGTTCGGGTGCTTGTCCGGCCGGGCACCCGGCGTGCAATGTCAACCACAGCCGATGCCACCCATTTCATCAGTTCACGGGGATCGATTCGGATCGAAAACTCGATTTTCGAAGGGATGGGAGATGATGCAGTCAATGTCCATGGTTTTTACTTGAGGATGACGGAACTCATCGGCGAGAAGACTGTTGCCGCCCGGCATACCAATGGATTCCATGCAGTTCCCCGCAAGGGCGATATCCTTGAATTTACCTCCGCCGATTCGGTTATGTGTTATGCCACTCGGACTGTCGAAAGCGCCACTGTGGATGGCCCGATTCACCGGATCACTCTGGCCGATCCGATTCCGACTGAAGCCCGGATCGGGGATGTCCTCGGGAATGCCAGCAGTGTGCCTAAACTTGAAATTCGAAACTGCATTGTGAGGAATAACCGTGCCCGCGGGTTTCTGGTGCAGACACGTGGCGCGCTGATTGAACACAACCGTTTCGAGGGATGCACAGGGGGAGGGATTTTCGTCACCTGTGACTCGGGGTACTGGTCCGAGTCGATCGCCACACGGGATGTGATGATTCGTGAAAATCAATTCACTGGCTGCAATATGGGAGTGGCCCTGGCCGAAGGGGTGATCTCCATTTTCGCACATGTCAAAGACTTCCATCAGGCGCAGCTTCCCGGCGTGCACCGTAATCTGAGAATCGAAAACAATCAGATCGATGGTGGCTTCAACAGCGGGATATTCATCAGCGCCAGTGATGGGGTTCTGGTGTCTCACAACCAGATCAAGAATTTTTCGCAGTCCCCGACCTGTGAGGCCGGGAAGTTTCCGATATACATCCAGGCCTCAACCCGGGTGACCCTCCGAAATAACCAGATCCAGGGACTGCCTGAAAATTCTCCAGGGTACGGAATCGGGTCCGGGTGCCCGGAAGGGTCGGTCAAGCTGGAGCCATAGAAGCTGGAGGCTCTCGCCCCATAGAGCGTCATTTCTGTAGGAGCACGGCACGGCGTGCCCTTTCGGAAAACGGGTGATCTCCCTGGTTTCGGCACATTTCCGGTTGAATCGCCGATCCTGGAAAAGCTGAAAGCGATAACTCCCCCCCCCCTGTCATCTCTTTAACCAGTTGGCTGAGCACAAATAAATATGTCCTAACATATTGATTATATTGTTGATACAGTCTATGCCATCATATAATGCTAAAGTTTAAGCTTGACATTCTATTTCCAATGATTCAAAGTGATTATGTCCAGTCTCTAGGGGATGTAAAGGGAGAGACATGGGGGCTGAATCAGTGGGGGTTGTTTGTCGATTGGACCCAAGGGGGGTCCGATAGACACTGAGCTGTTCCCGGCGACCCATCTCCGACAGGGGATTGGTGGAGGAGGACTCGACGCCGGGAACCCCGGAGGGGCGGTTTGTTCCAACAGGCCGCCCCTTTCTCATTGAGAATCACTGATTCAGAATGTCTGACTTTGAAATCGATCCCGAAGGAAGATGAAAGTCAGACAATGAATGATCCAGAAGACCGTTACGCCCACCTCACCACGGAACAGGCACATCCATCCAGCCGGAATCTCGACCGGCTTTCTCCTGTCGAATTCGTTGATTTGATGCAGGTGGAAGATCATCGGGTTCTGGCAGCTCTCGAGGAGGTGCGGGAACCATTGGCCGAGCTGATCAGCCAGCTTGCCAGGGTATTTCAGGGAAATGGGAGGCTCTTTTATGTGGGGGCAGGAACCAGCGGCCGTCTGGGAATGCTGGATGCGACCGAATGCCCTCCCACATTTGGAGTTTCAAGAGAACAGGTCCAGGCGATTCTCGCCGGTGGATTTGAGTGCCTGGTCCAATCAGTAGAAGGCGCCGAGGATGACCATGAGGCAGGCGAACTCGCCATTCAGCAAAGGGGTGTTACATCCAGCGACCTGGTCATGGGGATTGCCGCCAGCAGCACAACTCCGTTTGTGCATGGAGCCTTGCGGGGTGCAAAGGCTGCCGGTGCGTATACAGTCCTGCTGACCTGCCATGCATCCCCGGTGGTGAGCTTTCCAGTTGACCGGATTGTTGTCTTGCATACCGGGCCGGAAATCCTGACTGGCTCGACCCGCCTCAAAGCCGGAACCGCGACAAAGTTGTTCCTGAACCGTCTGACCACCGGTGCCATGATTCAGATCGGCAAGGTTTACCACAACCGGATGGTGGACCTTTACCTGACTTGTGACAAACTCCGTGAGCGGGCAATCCGAACAACCCGCCTGGTCTGTGATCTGGACCGGCAGCCGGCCATCGACCTGCTCGAGAAATGCGGAGGGTCTGTCAAAGTGGCAATCCTGGTGCATAAATCCGGGCTATCCCCCATGGATGCACGAACGAGGCTCGCGGAAGTCAAAGGACACCTCTATCAGGCGCTTGGGGAATAACTGGAAGGGTTGTGAGAAAATAGCGGAGGAGGGACTCGAACCCTCACCCTGTTGCCAGGACCGGATTTTGAGTCCGGCGCGTCTACCAGTTCCACCACTCCGCCTCTGGTATGACTAAAATATCGGTTCCACCTGCCCGGTGCAAGACTCTTGAGAAAGCAGTTTCAGATTGAAGAACCGAAAACCTGCTGATGAAGCCGCGCGATCGTGGAGAAACTATTGCGAGCGATCTTTTCAGGCCCCGGGGTAAAATCAAAAACCTCCACTGAAAAGTAGCCGGTAAATCCGGTTTCTTTTCCTGCCAGAAACAGAGGAGCAAAATCACAATCACCCATTCCCGGCCCGAGTTTATTCCGGTCATTGAGGTGGACATGGCGGACAGCAGGCAGGAACCGCCTCAATTGGTCTCCCGGTTCCAGCCCCATTTCAAAGCTGGCCCTGGAATCCACCATCATCTGAAATCCCGGGCTGTCCACTTTCTGTACCAGGTCAAATGCCTCCTGAGGGGTCTGGATGAAGTTTGTCTGGGCACGATCCAGTGCTTCGAAGCACAGGGTCACACCCTTCCCGGAAGCATAATCGCCGATTCGCCGGAACCCCTGAATCAGCCTTTCTTCAACTGCAATCCGATCCTGATCCGGATCGAGATTCCGTTGCATGGGTGATCCCAGAATCATCACTTTCCCGCCCAGATCGGCGCATAAATCCATGAGTGATTCGAGGAAAGCGAGGGTGTTTTCACGGACCTCCACATCTTCTGTGGTCAGATGAAATCCTTTGGGTGAGACCAGCAGCCAGTGCAGTCCGACAATCTCGATTCCCCATCTCGAGGCAATCGATCGAAGCTCGGCGCGTCTTGCGGAGTCGACAGTGCGGGGATCTTCCGCCAGCGTGAATGGCGCCACCTCGATGCCGTGATAGCCAATGCCGGCAACAATGCGGCAGACCTCTTCGAAGGGTGTGGCCCCAAAAAGCTCATTGCAGATTGAATATTTCATATCTGTGGAATGTGCTGAAGTCAGATTTGATCGTCAAGAGGTCTGCCAGGCTCCTTCTGTCCCGCGAAAGGAAGAATTAAGATTGCTGGATGAAATTTCTGATCTATGGCGCAGGTGCGATCGGCTGTTTCCAGGGAGGCTTTCTCGCTCATGCGGGACATCCGGTCACCCTGTTCGGGCGAAGGCAACGCATGGCAGAGATTCGCGGCCATGGGCTCCGGGTTGATGGAATCTTTGGTTCTGTGCATATCCCGGATATTCCGGTTTCCTGGGAGATTTCACAGATATCTGAACAGGCTTTCGATGTCATACTGTTCTGTGTCAAAGCCTTCGATACTGAGAACAGCCTGGAGGACCTGTCCCGGCTGGTCAAACCTGGCACCCTGGTGGTTTCACTGCAGAATGGCCTTGGCAATGTCGAGCAGATCGTTTCCCGCATCGGAGCGGAACACACAGTCGCAGGTCGCATCATCACCGGGGTTTTCATGCCACAACCAGGCCATGCGAGAGTCACGGTGACAGCAGATGCAACCCGCATCGGCCCTGTGGCTGGAGGACCATCAATGGAGCGAGTCGAGGAGGTTGCGAAGATCCTCAGCAATGCCGGCCTGCCGACAGTCGCAGCCCCGGATGTTTTCAAATTCATCTGGGCCAAGGTTCTTTATAACTCAGCATTAAATCCCCTCTCCGCCATCCTCAGCGCCACCTATGGCGAGCTGGGTGAAAATCCCCATACCCGAAGGGTGATGGATGCGGTTATCGATGAAGGCTTCACCGCCGCATCTTTGGAAGGGGTTCCGCTTTTCTGGCAGCATCCAGATGAATACCGTAAAATTTTTTATGAGAATGAAATCCCTCTGACCAGCGCCCATCGCTCTTCCATGCTGCAATCGATCGAGAAAGGGCAGCGCACAGAAATCGACTCCCTCAATGGGGCGCTGGTTGCCATCGGCAGGCGCCACTCTGTCGATTTGCCGGTCAATGCAACTTTGACCCGGATTATCAAAGCCAAGGAATCGATCCTGACGTAATTGGGGAATTCCGGTTCTGTGGTCTCACGACCCACACCAGGATGGGCCGAGCCTCGAAGGCTGCCTTTTCCATTTAGAACCTCTGAATCTCCAACAAGCCAGGGAATGAAAATTCACAGATTGATTCCGATTTTCTTTTTTGGGGCCGCTTTTATATAAATCAAAAGAAATAAATCTGTTGCCACCGGAGGTTGACTGGGAGTAAGATTATAATGCTCAGGGAAAAATTTGTCTGTCTGATATTCCTTGGGCGCATCTAATGAGCATTCATCATCAAATGATGTCCTGATTTGTCGATTGACAACCTGACCCGATGAAAGCGAGGTAACCCATCATGCCGGAAGGACAGTTTGTTCACTTTCCGTATGTGGTACGTGGTTTTTTCTTACTCCTCCTGATCCTGTCGACAGCTCCTGCCGAGGCTCAGCCTGCGGCGCCCAACGAGGTTCGCACCTGGGGGCTGACCTTATCCCGAACCATGCTGACCTGGAAGGATAACGCAGGAGATGAGTCAGAATATCGCGTGGAAAGGTCAACCGATGGGGGGGCCTGGACAGAGGTATCGGTTCGCCCGGCCAACAGCACCGAGTATGAGGATAGTTCGGTTGATTCTGCAAAAACTTATCGATATCGTGTCCGTGCTTACCGTTCTTCCGATACATCCTTTTCGGGTTACAGCCAGATTGTTGCAGGGCCGGAGAAATTGAGCGGGACGAATTTCCGTGTCTTTTACAATACCACCGATTGTCCTCCGTATGCTGGGGGCCAGGTCAACTGCGTTCCCAATACAACCACCGGCGGAGGCAACAATGAATATGCATCACGGATGCTGAACATCTCGGAGGGGTGCCGTGAGGAATACGCCAACTTCGGGTTCCTGCCGGGATGGAATCCGGTGGCACCGGATAAATTTCCATTCAATCTGAAGTGGTGTGATGGAGGAGGTTGTGCAGGTGGATGGGGATTTGGCCTGGCCCCTCAATATCTGGGCACTTATGACCCAAACACCAATACCGGAGATCCGGGAAGTCTGCTGGTTCCAATCCATGAATTATTTCACATGGTTCAGTTCAGTTATGACTCGCTGAGAACCGATCCGGATGGAAATTGGGCGATTGAAGGCCAGGCTCGCGCCATCCAGGATCTTGCCTGTGTCAATGCCGGTGGAATCATCTGCCAGAATGTGGATGATGAACCGAATGGTGTCGCGAATTATCTGGGTGAGGTGAATGGTTATCTTGGCAATCCCAATCGTCCGGTGAACAGAATCGCTTATGGTGCGGCTTTATTCTGGATTTACATGTGCGACCAGTATGGCAACCTGCGCACAGAGCCGGAACTGGGGATGGATTTTCTGGAGGAATTCTGGGACGAAGCGGATGATAATCCCGATCGCGATGGCATCCAGGTTATCGATCAGACTCTGGCCAACCTGGGGGAGTCGGATCGTTTTGTGGATGCATTCAAAAACTTTGTCATTGCAAATTATGCCAAAGGATTGAATGGTCCGCATGTCCCTTCCAAATACCGCTATACCGATGAATCCCAACTCCCGGGGCCTTATAACAATGTGCGCCTGGATGTGAGCGAAGATCTCACTCCGCTCGAACAGGTCGGCCCGACCCTTTCGGATGTCACCAGCTGGGGTGCGCGCTACCATGAATACCGTCCCGCTGCCGGTGTTCCCTATCTCCAGCTTGACTACAAAGTCGATTCATCCGTTTCAGCTTATTTTGTTCTGCTGGCGATCAAAGGAAATGACATTGTTCATGAGGAAAAACATACCGGCCTGACATTCGCCAGAACACTCGCCAATGATGCCTACGACAAAGTTGTTGTAATTATAGCCGGGCTGGATAACCTGGTGAATTTCCGCTACACAGTCAATGGGGTAAATCCCGTCCTGCGCATCCTCGATCCACTCACAGGCCGCAAAGCCAAAGTAGGCGACAAGAATGCCCCGGAAAAATTTTTGACAAAGATCGAGGTTCTCTCACCTACAGCCCAGCCAATTACCGGGATTGCACCGAACGCTTTCACTTTCAAGGTTGGGAATCAAACTCTGTCCAACAGCGACATCATCACCAGCGCCTATATTCAGGGGCAGTACTGGTTTGTCCTCCAGGCCCCCACCCAGCCATCCAATTCGGATTACAACTTTTCAGCCAAGTGGTCGATTCTGTCAGCGACAGAGAATCTGAGCGTCAGTTACCAGCCCCGCGCAGATGCCGACAATGTCCTCGTCATCGATCGGTCCGGAAGCATGGGCGCGCCGGCATCGAAAATGGGGGATGCCAGAGACGGAGCCAATCTGTATGTGGACAGCTGGCGGGATGGAGACAAAGTGGGTGTCGTCAGCTTCGACTGTTCAGCCGCGCTGGATCTCTCACTTCGCAACTGGAACCCCACCAGCCGTGATGATGCGCATGATGCCATCAATCTGCTCACAGCAGGCGGAGGAACAGCCATTGGCACAGGACTGAAAAAAGGGCTGGATCAGCTGGTTTCGAATGGGGATGCGGCCCACAGCTGGGCTTTAATCCTTCTCAGCGATGGCATGAATGTCTGCGGAGAAACCATCCAACAGTTTCTGGATGCTTACAAAGCGAGGAAAGATAGCGGGGATCAGGTGCCTCAGGTCCATACAATCGCCATCGGCTCCGATGCCAACCGCCCCGACCTCCAGCGGCTGTCATCCGAGACCGGAGGGACTTATCACTTCGCTTCTGAACCCTCAAGTCCGAAGGCCCTGGGGATTGATGAGTTCTTCCTGAACATGGCCGACATCCACCGTGTTATCAGCACTGAAGTCGCTGGTTTTGATGAGGTGCTCTCTGCGCGCGATGTCACCCAGCGGGTCACCCCGGATGTGCATAAATTCTTTGTTGAAAAAGGAGTTTCCGAACTTGTCGCTGCGATTCGCTGGCGCCAGGGAAATCCAACAGTCAAACTGATCGACCCATTGGGAAATGATTTCTCTGTTCCATTCCTCGAAGTTCCCGGAGTCCATCGTGTGTACCGTATTCCTGCACCTGAAGCAGGCGAGTGGAAGTTTATTGTCGAGCTGGGATGTGCTTTCGAAAACAAGTGTGAATCTTACTACATGGTGGAAGCCGCTGTTTCGAGCACACTGAGCATGGATCTGTATCTCGGCCTGCCGATCGAAGACCGGGTCGTCACCATGCCGATGCCGATCTATGTATCGCTGACCGACACTGGGCCGATCAAGGGAGCTTTCGTGCTGGCGACAGTTACAAACCCATCTGGTGCCCAATCCAGCCTGCGTCTCTGGGATGATGGAGCGCATGGTGATGGCCAGGCGGATGACGGGATCTACGCCAACACTTTTTATTCCACCGGAATGGAAGGGACTTACCAGGTTGATGCTCGTGCGGAAGGCGACTCCGATATGCTTGGCCATTTCACCCGCCGCAAGCTCGAATCGTTCAATATGTCCGGCGATAATGACTCCGATAAAGACCGTATGCCGGATAATTATGAAAAGCGTGTGGGATTGGATCCCAAGAGGAATGATGCTGGCGAGGATCCGGATGGTGACAAGCTGATCAACTATCTGGAGTGTGTCCATGGAACTAATCCCTTTGATCCGGACACCGATGATGGCGGTGAAAGTGACGGTTCTGAGGTGCTGGCGCAGAATCCGCGTAATCCACATGAACCGGGAGATGACCGTGTCAAACCTCCCCGTATCAAAGTCCTTCCGGGTGTCAACAGTATCATTGTCCGTTTCAATATCCCGGAAGGAGGCCGCCAAAGCCCTCCTCCTAAATCATTCAAGATTTATCGAAAAAGGAATCCGAGAGATCCGTTTGAACTGATTGAGGAAAATTTCCCGGTTAAACCGCCTTATCAATATGAAACCCGAGGTTTAAAAAAATTCGACTGGGCTCAATTTATGGTCGTATCGGTTGGGAATGGAGGTGAAGAAAGCGCCCCGAGCGATCCGGAAGAGTCGACTGTCCGGGAAGATCCTTATCCCCCTCATGGGAGTATCCTGATCAATGGTGGCGCTATGACGGCAGATAATCTGGATGCCAAACTGACTCTGATGGCGAATGACCTTTTCGATCCAGATTATGCACTCGACCCACGGGATGCATTTGATCCAGCGGCGAAATCGAGTGGTGTGGCGGATATGCTGGTTTCTAATAAGAGCGATGGCTCCGACAGCCAGTGGGAGCCCTATCAGAAATCAAAACAGTGGATTCTTGAACCGAATGATCTCGGATTTGCGACTGTTTTTGTCATCTACCGCGATCATGACGGGAATGAATCCTCGCAGTATCACGCGACGATTACGATTGTCGAGGCGGTGGAGCCGACATCAACTCCGACACCAACATCCACAAAACCTCTGGTGACACCGACACAAACTCTGACTCCCCAAGGTGGAGCAACCAAGACGATGACTCCGACTCCGACCTCCACCTGCGCCATCGGAGTGCTTGACTACGATGTGGTGCCGGATGGGGAGATTAATGCGTTTGACCTCTTGGAGATGCTCAGAAGCGTGAGGAATGGCCAGCCGGTTCATGATTTGAATTGTGACGGGAAGATGGACTGGGCGGACTTTGTGGAGTTCAGCACGATGTGGAAGTCGAATATCCGATAGGAGCGTAATTCCCCCTTCTCCCTGAGGGAGAAGGGGGGCCGCGGGGTTGAGGGGCGGCAAGGGATTTTCGGGCGCCATGGGATTTTCGGGCGCCATGAATGTCGCCCCTACAACAGGCTCTTTCAACACATTCTGCCGGTGGGCTGGGGCGTTCAGCATTCCCGCTCCCTTCCATTGCCATTCCCACCCCCTCCATCGTCTTTCCCGCGAAAGCGGGAATCCAGTGG
>JAANMT010001573.1_pt1 | contig 22035 bp, 15 predicted proteins | sample 7279711 | NCBI WGS metagenome assembly JAANMT01 (sample SAMN14094538, study PRJNA606508) | bioreactor metagenome | isolation source: A lab-scale SPAN reactor treating ammonium-rich wastewater day 1 | place: Ireland: Galway | collected 2017-01-16 | reverse complement strand
ACCTGATATATTATATTGATGATGATATCACCCTGGATGAACACTGCATCGAGGAATTTGTGCAGGTATTCGAGAGGTATCCACAAATCGGAGCAGTCCAAACCACAATCTTTGACCCATGGACCGACCCAAACCTTCCTTGTGAGCCGATTCTAAAATATTGTCCCCACCCACGGGAAGGATCTCTTGCGATCCGCCGCCACCTCCTACCACCTAAAGCTTGGCCGGAGCATTTCAACCGCCAAGCGGAAGGCCCTTGGATCACTCTCTACCTTTATAACCTCGGGTATGAGTCAATTTTTTGGGGCGCTGGAAAAACCTACCATCATTTGGCTCCCGGGGGAGAGCGAGATAAAATCCGCTTTTTCTTTGCACGCAATTCTTTCCTGACATATTACCAGCGCATGCCGCTTCTCCTGGTACTTCCCATTACAATCTATAAAATTTTACGGACCTTAGTGGCCGTCCGTACATGGAAAGACCTCAAAACCTGGTTGACCGCCATCGGGGATGGATTGCTTAAAATATTCACCGGAAAAGCTCCCAGGAACCCAATTTCCATGAAGGCAGCGAAAAAATATTTTCATGCGGCCAGGTATCAACACCAACCGATACCGGATGCGGTGGTGAGGAGCTTGGCTGAACAGCCTTCTGCGGCGAATGATATTTCAGATAGCTAAGAGAAAGTCCCAAAAATATCCAGAACAGAGCGGATATTCTTGAAAGTTTGAGAATATCCGAACCTGCCAGGGAGTGGAAACACACTGCCAGAAAACCAACCAGGAATCCACGAATCACCATCTTTTCCCTTATCTCAACAGATTTTTTCTGGGCATTCCATAATTCATAAAAAAGACAGGCAAGGAAAAGCAGAAAGAGAGATAAACCAACCAGGCCTGTTTCAGACAGAACAAGGCAGTAGGTATTGTGGGGCTCATAAGGCCCAACCTCTCCATTGTACATAATGGATTCCTGGAGCACCGACGATTTGAGGACGAACCGGAAATCGCCACCCTGACGCTGGAAATTGGATTCAACACCCGCACCGAAAACCGGAGCATCCCGAAAAATCATCCAGGACACAATCAGCCCCCGCTCCCGCCAGTTGGTGGATGCATCCTTCACTTTCCCGAGCCTTTCGAAATTCATTCGGCTGAAGAATACCACCAGCAAGGCCAAGGTTCCGATTATGAGCACAGAATTCATCAGGAATCTGGCCCTTCTTACCCGGATGAATATAAAACTCAAAAAAAGGACCACCACCAGCATCAGGAGGGTGGTTCTCGAGGAGGTAAACAGGCACCCGAGTGAAAGGATCGGAATCCCCAGCCCACAGGCAATCCGCTGCCACTTTTTTTCAAAGCCGGCCATTCCGGAAAACATCAGGGGGAGGACCATTCCAAAATAGGCCCCGATTACAGTCGACACACCCAGGGGAAGCACCCCACGGCGTTCGCTGTCGGTTTCGTACACCACATAACGCCAGCCCAGGAGGCCATAGATGGATTGGGTTGCAAGCGACTGAAGGGTGACCATCAGGCCCCCCAGCACTGCACAGAAGCAGAAAAAAAAGAGAATCTGGTTGATCTCTTTTCTTGAAAACCGGCAGGCAGGAATCACCAGAAGCGGCGACATCCAGACAGCAATAGAGAGAATCGCCGAAAAGCCCCGAGCGGGATTCTGGTGATAGCCAATGGCAAGTGCAGTGGACAAGACCGCTGCCAGCAGCCAGCCACCCAGCCAGGGAACCACCTTGGGTTGTGGCTGCCTGTGACCCTGGGCAAACATCCGTCCACGCAGCAACCAGACCAGGAACAGACAGACCGGGACAGCCACCTCGGCGAGTGAAAAATCCCATTCAGCGACAGTGAGCACATAAGGCACATAAAAACGATTCGGCAGGAAAACCAGAAAGAAGATCAGGAACCACAGAACCAGAACAGGGAAGCTCGGGAGGTGCGAAAAATCAAAAGCGGCTGCAATCGGCCTTCCAGCGGCATGGCGGGTTGTATCTGTCAGGGTGGTCATTGGGGATCATCCATTGGCATCAGCCACACAATAACCGACAGCAGAAAAATGATTAAGCCCTTTGGGCAGAGGTCCAGAAAGATTTAGAACAGAGCGGAGTGGAAGAAATCCCCCCACTCCGCCTGATTGTGACTGACAGATGAATTTCGCCGCTGAATTTACTTGCTTGAAAGGCGGTTATCCACAGGAACCCCAGCCGGGAAATCGATGGAGAAAGAGGTCTCCGGGGGTTCAAGTGACCAGGATGTGACTTTGTATTCGGTTCGGACCAGCGGCTTCCCATTTTCTGCCTGAGTTTTTACCAGCCCGACCGGGAACCACACCTGACCCGGCAGCTCTTTGTATGTGATTACAGTTTCACTTCCCCTGCCGGATTGCCCCGGAGTGTGGCTGATGCGGACCGGGAGTGATCCCTTGCCTGGATCAAGAGTCATCCGGGTTATCCCTTTTTTGACCAGAATGGTCCCATCCGGTTGAGACTCCACCGATTCGGCATTGAGAATCATTCCATCCGGACCTGCAACATGGGATCTTTCGAGCACCCAGACAATTGGATCGAACATGATCATGGCTCCATCTTTTTCACCGAGGATTTCCCCCTGGATTTTTTCCGAGCCTTCGACTGTCTGCCAATCGGAGACTGTTTCCTCAAGCGCATTGTGAATGGAAGCCGCTTCACTCACCAACGAGGTCAACCTGACTCCATCCCAGGCGAACTGGTGATTCAGAACCAGGGTCTGGCGATTGGCCTGCTCGATATGAGTTTCTGTGAACGAGGTAATAAACTTGTCCTGATTCCACTTACAAGTTCCTTCTCCGGGAAGCAGCACATCGTGACTGGCTGTGATCTTTCCACCAAAGCCCATCTTCTGGCTGTTTTCGAGTTCGGCTGCCCCCAGGGCAGTGACATTATCGGCTGGACGGGTCTGGGTGCACTCAAAGGAAATTGAACCGACTTTGAGAGCATCCAGGGAGGCATTCACCGCTGAGTCGATCTGACTCTTATCGAGCGCCTCACTCCACAACGGCTGAATCATTCCTGCCAGAAGGGCACACATAACCAGAGCTTTCATTGAGTTTGGCATGACCTGAACTTCTCCTTTCGGTTTCCTAATCCTATTTATACACAAAAAAAAAAAATAAAAGCAATTACTTTTAATTATCCCCTCAAACACCTCAAAAAAACGAGGCATTGTTCCCAACTCGAATGATTTCAATGGGATAGATCGATTCATAGATAATTGCAGGCATTTTCAGAAATGATTCCCCACCTTGACCATCGGAAGCTACGAAAAAACGAGGCGGGTGGATTTCAGATAGATGCCAGCACGAAGCCAGCCCCAGCAAACATTGACTCTCAAGGGGGTGGTTGTCTACAATAAGGCACCTCGATGGGGAGTACCGATTCCCCGCTCATGAAAGGATTCAGTCTTGTCGAAACAGCATCCAGCCCCGGCAGCTTCACCCCATGGTGAGGTCAAAGGAAAAGGGGGGAATGGAAAGCATTATCAAGCCTCTCAGGACCCTGCCGCACCACAGTTTCAGGACCCGATTCAGGAGCAGGAGGACCTGCTGGCTGTCGTCCCGGAAGAACCTGCTGTACGGCGCCGGAATCCATTTCGGCCGAGTGGGTTCGGTGGCAGGGTGTTTGATTTTCTAGCCTCGCTCAGACTGGCGGTTCTGCTTTTGACAACCATGGGCCTGGTGTGCATCGCGGGCACCATCTATGAATCCAGCTACACAGCCCGTCTGGCTCAGAGGCTGGTGTACCGGACTCCCTGGTTCGATTTCCTGATCGTCATGATCTTCCTGAATGTGCTGTTCGCCACACTGGCACGTTTCCCATGGAGGCTCATCAAGACTGGTTTTGTGATCACTCATCTGGGTGTGATGACATTGCTCTTCGGTGCGCTGGTATCGCATCGTTATGGAGTTGAAGGGCAGATGATGCTCAATGAAGGGGAAACCCGGGATCGCATTCAACTCTCGACCTCGTTCATTGGGATCCAGAAGATCGGGGATCCAATCCGCCATCGTTTCGATGCAGTCGAGGTGGAATGGGGGCATCCAAGCCCGGAGAAACCCCAGGTCTATGATTTCAAGGATCTGGGCCTGAAAGCCATTGTGACCGGTTTTTTTCCGGACAGCGAATGGGTTGAGGCCTGGAAGGATAACGGCCCGGAGGAAAACCCGGCAATCCATTTCGCTATTGAAAACAGCGGAATGGGCCAGATGGCTGAAGGCTGGCTGGCTCCGAATATGCCTTCATCTCAGAGCATGAATCTGGGTCCGGCATCGATTACAGCGCGTGAAATGCTCGATCAGGCGCATCTGGAACACGAACTTTCTGCGGTTCCCTCCCCTGCCACCAGCGAACTTGGATTTCTCCTGATCAAAGTCAAAAAAGATGGAAGGGTTCAACAGGTCGATGTCCAGCAGGCCATGAAAGCGCCGGTGGTGATCGAGAATACCTCCTGCTCCATCAAGGTGCTTGAGCAGATGAATGCCGCCTATCTCAATGAGAGCGGTGTGCTCGTGAATGATCCCTCCAGGCCATCGAATCCCCTGGTCATCTATGAAGTTTATCAGAACAACGAGCGCATCCTCCCAAGAGAAATTGAATACGCAAACTTCCCGGACTTCGGGATGATGCATGCCCAGGGGGAAGTGGAGTCTCCAGTTGAAGCGACCTATATCCCCGGGAAAAATGCAAAATCATCGAATGCCGAATTTGCTCTGCTGATTGGCCCGGCCGACCAGCTGCACTGGAAGGTCACAACCAGCGCAGGCGAAGCCTCCAGCGGCCCGATCGCCCTGGGGAAAGCCATCCCGATGCCGATGATGACCGCCGGCATGAGCCTGGTGGTCGATCAGTTTTACAAGCGCGCCTGGCGTGAGGAAAATCTGGTGCAGAAGCCGATCAAAAAGGGTGAATTCGGGACCCGTGCCGCCCGCCTGGAGCTGCAGGACCAGAATGGAAACCAGGCCCAGGTCTGGGCCGAAATGTATACTTCCCGCGAGGTCGTTCTGGGTGGGAATCGTTATCAGATACGTTACCAGAACGACGAACAGCCCCTCGGGTTTGCCATCCAGCTCAAAGATTTCAGGCTCCGCCATTACCCCGGCGGGGAGGTTCGCCCGATGAGTTATGAGAGCGATGTCAAAGTGATCAGCCAGGCGGAGAACGGCGAATCCCTGGTCCGTGACAACATCACCATCCAGATGAATGAACCACTCGATCATGGGGGATTCCGGATCTTCCAGTCGAGCTATATCGACCAGCCGCGCGGGGATCCGCGGATATCGATTTTTTCGATTGCTCATGATCCAGGCGTCAATATTATTTACCTCGGCTCGATTATCCTGTGCGTGGGCATTGTGATCATGTTTTATGGAAAACCATACATGAAAAAGCTGGAGTCCCGCCGAGCTCAAAGGAAAGTGGAGGTTGGTGTTTAATGAACCGGATGTTATCGATGATTTCAAAGCGGCTGCCATTCCTGATCGGATTCTGCGCGCTGGCGGTATCCCTTGGCCTGCCGGCACAGGCCGGACCGGCTCCGGCTCCTTTCGATTACACCCTGCTGCAGCAGCTGTCCATTCACGAGGATGCACGTTCCAAACCTCTGGACACATTTGCCCGCGAAACCATGCGGCTCATCACCAGCCGTGAATACTGGCCCGAATCCAAAGTGAAGAGCAATTTCCTGAACCGGGATCCGATGACCAACCTGCTTTCGATGCTGTTCGAACCCGATCAATGGAAGGACATCCCGGTGATTCATCTGGGCAGCGCCGATGTCAAGAAAACCCTCGGAATCGACCCGATGCAGGAATGGGCCTCCTACAACGATCTCAAAAACAACTCCGCCTTTCGAGATGCCTTCAAAGAAATCATGCGGAAACAGCAGGTGGATGAAAAACTGAGCGACACAGACCACAAACTCGGCGATCTGCATGGAGTTCTGAACCGGATGGATGGAATATTTTACGGAACCGATCTGAAAATTGTTCCAATCAAGCAGGAGGGAAGCGAGGCTGTCTGGGTTTCACTGGATGAAATCTCCCGCCTGGAAAACAGTGATGCGATACGGACCGGTTTCCAGAACCTCATGAATGGGTTTCTAACCTCGGATCGCGAGCTGTTCAACAGCGGCACGATGGCATTGATCACCAATCTGCGGGAACGAGGCGGCGTGGACTACCCCACCGCGAAGGTTCTCGGTTATGAAATCGCCTACAACGAATTCAAGCCATTCCGCAAAGCCTGGCTGTTTCTCCTGCTGGGAACCATTCTGTTTGCTGTCTCGATGGGCCTGTCGAACCCAATGGCCTATTATGGCGCCTGGGCCATGACCTTGATCGGGTTTTTGCTCTCATCTTATGGTTTGGGCCTGAGAGTTCTGATCGCGGGGCGGCCGCCGGTTTCCAACATGTATGAATCGGTGGTGTACATGGGCTGGGGAGTGCTCCTCTTCGCGGGGATCTTCGAGTTGGTTTACCGCCAGAAGATATTCGGCCTGTGTGGTGCCGCGATGGGTGTGATTGTGCTGACTCTGGCGGATATGCTGCCATTCGATCCCTCGATCAGCCCTCTGGTTCCAGTGCTCCGTTCGAACTACTGGCTGCTGATCCATGTGATGACCATTGTTATCTCTTACAGCGCCTTTGCCCTGGCGATGGGAATCGCCCATCTGGCGCTGTCATTCTATCTGTTTTCTCCTCATAAGAAGGATCTGATCCGGATATCGAACAATTTTGTGTATCGTGCCATCCAGGTCGGAGTTCTTCTGCTGACCGCCGGCACGATCCTCGGTGGGGTGTGGGCAAATGAATCCTGGGGGCGTTTCTGGGGCTGGGACCCCAAGGAAACCTGGGCTTTCATTTCAATTCTGGGCTACCTTGCACTGCTGCATGCCCGCTTCACCGGACTGGTGGGACCCTTTGGTGTCTCTGTCGGGGCAGTCATCGGGTTCCAGCTGATCCTGATGACCTGGTATGGAGTCAACTTTATTCTGGCCACCGGGCTTCACAGTTATGGTTTCGGGGCGGGAGGCCAGGGGTATGTTGCGGCCTACCTCGCGATAGAAAGCGCTTTTTTAGGATTGGTGGCATTCCGCTATAAGTTCTTTGGGGATTCACTTCGGACCCTGCTGCAACGAGAATCGGACACAAAGAAGCCTCATAAAGGCACTGGCGGCCCGGCCCAGCCCGAGACAGCCACCTGAAGGAATTGAGGACATGCCCCTTGAAAAAGAGGTTCACAACCTAAGGCACTCGCCCGCCACCCATGCCGTGGCTGTGACGGGTTATGTCTACCAGAAGGGGAAATTCCTTGTCCTGAAACGGGCCAACCAGCCCCTGATCTGGGCTCCGCCCGGCGGGCGGTTGAAGCTGGATGAAGACCCCCATTCCGGGGTCCTCCGGGAGGTCCATGAAGAGACTGGGCTGAATGTTCAGGTAGTCTCTCTCGTAGATTACTGGTTTGGTGAAATCGGGACCTATGGGAAGCTGCTGTCGCTGGATTTTCTGACTCTTTCCGAAAGCGATGATGTCCTGCTCTCGAATGAGCATACAGACTTTGCCTGGGCGACATTGGACGACCTGGAGCACGGAAACCCTCCCCTCGGGGAAGATCCGAGCAGCTTCAGGCTGTCAGATTTTCAGAAAGCCGCCTCGGAATGCCGACGGATGATGTACCTGATGCCCTCCCCACGGTGTGCGATCTCCAAGTGATATAGGATCTGCTCATCCTGATATGAAAAAAAAACCCTCAGGACTGTGAATCTCCTGAAAATAATTGAAAAAACATTTTTTGAATAATGGCACAGCATCTGCGTCTACAAGGTGAAGAGAGGATTGAATGAGAAGGAATCCTCAAAAAAGAAACGAACCCACTCACATGAGTGGAAGAGTCATCCGAAAAGAACGAAGGAGGGACAGGAAAATGAAGAAATCGTTAGTTGTCACAGGATTGGTTCTTGGTCTGGCATGTGCATTTGTGGTGTTTACACCTGGCGTCGCCCAGGCGGGCAGCTGGTCAATCGGCATCGGACCGGGCTACATCGGCGTCGGGCATGGACACGGACATGGGCATGGTGGATATTACGGTGGCGGTTATCATGGTGGATATTACGGTGGCGGTTACCATGGCCATTATCATGGCGGCTATTATGGGCCAGTGGTTGCCCCAGCTCCGGTTTATTATGGCGGCGGTTATTATCCGGCTTATGGTGGCTGCTATGGCCCATCCTGGGGCTTCAGCTACTGGAATTAAGACCCCAGATCAGACCGATTAAGGAATGTTTGACAGAAGAACCCCCGGGAAACATCCCGGGGGTTTTTTTGTGCAGATATTTCTCCTGGAATCAACGAACTGCGCTGGATGGATGGATTTTAACCCTGCTGATGCGTGCTCCGAGGCCGGCCAGTTTTTCTTCGATGCGTTCATAACCCCGGTCGAGGTGGTATACCCGTAAAACTTCAGTGGTTCCCTGAGCGACCAGGCCGGAAATCACCAAGGCGGCGGAAGCACGCAGGTCGCTGGCCATGACCGGTGAGCCGGAAAGGTGCCTCACCCCTCGAACAATCGCAGTATTGCCATTGATGGAAATATCCGCTCCCATGCGGTTCAGCTCACTGACATGCATGAACCGGTTTTCGAATATGGTTTCCCTGACAATGCTGGTCCCTTCCGCCAGACAGAGAACCGCCATCATCTGCGCCTGCAGGTCGGTTGGAAAGCCTGGATAAGGCAGAGTGACAATCTCGGTGACCGGTTGGATCGGTGAGGAACGCTTCAGAATGATGTTGTCAAGATTCCCATCGGATTCGACCGAGATTTCACAACCGGTCAGGCGCAAATCAGCCAGGAAAGCGGTCAAATCCCTGGCGCGGCAGCCACACACCCGGATGGCTCCCCCGCACAAAGCGCCTGCCGCAAGGTATGTCCCAGCTTCAATACGATCCGGGATGACCGAATAAGCCTCAGTCCGGAGCCGTTCGACCCCCTGGATGCGGATGGTCGAGGTTCCATGGCCTTCAATGCACGCCCCACCCGCTATCAGAAAATCCGCCAGATCGGCCACTTCCGGCTCACGAGCTGCATTTTCGATGCAAGTTTCACCCCGTGCCAGCACTGCGGCACAGATCACATTTTCTGTGGCGCCGACACTCGGAAACTCCAGGTTCACCAGGCCGCCACGCATCTGTGAAGCATCGGCGATGACATAGCCATGCTCCACGGTGATATTGACACCGAGGCACTCCAGCGATTTGAGGTGAATGTTGACCGGGCGTGCGCCGATCGCGCATCCTCCGGGCATCGAAACCCTCGCACGGCGGTGGCGGCCAATCAAAGGCCCCAGGACAAAGAAGGATGCCCGCATCTTCCGGACAAGATCATAAGGCGCTTCGGGCCAGCGAATCCGTGTGGGATCGATATCCAGGGATCGCTTTTCCGGGTGGTAACAGGTCTCCATTCCCATGCTGCACAGGAGCCGTTCCATCCCCTGGATATCGGCCAGGTCAGGGATGTTATCAAGCCGCAGGGGGCTGTCAAAAAGAATGGCGCCAGCCATGATCGGCAGCGCGGCGTTTTTGGATCCGCTGATATGCACATCACCGGATAACAGAGGGCTTTTTTCGACTTGAATGGAATCCATAGCAGTGAAATCATAGCAGCTTTCAAGGCGCTTTTTGACAGGTATGACCCACTATGCCAGCAGCCACTGACACTTCCATCATCTCCCTCGACCTGTTTGCGATGCTCTCTGGAATGCTTGGCGGGCTGGCATTTCTGCTGTATGGCATGGAGCGTCTCAGCGAATCGCTCAAGCAGATGGCCGGGGATCGAATGCGGCGAATCCTGCTGCGCCTGGCAGGCAACCGCTGGATGGGGGTGCTGACCGGAGCCTCTGTCACCGCATTGATCCAGTCGAGTACGGTAACAACAGTCCTGCTGGTGGGATTCATGGCTGCCGGAGTGATGACATTGCCACAGGCTTTGTGGGTTATCCTCGGAGCCGATATCGGAACCACAGTCACTGCCCAGCTGATCGCTTTCAATATCACGCGATACGGGCTTTTTCTGGTTGCGGCCGGCTTTGCGGTCACATTCATCCTGCGGACAAATGGATTGCGCATGTATGGTGCCTGCCTGATGGGAGTGGGCCTGGTTTTTTACGGGATGGATCTGATGAGCGATGCGATGAGCCCACTGCGGACCCATCCCTATTTTCAGGAGCTCCTGGCCACACTGGAGCATCCAGTGGCTGGAGTGGTCGCCGGGGCGCTGTTTACCGCCGCGATCCATGCCTCTGCCGCCACGATCGGGATCGCAATTGTCCTCGCATCCCAGGGGCTGATAACACTCGAGACCGGCATAGCGATATCGCTGGGAGCGAATATCGGAACCTGTGTCACTGCCGGGCTGGCCGCCATTGGAAAATCCACCCCTGCGGTGCGTGCCGCTGCCGGGCATGTCCTGTTCAAGCTCCTGGGGAGTCTGATCGTTCTTCCTTTCATTCCTCAGCTGGCCTGGCTGGTGCAGTCCATTACGCCGGATTCCCCTGCGGGTGAATCAGTCGATGGGGTGCTGCATGGGGGCATTGCCCGTGAGATCGCAAATGCGCACACACTTTTCAATGTGGGGCTGGCGCTGGCATTTCTCCCCTGGACCGAGCAGTTCGCCCGGCTGCTTGAATGGCTGATCCCCTGCCGTGAAGAGGAGTGTGAAGAAAATCCCGGACAGCCGCGTTACCTCGATCCAAACATGGTTCAGGTTCCTTCTCTCGCACTTGGACAGGTGCGCATGGAGGCGGGAAGGATGGGAGCATTGCTGGAAAAGATGCTGCATGAGGGGTTCGAGTCAGTGTATTTGCTCGACCTTGAAAAGATCGGACAGGTGCGCCGCTGGGATGATTCCATCGATCACCTGTACCATGCGATGTCTGATTATCTGGCCATTATCAGCCGGAATGAATTGCCTGCACCACAGTCCCGGGCACTGCTGAATGCCATGAGTGTCATCGGGAACATGGAATCGATCGGTGATATCATCGAGACCAACCTCCATCACCTGGTCCATTCAGCTGCCGATCGAGGCATCAGCCCATCCCCTGAGGTTCGCCAGCGTGCCGAACCGATGGAGAAACTTGTCCATGCAGCGCTTCAGGATGCCATCCGGGCCTTTGTAAAGAATGACCCGGCTCTGGCGGACAAGGTAATTTCCCTGCAGGAGAAAGTCGATGAGCTGGATGAGCAGTTCAAGTTGTATTATCTCGGCCAGATCCGGGCATCCGGCGGAGAAAGCCGTGATGAACACACTTATGAAATGAGCCTGATCGATTCATTCAAACGGATTTTTTATCACTGCCGCAGGATTGCCAAACGGGTCCGGGATGCGGATTCAGGCAGGGAGGGTGCTTAAAGCTCCCAGCATCGCAGTAATTGTAATGGGGACATTGAGCAGCAGGAAAGACCCGAGAAGGACGATCGGAACCCACTTCACTCCTCCTGCATGGCGAAGACGGAGGCCAAACCAGGCCTGAGCGATCGAGAGTGATCCGGCCAGCAGGGTCGAGAGGATCAGGAGCCCTTCGCGCCACTGAGTCACCGAACTCCAGCACAGGACCAGGAGGATATTCGCCAGGCTGTAGTTGAACAATACATATAAACCGGTTTTTTCGGTTTCGGATAACCCGCCGTCCCGGTAAACGGTCAGGACAAGAGAAAAGACCAGCGCGGAAAGAAGCAGTGGAAATCCATACAGGTAAAAAGCCAGGCCAGACATGAGATTATTTCCGGACAGTAGAGAGAATGCCTTTGTAATAGAGCAGATCGCGCTTCATTTCACTGGATAAGCCTGGCAGGCAGCTGGCTTGTTCGAGAACCGACAGAGCCTGTTCCCCCTTGTTTAATTCCATCCAGCATTGAGCCAGCATGAGTGAAGCATACCCTTTTTCTTCAGAGGGGATATCCGCTTCACAGGCTTTCCTGAAATAGGGGATCGCCTCAGGATACTGGCTGCGCTCAAAGGCCTCGTTGCCCGATGCGATGGCCTGGCGAATTTCAGCCAGGCAGAATTCACCATCACCCGAATCCTGAAGAACGGCCGGTTCCTGGTGTGACGGCTCAGGAGCAGCATCTGCGGTTGGCTCGATTGGTTCGTCTTTTACGAGAGTCAGAGAAACAGGCGGGGAAATGATCGCCGGGCTGAGCAGCTGCTCGGGAGCAGGCGGGGTGGTGGCTGGTGAAACAGGCTGGAATACAGAGAAATAATCTTCGGCAGCGTAAATCGCCTGATTGGCAGCCTGCCGTGCCGTTTTTTCCACCATGTCTTCGACCGCTTCACCCGCGACCTGGTGGGCCACCTGCTGCGCGATGGCTTGAGCGACCTCGGAGACAACCAGCTGTGCCACCTGGATGGCGGTTTTACGGGATACAGCCTCGGCAGAATGAGCGACAACCTCTTCGGCTGCCTGGCGGGCGGTCTGTTCCGCGACCAGCCGGGCCTGTTCACGGGCCACCTGATCGGCCACCTGCTCTGCCACAACACGGGCGACATCGACCGCCACAGTCCGCGCATGGTCTGAGGCTGCAACAACCACAACGGCATCAGCCGCCTCGATAGCACTTTTTCGAGCCACTTCGGTTGAGACACTGCGGGCTTCGGCATGGGCGGTTTCTTCAGCGATCTTTGCAGCGGTTTCGATGGCGACCCGTTCGGCAATGTCTTTGCCGATTTCACGTGCTGTTTCGCGCGCACGGCGCGCTGCGGTTTCACGGACGACTTCGATGGCGGTTTCACGCGCAGCCTGGGAGACTATATCGCGAGCAGTGGCGCGCACTGTCTGTTCGACGACTTCAAGAACGACATCCTTGACGATTTTTTCAGTGTGTTTTTCAACCATCGAATCGACCAGTTCGGTGGCAACCAGCTGTGTGATTCGTGAAGTCGATCGAGTGATGACCTCATCGGCGGTCAGGCGCGCAACTTCGGCTGCAATGGGGCCAGAAAGCGACTTCGCAACTGTTTCGATCTCTTTTTCGGCGGCTTCACGGACATGAACAGCAGCCCTTTCCGGAGCCAGGGTGCGAGCCAGTTCGGCAGCGACAGTGGCGGCCGATTCCCGAATCGTTTCTTCGGCAACAGAGCGTGCGGCTTCCGCAGCAAGCCCCTGGCTGAGGTCGCGTGCAGTTTTTTCAGCGACCTCCTCGGCGGTTGAGCGGGCGATGCGCCGGGCGACCGCTGCAGCCCCTTTGCGGCCCACCTCCTCTGCCGCCGATCTGGCAGCCTCGGCAGCCACCTCGGAACCGATCTGGGTGGACACCTCCTGGGCCACCTGGCGGGCGATCCTTTCAGCGACTTCAGGGGCTGTGGCTTGTGCGGTTTCAGCAGCAACCTGCCGTGCATTTTCTGTGGCTGTTTCACGGGCCACACGAGTCGCAGTTTCGCGGGCCACTTCCGCAGCAACATCTCCCACAGCTGCAACAGCTGCTTCGGAAGCGGCTTTGCGTGCTGTTTCGATGGCTGCTTCCCGTGCCATGGATTCTGCGGTTTCTCGTGCAACCTTGCCGGCGACCTGCTGAACTGTGGATTCCGCCACCTCCCGTGCGGCTTCTCGAGCGACCTCACCGGCACGAAGGGAGACAATGCGTTCAACCTCAGCCAGCGCAGCCTCGAGTGCGGCGTTTTCAGCAACCTCACGGGCAAGCTGGGAAGTCTGCTGGACTGCAACTTCACGGGCACGCTCAGTGGCAATTTTCTCGGCAATTTCTTTTGCCGATTCGCCTGCCACCCGCTCTGCCACTGCCTTGGCGGCAATTTCAGCGGATTGGCGGACCACATTGACAGCCACTGAGGAAGCTGTTTCCTCGGAAATCTCCCGTGCAGCTTTTTCGGCAATGGATTTGGCGGCTTTTTCAGCACTCTGCAATGCGATCTTCTCGGCGATCGCAGGAACGATTTCACGGGTCTTTTCGGCGGCTGTTTTTTCGGCGATTTCCCGGGCCAGTGAATCCGCAAGACGTTGCGCAACCTTCTCTGCTGCCTGCTGGGACACTGACCGGGCAATCTCCCGAGTGATTTTATCGGCGGTTTCCCGTGCAGTGGATTCGGCGGTGGCTCCGGCGGTTTCAATGGCAATGGCCTCGGAGACCTGGGCTGCAATCCTCTCAGCAGTTTCACGGCCCACCTCCAGAGCAACCTGCCCGGCGGTTTCCCTGGCGGTATCTTCGGCCAGTTTTTGAGCAGTGGCCCGGGCAACCTTTTCAGCGGTCGTGGTGGCAGCAAGGCGTGCAGCCTCTTCGGCGACACTGGCAGCAGTTTCGCGCGAGGCGGACTCAGAGGCGCGAGCGGCGCTGCGTTGGGCCGACTCTTCGGCAGTCTTGCGTGCGATTTCCGCACCGGTCTGCTCACCGATGGTTCGGCCGATCTGGTCCGCGATTTCCCGTGCGACCTGTTCCGCACGCGCACGTGCCGCCTCTTCGGCGGTTTTGCCTGCAATTTCCCGGGCTGCGGAGGAGGCGGTTTTGATGGCGATCTCCTCAGCAGTTTTTTCGGCAATTTCCGCTGCGTTTTTTTCGCTGATCTGTCCTGCCACACGCAAGGCGGTTTCCCGTGCGACACGTTCGGCGACTTCACGTGCTGCTTCCTCAGCCAGGGCCAGGGCCATTTCACGCGCAATAAGACGGGCCTGTTCCAGGGCAATCGATTCGGCTTCTTTTGTTGCTTCCGCTTCAATCGCAGTTTCAACAGATTCAATTTCAACAGCATCCTGGTGAGGGAGTGGAGGCTCTTCAACCGCCGCAGGGGGCAAAGAAGCCTCTCTGGGGTCGTGAAACTGCACAGAAGCATCCGCTTTGGCTTCGATCCCATCTGCTACCTGGGAGGCAGGGGGTGAAGCTGGCTCCTGGTAGCCCGCCAGGAGTGTGGTCAGATCGACTGGCTGAGGAGGTTCTGCAGGCTCGGTGGCTTCCGTTTCTTCCGGTGGAGCAAAATCAGCAGGAGTGACAGGGTCGGTTGGGATGTGCAGCTCTCTGGCCCAGAACAAGACCGCCTCCCCGAGGGAGGTTTTGCGTGACAGCATAAACAGATCGATCAGATTTCCACCCTTGTTTCCGGGGCATTGACCATAAGAGCAGCGGAAAGTCTTGCGCGACAAATCGATGGTCAGAGTCCGGATGACTTCATCTTTGTGAATTGGGCAGAAAGAGCGCAACTGGGTGCCGAACCGCTGGACCTTTTCAACCCGAAAACCGATTTTTTTCAATGTGGCATCGGCTTCCAGAAGCAGGCAGACCTTTTCGAAAACTTTTTGCGCCTGGGGGGTCATCCACCCACCTCACAGCAGGGATGATTGGCATCGGACTGGACCGGTTGCATTGTAACCTTGTAAAGCCCCCATTCGCGAATCGCAGACTCGACCGAATCGGGAACAAGATAGCGAATGCTGGCCCCGGTGGCTACCAAATGACGAATCCGTGTGGATGAAATTTCAAGGGCCGGAACCTCAAGAATCTGAATTCGGCCGGCAATTTCGGAGATCGGATGGGGGCGTGCGCCGCCTTTGCGCGGCAGTGCGATGAGGCTGGCCATTTCAAAAATTTCCCGGTACCGATGCCAGGTCTGGATTTCCTCAGCCGAATCCGCTCCGAGCAGCAGGAAGAGTTTATCTTCAGGTTTTCCTTTGTTTTTGAACTCTCGCAGTGTATCGATGGTATAAGAGGGGCCGGAGCGCTTCAACTCAAGGTCGCTGGGAACCAGCCTTGGATTGCCCTGGCAGGCCAGCTCGAGCATCCGCCAGCGCAGAGGGATGGGTGACAGTTCGCGGGTGGTTTTATGCGGGGGAAGTGCGGCCAGAACCAGGTGAACACAGTCCAGACCGAAAGCATCCGCAGCCTCCTCGGCCAGGCGAAGATGGCCAAGGTGGATCGGATCGAATGTGCCTCCCAGAATCCCATATTTCATCCAGCCGCCTCTTTCCTTTGTGCCCCCGATCCCTTACTATTATTCAGGAAGTCTAACAGGCTGTGTGAAAACATGGATCCCCGATCGAATCCGTGGGTATTGTTTTTCTTCAGATAGTTCTGATTTCACTGTCATTAATCGTTTCTGTGCGGGATATATCAATCTCCTTGTTCATATCACCAGGCATTCCCTCATGGTAATATGTCCCGACATGCGGCAGTTGGCATCACAATTTCATATCAAGAGGAAGTATTTCAGGCATGAACACACTGAGGGAATGCTATGGATAAGGTCATCGATCTCGGGCAATTGCGGTCAGAACTGCAAGTCGAAGATGATTTTAAATCGCCTCCTTCGCTGCTTCAGGAAATTCTCGCTGTCACGGAAGATCCCCGTTCTGGAGCGAAGGATGTTCAGGCCATCGTCGAACGAGACATGTCCTGTGCGGTGAAGCTCCTGCGCCTGGCCAATTCCGCTTACTATGGATTCAGCCGCCAGATCAAAACAGTTCGTGAAGCGATTGTCATAATCGGCCTGGATGGTGTGAAAAATGTGGCCATGAGCCTCGGGGTTGCCGAGGTTTTTACCAAGGGAACACCCGCAGAGAAAGCCTTTTTCAACAACCTGTGGATCCACTCGATGGCGACTGCAACTGCGGCTTCGCTGCTCTCCCGAAAGGTTCCCAATGTGGTCCCGTCACTGGCGTATTGCGCCGGCCTCCTGCACGATTTCGGGAAAGTGATCCTTTTTCACCATTTCGGTGTGGAATATGAAGAGGTCATCAACCGGGCCGCGGAAACTAAATCTTCCCTGCTGGCGCTGGAACGCAAATTCCTGGGTGTCGATCATGCCCTGGTTGGCTACTGGATTGCCGAAACCTGGGATTTGCCGCAGGTCGTGACAGAAACACTGCAGATGCACCATGACAGCGGCCCCTGGGACTATGCGCGGCAACATATCCCGCTGGTCGGGATTGCCGATGTACTGGCTTATGAAAGCCGTGTCGGGAACGGAGGGAATTTTTCAGCCCGCCGTTATGATGATCCGTTTTTCAATCCCCTGCGGTTTGATGAAGCTCAGATCAAATCCGTGATGAATGACCTTCGAAAAGAATCGAGCCGGTTTGCGGCCATGCTGCACCTCGATCCATAACTCGCTGCAGCCTTGAACCACAGTTTCAGGAAGGGTCTGCCTGTTGTCTGGACTGAGGACCCATGTTTATACTCAGTGTGCAAAGGAGAGGTCAGATGGAAACAGGCGAAAAGATGAACCCCAAACTTACCGAAACCCTGGAATCAGGGGATGTTGAAAGTTTTGGCTGGTCTTTCCATAAATGGCCATTCCTGATTGCGCTGGTGATCGTGGTTCTCCTGTATGCCCTTATATTCGCCTTTGTCGATCCGAACCCACCCTACTTTGATCCGGCATCCCTGCCGCCCCCACCCCCCGGAAAATAGAGGATTGGATGATCTGATTGGGAGCTCAACCTGGCCCTGCTGGAAAAGGGACCGCAATAAGCGGGATTTCCGCTCCGGGATTGAACAGGTTGTGAAGCCGGGACCAGCTTCTCCAGGCCTGGCCAGCGCCGATGCCGCCAAACCGGGCTGCATTGTAGAACCCATCGATCATTCGCAAAGAAGATCCGGCCAGGATGCCTGTTCCTGGGAGGCGAACCACACGGTCTCCTCCAACAGCCACCTTGAGGCTCCCAAGCGAATACTCACCCGGCGGAGCACCGGCGGCACTCATGGCATCGGTGGTGAACAGGGTCCTTTCGGGGCCAAGGCCTTTTATCAGGTTTGAAACAACAAAGGGTGGCAGATGGATCCCATCCGGGATCAGAGAAACCATCAGGCCGGGAAGAGCCAGAACTCTTTGGATGATGTTGTCATGGCGCGGGATATTGAGGGCACAGCCATTGCCCAGGTGGGTGAACATGGATGCCCCTGCCTGCCAGGCTCGGGCCAGTGTCATGAAGTCCGCATTTGTATGTCCCAATGCCACACAAATCCCTCTCGAAGAAACTGATCGAATCAGCTCCAGGCATCCCTCCAGTTCCGGAGCGACAGTCAGCAGGCGGATCCGGTCTCCGCTGGCTGTCTGCAACTTTTCAAACAACCTCGTATCCGGCCTGGCCAGGTGCTCAAGAGGATGCGCGCCACGGTAGCCATCTTCCGGAGACAGAAACGGGCCTTCGAGGTGGAATCCTGGAATCCATTGCGCCAGTTCTGCATGGCTGGAGAGAATGCCATCGAGTTTTCTGAACTGGCACTCGAGGGCCTCGGCGGATTGCGTGATGAGTGTGATCAGAAAATGGGAGCAGCCGGAACGATGGATTGCCTCGACTGCATGATGAAGCCCTTCTGCATCCAGGCTGGGATCCTGAAAATCGACCCCGGCAAAGCCATTCACCTGCGGATCGAAAAAAGCCGGCCCAACCAGGCAGGATTGAGCCGGCTCATCAGAAATTTTCCAGGTTCCAACAGGAAGCTCTGCCAGTTGAAAGCCGCTTAAAGCATCAAAAAAGGCTGATTCCCTGTGGGCCATTCGGATATGAATGGTCAATACTGCGACCAGTTTGTGACAGCCAATGGAGTGTAAACACCAATCCCGGCTGCAGTTGGCCCTCCAAAGGTGGCTATTTCAGATGCAGTCAAGGCACAGCTGATCATTGATACGCTGTTGACATATCCAGAGCCGGTCTCGCCATCATTATCGGCGAACAGGATCAGAGGCCGATTCTCCAAAGCCGTGTAGAGCGACCACCTTCCATCCAATCCACTGCTCAGGGTTTGTGTTCCGACCAGCACGCCATTGATATATTTATCCAGCCTGGCCTGCACCAGGTCAAATGAGAAAGCCAGGCGATACCATGTATCGGGAAGAATTTCTCCATCATACTGACCGGATACGCCCACCCCATTATTCTCCCCGACAAACAGGTCTCCATCATTGGAGACTCTATCATCGGTCTGCATGAGGCAACGGTACATGTTGTTGAAATCAGCATTCCAGAGAACATCCATCACCAGGGTGTACTGGTTGACATACAGGCCACCGCCATTGGCATCGATGCCATGGAAAACTGTAAGGCCATCGGGAGCGATGAAGTTCGGAAAGGACAGGACCGAGGCGGGTTGCCCCTGGATGTCTGGAATTCCGAACTGGGTTGTCGTTCCAAACTGAATGGTAAATTCGGCCTCACCTGTGGTTCCCATATCGGTGCCGACTGAGGCTGTGAGATCGCCCTGATTGAAATCCCACAGACCGGTTGTGACACACTCCCGTGGCGGCGGCGGCCCCGGAAAAAGCCCCTGAGGGGAAGGGCCTCCAAGTTCCGCCATATCCTCCGCAGACATGGCGCAATCCACTATGGCCAGGCTGTTGACATAGACCTCGCGAGTCTCCTGAAGATTATTGGGGGAGGTGAACAGCAGGGTTGGCTGGCCCTGCTCAGCGGTGTAGAGGGACCAACGGCCATCCACTCCATCCAGTGCCTGAACACCGACCAGGCTGCCATCGATATATTTGCTCATGGTGTTGGCCACAGTATCGACAACAATTCCGATGCGGTACCAGACCAGAGGCTCGATGTCTCCATCATACTGGCCATCGAAACCAATCCCGTCATTCCCTTCCTGGGTGCTGACCAGACATTCGACTGCATTGTTGTTGCTCGGATTGGTCTGGTAGATAGCGGCCGGAACACTGAGGCGTTCGGCGTAAATCGCGTCCATCACAAGGGTATACTGATTGACATACGCACCGCCTCCATTGGCAGAGATATTCGGGCGCATTTCGAGGTAATCGCCGGGTCCATAGGCGAACACACGAACGACTTTCGGTGTCGATCCTCCAAGCGGAGGCATGAAGCCGAATTGGCCAAACTGGTTGAGGTTCAGGTTTCCAACCATCATGAGATCGGCCCCGATTGTGGCACTGAAGTCACCTTCATTGAAATTCCACACACCGGTGACATTGCCACACCCCGGGACTTCCGCAAAAGCGGAATGCGCCGGGAGAAACACCAGCAGAAACAAAATCGACAGCAAATATAGAACTTTTTGCACAGCCAATTCCTCCTCTTCCATGAGAATGTAATGGAGCACACATCCTGAAAAATCAGGGACAGAGCTGGCTCCAAACCCCGGAAACCTCCTTATTTTTTTTACTGGCTGGCTGAAGCTGAAGGTAAGGTCCCGGGATATTATATCATTATACGATAACTTCCCGAGGTTTGCTCCCCCTGGAGGGGCCGATGAGTCCGCGCTCATGCATGATATCGAGGATACGCGCCGCACGGCCATAACCGATTTTGAGGCGCCTCTGCAGCAGGGAAGTAGAGGCCTGGCCTGCTTCCATGACAATATCGACAGCTGCCAGATACATTCCATCCAGTTCGCTGTCATTGTAGGAAGAGTCCGAACCTGGCTCATCATCCGGAGCAAAGTCGATATCGAGGTAATCCGGCGGCTGCTGGGCTTTGATGAACTTGACCAGGCGGTCAATCTCCGCGGTTGAGACATAACATCCCTGCAGGCGGACCGGTTTGGAGGCATGGCCCGCATCGAACAGCATGTCACCCATGCCAAGCAGCGATTCAGCCCCTTTCTGGTCGATGATCACCCGGGAGTCATTGATCTGGGCCACTTTGAAGGCGATGCGTGCGGGGAAGTTGGCTTTGATCACACCGGTCAGGATATTCACCGAGGGGCGCTGGGTGGCCAGCACCAGGTGCATGCCGACAGCACGCGCCATCTGCGCAAGCCGTGCAATGTTGGTTTCCACCTCGGCGCGTGCGATCATCATCAGATCGGCGAGTTCATCGATGATAATGACGATGTAAGGGAGGAACCCGGGCAGGCTCAGCTCCTCTTTGTTGCCATCAGCCAGAGAGCGTTTGCTCCATTCGCGCATCCGTTCATTGTATTCCTTGATGTCCCGCACTCCGGCTTTGGAGAGGTAGCGGTAACGGCTTTCCATTTCATCGACCGCCCACTTCAAAGCGACCGCAGCCCGTTTCGGATCAGTCACCACCGGAGCCAGCAGGTGGGGGATATCCTGATAAAGGGACAGCTCGACCCGCTTGGGATCCACCATCAGGAAACGGACTTCCTGTGGAGTGGAGTTAAACAGAAGAGAGGCTATCAGGCTGTTGACACCGACCGATTTCCCCGAGCCGGTCGACCCGGCAACCAGGAGGTGGGGCATCCGTGTCAGATCGGCGACATAAGGCTCACCGGAGATCGTTTTGCCGATTGCAAAGGTGAGGCGTGAATCCAGCATCCGGTACTGTTGAGAAGCCAGAACCTCACGCAGAAGGACATCCTGGCGGTAACGGTTGGGGATCTCGATTCCGACCACATTCCTCCCCGGGACCGGAGCGATGATGCGCACCGAATAGGCCTGCAATGCCAGCGCCAGGTCATCCTGCAGGTTGGTGATCCCACGCACTTTGACGCCCGGGGCAGGTTTCAGGTCATAACGGGTGACGACCGGGCCGCAGTGAACCTCGACCACACGAGCTGAAATGTTGAACTGGTCCAGGGTCTTTTCGAGGATCTCCTTGTTGGCATGGATTTCCTCCTTGTCCGGCCCATTGAAGGTTTCGGAGGGCATATCGAGGAGATCCAGGGAGGGAAGCTGGTAGGGTTTCCGTTCTTCGCCAATTTCAACAATCGCTTCAGTCCGCTTGGACACAGTTTTCTGCTTTTGTATTTCCTTGAGGGTGTAGTCTTCGGGAGTGTAGATGCGAGGCTCCCGTGGGGCTTCTTCCTCTATTTCGGCCTCTTCATCCAGTTCATCCTCGAACAAGTTTGAATCGATGTCCGATTCATCCTCATCCACCTGCAGGACAGGCAGTTTTTCCCGTATGCCAGACAAACCAAGGGCAGGAATCCGGCCATCCTGGAAGCCTCCACCAAACAAGGGTGCCGGCTGGGAGTGCTCGCCATAGAGATCCTCGGGTTCAGGCTCCGGTTCCGGCTGGGGTTCGAAGGAATCTGAGATATCTTCAAATTCCGCCACCCAGGCGC
>JAANMT010001566.1_pt1 | contig 22079 bp, 18 predicted proteins | sample 7279711 | NCBI WGS metagenome assembly JAANMT01 (sample SAMN14094538, study PRJNA606508) | bioreactor metagenome | isolation source: A lab-scale SPAN reactor treating ammonium-rich wastewater day 1 | place: Ireland: Galway | collected 2017-01-16 | reverse complement strand
AGGAGAAAAACGCGTTGTCTCAGTGGGCCAGCTGCCGCAGAACCCCCTCGTGGCCCCGCTCCATCAAGACCTTCTCGCGCTCGGCCAGCTCCAGGTCGCTGTCCACCATCATCTCCACCAGCCCTTGGAAGGTTACCCGGGGCTGCCAGCCCAGCTCACGACGCGCCTTGCTCGGATCGCCCTGGAGATTATCAACCTCGCTGGGCCGAAGATAGCGCGGGTCCATCTCCACGTGCTTCTTCCAGTCGAGCCCGGCCCGCTCGAAGGCCAGCTCGACGAACTCGCGCACCGAATGCGCTTCTCCGGTGGCTACCACGTAATCTCGCGCCTCGGGTTGTTGCAGCATGCGCCACATCGCCTCGACGTAATCGCCGGCAAAGCCCCAGTCGCGTTTGGCCTCGAGATTGCCCAGGTAGAGCTTTTCCTGCAGGCCCATCTTGATGCGCCCGACGGCCCGGGTGATTTTGCGGGTCACAAAGGTTTCGCCCCGCCTGGGGGACTCGTGGTTAAAGAGGATGCCCGAGCTGATGAACAGCCCGTAGGCCTCGCGGTAGTTCACCGCATAGTAGTGGGCGGCTACTTTGCTCACCGCATAGGGGCTGCGAGGATGAAAGGGGGTCGTTTCGCTCTGGGGCGGGGGAGTGGAGCCATACATCTCTGAGGAACTCGCCTGATAGGTGCGCACCTTGTGGTCGGTACGACCGGCGTAGTCGCGCACCGCCTCCAGCACGCGCAGAGTGCCCAGGCCGACCACGTCGGCGGTATACTCGGGCTGCTCGAACGAGACCTTAACGTGGGACTGGGCTCCCAGGTTGTAGACCTCGTCCGGGCGGACCTGCTCGAGGATGCGGCGCAGGCCACTGGAGTCGTGCAGGTCGCCGTAGTGCAGGAACAGACGGGCCTTCGCATCGTGAGGGTCCCGGTAGACGTGGTCGATGCGGTCGGTATTGAAGGTGGAGGCGCGGCGGATGATGCCGTGCACTTCGTAGCCTTTTTCCAGCAGCAGCTCGCTGAGGTAGGAGCCGTCCTGGCCGGTGATTCCGGTGATGAGAGCTTTGTTCATTGCGGGCGGGCCTTCGGAGTAAGTCGCGCAAGCCCTCCTGAGCCGTGATAATCTCGATTTCGGGCTGAGCCTATCCACCACGATTCCTCTAAAGTTCTGGATCCACGCGAGAGGAGGTTCGCCATCGAATTTAGAACGAGGCAGTCATTCGGAGGGACTTTCATGGGCATGTTTCGCAGGCGTACGGATGGATTGATTTGTCAAACGATTGGCGACGAGCTTTTGCTGTATGACAAAGAAACGAGCAAGTGTCATTGTCTGGGCAAAGAGGCAGCCCTGCTGTGGCTCTTGCTTGAGACGGAGCTGACTGCTCCGCAACTTGTCGAGGAGCTTGAACGGAAGTATCCTGACCTCGTTGGCAAAGGCAAACTGTTGGTCGACGCAACTCTTGCCGATCTGGCTGCGAGCAACTTGCTGGCTGAGCGCAATTCAGAGCTTCCTGGACGTTTGTCCGCAAGTCGACGAAAACTGATCAAGTCGATGGGTTTGCTACTCGTCGCAAGCGTAGCGGTACCCCTCCCAACTCAAGCCCAATCGATGAGACTGAGAATTGTCAGTGGTCAGTATTTCAATAATCAAGCCGACACCCCGACCACATTTAATAATTGCGGAATGTTAGGCGCAAACGCTTCATGCCCTGGCACCGACATCACCGCTGCCCTTCAGAGCGCTGTTGTAAGTGGTGACTCCTTAAGCATTGCATGTAGTAACGCAAACTTCGGAGATCCGTGCACAGGGACATTGAAGGAGTGTCGGGTGACGTTTACTTGTGGAAGTAGCGGCCCAACTACTATCAGGGTTTGTGAGAACAGTATGATTGTGATAGACTGCACCTAGTGATGGGGTCCCCCTTCATTATTGGGCGTTCGCCCCAATTCTGCTCGGTTTCTTAGATTCGAAGCTGAGCAAATCAATAGCGGCTGTCTTGTCGCAGGCGTGACGAGACCAGGTTGCGCTCCCGCTGGAGGCGAGTTTCGTTAGCCCCGCCAGGGTGCGCTCTGGATTTGCTCTGGTGTTAAGGGTAAACATCAGCAGATGTAGACTCGCTTTCGCGGGGCTCAATGTTCGAGGGCGCAATCCTCTGATTCGTCCTCCTTTTTCCAGGAAGGCGATGTCGGTTGCTCTCCTTGGCTCAGCCAGTTGAGGATACGGGGCGATGGTCCCCTGTTCGCCGACCAGCGTCCACTGCTCGGAGAAGATCTCGGCGCCAGCTTTGACAACGGCATCCAATAAAGGACTGTCCGGACCGTGGCCTGGGAGTACAATAGCCCTCTCGTTGAAAACGATGGACGAAGCTCTCAGGACTGAATATTTGGGACTGTTGGCCAGTATGTAGGCTTGGAGCGTGCTGTTCAGTACGCTCCATACCTTCTCTTCTTCGAGGGTTCGGAGCAGGCGGAGAGTGCCAACATAGAGCAAATGAAAGTGCCTCACGCCTTTTCGTGCGGGCTCCGTGCCGATTCTGACTGAGAAGATCAGGTCGGAAGCAGGATTGTCCAACAGGGGCCAGCCAAGCTCAGTAACAAGATCACGAACCCGGCTCAGCGAGCCGCTGTCACTGACCCGAATCCCTACCCGAAGGCCAAATGCGTCCACGATGATGCCATCTGCCCAGCCGAGACGATCCAGTTTGTCGGAACAGGTAGAACAGTAAAATTGTTGGGGCAGCAAGAGCGCTCTTACCTTTGCAGAGATGAAGGCCGGTCCTTATGACCGAGGAGGATTTTCGTTTGGCAACGCAGGTTCCTTCTCGATTCAATTGTTGGCAAAGCCGGCGGGGCCGGTCGATAGGGCGGAGGCCTCCTGTGACCCGGGCTCGAACGCCTGCCTATGTCGATTCTCTTGCTGATGTTCTTATGTCTGGCCCTGTTGCTGCCTTGCAGCGGGCAAAATCCGATCAGGGCAAAGGTGGTCGGCGGGTCTTTTCAGACTTCTTCTGATTCACAAGTTGAACCGGGACAATTCATTCCCCTCGGGTCCACCTTAACTTCTGAGCTGGGTGGAGGTGTGATACAGCTCGGTCCCGGCTCCTTCTTGCGTCTGGCGCCAGAAAGCGTGCTTTATCTGGCCTCCGAGTCTGAAGTCACATTACTGAAAGGGGGTCTGCTGGTAAGGTCTGATCGTGAGATTCGAGTGGTTGCCCCCCCACTGGACGCGCTCGTTTCTGGGACCGGCTTGTTCTCGCAGTCTGGACTGACGCGCGCCCAGTCTTTAGAAGGGCGATTGATCTTGAAGGGGACTGAATGTGGCACAGTGTTCGGCCCCCGGTTCGGGGCATCAAATCTTTTGCTGCCAGCTCCTTTCTGGGCAGTCGCCAGCCAGTATCAAGTCTTGGGAATCGTTGCGGAAGAAGCTGTTGGGCGTCTGGTGCTATCCAACAGTCAAGAGCTTCTGGCTTTTCAACTCGACGCCAAGGCCCAGCTCCCGGGCCGAGGCGCCCTGGTTGAGGCAAAATTGCTTCCGGTTAAACCGTTAAGCGCGCAGTCGTTTAATGTCATTGGTCAACTCCCAGGGGCCCAAATCCCTACCCTCCTGCTGCTCAATGTCTTCGGGGCAGGCGGTGCCGACCTGCTCCTCCATGACTTCCCAAAGGGGATTTAAGGCGAGCTGATGCCCTTCATCGCCTTCTGCCGAATCTCGGCAGCCTCGTGATTGTTTGGTTGTGCCGCCAGCACCAGGCTGGCGTACTCCAATGCGGCGTCGAGCGCTCCTCGGTCGAGTAAGATTCTCGCTTTTAGAACCAGGAGCTCGGGGTCGTTCGGATCGGTCAACAGTCCCTCATCGATAAGGGTCAGGGCTTTGTCTGATTCACCATCTTCGATCAGGATTCGGGTCAGCAGCCGGCGCACTGGCGTCTGCTCTGAATCCTCTCGAAGGCGTTTCTCCAGGTCCGTCCGCGCTTCCGCACTCTGGCCGCGCGCCCTCACCAACTCGGCCCAGCTACAGAGCACTTCAACAGCGGCGGGGTCATCAGCAGGTACTTCGCGCTTCAGCTCCGCGACCTTCATGAAGCCCTCGTTTTCCAAGCCTCCGTCAATGAGGAGCCGGGCCTGGCGCAGCTGGATGCTCCAATCGTCAGGATGTTTTTCGAGCCAGACCGAGTAGAGAGGAGCCACGATCTGAGAGAGCCCGACCTGGCGCGCGCGGGACTCAGTCGCCTGCAAAAGATCCATCAGCCCGGCCTGGGACAGCTCGGCCTGCCGCAATAATCGCACTGCCGCGCTCTGGTCGCGCGTGGTCAGGGCGAGCAGCACGACGCTGGCCGGTTTGTCCCCGCCCGCTCCATAAAGCTCCAGAGCAACCCGTAAAGCCTGCTCGAGTTCGCCCTGTTGAAGACGGGCATTGAGCACCCCGCGCTTGAAGCCCAACGAGGCGGGTGCCCACCTCGCACCGAGGGTGTAGATCTCTGCTGCCCGAGCGGGGTCGGAAGCTTCGAGATGGACCGAGCCGAGGAGCGCGAGTACTGACAATTCCCGTGGACTACAGCGGTGAGCTTGCTCGAGCTCTTCGATGGCCTGTTTGAGACCTGCCGGGTCCCCTGACTCTGCAGCCAGGAGCCGCAAGGCCCGAGCCTTCTCGTAATGGGCCCGCCACCAGTCGGGCGCGTGCCGCGTGGCTTGATCCAGTTCCTTCAACGCCTCCTCAAGCAGTAGACTTTGAGTCGCCCTTGTTCCGCGCTCCACCTCACCCGAAGCCAGGACGGAGCGCCAGGAAAAGCTGAGCACCCACAGTCCGGCCAGGGACAGCAACATCCCCACGAGCAAGGCGGCCCGTCGGGAGCCGAGAGCGGGCTCGGTGCATCTTCCAGACCGAGCGGCCAGGGCAAGCACAGTGACCATCCAGAGCAGGGTGGCCGGCAGGCTGATGACCGAAAAAAGCAGACTAAAGACCGAGGCCGAAGTCAGGGCCCCCAGTGCGCCAAGCGATGACCAGTCGGGAGGGAGTGCGGGGTCGACCACCTCAAGCGCCCGGGTATAGGTCAAGAAGAAGGTCGTCACCAGAACCAGGCCCCACAGGATAGCACCCGGGATTCCGGTTTCCACGACCGACTCGATCAGGTCGTTTTGGGGCGAGGTGGCTGGTTTCGCATCGGGTTCCTGGCCGGGAACCTCCTGGAATGCCAGCGAGAAGCTACCGGGTCCGCTTCCAGTCATTGGACGGCTTGGCACCAGCGTGACCGATTGCCAGAGAATATCCCGGCGCCAGCGCAGCCTTTCAGCATCAGCGTCGCCGATAGTGTGCGAGAGGCTGGGTAGCTGTGGTCGCACAAAGACCAGAAAAATGGCAAGCACTAGCAGCCCCAAGAGCAGAACGCCGCCTCCGGGCGAGCCCGGCCGAGCTTCCGGAGGAGTCAGGCGAACTCTGTAGACCCAGACGAGCGCTAGAGCACCCGCCAGCAACGCACCAGTCGCCGTGCGCCCGCCCACCAGAAGAAAGGTCAGCAGAAAGAGTCCCCCTGCTAGCCAACAGAGCCAGTCCCCCCGGCCCTGCAACAGACCCACGCAGAGCAGGATAGCCGTCAAAGGAAGAAAGGCGAAGCTATCTGGGCTCTCAAAAGTTGCCACAGGACCGCCAGGTGAGTAGGAGAGAAAGGCCCATATTGAGAGAACCAGCACGATGCCCGTGAGTGTCGCGGTGAAGAGGCGCCAGTCGGCCAGGGATTCAATGCCGGTAAGCACGATCAGATAGAGGGACAGCGCCAGGACCCAGCCGCAAAGGTTCGTCTGCGAACGATAGGGGTCCAGGCTGAACCAGGTAGTGGCTGCCCGCAGGAGCACCAACAGGCACAGCAATGTAGACGGCCAAGCCACTTCCCTGGGAAGACTGCGACGCGTCAGCAGAACGCCGGTCATTATGGTCAAGATCCCACCGATACCAAGAGCAATCCAGGGGTCGCCGGTCAGAGCGCCGGGCCTGTCGAGGGAGGCGGTTAGGAGAAAGAGCCCGGCCACCCCGAGATGGATCCGCGACGTTATCAAGAGACCTCCTGCACCGACCCTTCTTCGTCTACCGGGCTTGAATTCTTCCCTTTAGCCTCGCGTGCGGTTTTTGTTCCATAGGAACCGCCAGGCCCGCTTGAGAGAGGCCTTGAGGCGATTTCTGCGCCCATCTTCGCCCAGAACGGAGGGAGCTGGCAAGAGATACTCGTACAAATACTTAAGCTTGTTGGAGAGTCCGGGTACAGAGAGAATCAAAAAGACCTCTCCCCAGCCCACTTCATGGCCTCGGCGACTGGTTAGCCAGACTGCCAGCCATTCGTGCCAGCGCAACCGCCGGAGATGGTTTTCGGGCAGCGCTTCCTTCAACAGGCGATTGAGGATGTGTAGGGAGACCAGCACCGGACGCTCGGCTCCAACACGGCGAGCAAGAGCGAGCAACTTATCGAAGTCGCATACTCGCAAGACCAAAACCTGGTCGACCAGCCAGATCAGGCGACTACAGGAGTGCTTGAAAGCGTGCAGGGACAAGTGGATGAATTGCAGCTCGGGGCTCAGATGCCTGACTCCAGGCTCCCAGGGTTGAGTAAATGACCAGAGCTCGTCAATGCGAAGTTGAAGGAGGTTTTTTCGACTCGGAAGGCGTTCCTCGCCGAGAAGATTGCGGTGCCAGTCGAAAACGGCGTCGCCTCCCGAGACAATCTGGCGGCTCATAACTCTAACGGCTTCCTCGTCCTCAACGCGAACCAGGAGATCGAGGTCAGAGACAGGTCGGCAAGAGATCCTTCCTCCGTAAGCCGTTGGGATCAGGGCCGCTCCTTTCAGTGCAACGACTTCCAGGCCACTCTCGCTCAAGTTCCGAGCCAGAAGGCCCAGAGCTGCAGTCTGCTTTGCACCGGAGATAAACCAGCCGTAGATGCGAGATCTCAGCCAATCAGCATCGAGCCCCAACTCTTCTGCCACGATTCCTCCGACCCCCTCCAACTCGGCACGGTCGACTAACCCACGGAGAGACTCCTCAGCCAAGACCTGCGAGCCGCAGGCTGGAGCGTTTCGGAGCCAACTCTGGACAAAGGGAATCGGGTCTTGGCAGTCAGTTCGTCTTGGCATTTTAGTTGGGTCCCAGTATAGCATTCCGGGAGGAACCAGGGAGCCTAAAACGGAACTGCCTGGCTTCGGGGCTTGCTGATTCATGGACCTTTTACGTGCTCTCAGGGTTGTTCGTCGCCACAAGGCGGCTTTCTTGGCGGTCAGTCTGCTGTCGCTTCTCGTCGTCGTGCTGCTTCCTCGGAAGGTCGGTAGCGCGCCTACCGTATATACCTCGAGCGCCAAAATCTTGATTATGCACGGTTCCATTGAGGCACCCACAGCTGTTCCCGGCAGTTCGCTTCAGGTTTGGTTTGCCGACCAAGTTACCCTGCAGGAACTCGTTACCAGCGAGGGCCTTTTGAAGCGAGTCCTGGCGCGACTCAACCTGGACGAGCCGTGGTCCTCATTTCGTGGTCGAGTTGCAGTTGCACCTTTGAGTGAGAGGACCGCGAGCATTTATATCCTTTCCGTCAGCGGGGCCTCTCCGGCCGAAGCAGAAAAGTGCGCAGAAGCACTCTCAACTGAGTTCGTAGAGTATGTTCAGGAGCTCTCCTCCAAAGAGTTTGCCTCCACTCGGCGTTATCTGGAAGAATTGATGAGCACCGCCGATCTGCGCATCAAGAAGACAGAGGCCGCGCTTGAAAAGATGCGCCAGACGCTGCCCAGCGATCAGGAGAATGATTTGCTGGCCAAGCAGCGGATCGACATCGAGGCTGAGAACCAGATGCTCAAAGGCGAGATTCGAGGCCTCCAGCAAGAAGCACAGCAACTCGAGGCATTCGTGAGCGGGTCGAGCAATGTCCCCCCCTGGCAAATTGTGGAGCAGAACAGCCCATCTGTCGCGAGCCTCTCCCAATCTCTTGCCCAGGAGCGAAGCAAGCTTCTGGAATTGCAGACAATCTATGCCGAAAGCAACTCTCAGGTCGTCGACCAGACACGCCGCGTAGCAGACCTGGAAGAACTATACCTTGGTCAGGTCAAAAAGGTTGCTCAATCGCTGCTTGCGGACAAGACGAACTTGCTGACCAGCAAGGAGGGGATTCTTCAGGCCAACAATGCTCGGCTTAAAACCCTCTGGGCCCGGCGAGTGCCCGAGAGTGAGCGCCTCAAGTTGGAGCGACTACAGCGTCAGCTGGAAATGTACCAGGAAAGCTACCTCCAACTGGTCAAGCAGTTGAATGAGGCACGTGTTGCCGAATTGAGCAGCAGGCGACAGGGGGCCATCTCTATTCTGGAGCGGCCCCTGGGAGCCATCGCCAGCGGCGGTGGGGGCAAGCAGAGTAGTCGTCTGCGTGATCTGGCCCTGGCGGTTCCACTTTGTCTGGTGCTTGGTATCGGGGCCGCTTTCCTGGCGGACTATCTGCAGAGTAGCATGCGTCTCGTGCCTCGAATCGAGGAGATGATGGAGCTTCCTGTGTTGGCCGTCATTCCCGAGCTGCCGCCCGATGTGGTCGAGAGTTGGTCAGTAATGAAACAGCAGGCTCTGACCATTCGAACCGACAATGAGGCCAAGGAGTGAAAGGTCCTCAACAGGATTTTGGGAAGGTGTGCCCAACTGGTCTAGCCCCAAGGGTGCGGAGAGAGGTTTTGTAAGATGAAGAGAGTCCTGGTGACTGGTGGACTGGGATTTGTGGGCTCACACCTGACCGACAGACTGTTGGCAAATGGATGCGCTGTCACCATTGTGGACAATCTCAGCAGTAATGTTATGGCCCCCACTGATTATCCGGGCTGCCGGGTGATCGTTGGGGCGATTGAAGATATTTACGGTCAGCTTCTTGATACATCAGAGCCTTTCGATGAAATCTTTCATCTGGCCAGCGTCGTTGGGCCCGCTGGTGTTCTTCAGTATGCTGGCCAGATGGCTCGTTCGATCGTGCTCTCCGGTGATGCGGTGATCCAGATGGCCCTGCAGCATGAAGCTCGACTCGTGCTCGCCTCGACCTCCGAGGTCTATGGACGAGCTGGTGAGTTGCGCGAGAGTGATGGTTGTCAGGTTTCGGCCGAAGTGACGGTGCGGCTTGAATACGCTGTCGCCAAGCTCGCTTCGGAAATCGCAGCCCTCAATCGCGCCAAGGTCAGGGACCTCCACGTCAACGTGGTGCGGCCTTTTAACATCGCCGGGCCTCGCCAGTTGCCAGATGGCGGTTTTGTGCTGCCCCGATTCGTAGTGGCGGCATTGTCCGGCGAGCCACTGACCGTGTTTGGCGACGGTTCACAGGTGCGGGCCTTCACCGACGTGCGAGACATCGTCTCAGGCCTGCAGGCCGTCATGGCCAGCCAGAAGAGTGGTTTGGTCCTGAATCTGGGGAACCCGGCCAACGAGTTGAGCATTCTTGACCTGGCACGGCGGGTGCGTCATCTCAGTAACAGCACCTCTGAGATTACTCTTTCGGACCCGAAGGCGCTTTTTGGCCCTCTCTATGAAGAGGGTATCGAGCGGGTCCCCGTTGTCGAGCAAGCCTTTGCCGAATTGGACTGGCGGCCTGAATTCACCGTCGAGCAGACCATTCTCGGCACTATCGACTGGTACAGAGAACGCCTTCAGTTGGGCAACCCGATGACCGTGGGAGCGGCGGCCTAGCTGCTCGCTCGATTTTCCGGCCAAGCGCGTGCTGTTTGAACTCGTTGGGGTCCCATTTCTGTCCGCCTTCCTTTCCTGTGTGGTCTTAACCCTGATCGTACGCCGCTACTCTCGTCAAACTGGCGTGGTGGACGTTCCGGGCGCCCATAAACAGCATGCGGCTCCAACTGCAACCCTAGGTGGCCTGGCGGTTTATGGGGCATTTCTTATCGGTGTCGTGGCCCGGGGCGTGCCAACCCCGAAGCTTTCAACGATTCTGGTAGCCGGAACATTTCTGGTCCTGGTTGGGAGTCTGGACGACCTTCGCGGAGTGAGTGCCAAAGTGAAGTTAGCCTGCCTGGCTTTGGCAGCGTTGGTCCTGGAGCATGGAGGGATCCATCTTTGGTTTGAGGCGTGGAGTCCGATTTCCTGGATCGGTACTTTTCTCTGGGTGGGCCTGATTGCAAGTTCCTTCAATGGAGTCGACAATGCCGATGGGGCAGCCCCCGGGTTGGCGGCCGTAGCAGCCGGGTCAACCTTTGTGATCGCCTGGTGCACCTGGCAGAGGGATTTGGCGCTGGTGAGCCTTACACTTTGCGCAGCCTGTCTTGGTTTTCTTTGTTTCAACTACCCAATGCCCAGAGCGTCGATATTCCTCGGAGATTCCGGAAGTCTTTTCTTGGGCTTCGTGTTGTCAGCGATGCTGCTCCTGGGACGCTGGGGCTCTACTCCCCTCCATTCAGCGATGGTAGCCTGTCTGGTCATCGCAGTTCCTTTATTCGATTTCGCCCTCATCCTACTGGTTCGAGGCTTTCAGGGGCAGTACAGAAGATGGTCAGACCCGATCACGATGTGCGCTCGAGACCATACTTACCATCGATTGAGGAGCTGCGGCCTGAGACCGAGGCAAGCTCTGGCTCTGATGCACGGCACCGGCATATTGTTAGGACTCGTTGCCTATTTCTTGATGCAATTGCCCCCCTCCTGGGCTAGCGTGGTGTTTTTACTGGTACTCTTGGGTCTGATGAAATGCGGGCTCGTTCTTGCCCGCGTAAACCTTCCCGGGGTCTATGAACGCGCCTCCTCATCAGGCTGAGCTACCCCTTCGTTCGCCCCGCCCGCGTCGTCAGGATACGGCCATTCTGGTCACGGTATTCGCATTTGCTATTGCTATTACACCCGAGTTCTCATTCTTGGGAATTCCCAAGGTGCGCGTCACGGATCTCTTGTTGCTTCCCTTGCTGGCCTATATCGCGCCTTCCTCGCGCGGACAGAAACAAAAGCTGCCGCTCTTAACGATCTTCTCGCTGGTCATCCTCTGGGATCTATTCGTGCTGCTCTTGTTCGGGCAGCCCGATTCCTTTAGAATGGGACTCCTGTTTATCGGCAAGCGCCTCTCTTATTACCTCATTTTCCTGGTGGGTTACTCAGCGGTCCAAAGCCGTGCGATCTGGGAGCGGACCATCGGAGGGTTGTTGATGGCGACCCCCATCCTGGCGCTCTCAATTCTCTGGGCAGTCAGGTCGGAAGCGGAAAGTGGCGAGGCGCAAAGAGCTTCGGGGATCATTGCCAACCAGCAAACGTCTACGGCTCTCTTCTTTGTTGTTCTGCTGACGCTATGCCTGGGCGCCTTGCCAGTGTGGCGGTCCCCGTTCTCAAAGCTGGTTGGAATCGCTTCTCTCGGTACAGGCCTTCCGGCCATGCTGGCCACCGGCACCAGAGGGGCGCTCATCGACATCGCTTTTGCGGTCGGCGTTTTGGAAGTCCTGAGACGTGACCTGGCCCGAAGTATCGGAGCCGTTGTTCTCGGAGCCATTCTCCTGGCGGTCGCGTGGAACTTCATCCCTGGCAGTTTGCAGAACAGGCTGGCTGAAACTGTCCCTTCCTTGTTGAAAACATGGGAAAATCGGAGTCGGGCATCCGAACTGATGGGGTCCAATTCCGCGGCGGCCAGGGTTGCCATGGCTCAAGCTTGCTTCCGAGATTCCATCTCAAAGTCTCCACTGGTCGGGAGTGGGATGGCATCTCGGAAGCTTGGCTTTGTAGATAACTTCTTTCTGACCGAATGGACCTTCAACGGGCTCATCGGCCTGGTTCTTATGCTGATATTTTTGTTTCGCATTGGAGGACTTCTCTGGCGCGCCTATCGCGCCAGTGTCGACCCGCTTGAGAAAGGGATAGCAGCCGGGGTCTTTGCGTCCTTCATGGCGCTCTGGATGGCAACATTGCACTCTGACTCGTTTTTTCTTATACGTCCCATGGAAGCCTTCATGCTCCTGGCTGGTCTGGTTGTTGGATGCAGTAGGCTTGAGAGCAAAGGGATTCCGGAGAGCAGGCGAAAGAGACAAAGACGGACCTTCCAACAGATTCTGGATGAGTAACTTATGAACACCGCACCCTTGGATTATTTGATTACCCAGCGTGATCCCCACTCCGCAGTTGCAGAGAGTTATCGGGGGTTGCGGGCTAAGATTCAGTTAGCCATCGGCCGCGGAATTCGAACATTTTGCGTCGTGAGCGCCTGGGGTCAGGACGGAAAGTCCACTGTGGTGGTGAATCTTTGCACGGCCTTGACCCAACTCTTCTTTGATGTCGTCCTGGTGGATGCAGACTTGCGCAAGCCAACTCTTACGACATTATTTGAGCTTCGGGATGAGCCAGGAATGGCTGAGCTTCTGCAGGCTGGCGGCTCAGTAAGCTCTTATCTTAAGCAGACCTCAATCGAGCGACTCAGCATCCTTCCGGCCGGCGTGAACCGAACCAATGCGGCGGATATCCTTGCTCGAGGCCAATTAAGTCGTGTTTTTTCCGAGTTGCGTGAGACCGGGGCTGTTGTGCTGGTCGATACGCCTCCACTTTCAGCTTGCAGCGACGCGTATCTTTTCGGGCCTCCCGTAGAATCCGCGATTTTTGTGATCAACCCGAATCGCTGGGAAGGCGAGTCTGAGGTGCGCTTCAAGGAAGCGTTGGAGGAGCACGGCTTCAAGGTGTTGGGAATCATCCTCAATGCAGCCTCGGGCGCCGAAAGTGGCCCGGGCTACGGCTACGGATATGGTTATGGCTACGGATATGGTTATGGCTACGGGTATGGCTACGGTCAGAGGCCTGAAGGAAAAGAAACCACCAAGAGTCTATGGAAAAAGCTATTCGGTGGAAGATCTTAGCGGAACCAGTAACCGAATCCAAGCAACATTTGAAGGGGGGAGAGGAAGGTTGCCAGGGACTGCAAAAAACTTGGCCCCGATTCAGGTACGAGAATGATGTCGCCATCGCTGATCGGGACTAATAGAGCCGGGTTGCGCGTCTCAAAATATCTCGTCAGGTCTACTTTTTCCGGCTCAAGGTCCCGCTGCAGGGTTTCGCTCTTGACCGGGTCATTGAAGTCTTCCGGGCGGACGGTCGCCAAGTGCTGGGCGTTTTGACTTCGAACAATCGTTACATCATCCAGGTTCTCCCCCACTCCGGCTGCGATAACGACATCCAGGACGTTCTCTCCTCCTCGGAGGGGAACAGCCTTCGGGCCCTTGTGCACCACCACGGCTTGTCGTGGTGGAACAACCAGTACATCGCCATCTTCTAGTTGCTGTGCCAATTGAGGTAGCTCAGGTCCGGTTGAGCTCAAGTCGAGCGTTACTGTCGAGGTGAGTGCGGGTCGGAACAGGATAACCCTGGACAATGAGGCGTTGGGCTTTGGCCCACCAGCTCGAATGAGCGCTGCCATCGGAGTTCCCTCGCGCCGGGGAACAGACAGCAATCCGGGAGTAAACACTTCTCCCGTGACATTGACCTTCGTCCCGGGGTGAATGTAGAGGACGTCGCCATCCTTCAGTTGAGCCGCCGAGTCGCTGGTCCCCCCAGGCGAAAGTGGAATGGTGACTTCACCTGTTGACCGAATGAGCTGACCCTCTGAAGCGTCGGCCCTTTCGGTTAGCCCCCCAGCGGAGGCTATCAGGTCCAGGACAGTTGAGCCTGGCCTGAGCTGATAGGAGCCTGGCTGCAGGACTTCGCCCAGAACCGTCATACGGTTGGGGGCGACTTCCTTGATGCCAAGCCGAAACTGGGGTCGGCGCATCTCTTGCGCTAAGCGCTGTTTGAGATAGCCCTCTAACTGGGCGAGAGTCTTTCCAGCTGCTGGCACGTCTCCGACGGGGGCAAGGTAGAAAGCTCCATCGATTCGAATCGGATAGGTCGTTGGCAGGGTGGGGAGGGCGATGATATTGATTTCGACCACGTCGCCAGGGGCGAGCACGTGTTTAGCAGGGTCCCCTACGAGCCCTCGCAAATCTGGCACTGGTGGCTTGGCCCGAGTTTGCTCTGGGCCGGGGTTTTCTGAGCCATTCAGTTGGCCCCAAGAAATCGCATGCAGGAGGAAGAATAGTAGGATGATTAAGAACGACTGGCGCACGACGCATTGCCTTCGCTGCAGACACTGGCATTCCTTGTTGGCTCTCTCGCGGTAGCTAGGCGGACTAGAGGAAGGTCTCCCGAGATGGTTACGAGCATATGGATGAAACTCTCTTTGCTGGTTGAATTTCTGTATCGGAAGGAGTTTCGGGCAATGGTATCGTTGCCAAGTGATTTCTTTGGCGCCTATTCTTGACGAGAGGCATGCCCTGGGTCGCCTTCTTTCGAAGGCGTACTTGATGGCCCGTTGGAAGGACACTCGGCTTGTCCAGCGTGCTGTGAGGAGCTTCCCTGGGATGCAATTGCGCCCTCTTGAGCTCTTGTTTATTGGTGATACAATTAAGGCGGTGGAGGGTTGTCGTCTACTTGTTTTTGGTGTAGGCAACGATTCCCCATATTGGGCACAGCTCAACGCTACTGGCCGGACGACATTCCTCGAAGACAACCCGGACTGGTTAGATTCTGTGCGAGATAGGGCTCCGTTTATCGATGCTCGATTTGTTTCTTACCGATGTAATGTGACCCAATGGCAAGAGGTCTTGGAGGATGAACGGGCATTGGTGCTGGACCTCCCAGTCGACATACGAGAGGGAGCGTGGGATGTGGTGTTGGTCGACGCGCCACTTGGTTACAATGAGGATGACCCATCGTTTCCAGGACGCATGTCAAGTATCTATATGGCCTCGCGTCTTGTTGCGGATGGGGGATTCGTGTTCGTGCATGACGCTCAGAGAAGAGTGGAGAGGGTTTATTGTGAAAAATACCTCAAGAAGGAGTATCTTGCGGGAGAGGTTCACGGTAGAGCGCTCTTACAGCGATATCATATCAGGGCGAGAGCAACATTGTAGTAGGTTAATTCGGATTGATAGTTTCATTGGGTAAGATACATGCTATTCTCTTGCCTTCAGAGAGAGCCAGGTTGACATTGCTTTTGGCGCTAGGTTTACTTGGAGTGGCTACGGAACTGTTGGGCGTAGCCTCGCTATTGCCCTTCTTGTCATTGGTCGGCAATCCTGGCCTAATAAAGTCGAGCCCTATTTTGGGGAGCCTCTATAGACTTTCGGGTATGGATAGTGATGTCGAGTTTATTGTTTGGGCAGGTGTAAGCGTTTTTTTTCTGTTAACCTTTGCCAATATCTATTCGGCATTTTATCTGTGGCTAACTCAGCGATTTCAGGCTGCCGTTCAAGTGAGTTTGTCGTCGAGACTATTGCATGCATATTTGTCTCGCCCTTTCAGTTCTCACCTGCGTGAGGGTTCGGCGAAACCCGGTTCACGGATTCTCGCGGATACTAGTCTTGTCGCCTCCGGAATTGTCGTTCAGTTGTTGAGGTTGAATAACAAGGTAGGGTTGGCAGTCGCCATATTTTTGGGGTTGTTGTACTTGGACCCGGTGGTTGCGCTTGCGTCGCTGTTTGTTTTTGGCGGTATCTACTTGTGGTTCTACCTTTTTGTACGTAGCAATCTGAGACGACTGGCTTACTCGAGGAATGAGGCGCATCGACTGAATTATAAATATGTAGGAGAAGCGTTTTCTTGTATTAAAGAAGTGAAGTTGCTCCACTGTGAGAAGTGGGCGTTGGATCGTGTCCGAGTTCAGGTTCAACGAGCAGCGGATGCGACGGCATATCATATTTCTGTGTCAGAATTGCCGCGGTATGTCATCGAGTCAACGGCCTTCGGTTGCATCATATTTACGACATTGTATCTTCTCGGGCAAGAGATCAATATTCAGGCAGCAGTTCCGACGCTCGGAGTCTTCACTTTGGCAAGCTATCGGCTCGTTTCGGCACTGCAACAGTGTTTTTCGGCTTTGGCTGCCATGCAGGCCAGCATGCCAGCCCTGAACAATGTGTTCCAGGACTTGGCCTCAGGGGTTTCAGAGGACCAGGCCGTTTCCGCCGGGGCAGCGTTCCAAATTAGAGAGTTTATTTCTCTTGACGACATTTTCTTTGCTTATAATGACCGTGAATCGGTTTTTACTGGGTTGTCTGTTCGCATACTGGGTAATACTACCATAGGGTTTGCCGGTTCCACTGGATCTGGCAAATCTACGTTGATTAACATATTTCTTGGATTATTGTCTCCCCAGTCAGGGCGAATGGTTGTTGACGGGGTAGTCATTGATTCTAAGAATATGCGCTCTTGGCAGCGGTCAGTTGGACATGTCCCCCAAGATATTGTCATTATCGACGACACGGTTATTCGTAATGTCGCCTTCGGTGTGCCGGATTCTGAGATTGATATTCAGGCAGTTAGAGAAGCGTGTCGACAGGCGAGCATCGCGGCGTTTATTGAGAATGAACTACCTGGTGGATATCGAACTATTTTGGGTGAGCGTGGCGCCAGGCTCAGCGGTGGCCAGCGGCAACGAGTGGGTATTGCTAGGGCGCTCTATTGTAATCCCTCTGTTCTAATTCTGGATGAAGCAACGAGTGCGTTGGATGTTGTTACTGAGAGGGTCGTCATGGAAGCTGTTCAGGAGTTGGCTCGATCTAGAACGGTGATTCTCGTGGCGCATCGGTTGTCTACGTTGGCGGTTTGCGATCAGGTCATTCTTCTTGAAAGGGGACGGATTGTAGCTCAGGGTAGCTATGGCGAGGTCCTTCAACATTTAGAAACTCCATCATCTTCGAAAGTTGCGTCGTCGCCATCTTGTGGGGAGACCTAGACTTAGACCATCTTCGACAGTCGTTGTGCGGGGGGGAAGTAAACTTGACCTGTTGGTGGGGGACCGAGCCGAAGGATGCTGGTCCGTAGGTCACGGCTGTTCACTCGGAATTCGGAACTCGGAGGCAAGACTCGATAGTGTTAACTTCGAGCGAGGGAGGTTCTCCCTGCTCAGGCTTGGAAGTGATGGTCTGTTGACGTTTCAGCGGTTATTGCGCTTGGTCTTTTCGCGACGGACATCTCGTTTAGTAAGTTACGACTTGGCCCGCCTCCGCACACGGATTAAGCGCTGGCGAGACAAGGGTGTGGCTCCTGATTGCCCAAAGCTTCATCTTGGCTGTGGAGAGCGGCGGGTTACGGGTTGGTTGAATAGCGATGTTTCCGGTAGCGAGTATGATGTGGATCTCGCTTGTGGTCGTTTGCCATGGAAGGCTGAGTGTTTTGAAGCCGTCGTCAGTCAGCATGTAATTGAGCACTTAGAGTTATTTGATGAACTGTTACCGCTTCTGCGCGAGGTCCATAGGATCCTTAAACCTGGTGGTTCTGTTTGGCTGAGTTGCCCGGACATCAGGAAGGTGTGTGAGTCCTATGTCAGCACGGGGATGGATGACCTGCTCGAAGACCGGCTTACGCGCTGGCCGAAGTACTCCCTACGTGGGGCTCCTTCCAGGCACCTCATCAATGAGTTGTTTCATCAGCAAGGTGAGCACTTGAACCTGTTCGACTTTGAATTGCTCTCTTGGGCCCTATATTTGTGCAAATTTGATTCGGTTGTGCAGATAGAAGAATCGGATTTGTTGGAGCGGTTTCCGGAATTTCCCGCGCGTAATGACGACCGTCAATCGTTGTATGTCTGCGCAACTCGTAGCTAGTTAGGTCCCTATGTCGATCATTGAACCGACCAGAGGCATATACGTTATCGCAAACGATCTCTATGTCGATCAACTAATAGCGCTCCTCTCTAGCATTCGCGCCAGGGATCAGGACGTTCAGATTTACCTGATTCCCTACAACGAGGATAGCAGGCAGGTTTCCGCAGTCGGCGCTCGTTTTAATGCTAAAGCGTTCCCGTCTGATCCACTGGCCAGGATAGCGTGCTTGGCTGGAGAGAGTTTTGGGGGACTGGATGTCAGGCAACCCCATAAATTGCGTAAGCTCGCCTGTTGGTTTGGACCATTGGACCTGTTCCTCTATGTCGATACAGATGTCATAGTCTTCGACAAGATTGCTGGAGTTATGGACCACCTCGAGTCGAGCGACTTTGTTTGTTGTGACAATCAGTACAGAGGGGAGGACCTTGCAACAGTTTTCAGGCCCAACATAAGGGGGGCCGGCATCTTTTCCGAGGACCAGCTTCTCGACGTCTTTAATTCTGGTTTCTTTGCTTCAAAGAAAGGCCTGTTCGGTGAGGAAGAATTGGTCGCAATGCTTCGGGAGTGCGCAGAGCATAGGCAATATCTCGACTTGGCTGAGTCGGTAACCGATCAGCCGGTTCTTAACTATCTGGTATTGCGACTTATCACACGCAGACTTAACTTGTCGAAGTCGCCAGATGAACCAGGAAGTTGGGCCGGGAACCCCAACTATTTCGTTCGAGGCGACCAACTGGTCGATCCGAGGTTGAACAAGCCATTGCGCTACCTGCATTGGGCCGGGCTAAAAATACGGCCAGGTTCTGTGTACTGGGACATCTGGCTTTATTATCGATTGCTGCGTTCTGATGTTCCCCGACGACTCACGATGCCCTCAGCTCGTCTATCCCTGACCCAGAACATTCGAGCGAGGTATAACGCTTGGAAGCGGCAGGTTCTGCTGACTCCGGAAGCATCCCAGACCTCTGCTGCGGACAAGGATGTCACTTGCGTCATCTGTCACTACAATCCTACCCGTAGTCCTTTGCTCAGGCATGTTACGCTGCATTGCGTGGCCTCTATTGTGGGCGAGCGAAACTGGGTTCCCCGGGTCGTTGTGAGCGATGGCAGTCCTCAACCCGATGATTTCCTTCGCAAAGCTTTGTCTGAGTTTGAGGCTTCGTATTGTCACTCTGGCGACGAACTGTCGTTCGGAAAGACCTACAACCAGGGTCTGGAGACGGCTGTTACCGAGTTTGTCGTATTAGTCGCGAACGACGTCTTCTTAACGGGGCCGCAGATTGCTCGGCTGGTAAACGAACTTCGTGGGACTGTTGGATGCACAGTTCCCTATTTGAGCTTCTCTGATTACGTTACACAGAAATATCATGAATATATTCTTCCATCGGTGTGTTTTCCGTCGTCTATGACCATTAATGTTAACGCTTTTCGTCGAGCGGTACTAAAATCAGTGGGTAATGTTCCTGAGGAACTTTCCGGATGCTATAACGATGTCCTAATATTCCATCGGCTTCGAAGAGATGGCTATCGGATCGGTCTGGTCAATGCGGGACCCGTGACCCATCTACGAGAGGCAACGCGCAAAGTTTCCAGTAATGTCAAATACGAGTCGGATGAGATTTGCGTGCGTCAAATGTACCCCGATGTCTTGCCGCTGAGTAATCCGCACAGAAACTATTGGCCTCGTTTGTTCGCCCGTCACAGCCAGTGCCTCGCAGCACGAACACTTTGGCAGATGACTGCATCGCTTCCTTTGCACCACAGAATCGACGGGCCGTTTATGAGATTCGCTGGAGCGGTAGAACCCTATCTTTGCTGTTCGCTGCGGACTTACCAGAACTTCGTCTCGACACGTCTCGGACGAAAATGACGTGAACGTTCTTACTGCATATACCATCGATCAGGAGTCATTGTGTCAGACGTTCCTGAAGCCTAGCCTGCCTGAGTGTTGGGAACTCATTGAATGTAGAATTGAAGGGACCGGGGGAGCCTGGAGGTCGAGGGCCTTTAGAGAGGCTGTTCGTTACAAGAGCCGGTTTATTCGTGACTTCGTGCTCGAGAATCAGGGTCAGGTCTTTGTGTGGGCTGACGCAGATGTCCAGTTTGTGAGTCAGCCAGAAGCTGAGAAGTTGCTTGCCTATCTAGGGGATAAAGATATTGCTTGTCAACTTGATAGAGCAGGGCATTACTGCTCCGGGTTTTTTGTTGTGCGAGCAAACCACCGAACGTCTGAGTTTTTTACGCGGATCGCCGCCTCCGTGGAGGAGTTCTATCGCGATTACAAGATCGGGGACCAGGTATTCTTTAATGAGTTCGCGGACACAGTAGGGATCGTTCCCCTTCCGTGGGACGAATACTGGACGACCCGGTACTATTGGCTTCCTGGTGACGAGTTACTTGTGCCTTCGAATGTTGTGATGCACCACGCCAATTTTACATCCGGAGTCCAGAATAAGGTGCAGTTGCTATGCGCAGTAAGGAACATTGTCAACTCACGCCGCGTTGATGGACGGTTGCAGACGGAACTCGAGTCTGTGTCTGGCTTATCACTACGGAAGTTGGCGATCTTGGCAAATTGTGGTCAGGGTCCACCCGGGTGGGAGGTGGTGTCGGGGCAGGATGGACTGAGCGCCGGTTCTTATGATTTTCTGTACACTGCGGGGAAGATTGAGAGAATGTCAAGGCCAATAGCACGAGAATTCTTGAGCAGTTGTTTCAACCTCCTCACAGATGAGGGCCGGATTCGTCTGGTCATACCGGATTTCGAGAAACAAGCTTTGGCTTACCTGGCAAGTGTTCAAGCGTTGCAGCAGGAACCTGTTAGTTCTCGAGAGCTTCTTGAGTATCAGTGGAACAGGAGGTTGATTACGCACGGACTGCTGCGTAATTCGCCAGGTGAAGTTCATGAGTTCTATGATGTTGACTGCCTGCCGCCGGGTTATTTTCCTGAGCTTGCTGGGAGTGATTTGTTTGCGCGTAAGGAGTCGATTGAAACCGCAAGAAGGGAGCGCAAGCAGGTCGGTCATCCACTTGTGAAGGAGTCGAAGCCAAAGTCGCTGCGAGACACTCTCTCTATGATTTGGAATCGTGTTGCCCCTGAATCGGCTGTCCGGGCATACCGAAGTTTAAGGCGAGCTCTGAACTTGTCTCTGGATTTTTATAGAATTGGCCGGTACCGTTGCTCTGGTGGGCCTGAGCAGGGGAAATTAGACTTTCCGTTCGTCGAGAACCTGCTTCGAGAATGCGGGTTCTCTGGCATTCAGCGCAGGGATGCGCAGGCAAGCTGCATTGAAGGCTGGCCGGTTTTCGAATTTGATACCGACGTACATGGGTTTGAGCGGCGTCCGGATTTGATGTATATTGAGGCACGCAAGCTACCGCTGGGCACTTGGCTTTGAGTAACCTCATCGAGTCATCTGTGACTCCGGCAAAAGTAGGGCCCCGGAGGTCACTTTGATGGAAATTTCCGTTGTGATTCCCACTTGTAGCGGTGCGCGGGCTCGTAACCTCCAACTCTTGCTCGCTGATATCGCGCGTCAGAGTCTACCGCCTGCCCATATCGAGGTCGTGCGCGATGTCTCTCCAAACGGGCGAGCGCGCAACGTTGGTGCTTCTCGGACCTCTGGCGACCTGATTGTCTTCGTTGACGATGATGTCCGGCTCGGGCACGATCGGGTCGTCGAGCAACTGGTTAGAGCATTACAGTGTTCTGAGTTTGGCTTGGTCGGAACCTCGCAACTGCTTCCACCAGACTCAAGCAAGTTTCAGCGGGCGCTGGCGATGCAGTTAAGTCGAAGCCAGTCTCCGATCGTGAAGACTTACATCGACAGTGACATGGTGACTACCCAGTGCTGTGCAGTGCGCCGGAATGTCTTTGAACAGCTGGGAGGGTTTCATGAAGGCCTTCTCAGAGGAGTGGATCCGGAGTTCCGCAACCGGGTCAGGCAGTTGGGCTTGCGTGTCGTGGTTGTCCCCGATGCCTGGCATTATCACCCGGTTCCTTCCTCGGTCCGGGCGCTGGTGCGATTGGCATTTCGGGATGGCTACTCTTCCGCCCAGGTATTTCGACAGCATCCCGAAGCCGTCTTATTTAATCCTGAAGGGCACGCTGCTGATTTTCAGGCTCACTACCCTGTTTGGGGTCGGTATTCTCGAAGGTTATTGGATGTCGTGCGAAAATTTGTAGCCGGGCAATGGTGGGGCGCATTGTATGGGCTCGTATATGTTGCCGGCTACGCTTGGGCAGTAATTGTGCCTCCCAGGCGGCCAGATAAGCACGATTAGCACTTTTCTTGACAAACTTTTTTAAGATAGAACGAACCTGGCTCACGAGATCGACTGTGTTCAATGCAGCAGCGACGGAGTTCATCGTAAGCGTTGTGATGTGAGCTTTCGGTAAGCGCGCTTGGAACTGGTGGAGGCGGGATGCTACGGTCATGGTGAGACCTCAACAGACCGGAGGACCCACCAGTGCAAGATCG
>JAANMT010001552.1_pt1 | contig 22215 bp, 23 predicted proteins | sample 7279711 | NCBI WGS metagenome assembly JAANMT01 (sample SAMN14094538, study PRJNA606508) | bioreactor metagenome | isolation source: A lab-scale SPAN reactor treating ammonium-rich wastewater day 1 | place: Ireland: Galway | collected 2017-01-16 | reverse complement strand
TCCAGGGAATCACAGGAGAATTGATCAATATTCTTGGCGTTCTGATCATCATCACACTTTTCTTAGCCAACGTAATGGGCCTTGCGCAAAGCAACGCGAAAAGAATGCTTGCCTACTCTTCTGTATCACACGTAGGTTATCTTGCACTTATTTTCTTCGGATTAAATAATCTTTCCGCATACAATCTTGCTTTTTATCTGTTCGCGTACTCACTGGCGACTGTTGGAGTGATGATGTGTCTGATCTGGGTTGAAAAGCTGAAGCGCGAAACATCGTACAACGCTTTCAAAGGGTTAGCACAATCTGAACCGATTATCGCTGTAGCTGCCGCGGTAGGAATGCTTTCTATGGCAGGGATACCTTTAACTGCAGGTTTCATGGGGAAATTTTCCATCTTTGCACAGGCAATTGAAACCACACCGTTTCTCGTTTTGGTTGCGGTACTGGGTTCGGCGATATCAATCGCTTACTATTTAAGATTAATCATGGTCATGTTTTTCCCGAAAGAAAGCAGTTTCAACACTTCCGAAAGGGTTCCGCTGACCTATAATATTGTTGCAGTATTTATTATTATTGCACTTTTAGCGCTTGGAATCTTCCCCGATCTGTTTGCGAGACAGTTTGGTCTATAATAGCAATTTATAAAAATTAATATTCAAACGCAATTCTAAGGGGTTGCGTTTTTTTGTAATTAAAAAATGAGTTTAATCATTTGATTAAATCAAAAATTTAATTCTATCTTTGTACAAATAATTTTATAATGGATCCGGAAAAAGATATTTCCACCGAAAAAAAAATACTTATTTCAGCCTCTAAAGTTTTTACCGAAAAAGGCTTTTCAGGAACGCGGACGCGGGATATCGCAGAAGAAGCAGGAATTAATCTGGCTCTGCTGAATTACTATTTCCGAAGCAAGGAAAAACTTTTCGAACAGGTGATGAAAGTAAAAATAGTTCTCCTCTTCGGAAAAATAATTCCCATTATCACCAATGAAAAATCCACCCTCGAAGAAAAAATTGACCTGGCGAGCGAAAAATATTTTGAAATCTTATCAAAAAACCCCAATCTTCCCCTTTTTATTCTCAGCGAAATTCAGAAAAAACCGTCCAATATTACCGCGCTTATTCCCGTGGACAAAGTTCTTAAAACTTCAGTATTGCTAAGACAGATCGAAGAGAAAAAACCGGGACTAAATGCTTTTCATTTCATTGTTAATTTTCTTAGTATGACGGCATTTCCCTTTATCGCAAAACCAATTCTGAAGAATTTCAACATCCTGAATGATGAGGAATTTCAGCAGTTCGTGGAAGAAAGAAAAACTTTAGTACCGGTTTGGATCAAAATGATTCTGAACAGTTAATGATCCCTGACTTTTCATTTAAAATCAACAGAATGAAAATTTTAAAATCCCTGATAACACTAACGTTCCTGCTGAATCTTTCTCTGAATGCCCAGCAAACAATTACTTTGGACGAATGTCAGCAACTCGCCAAAGCGAACTATCCGCTCATCAAAAGAAACGCCCTCATCGAAAAAACCAGAGATTATACGGTGGAGAATGCATCCAAAGGCTGGCTCCCGCACATCAATGTGATCGGTCAGGCGACGTATCAGAATGAAGTTACGCAACTGCCGATCAACATTCCAAATATGTCGGTGGAACCGCTGAGCAAAGACCAGTACAAAATCTACGCAGATATTCAACAGACGGTTTACGACGGCGGTATGATTTCCAACCAAAAGAAAATAGCTCAGATTCAGTCAGAAACAGAAGTCCAGAAAAATGAAGTGGAACTCAACAAACTGGAAGAAAGAATAAATCAAATTTACTTCGGAATTCTGCAAAGTCAGGAACAGCTGCAGCAAACTGATTTAACGAAAAACGACCTTGAAAATGGTTTGAAAAAAGCGGAAGCCCAGTTTCAGTACGGCACCATTCTGAGAAGTCAGGTTGATGTTTTGAAAGCACAAATCATCAGCCTCGAACAGCGAAAGATTGAACTTCAGTCGTTGCGGAAAAACTTCATCAACATGCTTGCTGTATTCATCAAAAAAAATATTGAGGAACAGACATTATTTCGAAAACCTGAAAAACTATTGCTTACTGAAGAAAACAACCGTGCGGAACTCAAAGTTTTTGATCTGCAGCAAAAGATTTTGGAAACACAAAAAGATATCATTGAGTCTAAGAACCTACCCAAACTGGGCGCTTTTTTCCAAGGTGGTTACGGCAAACCCGGTTTTAATATGCTCAGAAATGAGTTTGATCTTTTCTATATAGGCGGCGCACGGCTTCAAATTCCGATTACTGGATTTTATACAAAGAAAAACGAAATTGCACTGCTCGATACCCAACAGCAGGACGTTGAAATTCAAAAAGAAAACTTCGTCTTCAATCAGAAATTTTCCACCATTCAGAACAACGGGGATTTAGAAAAACTTCAGAAACTGATTGATAAAGACAGTGAACTTATTGCGCTAAGACAAAGCATTAAAAAAGCCAGCCTCGCCCAGCTCGAAAACGGCGTTATCAGCACTAGCGATTATCTGCGCGAGGTGAATGCCGAGGAACAGGCGAGAATTCAGAAGGTCCTGCACGAAACGGAGTTTCTCCTAACACAGTATAATCTGAAAGCGCATCTGAGCCAATAAAAATCAAAAAAAAAAGAAAACTCCGACAGATGAGAAAATATATTTTATTTGCAGCCCTTCTTGCCCTTTTTTCCTGTAAAAATTCAGATCAGGATTATGATGCTTCGGGAACTTTCGAGGCCGATGAAATCATGGTGACAGCCAAAGCCAACGGAACCATCCTCGAGCTCAATGTAGAAGAAGGTCAGCAGCTTGAATCCGGGCAAAAAGTTGGCGAAATTGATCCTAAAAACGTGGAACTGCAAAAGGAACAGGTCATCGCCAGCATCGAAGCTCTGGATCAAAAAACCAATTCCGCAATGCCGCAGATTCAGGTACTACAGACTCAGGTTTCGGCACAGTCTGCGAATATTTCGGTGTTGCAGGAACAGCTTCGGAATGCGGTGCGAGAAAGAAACAGAACTGCAAATTTAGTCGCCAAAGACGCCGCCACCAGAAAACAGTTCGATGATGCCAATGGACAGGTTAAAGTCCTTCAAAAACAAATCTCAGCGGCTAAAAGTCAGCTCAATATCCTTCAGCAGCAAATCTCAACCGCAAAAGAAAATGTCTCCATACAGAACCGCGCAGTCTTAAGCGAAAGAAAACCTACCCAAAAAAAAGTGGAACAGTTCGATGAACAACTGAAAAACAACATCATCGAAAGCCCGATTTCAGGCATGGTTTTGACAAAATACATGAATGAAGGCGAATTTGCCGTGACAGGAAAACCTGTCTTTAAAATGGCGGGCTTAGATCTGATGATTTTAAAAACGTTTATCACCGGAGATCAGTTACCGCAGGTGAAAACCGGTCAAACGGTAAAAGTTTATATCGATCAGGGAGACAGTAAAACCAAAGAGTTTCACGGAACTGTTTACTGGATCAGCTCCAAAGCCGAGTTCACTCCAAAAACCATACAGACGAAAAACGAAAGAGCGAATCTGGTTTATGCGACGAAAATTCACGTAAAAAATGACGGTTTCCTGAAAATCGGAATGTATGGCGATGTGAAGTTTAAATAAGTTGAAAATGGACAGTTGAAAGTTGAACGTGAAGTTCGAAATAAGATTTCTGATCCCAACAATTCAAATGCCAATCCTCAACTGTCAACCGTCAACTCTCAACTAACAAAAATGAAATCCATCCAGGTCAATAATCTCAGTAAAACCTACGGCAAAGGAAAAGCAAAAATCCTGGCGGTGGATGATGTGAGCTTTGAGGTCAGTCATGGTGAAATTTTCGGACTGATTGGTCCGGACGGCGCGGGGAAAACTTCTATTTTCAGAATGCTGACTACACTACTTCTGCCCGATTCCGGTTCGGCTTCGGTTGAAAATTTTGATATGGTGAAAGAGTATAAAAAAATCAGACAGATCCTTGGTTATATGCCCGGAAAATTCTCGCTCTATCAGGATTTGACCGTTGAAGAAAACTTAAATTTTTTCGCGAGTGTTTTTAACACAACTATTGAAGAAAATTATGATTTAATCAAAGATATTTATATTCAGATCGAACCTTTCAAAGACCGTAAAGCCGGCGCCTTATCGGGCGGAATGAAGCAAAAGCTTGCACTGTGCTGCGCCTTAATTCACCAGCCGAAGATTTTATTTCTGGACGAACCCACCACTGGAGTCGATCCCGTTTCAAGGAAAGAATTCTGGGAAATGCTCCGCCGGCTCAAAAAAAAGGGCATCACAATGGTCGTTGCCACGCCGTATATGGATGAAGCGGCGCTTTGCGACCAGATCGCGCTCATTCAGCACGGCAAAATACTTTCCATCGACAGCCCTGAAAATATCAGCAGTACTTTTCCGGATCTGCTGTTCGAGGTGAAAGCCGGCAGAACTTCTGCAGTTCTGCGTGCGCTGGAAAATTACAGTCAGAAAAAAAATGTGTACGCCTATGGGGAATTTGTGCATCTGACCATTGACACAAATGAAAATTTCAGCAGCTCAGCAGTTCAGGAATATTTAAAAAGTGCTGGCTTCAGCAATATTGAAATCAATCCTGTAAAAGCCAGCATTGAGGACAGTTTCATCCGCTTATTATCCCATTAAAATGAATTCTGAAAATCCAAATACCGCAATTAAAGCTGAAAACATCACGAAGGTTTTCGGAGATTTCACTGCCGTGGACCACGTCAGTTTTGAGGTGAAGAAAGGCGAAATATTCGGTTTCCTGGGCGCAAACGGTGCCGGTAAAACGACAGCGATGCGAATGTTCTGCGGACTTTCGGTTCCCAGTTCAGGAACAGCAACGGTCGCAGGTTTTGATGTGTATAAGGAAACGGAAAAAATCAAGAAAAGCATTGGTTATATGAGCCAGAAATTTTCTCTGTACGGCAACTTAACCGTGAAAGAAAATTTGGAATTCTTCGGCGGCATCTACGGAATTCCACGAAAAACACTCAAGGAAAAAAGCACAGAACTCCTGCGAAAACTGGATTTGGAATTAGAAAAAAACAAACTGGTTTCGGAACTCCCTTTGGGGTGGAAACAGAAACTCGCCTTCTCGGTGGCCATTTTTCATGACCCGCAGATTGTGTTTTTAGATGAACCCACGGGCGGCGTAGATCCTGTAACACGGCGGCAGTTCTGGAACATGATTTACGAAGCTTCGGACCGCGGAATTACGGTTTTTGTGACGACGCATTATATGGATGAAGCCGAATACTGCGACTGTGTTTCTATTATGGTGGACGGAAAAATTGCGGCTTTGGATACGCCCGCTAATCTGAAAAAAAACTTCAACTCAAAAAATATGGATGATGTTTTTTATGAACTGGCAAGAGGCGCAAAACGCTCTGAATAAACTGAAAAATGAAACAGCTCATCACTTTTGTCCGAAAAGAATTTCTCCACGTGCTGCGTGACAAAAGGACTTTGCTCGTTCTTTTCGGAATGCCTGTGGTGCAGATCCTGCTTTTTGGTTTTGCTTTAAGCACTGAAGTTAAAAACACCAAAATCGGGGTTTTGGATCAGGATAAAACGCAAACCTCGGCTGAACTCATTTCCAAAATTGACGCCAACCAATACTTTGATCTCGACCGTAATCTGAAATCCATTCATGAAGCAGAGGAAGCTTTCAAAACCGGCAAAATAAAAATGATCCTCGTGGTTCCTCAGGGGTTTTCCCAAAACATTAACGGCGGACAAAAAACGCAAATCCAGCTTATTACCGACGGAACCGACCTCAACTTAGCCAATCAGATCTATAATTTCATGTCGAACATCTTCCTGGACTTTTATGGGCAGCAAAGCCTGCAGTCACGTACAGGAATTCAGCCGGAAATCCGGATGCTTTACAATCCGCAGCTGAAAGGCGCACCGAATTTTGTTCCGGGGGTGATGGCCTTTATTCTCCTCATCATCTGTGTCCTGATGACTGCGATCGCCATTGTACGGGAAAAAGAAACCGGCACCATGGAAGTGCTTTTGGTTTCTCCCATGAAACCTTACGTCATTATCCTTGCCAAGGCAATTCCGTACTTCATTCTATCGGTAATTATCCTGATTTCTATCCTGATATTAAGTGTTTCTGTACTCGATTTACCGATTAAAGGAAATCTGCTTTTACTGTTTGGAATCAGCATTATTTTCATCATCACGAATCTTTTAATAGGAATCGTAATTTCAATTCTGACGGATACCCAACAAACCGCCATGCTGATTTCGCTGATCGGAACCATGCTGCCCACACTCATGCTGAGCGGTTTCATGTTCCCGGTGGAAAATATGCCGGTTCCCTTACAAATGGTTGGCAACGTGATTCCTGCGAAATGGTATTACGAAATTGTAAAAAATATCATGATCAAAGGAACCGGACTTGAGGTCATCTGGAAGCACGTTTTGGTCCTTCTGGGAATGATGTGCGTGCTTTTCATCATCGCGGTGAAGAAATTTAAAATACGTTTAGAATGATCAGGGCAGCTTTTTCCGCCTTCCGCTCCCGCTTTTTTAATTGGTGGCTTCGGCTCCGCTCAGCCCCCAATTAAAAAGAGCTCCGCTCAAGTCGGGCTGCAGGTTTCGGCCTCTAATAAAAGACTCTGCTAAAAATGAAAATCCACCGTTAAAAACAAAATGTTCAGAACCTTATCCATATTAATTAAGAAAGAATTCCTGCAGATCTTCAGGAACAGATCCATTCTGGCGATTATTTTCGTGATGCCGGTAGTGCAGCTGGTTGTACTTCCACTCGCGGCCAATTACGAGATCAAAGATATTAAAATGGCGGTTGTAGACCATGACAAATCAACTTTTTCGCGCGAACTCCTCCGCAAAATTACCGCTTCAGGATATTTCAAAATAACTTCGTACAGCGAAAATTACCGAAAAGCCTCTCAGGAAGTCGAGAAAGACCGCGCTGATCTGATCCTTGAAATCCCGAATAATTTCGAAAAAGATCTGGTGAGAGAAAACAGCCAGAAAGTGCTGATCGCCATCAATGGCATCAACGGAACCAAAGCCGGACTTTCCGCGAGTTATCTTGCCCAGATTCTGCAGGATTACAATGAACAGTTTCAACTAAAAATGAGTCCGGAACTCGAAACCACGAAGAACAGTTCCGGTCTGGAAATCATTCCGAAGTTTTGGTTCAACGAAGGCTACAATTACCGGCTTTCTCTCGTACCGGGAATCCTGGCATTTCTCGTGACGTTGATCGGAGGATATTTAACCGCCTTAAACATTGTATCTGAAAAAGAAACCGGAACCATCGAACAGATCAACGTTTCGCCGATCCGGAATATAGATTTCATTCTCGGGAAACTCATTCCGTTCTGGATTCTGGCGATGATTGCCTTCACCATCGGACTTCTGGTTACGGTTTTTGTGTACGGCATTCAGATGCAGGGAAGTCTGCTGCTCCTATACGCCTTCATTTCGGTTTACCTCATCACGATTCTTGGAATGGGACTTTTAGTTTCGGTATACAGTGAGACCCAGCAGCAGGCCATGTTTGTGGTCTTCTTCTTCATGATGATTTTTGTGCTGATGAGCGGACTTTTCACGCCAACGGAAAGCATGACCGACTGGGCAAAATATATCGCATACCTGAATCCGGTAACTTACGGCGTTGATGGCATCCGTTTGATTATGCTGAAGAACAGCGGCTTCACTGATCTGCTGCTGCACTTTACCTTTATAACGGTTTTGGGAACCGTGGTGATCACATGGGCCATTCTGCGATACCGGAAAACGAATTAAAAAAATATCAACATTATCCAAACCAGTACTTTAGTATTCCGCTGTAGGAACAAATCCAAATAAAATCATTAACTTTAAAAAACAACCATGATACGAAAGCTAATCCTTGTTTTTTTAGTCCTCTTCGGACTTTTAACGCTGTTCATGAGCAGTTCCGTCCTTTTCGACTGGTTCGGCATCAGAGCCAAAGAGGGCAATTTTGTGCCTTTTATTGTCTGGGCCAACTGGCTGTGTGGTTTTCTTTATTTAACTGCTGCCTACGCCATTTTAAAAAGCAAAACCTCGTCAAAAATCCCATTGATCAGCGCACTTGTCATTTTGATTATCGCTTACATCGGGCTCTTCATCCATATCGATCAGGGCGGCTTATATGAAAACAAAACGATGGGAGCAATGGCTTTCAGAATCGCCGTTACCACTTTACTTCTTTTAGCAACCATAAAATTTATAAAAAAATGAAAAGAATTCTTTTATCAGCCATCTTCGGTCTGGCAATTTTAACCGCTTGTGAAAAAAAACAGCATAATACCGTAGAAACCACCGAAACAACTGCACAAAATGACCATGCTGAGCATGCCGAGGCAGCCAATTCTACAAATGCCGATGAACATGCCGACGTTTCTGCAAATCTGGAACTTGACAACGGCAAAAAATGGAAAACCAATCCCGAGATGCTTCCTTTCATTCAGGAGCAGGAAAAACTGATTAAAGCATATGATTCCGATACCGGTGATTACAAAAAACTGGCGGCCGACCTAAATTCAGCCAATGAAAAACTCATTAAAAGCTGCACAATGACGGGTAAACCGCATGACGTACTTCACGTTTGGCTTACTGATCATATGAAAAATATTGATCTTCTTGGTAAAGCTGTCAACAAGGAAGAAGCTGACCATATTAGCGATGCCCTGGAAGATTCAATGGAGACTTATCACCAGTATTTTAACTAGAACTAAACCTCTACCTAATACCAAACCTTCGGAAATTTCTGGAGGTTTTTGCATTTCATAAGTTTTCCAATTGAAAATATCGATAGTGTCGAATTGTGATTATCGTAACAATTAACAGAATTTGGCTTTTTAATACTCAAAGTATTTGGTAATTTTAAAAACAATTATTAAATATATTTACAATGAGTTCAAAAGTTTATGACAGAGTACAGCTGAAAGAAAAGTACGACAACTACATTAACGGTACATGGACACCCCCTGCGAGCGGGAAATATTTTGACGTGATTACGCCTTTAGACGGAACCGTAATGAGCCAGGCCGCCCATTCAAATGAAGAAGATTTGGAACTGGCAGTTAACGCGGCTGAAAAAGCTTTTGCAAGCTGGGGTAAAACATCCGTAACTGAAAGAAGCATCATCCTGAATAAAATAGCCGACCGCATGGAAGCAAACCTGGAAAAGATTGCAGTGGTGGAAACCATGGACAATGGAAAACCAGTTCGGGAAACCTTAAACGCCGATATTCCCCTGGCTATCGACCATTTCAGATATTTTGCAGGTGTAATCCGTGCAGAGGAAGGTTCGCTGATGGAGCTTGACAATAACACCGTTTCATTGATCGTTAATGAGCCTTTGGGCGTCATCGCACAGATTATCCCGTGGAACTTCCCAATCCTGATGGCAGTATGGAAAATCGCTCCGGCCTTAGCCGCCGGAAACTGTGTCGTTCTGAAACCTGCAGAAAATACACCAATTTCAATCCTCGTGCTTATGGAGATCATCGGCGACCTGCTGCCGCCTGGTGTATTGAACATCGTAAACGGTTTTGGCGGCGAACTGGGGCATGCACTCGTTACCAATAAAAAAGTGGCAAAGGCGGCGTTTACTGGTTCTACAGCAACGGGAAGAATGGTCATGCAGTATGCAACCGAAAACATTATTCCGGTAACCCTGGAACTGGGCGGGAAATCACCAAACGTGTTCTTCGAATCCGTGATGGATGAAGATGATTCATTTTTCGACAAAGCACTCGAAGGAGCGGTTCTGTTTGCGTTGAATCAGGGGGAAATCTGCACCTGTCCGTCCAGGTTACTGATTCAGGAAAGTATTTACGATAAGTTTATAGAAAGAGTTGTTGAAAGGGTTAAAGCCATTAAAGCCGGCAACCCGCTGGATACTTCCACGATGATTGGTGCACAGGCCTCAAAAATACAGTATGATAAAATCCTCAATTATATTAATCTCGGTAAGGAAGAAGGTTGCGAGGTACTTTCCGGAGGCGATGCCAACAAACTTGAGGGAAATTTGGAGAACGGTTATTACGTTCAGCCTACCCTGCTGAAAGGTCATAACAAGATGAGGGTCTTTCAGGAAGAGATTTTCGGACCTGTTCTGGCGGTAACTACGTTTAAAGATGAAGCCGAAGCTATTGCAATTGCGAACGATACCATGTATGGTTTGGGTGCAGGTGTATGGACGCGCGACGCACATCAGCTGTATCAGGTTCCGAGAGCCATTCAGGCAGGTCGAGTTTGGGTAAACCAATATCATTCTTATCCTGCAGGTGCTCCGTTTGGAGGGTACAAGCAGTCCGGTATTGGAAGGGAAAACCATAAAATGATGCTCGATCATTACCGTCAGACCAAAAATATGCTTATTTCATACAGCAAAGAAAAATTAGGATTTTTCTAATTGAAAAAGGCGGATTTGCATAATAAATCCGCCTTTCTTTTCATTTAACATCCATCATTAACAGATTCCAAAATGAAAAAAATATCAAGATTTTCCGCTACTCCCAAAGCACTGGAGCTTGTAAGTCAACTTTCCGAAGAATTTGGCGAGTTGATGTTTTACCAGGCCGGTGGATGTTGCGAAGGTACACAGCCACAGTGTTTCCGAAAAGGTCATTTTTATCCGCGCACTAAAGATGTGAGCATTGGAAAAGTGTCAGGCTTTCATTTTTGGGTCGATCATGATCTTTTTGAATACTGGAAATACAGCCATTTCGAACTTGATGTGCTTGACGGATTCGGTGCAGGCGGTTTTTCCCTGGAAACAGCGAAAAGCAAAACCTTCAAAATCAATTATCGCCTTTTCAGTCAGCAGGAACTCGATAATTTGGAAGAAACGCTGCTCTACCATGAGTATATGATTCAGGAAAAGGAAAAGCGGCAAGGCATCTAACCTGAAAAGAGTTGACTTGGCAATTTCTTGAGCCTTATTCCATTGGAAAGTCTGTTCATCGCATAACTGTAATAATTTCAATCTTTAACTATTTTATAATCCTCTAAATATTTTATTATGGCAACAAAATTTACTTTTTACAAAAAACCAAATTACGTGCGAAAATTGCCTTCGTACCGACTTTTGAGCAAACGGATGTTTTCTGCGATCATAGGGTTAATGATGATGGCCGCTTACACGGGCACCAAAGCACAAACGGCGCTAGTGGTACCCGACAGTAATGAGGGAAGTGCATTCATTGGGCCCTATGGCAATGCTGCAAGACAGTTACAGATGATTATCGACGATACCCTGCTAAGCTCGCTCGTTGGAAAAAACCTTACTTCCATTTCTTTCAGGCTTCCAGCGAGCACCTCTACGAGTTGGCCGCCAAACAGTCTGACGATGTCTGCCTTTGATATTTATCTTAGTGAGGGTGTAGAACCTGCGGAGCGGCAGCTTAATTTTGCAGCCAATGTGGTGGGCACCCAAACTCAGGTACGCTCGGGAGGCTTACAGATTCCTGCAGGCGCGTTAACGGTTGGTTCAAATCCAAACGACTTCAGTTTTAAAATTACTTTTACAAGTGCGTGGCAATATAATGGTGGTAATCTTCTGATTGAAGTTCGCCACAGCGGAACCGGGATCTCTTCAAGAAGTGTTCAGGCAGCTTCTACAAGCGCAGCGGGTTACGGAACTTTATATTCGGCGCTCTGGCAATCCACAGGTGACGTTTTACAGGGAAACTTTACACAGGTTGAAATTACCGCCGATGGTCCTTTAGGTGCAAATTCAGTTAAAATCGGAGCAGGTACGAATGTTTATCCTAATCCGGTGAAAGATATGCTTTTTATTAGATCTGAAAATCAGTTTAATTCTTATTCGGTTTACAATATGGCCGGACAAATGGTTGGTTCAGATAAAATCTTTGGAAAGGCGGTTGATCTTTCACATCTTCAGATAGGTTCTTATGTACTGAAACTGACTGATAAGGAGGGGAACACCGAATCTGTAAGATTTATTAAACAATAAGTTTAATTAAAGGAAGCAACTACAGACCCGATCTTTGATTGCTTATTAAAAAAGACACTTCTCAGGGAGTGTCTTTTTTTCAAAATACGTGTTGTGACCAATTATTTCAGAAGTATTTTCGCTTCTTCCCAAAGTTCATCCATCTGTTCGAGAGACAATTCTTCCAACTTTAAATATTTAGCCAAAGCTAACTTCTCCATTTTCTGAAAACGGGAAATAAACTTGATATTGGTTCTTTCCAAGGCTGAGTCGGGATTAATACCTGAAAGTCTGGCATAATTGATGAGCGAGAAAAACACATCGCCCAGTTCCTGTTCTTTTTTATCTCTATCAGTCTCAGCATGAAATTCTGCGAGTTCTTCCTCCACTTTTTTCCAGGCATCTTCGGTACTGGCAAATTCGAAACCGATTCCTTTTACTTTGTCCTGAATGCGGTAGGCTTTCACCATGCTCGGTGTTCCCTTGGTCACGCCGGAAAGCACTGATCTGTTGCCTTCCTTCAGTTTGAGTTTTTCCCAGTTCTGCTTTACTTCTTCTTCATCCTGAACCTCAACATCGCCATAAATATGTGGATGGCGGAAGATCAGTTTTTCATTCAGCGAATTAATTACGTCAGCGATATCAAAGCTCCCCTTTTCTGACCCAATCTTTGCATAAAAAACCAGATGCAGCAATACATCGCCGAGCTCTTTCTTAATCTCAGGCAAATCTTCCTGCAGCAAAGCATCGGATAGTTCGTAGACTTCTTCCAGTGTTAAATGGCGAAGACTCTGCAAATCCTGTTTTCTGTCCCACGGGCATTTTTCGCGGAGATCATCCATAATGTCTAAAAGGCGGGAAAAGGCTTCGAGTTTCTGTTCTTTGGTGTTCATGTGAGGAATGTTGGATGTTGGATGATGGATGATGGGTGTTGGTGCCGCATCACAAATTTACCATTATTAATACAAAAAACCTTGCCGGTTAAGACAAGGTTTTAATTCGTATCGCTATTGCTTAGCCCATTTTTCTGTGGGTGCTTTTCGGTGCACCTTTTGCAGAAGAAGTTGAAGCTTTTACTTTAGGTGCAGCGGGCTTGTCAGTTTTCGGTGCCGCTTTTTTAGCCGTTTTTTTCTCTGTAACCTCAGCAGCAGGTTGCTCCTCTGTTTTTTCGTCAGCAGGAACTTCTGCTTTTACGAAACTTTCAGGAGTGATATATCCAGCTTTGTTCAGGATATTGTACCATTGCGCCAATTTCTTGATATCTGAAACATAAACTCTTTCGGTATCATAATCCGGTAGAGATTCCGTCATGAATGCTCTTAATTCTGCGTCTGTGGATTTGTGAGAAATCGCTTCTTTATAATCGTTGTTTTTAGCAACATTTTCGAATACTTCAAATAAAGGAACTTCTTTATCGAAAGTAAACATCGCGATATTATCGAGCAAACTAACCTGAGAAGTGTTGCCAATGCTCACTTTTTTCTTGGATAGTACATCTTCAATGATAAATCCGTTTTTCAACTGGGAGATTAACTTAAAAAGTCCCGGTTTACCGGAGATGGAGATTATTTTTTCTAACTGCATTTTTCTTATTTTTTATAGTTTTTTAATTCGTTTTTTATTTCGGGAACCTCATTTTGTAATTTACCGCTACATCGCCCTGAGAAATCTTGTTCAGTTTGCCCTTCACCAGTTTTTTCTTGAGTGAACTTAAATGATCTGTAAACAGTATTCCTTCAATATGGTCGTATTCGTGCTGAATTACGCGCGCTCTCATGTCTGAGAAGGTGTCGGTATGTTTAACGAAATTTTCGTCATAATATTCGATCACGATGGTTTCTTTACGTTTTACATCTTCGCGCACATCAGGAATTGAAAGACATCCTTCGTTGAATTTCCATTCTTCACCGGACTCTTCAAGAATCGTTGCATTAATAAGCACTTTTCTGAAATCCTTGAGTTCATGAGCAATATCTGCGTAGTCTTCGTCCTCAGCCAGTGGTGACAGATCTACTACGAAAAGGCGGATATCGAGACCAATCTGCGGTGCTGCAAGCCCAATCCCGTTCGCAGATTCCATGGTATCGAACATGTTTTTTATCAGTTCATCAAGTTGCGGATAATCTCTGTCGATCTCGTGACAGTGCTTGCGTAAAACTGCGTCGCCAAATGCACGTATTGGTAATATCATCTTTATTTCTGTTCTAAAAAATTCTGCAAAATAAGGGTTGCACTTACTTTATCAATTAACCCTTTTTCTTCTCTTTTCTTTTTGGTTTTCCCGCTTTGGGAAATATAAAACGAGGCCATTTTCGAGGTAAATCGCTCATCAAAACGGTGAACTTTAATTTCAGGAAACTGATTTTTAAATTTCTCAATAAAGCCTGAAATCTCTGTTTCGATTTCCGAAAGTTTTCCTTTCAGGTCTGTGGGTAGTCCTACTACGATAGCCTCAACCCTGTTTTCAGCAAAGTAACGGTTACAGAACTGAAAAATATTCTGGGTTTCTACAGTATCCAGACCGCTGGCAATAATCTGCATCTCATCGGTCACAGCAATGCCACAGCGTTTTTTACCGTAATCCACCGCCATAATTTTTCCCATAGTCTGCAAATTTACAAATATTTGTGCTTGCTTACAAAATTTAAAAAAAGGTGACATTTATCAAGTTTAATTCCCGGTAAGAAGTGCGGAATCTGCCTAACTTTAATCATTGATTTTATTCGTCATGTAAACTGAATTTTCAGAATGACAGAATGAAAAGAAGTGATTGTAAAAGAGAGGTTAACAACTTCTCTTTTTTTTAACTAATTTTATTTCCCAAAAAAAACAGCCAAGTATGAAAACCCTTATTCTCGTTCGACATGCTAAAAGCGACTGGCCCGAAGACACGGATGATTTCGACAGACCACTTGCTGACCGTGGCCTGCACGATGCCGAAAAAATGTCTTCTTATTTGAAACAAAATAATGTGGAGATTGAAAAGTTCGTGTCCAGTCCCGCGCTGCGCGCACTCAGCACCTGCAATATTTTTAATAAGTCTTATCAAATTGAGGTAGAGACGAACAGAAAGCTGTATAATGCAAATGAAAATAATTTCGAGTCTGTTATTTATGATCTGAACGATAACGTGAATTCTGTAGCAATGTTTTCGCATAACAACGGTATTTCCAACTTCGCGAATATGATCAGCGGTGATATTTTTGCGTTTCCCACATGCGGTGTTGCCGGATTTCAGGTAGATTGTGAGTCGTGGGCGGATTTTGACAGTGCGAAGAAGAAGCTGATCTTCTTTTATGATCCGAAGAAGATCTGATGTTCGTATTTTAGAACAATTGGTTTTAAAGAATTTCGTTTACCGCAAAAGCGGCAAAAGACTTTTGCACTTTCAATTCCTGCTGATGAATATTCAAACGCCAAGGCCGCAAGGAGTATTTTTCTTCAGCGATAAATAAGAGCGCAAAGACGTTTCACTTAGCAAGGACAAGGTTTTTACTAAATCAGCAGCAACTATTTTATCACAAAGCTTTTTAATCTTTGCACCTATTAACAGATGATAGCTTTTGTGCATTTTGTGGTAGATTCCTAAAAAAAAGTCACAAAGAACTGCGGTTCCCTGTGACTTTTTATTAATTATTGATGTTTCAGATTATTTGGTGCGCTGCAAATCCAGGTCTTCGAAATCAAAACTGAAATCTGTAATATCGGAGATAGGTTTCATCTTGGCCGCGATGGCTTTTCCGTTTTCATCGAAGGTAAAGATTACAAATGCATCGGCATCGTAGCTTCTGTCGTCCCATTTCGCAATAAAGGTATTGTTGGTGTACGGCAATAATTCACCTTTTAACCTAGGGGAATTTTTAGCCTGAATTCTGTAAGTTTTGCCTTGGGTGGTGATTACAATATCGCCAAACCACGCATCCGTGTATGTTCCCACAAGCTGTTCAGCTTTTGGCTGCAGGCTTTTTTCTTTACTAAAGGCTGCCGATTTCGCAAAAACCTCCTTTTTTCCTTTCTCGAAATCAGCGTTCACCTTGGTCATGCGGTCGCCATAGGTTTTCAGCCAGTTGCGGTCTTCAATGCCCAGATAAGCATCTTTCACGGTGTTGGTTACCGCGCTGAAAGCAGCACCACTCTGCTGGTTGGTCAATACGATGATGCCGAGTTTCATGTCCGGGATCAGGGTGAACTGGGTTACAGTTCCGATAAGTCCGCCGGTGTGGTAAACCTGCTTGTGGCCTTTAACATCGGTCAGGAACCAGCCAAGACCGTAACCGCCGAAATTGGAATCGTAGGTATTTTTCAAAGCCACGGGTGTTGCGATCTGCACGTTCCATAGCTGCTGGATCTGTGTATCGGAAACGAGTTTTTTACCGTCTTTAGTAGTGAATCCGTTCATGAGGAAATCTGCCCAAGTCGCCATATCGGTGATATTGCTGATAATACCGCCCGCTGCATCGGCGGTCTCATTCCAGTCATGGGGAACCTGAATCGCTTTTCCGTCCACAGGAGCATGTGCATCAATGATATTTTTAACGCCTGCTGCCTTTGCACGGTTATAATTTCCGAAACTTGATTTCATACCGACTGGTTTCATAATCCGCTGTTCGATGAATTCTGCCCAGGATAATCCGGAAACTCTCTTGATGACTTCACCCGCTACAATAAACATGATGTTGTTATAATCCATAGTGTTGCGGAAGGAATTTTCGGGTTTCAGGTAGCGCACGTTGTAAATGATATCGTTCACCGTAAGATTTCCCCCCTCAGGAAAGAACATCAGGTCACCCTGCCCCAGACCGAGTCCGGCACGGTGAGTAAGAAGGTCTTTGATGGTGATCTCCTGAGTCACGTAAGGATCGTACATCCGGAACTCAGGAATAAACTTGGTGACTTTATCATCAAAATTCAGTTTTCCCTCATCCGCAAGCATTGCCAGCGCGGTACCGGTAAATCCTTTGGAATTGGAGGCAATCCCCACGAGGGTATTTTCATCCATTTTCTGGCTGGTGGTCAGGGAACTTACACCAAACCCTTTGGCATAAACCATTTTGCCGTCTTTTATAATGCCAACCGACATTCCGGGAACATCAAATGTTTTAAGGGTATTTTGAATCAGTTCATCGAGTTTCTTTTCTTCAATCTGCGAGAATGCCATCAAAGAAACAAGGATGAAAAACAGGGAAAAGTTACGTTTCATTATCTGAATTTTTAATTGTCACGAAGATATAAATTTTTTAGCAGGCGCATCCATAACAGGGTTTTGGTTGATAAATCAAAAATGAAACAGAATTTGACAGCATTGTAAAAATTTATAGTTTGAAAAGTGACTCTGATATTATTAACCAAAAATTAGAAGGTTTATATTTTGGAGATTTAATTTATTTAGCAGAAAATAGAATTTTCCTGAGAAAATTTGACGGCAAAAATTCATGGCCAAAAACTACGCTGATTTATTTATATCAGTTATTATACCCAAAAAACTATTTACAAAGTAATAATTCTTGACCTGAATAATAGAAATGTGTATAAATACAGTCGACCAAATACTTATTTATTTTGGCGCTAACAGTTTATTTTTTTCTTAAATTAGCAAATCAAAACACTCATAAACAGACCGTTACAAAAACTAATTGTTTTCAGATCCGTTGCTTCAGTACCGTTTTCTGAGCCGAAAGCTCTTCATATCATCCATCACCAAAAAACAAACACCATGAAAAAAAACACCAAAAAATTTCCCCAGCGAATCCGATGAACTTTTTTTAACAGACGGCGGACTGGAAACAACACTTATTTTTCTGGAAGGTTTCGATCTTCCCTGTTTTGCCGCATTTGACCTGATGAAAACTGAAAAAGGATGTGATGCCCTCAGAAATTACTACCGGAAGTATTTAGAAATTGCGAAAAAGCACCATACCAGTTTCATTTTAGAAACTCCCACCTGGCGTGCCAATCCGGATTGGCTGGAGAAAACCGGCTATCCAAGATCTTCCACCTCCGCAATAAATAAAAAAGCGGTCGCACTTATGAAAGAATTAAAAACAGAATTTGAAAATGACCTTCCAACCATTCTCATCAGTGGTTGCGTCGGTCCGCGAGGAGATGGGTATTTCCCGGAAAATACCATGAGCAGCGAAGAAGCGCAACAGTATCATTCCCACCATATAGAAGCATTAAAACATTCCTCAGTTGATCTGGTCACGGCACTTACACTGCAGGATGCAGAAGAAGCGATCGGCGTTACACTTGCGGCAAATTACTTTGTACTTCCTGCTGTTATTTCGTTTACCGTAGAAACCGACAGCAAACTCCCGAACGGAATGAGTTTAGCAGAAGTCATTAAAACAGTTGACGAAAACACGAATGTCCCTCCTCTTTATTATATGATCAACTGTGCGCATCCCACGCATTTCCACCAAGAATTACTTAAAAATAAAAATGATCCCTGCACGCGACGCATCAAAGCCATCAGAGCAAACGCCTCCTGTAAAAGCCATGCCGAACTGGATGAAGCTACTTCGCTGGACCGCGGGATCCCCCGGAGTTAGGCAAAGAATACAAAAATCTGAAAGAATCTTTTACCCATATCAATGTTTTTGGCGGCTGCTGCGGAACTGATGAAGAGCATATTTCTGAAATCATCAGCCAGATACATTCGGCTTCCGTTTGAAAATGCAGATCCAGGAAGCTGTCTTTTAAGATTTTTTAACCTTTTTACTTTCCCTGCAGTTTCTGCGAAAACCCTAACTTTGTAAGAAAGTAAAAAGTAAATGGATAGTAAAAAACAGTTTTTTCTCGAGTGTTACCAGTTAGGAATTATCAAATTCGGTCGTTTTACGCTGAAAAGCGGTATCGAAAGCCCGTTTTATGTGGATTTGCGGCCTCTTGCTTCCGATCCTAAAATTTTAAAACGTCTCGCGAACTACCTGTTGGATATGCTTCCGCTGGACAATTTCGATCTTATCTGCGGTGTTCCTTACGCTGCGCTTCCGATGGCAACTGCAATGTCTTTGGAAAGCTATCTTCCGCTTATTATCAAACGAAAAGAGGCGAAAGATTACGGTACCAAAAAAATGATCGAAGGTATTTATACCAAAGGTCAGAACTGCCTTTTGGTAGAAGATGTAATCACCAGCGGAAAATCACTGCTCGAAACGATTCCAGAGATAGAAAATGAGGGGATTTCGGTGTCTGATATCGTAGTCGTTCTTGACAGACAACAAGGCGGAAAAGAAATGCTTGAAAGCAAAGGTTACCGTGTTCATACCCTGTTCACCATTGCTGAAGTTTGCAAGATGCTTAAAGAAGAAGGTCATTTATGCGATGACGAGGTGTTGAGAATCGATGATTTCCTGAAAGGAAATATGGTGAAATTCGAAGAGAAAAAGCGCCCGTCGTATGAGCATAAACTGAAGCATGCTGACCATTCTGTAGCTAAAAAACTGCTGGAGATTTCTCTTGAAAAAAAATCAAATCTCATTGTTTCTGCAGATGTTATCTCTACGCAGGAACTTCTGGATCTTGCCGAAAAAGTGGGTCCGCATATCGTGGCCCTGAAAACCCATATTGATATTATCACCGATTTTGATCCAGATACCACCATTCTCCCACTTAAAGATCTTGCGGCAAAATATAATTTCCTGCTGATGGAAGACCGAAAGTTTGCCGATATCGGCAATACTCAGGAGCTGCAGTTTTCTTACGGAACTTACAAGATTTCGAACTGGGCAGATTTTGTTACTTCGCACGTCATCGGGGGATACGATTCGCTCGACTGTTTTCTTAATGTAGGCGTAGTCGCAATTCTCGGCATGTCTTCTAAAGGAACATTAACCGACAAAAACTATCAGGATGAAGCCCTGAAAATTGCCCAGAGTCACCCGAATGTGATTGGTGGTGTCTCCCAGAAACAAATTCCGGAAGAACTACTCCTTTTCACGCCGGGCGTAAATATGGGTGAATCTGGTGACGGAAAAGGTCAGCAATATCATACTCCTGAACATGTTTTTAGAAATCTCCAGACCGATTTTATGATTGTGGGGCGCGGAATTTATAAAGCTGAAGATGCTGAAAAAGCAGCGCTTAATTATAAGATCACCGGCTGGAATGCATATCTCGAAAGCCTCTAAAGTAAGATTTAGAGCTATGAGATAAGAAATAAGAGGTTTAATTTTGGAGTTGATGGTATTGTTTAGAGGGATAAAATATTTAATAATTAACAATCATTATCAACCTTTATGGAAAACCACAGTAAAGGAGTGCTTGCTCAGAAGAGTTATGATTTTGCCATCAAAATTGTCTTTCTTTCCCAAAAACTTAATACTAAGAAAGAATATGTTCTATCTAAACAGATTTTACGGAGCGGAACTTCTGTGGGTGCGATGGTTCGGGAAGCCAAATTTGCGCAAAGTAATGCGGATTATATTAATAAATTTAGTATCGCATTAAAAGAAGCAAACGAGACCGACTACTGGCTGAATCTTCTTTATGACACCGAATACATATCCGGGGAAACTTTTAAAGAAACTGCTGGATTATGTAATGAAATTATTTCGATGCTGATCGCTACAGTTAATACTTTAAAAAATAAATAATCTTGAACCCATACCAGAAATGAGCTAAGAATTGGTTGTCAAATAGTTCTCTTATCTTCGAGTTCTTAACTCTTAACTAAAAAAATTGTCCAATTTAATTCTTCTCTTTCTTTGTCTCTTCCTTGGATTTTTTCTGAGGAAGACTAAACTTTTCCCTGAAAATGGGCATCTCGCGCTGAATTCATTTGTGATAAACATTTCGCTTTCGGCGCTTTCGCTCTATTATATCCCCAAAATCATTTTAAGTTTTGAGGTGATTTTTCCGCTGGCTATCGCTTGGCTTAATATCTTTCTTGCGATCGCATTCTTTGGATTGCTGGCGAAATACTTCAGGTGGTCAGCTGCCATTACCGGTGCACTGATTATGTGCGCGGGTTTCGGAAACACGTCGTTTGTCGGAATTCCTGTTATTCAGTCGCTTTTTGGCGAAAACGGCCTGAAAACAGTCATGCTTGTCGACCAGCCGGGTTCTTTTGTAGCCCTTTCAACTGTGGGAATTGCAGTAGCAAATTTTTATTCAGGCGGCAAAAGTTCAATCTCTGAAATCTTAAATAAAATCATCAGATTTCCGCCTTTTATTGCCTTTTCTCTGGCAGTCATTCTTAATGTTTTCAGCATCAGCATGCCGGAAGCATTAGATGAAGTTTTCGCAAAACTGGGGGCAACAACCGTTCCTTTGGCCTTAGTTTCGGTTGGAAGTCAGTTGAACTGGCAGTATCCGGGCATCCATTCAAAACCTTTATTCTGGGGGCTGTTATTTAAACTGATGATTTTTCCAGCGTTCATTTTCGTTTTTTATTTCATCATTCTGAATCAGCGGGGTGAAACCATCGAAATTGCTTTCATGGAAGCAGCTATGGGGCCGATGATTACCGCCGCCATCATTGCATCAACCCATAAACTGGAGCCTAAATTATGCAATCTCATGCTGGGCATAGGCATACCGCTATCCTTCGTTACGCTGGCATTCTGGTACGCGGTGATGCACCTTTATTTGTAGACTCTAAGTGGTTACAGTTCATTTCTTACCTTAGATCAATCCCGCACCATATTATAGCAGCTATATTTGTATTCTAAATTAAAAAAAGTAAAAATGAAAGTAGATATCTGGAGCGACATCCGCTGTCCGTTTTGTTATGTCGGAAAAAAGAAGTTTGAAAAAGCTTTGGAACAGTTTCCGGACGCCGAAAAAATTGAAATCACCTGGCACAGTTTCCAGTTGGATCCAAACCTGGTTACCCAGCCGGAAACGAATCCGTACGATTATTTCTCTAAAGCAAAGGGCATTCCTGTGGCGCAGGCAAAAGCGATGCATGAACATGCAAAAAATGCCGGAAAAGAAGCCGGAATTGACTTCAATTTCGATGAATCTAAGGTTGCAAATTCATTGAAAGGTCATCTTCTCATCCAGCTCGCTAAAAAGAAGAACTTAGCCAACGAAATGGAAGAGGCGTTATTTGAAGCGCAGTTCATTACAGGTAAAAACATTGATGATGAAACTGCTCTTATAGAAATCGGAAAATCTGTTGGCCTGGCTGAAGAAGAAATAAAAGACGCCTTAAAATCTGATGAAATGGCACATGCAGTAGCTCAGGACGGT